>Ga0181531_10002140_pt1 | contig 12369 bp, 11 predicted proteins | sample PEATcosm2014_Bin_38_FD_119743 | JGI IMG/M metagenome (GOLD analysis project Ga0181531, IMG submission 119743) | Peatland microbial communities from MTU Mesocosm Facility, Houghton, MI, USA - PEATcosm2014_Bin11_10_metaG | ecosystem: Environmental > Terrestrial > Soil > Wetlands > Peat | place... | reverse complement strand
CCCTGTGTGCTCTGGCTCCCTGGCGCATTCCTTACGCAGTGCGAAAGTGTAGCCGCAGGCTCCGCACAACGGAATCTGCTGACGCGCTCAGGTTGTCTTCGCATCACCCACCACCCCGGGAGGCGAAGGTCCTCGCGATTTTCGCCTCCTTAGTTTTGTCCTTCAGGGAGTTCCCGTCGGCGTACTCGCACCTAAGTCGCTTCTTTTGAGCCGGTTTGAGACGTTTTTTTGCGCAGGCTTCGTCTCGCGCTACACTAATCGCGCGATGCCCCCGCTCATCGACTTCCGCAATGTCACGGTCTTCCGCGGGAGCTCGGAAACACCTGCGCTCTCGGCCGTAAATCTCCACATCGAATGCGGAGAGCACGTCTGCATCCTGGGCCCCAACGGCTGCGGTAAGTCCACCCTTATCAAGACGATAACGCGCGAATGCTACCCGCTGGCCCAGCGCGATTCCTCAGCAGAAATTCTTGGCCGCCAGCGTTGGGATATCTTCCAACTTCGCAACCACCTCGGCATCGTCTCGCCCGATCTCCTCTCCGCTTGCACCTCCGATGCCATCGGCAGCGACGTCGTGATTTCCGGCTTCTTCAGCAGCACCCGCATTTTCCCGCATCACCACCCAGACGCCGAGCTGCGGAAAAGTGCCGACGCCGCTCTTTCCCGAATTGGGATTGCCCACCTTGCCGGCCGCCCACTCTCTCAGATGTCCTCCGGCGAAGCCCAGCGTACGCTCATCGCGCGCGCCCTCGTCCACCAGCCGCAAAGCCTGCTGCTCGACGAACCGAGCAATGCCCTAGACATTGCCGCCCAGATCGACCTGCGCGAAACGCTGCGAGGCCTGGCACAATCCGGCCTCGGCATCCTGCTGGTGACCCACGACGTTTCTGAGATCATTCCGGAGATCGACCGCGTCATTCTCCTCAAAAACGGGCGCATTGTCGCCGACGGTCCGAAGAGCACCACCCTCACGGCGGCGCGCCTCTCCGAATTGTTCGGAGTGCCCCTGCGACTGACGACTCGCGATGGCTATTTTTACATCCAGTAAGATCCGTCGTCCGCGCACCTTGCCTCGGGTACAGACGCGATTGCCACTTTGCTGCCCGCAGTTGCATAATTCTGGCTTGGGAGTTTTGTGATGAAACCGCGCATCTGGACCAAAACGCTGTCACTCGCCGCAACCATCCTGCTATTCACCCTCGCCGGCAGCCATGCCGCGTTTGCCCAAGGGTCCAAAGGCAGTGGCGCACCCTCCCCCACCACCACCGCGAATGGACCCGAAGCCGGCAGCGATATCGGCAAATTCAACGAGTGGAATCGCCTGCTCACCGACGGCCGCCCCGGCGAATACTTTGGAGGCAAAGTGGCCGTCGCCGGCGGCACGCTTCCGTGGGATCCCATCGCCGTCACGGTAAACTGCAGCGGCACCGACAAATACACCGTCGACGCTGACGCCAAAGGTCAGTTCGTCATCGCCCCCACGGTTCCCGCGGGCAGCGCGCCAAGTGCGCCCGATTCGCGGCCGCACTTTTCCAGCGAACTCATCGGCTGCACGGTCAGCGCCTTCCTGCCAGGCTTTGATTCCTCCACGGTGACCATCGCCAATCGCAACTTGCACGATTCGCCGGACATCGGCGTCATCACGCTGAAGCCGGAATCCGGCGCGGAGGGCGCGGCGCTCAGCAGCACCACGGCGGCGGCGCCCAAAGACGCCATGAAAAATTTCGAGAAGGCTCGCGCCGATTGGTTTGACAAAAAGCCGGACCGCGCGCAGAAAGATTTAGAGAAGGCCGTGCAGATCTATCCGCGATTCGCGGAAGCCTGGTATCAACTGGGAAAGTTGCAGCAGAGCGCGAAATCGTCGGACGCGGCGGCCTCGTTCAATAAAGCCGTCGCCGCCGATCCAAAATTTGCGGCACCTTACGAGCACCTGGCACAGATCGCGGCCGTCTCGCAAAAATGGGACGATCTGCTGAGCGCCACCTCGCACGAATTGGAGCTCAATCCGCGCGGCACGACCTGGACGTGGTATTACAACGCGGTTGCCAATTATAATTTGGGCAAAAAGGACGCCGCGGAAGCCAGCGCCAAGAAATCGCTGGCAATGGACCCACAGCATACCGTACCCAACACGGAGCAACTGCTGGCGGTGCTGCTGGCCGGCCACGGTGATTATACCGGCGCGCTGGAGCATCTGCGCAATGCCCTGACTTATATTCCGCCGGGGCCGGGCGCGGATCTCATCAAACAACAAATTTCCCAGTTGGAAGGCGCACTGGTCGCGCAGCCGAAATAGTCACGCCAAGAACGGCGGTGATTTCGGCACCCGCGCGGCCGGTAGAATGAAGGCGTTGCCATTGGCGTGCGTATTTCACGCCGCCGCGTGTGACGCGCGAAACGCCACCAGACATTTCTCCGCCGTGTCCAACTCCGGAAATCGGCTTCCTTCCTGCTCCACCAAATAATATTCCACGCCGCCGCCATGTTCCGCCGCCGTGAAAACCGCTTTCCAATCGACGACGCCTTCGCCAAACAAAACGCGATAACCCTGGTCAGCGCCGGGCCCCCAATCCTTGCCATGAATCGAGCGTATCCGCCCGGGATGCGTGCGAATCCACGCGACCGGGTCGGCGCCCGCCGCGACGCACGTGCCCACATCCAACTGCAGCATCACCGACGGCTTCGTCGCTTCGGCCAGCACTTCCAGCGGCCGGCGTCCTTCGAGCGGCGTAAACTCCGCCGCGTGGTTGTGATAGCCGACGCGCAAACCGCTCGGCTCTAACGAATCGGCCGCGGTGTTCAGCGTATCGCCCAGTTTTTTCCACTGCTCGAGCGTGGTCTTCTCTTCTGAACTCGCCATCACCATATATTTGCTGCCCAGCGCCAGGTTAAGGTCCCGCGCGCGCGGCAATTTCGCGCTCTCGAAGTACGCCGCGCTGTTGTGCGTGGAGTAACACTTGATGCCCAGATCGTCGAGCAGCTTGCACATGTCCTTCGCCTGGCTCTCGCTCCAATCGAAATACGGCGCATAAAACTCGACGCACTCGTAGCCCATCTTGGCCACGGCGCGCACCGTCGCCGCAGGAGCTTGCTTCAACCCATCCCGCACGGAGTAAAGCTCCAGCCCCACGGGAATTTTCTCTGCCGCCGCGCCTGCTCCGAAAAATCTCTCAGCGAACCCGCCCAACGCCATTGCGGCGGGCACGCTCGCAGTGAAGCCAAGAAAATCCCGCCGAGAATATTCGTTCTTCATGATTTCGCTCCATTTCCTCTGGCGATCGCCGCCCGCTACGCCATGGCATATAAAAATTCCACGTAGGACTCCACCGCCCCATCCATCCCCTTCACCGCCGGATTCGCCGACTCAATCAAATAATATTCGTTCGGCGCGTGGGCCCCGTTGCCGTGGCCCAAACCAAAATGCCCCGCGGGCAAGCGCAACGGCTCGCCGGTAAACACGTACCCCGGCCAGGAACCCGCCAGCCGCGGCAGCACCACCGGATCGATGCCATTGTTGCGATACACTTCCGCGCTCTTCTGAATAATTCGCGCATCCGCCGGCGTGCTCGTCGGGTCGTACCCGCCGCTCATGTGCACTTCAATGTCGCCAAATCCCTTGTTCACCAGATGCGCCTTGAGCGCCGCCAGCGCGCCGTCCGCGGTCATGTCCGGCACCAAACGCAAATCCATCTTGGCCACCGCGCGTCCTGGCAAAATGGTCTTTCCGCCCGGTCCCGTATATCCACCCACCAATCCTTCGATATTAATCGTCGGTCGCGACGCCAGCAGGGTCAGCGCCTCTTCCCAACTTACGTCGTGCACCCAATGCTCCACGCCGAGCTGCTTCTTCGCGTCGCTCTCGTTCAAGCGTTTCGCCGCGTCCGCGATTAATTTTTTGTCCGTGTCCGAAAGCGGCCGCACCTTGTTCGTGTACCCCGGAATCGCCGGATCGTTCCCATCCGGCGTCACTAGCGTCGCCAGCGCTTCCACCAGATGCCACGCCGGACTGTCCAGCTCCGCCTTGGTGCTGGAGTGCACGTCGTGCTTGGGCCCGCGGCCCCACTTCTCGCCGCTCGAAATGAGTTCCAGTTCCACCACGCCTTTGGCGCCGAGATACATGCTCACGTCGCCCGTCAATCCCTGCGACGCATATGGCATGAACACCGCGTCGCACTTCTTCATCGCCGCCAGCACTTCCGGCTTGCGCACCACTTGCGGGAAATGCGGCGAGCCGATCTCTTCCTCGCCCTCCGCCACAAACACAAAATTCAGCGGCAATTTTTTCCCCGCGCCGCGCAGGGCGTGCAGCGCCGCAAGAAACGACGCCTCCGGCCCCTTTTGATTCACCGCGCCGCGCCCCACCAGCACCTTGCCCAATCCCGGCTTGTCCGCCAGAGCGCCTTCGAACGGCGGCGACGACCACTCCGACGGGTCCACCTGCTTCACGTCGTACATGTAATAAATTCCCAAGGTTCTCGGTGCGCCCACATCGAGGGTGGCAAATACGCCCGGCTGACCTTCCGTCGGCATCTTGGTTACGCCGCTGAAGCCGGCATCCTTCAGCATGTTCATCATCAGCTCGCAGCCTTCGTTCATGCCGCGATTTTCCGCCGCAATGGATGGCTGCTTGATCCAATCCTGTAGCCGCTTCAGCGCTTCATCGTGGCGCTTGGCAATCTCCGCGCGCACCGCCTCCATATCGCCGGGAGGCAAACCCGCAGGCGCGCCCCCGGGCGCTTCCTTCGACCACGTTGCGAACGGAGTCAGTCCCGTAACCGCAGCGCCCAATGCTGTTGCCGCCGCACCTTGCAGCAGCGCTCGCCGTTCCTGATCTACCGCACCACTCTTGGGGTTCCACTCGCTCGCCATGTTTCCTCCGCTCGTTTGCCCGCCGGCAATTTGCCACGCCCGCTGCAGCGCCCGTGAGACTACACCCGTCTCGTCCGGCCAGCAACCGGCGTTGCCCTTCGCATGTCCGTCTTGCCTGTCCCCAAGGCCGGTTACTCCCTCTAAAATTTTCCGTTCGTAAGGTTTGACGATCCGTGATAAACAGCACATCTTGGTAACCACACGATCCCTATGTTCGGCCTCTTCCATCTCTTTTATCCGTGGGGCATCTTTGTGCAGATTGCCGCACTGGTGCATTTCTTCCGCCGGCGACCGGACGGCTATTGGTTCTACATCATCATTTTCGGCGGTGGCGTGGGCGCCGCGGCCTATCTGATCGTCGAGGCCATCCCGGACCTCGGCCTGCTGCGCGGCGTCTTCCAGGGCTTCGGCCGCCGCAACCGTATCAAAATCCTCGAAACGCAAATCCTCGATAATCCTTCTCCGGGCAATTACGAGGAACTCGGCGAACTCCTGCTCGAGCAAAAACAATTCGCCAAAGGCCGCGAAGCCTTCAACCAGGCCATCTCCGCGCGCGCCGATTCTCCGCACGCGTTCTATCACCGCGCGCAAACCTCGCTCGGACTTGGCGATTTCGCTGCCGCGATTCCCGACCTCGAACGCGTGGTCGCCAAAGACGCTAAATTTGATTATTACCGCGCCGCGGGCTTGCTGGCCGACGCGTACGCGCGCACCGGCCGCCTCGATCTGGCCGCCCCGCTTTTCGCCAACGTGACACAGTTTTCCACCACGCCGGAAACCCTCTACAACTACGCGAATTTTCTGAAGCTCGAGAATCGCCACGCCGAAGCGCGCGAGTGGACGCAGAAACTCTTGGCCAAAAAGCGCACCCTGCCGCGCTACATGCAGCGCGTCGAACGCCCCTGGTTCCGCAAAGCCAAATCCCTCGAAAGAGACTTGGCGCGCGCCTAGATCCAGTTTGTTGCTTGTTTATCCTTCGGTCGTCGGCCACGCCCGCATGGCCCGCTGCGCAATCCCCGACAGCTTTTCTCGCCCCGCTCCGCCCGCCGCCTGCACGGACATGCCGTGTAGCACCGCCGTAAAATAGCTTGCCAGCTCTTCCGGGCTCGCGTGAGCCGGCAAGTCTCCCTCGGCCTTGGCGCGCGTCAAGCGCTCGCGAATCATCTCTTCCTGCACTCCCCGGCGCGCCGCCAGTTCCCGCTGCACGCCACGCGACTCCTCACCGCACGCCAGCGCGCCCTGCACCAGGATGCAACCATGTGGCTGCCCGGCCCTGCTCAGTCCCTCCGCGCTTCCGATCAACAGGCGCTCGATGGAGCCCCGGGCTGTCGGCTCACGCAGCGCTGCAAACAGTTCTCCGCCGACTAGTTCCTCATACCGGCCCAGCGCTTTGCGAAACAGTTCCTCTTTGTTGCCAAACGCCGCGTACATGCTTGGCCGGTTAATCCCCATACTACGCGTCAGTTCCGCCAGCGACGCTCCCTCATACCCGCGTTGCCAAAAGACGCGCAGGGCCTTATCCAGGGCTCTCACGGGGTCGAATCCGCGCGGTCGCCCAAGCGTCCTAACCCGCGTGTTTGCAATACTTAAGCGCTTTCTCATAAATTGCTGTATCCTTCCGCTTCTTCCCGCATCTTAACATACCAATCGGTAAGAAAACAGTGGACGGCGAATGGCCGTCCGACACATTATGTACCGATAAGTAGTGAACTTAAGGAGATCGCAATGTCCAAGAAACTGTCCAACAAAGTCGCTGTCGTGACCGGAGCCTCCAAAGGCATTGGCGCTTCCATCGCCAAGCACCTCGCCGCCGAGGGCGCTTCCGTAGTGGTGAACTATTCTTCGAGCAAGGAAGGCGCCGACCGCGTCGTGGCGGAGATCACCAAGGACGGCGGCAAAGCCCTTGCGGTACAAGCCGACGTCGCCAAGAGCGCGGAGATCGACCAGCTCTTCGCCGCCACCAACAAGGCCTTCGGTAAGCTCGACATTCTCGTCAACAACGCCGGCATCTATGACTTCAAGCCGCTCGAAGCCATCACCGAAGACTCCTTCCACAAGCAGTTCAACCTGAACGTTCTCGGCCTCATCCTCAGTTCGCAGGCGGCCGTGAAGCACTTTGGACCGAACGGCGGCAACATCATCAACATCAGCTCCCTCGTGAGCACCAGCGCCCCGGCTAACTCCGCCGTTTACAGCGCCACCAAGGCCGCCGTGGACGCCGTAACCAAGTCGCTGGCCAAAGAACTCGGCCCCCGCAAGATCCGCGTCAACTCCATCAACCCGGGCTTGGTCCACACGGAAGGTGTTCAAACGGCCGGCTTTGCAGGCAGCGATTTTGAAAAGGAATATGTCAAGAAGGCCCCCCTCGGCCGCGTCGGCCAAGTCGACGACATCGCCCCCGCCGCAGTGTTCCTGGCTTCGGACGATTCCTCCTGGATCACGGGCGAAACCCTGATCATCGCCGGCGGCCCGCAATAAGTCGTAGTCTGCAACGGGCTGGCAGGCGCGCTCAAAGCAGTGGAACGCGCCTGCCAGTTAGGGTCTGCGAGCAACTTGCTCCGTTTGTCGCACTTCCTCTTCTCCGAACGTCCTTAACACTTGCCAAAACACCCAGGCTTGCGTTGGCTTGCGTTGCATAAAGTCACTAACTGCCTTGTAATCTTATATTTCCACGAGCCAGAACAAACCCCACGCTTTCGCCATCCGCCGACCGCTACGCCGCGTAACTTTTTGTGGGAGAATGAAATCTACTGAACCGATGCCCACGCCGTCTAACCTTGCACGACTCATGCTTCTAGCCGTCAATTCGGGGCGCGCGCTATGACCGACGTCTCGCTCGCTGGCGCCTTTCTTGCCGGGCTGGTCTCGTTCCTGTCCCCCTGCGTGCTGCCGCTCGTTCCGGGCTACATCTCCATGCTCAGCGGCATCGGCATGGAACAGTTGCGCCAAGGGCAGGTTCCGCGCTCCGGTCTTTTCTCGTCCGCGCTGGCTTTCGTCGTCGGCTTCTCCGCGGTCTTCATCTCCTTTGGAGCCACCGCCAGCGCCGTGGGCGGTTTCCTGAACGAGCATCGCCGCACCCTCACCCCCATTGCCGGCGCCCTGATTCTGCTCTTCGGCCTCCATCTTCTCGGCTTGCTCATCAAGCTCAGTTACCGCATGGGCATCGCGCTCGGCGCGGTTTTCGTCGCGCTGGGAATCGTTTCATTGCTACGCCACGCGCCGCTCTTCGCCAATTTGGGCGCCATCCACTTCTTCTCGCTTTCGGTGATTGGCTTCCTCGGACCGGCGCTGGCCCGCTGGCTGAATCGCGATGTGCACCTGCGCAATAATGCCGCGCAACCGGGCATCCTCAGCGGCTTCGGATTGGGCTTCGCCTTTGCCTTCGGCTGGACCCCGTGCATCGGGCCCATCCTCACATCTGTGCTTACCATCGCGGCAGCGAGCGATAAAGTCGGTCGCGGCGTGCTGCTGCTCTCCGCCTACTCCGCGGGCTTGGCCATTCCGTTCCTGCTCGCCGCACTCGGCATCAGCCAGTTCATGGTGTTCTATAAAAACTTCCGCAAGTATCTGCATGCCGTGGAAATTTTCAGCGGCGCGCTGCTGCTATTCATCGGCGGCCTGGTATTTCTTAACCGCCTCACCTGGCTCACCGGCAAGCTCGGCTTCCTCGATTCCACCGTGCGCTCCCTCGAAGCCATCCTGACCACCGGCAATCACGGCCTGTGGTTTGCCCTCATCGGCGGAATCGCGGTGCTCGCGCTCATTGCCTTCGTGCTCGCGAAAAACTGGTCCGCGGTATCGAAACTGCCCGGCACCAAGGCCGTGCTCATTCTCGCCGGCGTAGTCGCCATCATCGTCATCACCATCGTGGCCGACCGCGCCACGCGCATCCCTGGCAGCGGCTCCACGCATGCCGCCGCCATGCAGGACGTCGACACCACCGGCAAGCCCGCTCCAGAGCTCACCCTCAAAGACCTCGAGGGCAAAGACGTTTCCCTCGCGCAATACAAAGGCCAAGTCGTCCTGGTGAATTTCTGGGCCACCTGGTGCGATCCCTGCCGCGAAGAAATTCCCTGGCTCATCGAGATGCAGCAGGCGTATGGACCCAAAGGGTTCACCGTTCTCGGCCTGGCCATGGATGAAGAAGGCAAGAGCGTTGTCGCCCCGTTCGTCGCGAAAGAAAAATTCAATGTCAACGGCTCGCCCACCGCGATGAGCTATCCCATCCTGCTCGGCAATGACGCCGCGGCGGACAAGTTCGGCGGCTTGCTCGGCTATCCCACCAGCGTGCTCATCTCTCGCGATGGCAAGCAAATCAAGCGCGTCACGGGTATCATCGACAGGGACGAGATTTCCAAACTCATCGAAGGCCAACTCTAAGCTGCCATGCTTGACGAACTGGATTTTCAGCGCAAAGCCGATACCGCCTTTACCGAGCTGAAAAAACGCCTGCTCACCGCCGGCGACGAGCACGACTTCGACGTGGAAGGCGAAAGCGGCAAGCTCGAAGTGCAATTTCAAGACGCGGACGAAACGAAGTTTGTCGTTTCGCCGAACACTCCGGTACGCGAGATCTGGATCTCCGCCCTCTCCACCAGTTTCAAGCTGGGGTGGTCGGACTCCCGCAATAGTTTTGTGCTGGAAAAAACCGGCGAAGACCTGCGTCAGGTGATGAGCCGCGTAATCTCGGATCAAGTCGGCGCGCAGGTCACGCTATGAGCGCTCGTTTCACCAAAGCTTGTGCTGGAATTTGCGCGCTTGTGACCCTATTCCTGCTGACCACACAAATCGCAGTGGCCCAAGTCCCTTCCGGCCGCGATGTCGTCGCCTTTGCCACCTACGCTTCCGCAGAGCCCGCCGCGCGCGGCGTACCCTTCCAGCTCGCAGTTTCCATGACCATTCGCCCCGGCTTTCACATCAACGCCCGGGAAAAATCCGCGGACTATCTAATCGCCACGGACCTGAAGGTTGCGGATCTGCCCGCCGGCTTCACGGCGGGGGACGTGGTCTATCCTAAGGGAACGCTGCACACGTTTACGTTTTCCAAAGACAAGCCGTTGAACGTTTACGAGGGCACCGCGCTGCTGCGCTTGCCGCTGACGGCCTCCGCCGCCGCGCCGCTCGGTCCGCAACATCTCACCCTGAAAGTCCGCTACCAGGCGTGCAGCAATGAAGTCTGCCTCCCGCCGGTGACCGTGCCGGTGGACGCTGCCGTCACGATTGCAGCAGCCGGGGCGAAGCCCGCACACGCAAACATTTTCGCCCCGAACTGAATCTAACGCGCATGCCTGCACCGCGTCCCTCTCGCGCATGGCTGATTTTTCTCTCCGCGCTGCTGCTCCTCTGCATCGTCGGGGGCATTGTGCTATGGCGCTCGCTGCACGTCGACGCCTTCACCCGCGAATGGGTCGTCCGCGCTCTCTCGGAGCACTTCGACACGGAAGTGCAGTTGGGCAACTTGCACGTCACGGCGTTCCCGGAAATGAGCGTGGAGGGCCGCGACCTCACCATCTTTCACCGCGAGCCCGCCAATTTGCCCTTCATTCACATCGACTCCTTCACGTTTCATCTCGGCGTTCTCGGCATTTTTCGCGTACCCCACGAAATCCGCGGCATACGCTTGCAAAACATGGTCATAACGATTCCGCCGCGGCATCCAAAATCGCCCACTTCGGCAAGCAAGTCCGATGCGCCGGTACCCACTCCCCACTCGCGGCAACCGCTCCCGCAGATCGTCGTGGATGAAATCGTTTGCGACAACACCACGCTAACCATTCTCCCCAAAGTTTCGAGCAAGCCGCCTCTCGATTGGGACATTCACGCGCTTTATCTTTATCACGCGGGCACGAGCGAGGCGATGGCCTTTCACGGCACCTTAACAAACGGCAAGCCCAAAGGAGAGATCGCCACCTCGGGCAGCTTTGGTCCGTGGAATCTGGACGACAAGGGCGCGACTCCAGTTTCCGGCTCGTATCAATTCACCGACGCGGATCTGGGACCATTTCCTGGCATCGCGGGAATCTTATCCTCGACGGGAAAATATACCGGGCAACTCGACACACTGGAAGTATCCGGCGTCACGGACATGCCGGATTTTTCGCTGGACCGCGTCGGGAAGCCTGTTCCGCTGCACACCGATTTTTCCGCCACCGTGGACGGGCTGAACGGCAACACCTACCTGCACCCGGTAAAGGCCACGCTGATCAAGTCGGTGATCCTCTCGGAAGGCAGCGTTGTGAACGTTCCGGGCAAAGGTCACGACATTCAACTGACGGTTCATGCGCCGGATGCGCGAATACAGGACCTTCTGGTGCTGGCGCTCAAGTCCGAGACGCCGCTGCTGAGCGGGCCGGCAAAAATCGAAGCGAAACTATTCATTCCGCCGGGCAAGGTCAAAGTGCTGGAGAAGATGTTGCTGGACGCCGACGTTACCGTGGACCATGCGCAGTGGAGCAGCGAGAAAGTTCGCGAAGAACTTCAGTCGCTGAGCCGTCGCGCGGAGGGGAAGCCGAAAGATGAGGAGGCCGGAAGCTCCCTCTCCGACCTGAAGTGCCAGTTTCACCTGGAAAAAGGCACGATTCATTTTTCCACCGTGACCTTCAGCGTTCCCGGCGCCACCATTCTCCTGGCCGGTGATTACGGCATGCTCGGCGGCGAACTGAATTTCAAGGGAAAAATCCGCCTGGACGCCAAACTCTCGCAACTCACAACCGGCGCAAAATCCGACTTTCTAAAGCTGCTCGATCCCTTTTTCAGCAAGCATGGCGCCGGCACGGAACTGCCGGTGACGATCACCGGCACCCGTGATAATCCCACCTTCGGCGTCTCGATTTTCCACAAAACGCTGAAAACCTCCGGCGGAAAATCTGGCCCGTCTTAACGATTGCCGTCACTTTTTTTTTCGCGGTCGGAATTTCTTGCAGGTGCAACTCACCAGGCGGCACGGCGTAACTTTCCCGCCCGATTGCCATGGCCGATGCAGGGATTTGGAATGGCGGCAGACACATTCGATCTTGGCGGCCATTCGTGCATTCTAGCACGCGCGGCGGTTCTCATTATTGTTCGTGTTTGACTCGTAATAACCTGGCTCACGCCGCGTCCGAGGCATCCACAGCTGCGAGCGCTTCAGGTGGTCAGGCGGTCTCGCGAAATCGGCGCGATTTGCCACGCCCGGAGCGAGACCACATTCTGCAAGGCGTTATCGGACATTTCCAACTGTAGCGGATTCGCCGGTGAGCGATAGACGCGCGCCGTGTGCGCCGCATCATCGCCGATAAACACTTCGACCACCGAGCCATCGATAAACACAGTGATGGAAAGTTCCTGCCGCTCGGTGGTTGACGCTGGCAAAGCGATGCCCACGTCGTTCACGGAAAATTCGCTGCCGGATTTTGCCGGAGCGAATGCCAGCGTCAGAAAGTCTTGCCGGCCATCGGAGAGCTTCATCGCGAAGGGCGCGTTACGAATGCGCAGCGACATTTCCGCCGCCAGATTGGTGAT
>Ga0181531_10002139_pt1 | contig 12370 bp, 14 predicted proteins | sample PEATcosm2014_Bin_38_FD_119743 | JGI IMG/M metagenome (GOLD analysis project Ga0181531, IMG submission 119743) | Peatland microbial communities from MTU Mesocosm Facility, Houghton, MI, USA - PEATcosm2014_Bin11_10_metaG | ecosystem: Environmental > Terrestrial > Soil > Wetlands > Peat | place... | reverse complement strand
CGGCGCAACGCCACTCAATCGTCCCCAAGTACGCCCACGATATCATCGTGGCTCATCAGGCTGTCGATCTGGTCGCCGAGCATATTGGCGTGGCGATTCTGGCGACGCCGCTGCCTTGCGATTACCGTGTTAAAGGCATCGTCATAAGGCCACTTTCAGATCCATCTTTGTCGTTTGAAAGCTGCATCGTGATGAGAGCGGGGGATAATTCCAGGCTCGCAAATGAGTTTGTCAGATCCTTCTTACGTAAACATCCGATTCGTGCTTTACTGCCGAGACAACTGGAACTTGCTCTTTCTGCTTGACTTAGATTGCTGACACGGCAACACCTTGGTCAGTTTTCGCTTGCTCGGTTGAAAACCAAGGTCCGCTAGTCCGAGTCCGTGTCCTTCGTTATAACCGTGGGGAATAACGTCATTCCCAGAAGTGATTGGACACGGCGGCAGAAATGCGCCATGTTGGGTGACAAGGCAGTTGATCTACGGTCACGGGGGTGGGTTGAGTCGGACGTTGCGACTTCATAGACTTCGGGCCAAAAAAGAAATCGCGAAAAACTTGCTACGACACAACTGAGAAGACCGACAGACAGCACAATTCCAATCTTGGAGAAAGCAAATGGAACTCTTAACAGTCGAAGAAGTGGCAACCATGCTGAAAATGTCAAAAGGACAAATCTACGAGATGACGAAGGCACGCACTCGAACTGGCTCGATGAAAGAGAACCCAATTCCTGTTTTGAAGATCAATGGCAATGTGCGCTTTCGGAAAATGGATGTTGATGCGTGGTTAGATCGCGAAGCAGAGAGATGTGCCGCCTGATTAACCAGACGATCACTCATTCTCCACCGGCAGTTTCTTGATCGACGCCCACCTTCCGGAATCCCTACTAACTCACTAGACTTATCTGCTTTTTGATCTGCTTTTTTCGACCGAACCCACCCCAAAGTACCTATTTCGGGCACATTGTCCGCAGGCTAAACCATTGAAACATCGGGGATTTGATTCTACTGGCTGGATTATGAGACCGTCGCTCTAACCACCTGAGCTACACCGCCACGGCAGACTACTAAGATATCATCCTGCGGTGGGTCGCCAAAATCGAGGGGACCGTCATGCGACCCTTTGTTCACATCAAGATGGAAGATCCGGGGCGACGGAATGTGAAATGCGCGTGAAAAAGTGCGCTTGCGGACTCCTCGATACAACCTCTAGGCCCCCCAAGTGATCGAAAAGGTGCAATGCCTGTTCTCAATACCTCGGAATGGAAGGCTGACCTTCCCGCAGTGACTAAGACTATGCCTGCGACCGAAAAGCGGGAGCAACCGAGCCGTGGCTTTCTGGCCACTGCCGCGGGCTCGATGCGCAGCAGCAAGACGCTGTTCTCGCTGGTGTCTTTCGGCTTTCGCTCCCTCCAGCGAGTCGGCATCAGCGTAACCCCGAATCACTTTTATTGGCCGGTCCCCGACCTAACGAGGCTTCAGCATCGAGTTTGGCCCGAACCTTCTGCGCCCGCTGGCGTGGATCTCCGCCTTCAATGGCAAATCGATTTTGCCGAGCAGGTGCTCAGCCAGTATCGCGACGAGTGGGCTTTCTCGCCGGAAACGCAAGCCGACGAGCTTTATCACTATCGCAACGGGTTCTTCGAGACGGTGGACGCGGAAGTTGCCTATTCGCTTGTCCGTCACGAGAAGCCGTCGCGAATCGTCGAAGTAGGCGGTGGATTCAGTTCGCGCCTGATGCTGGCCGCGCTCCAGGCTAACTCCCTGGAGACGCGATTACGAAGCGAATTAATCACGATCGAACCCTTCCCTGGGGAACGCATGACGCAAGACAAGTCCGGAATCGTCACCGTCATCGAACAGCCGGTGCAGGACGTCGATATCGAAGTCTTTAAATCCCTCGAAGCCGGAGACATCCTCTTCCTCGATTCCAGCCACGTGGTCGCGGTTGGCAGCGATGTCGTGCGTGAATATCTGGAGATTCTTCCTAATCTCAAGAGTGGCGTGATCGTCCACGTCCACGACATCTTCATGCCCTTCGACTATCCCCGCAGCATGGTTCTTACCGATCTTTCCTTTTGGTCAGAGCAATATTTGGTCCAGGCGTTTCTGGCCTTCAATTCGGAGTTCGAGATTCTTTGGAGCAGCAGCGCCATGCAGGCTTTCCATCCTGAAGTGTTGGAAAAACTCTTCCCCGAATGGCCGGGCAGCTACAAAGCCATGCCAGAGGAAAAACGCCGGTTCGTCCCCACTCTGGACGGCGACCGGGTCTGGCCTTCGAGCTTGTGGATCAGACGGCGCTAGAAACCTCCACGTGACGTGTAGTAACCCGCCCGATGACGCACCTTGTAATTCGCTCCGCCGGGGCTCGTGACCTTGACTTCCAAGCGGCGAAAATCAGAGTCGGCGAGCCGATGCGTCGGATAATAGGCCAATAAATACTGGGTGCGGAGCTCATCACTGATTTCTCGAAAAGCATCATCAAGTTGTGGAACATTCGTCGCGTAAAAGTACTTTCCGCCAGTGTCGGCGGCAATTTGAATCAGAGCATGTTCACCACCCAGGTCGCGTCCAGCGCTCGCTTCGATGGGGACGTCGATAATGCTGTAGACGATGGCCTCGGCCTCCTGCGCCGCGCGTAACGCTTCCTGATAGTTGATCTTGCTCACCGTGTCGCCACCGTCCGTGATGATGACCATGACCTTGCGTCCTTGGCGCTTTTCGAGAGCCTGTGAACCGAGATAAATGGCGTCGTAAAGCGCAGTGGCTGCGCCTTCGTGGACGTGGGAGATGCCGTGATCGATTTCCTTGAGGTCGGCGGTAAACGGCACGACCTCGTCGACGATTTCGGAGAATTCGTATAGGCTGAGTGCGTCCTGCGGACGAAGAATGGCGTGCGCGAAGCGGCGCGCGGAGGTCAGTTCGAGCGGAAGGTCTTTGCGCGTGCTGAGACTGGTGTCAATGTCGAGCACGATTGATAACGGCAGGGCCGAGTCTCTGTCGAAGACTGCAATCTGCTGCGGATTTCCGTCTTCCAGCAGCGAGAAATCGTCCTTGGTTAAATGAGCGATGGGCGCGCCATGATCGTCGGTGACCGTAGTAAACACATTGACCAGCTTCACGTCTACTTTGAAAGTGGGATCGGCGGGTGCCGTTCTTCCTGCGGGCGCTGTGCCTCCAGTCCACGGGGGTTTGGGAATCTGACCGAGAGCAGTTGCTGCGCCCAGGATTAAGAACAACACGAACCGCATGAATTTTCGGGATAGTCGCAAGTAAGTTGGATGCGGGAATCGGTCATTTGCGAAGGCGATTAGCTCGTGTGGCATCGGCGCCTGCCCGCGACTTCCCGTTACAGCCCCGCCAAAGCAGGCTGAATGATCGTCTCCGAAAAGCGCTCCATCTCTTCCATCTGCGGACTGCACTGAATCAGCAGCAGATCCACTCCGGCGCGTTCAAACTCTGCGATCCGTGTCTGCACTTGCTCGGGTGTACCAACGAGTCCCGACCGCAGGCCGCGATTGGAGACTGAATAGTCCTCGAGCGACACTCGCTGTTCCAGCTGCGTTCCAGCCAGCCACTGCTGATAATTCTGAAATCCTGCGGCGCTTTGCTTCACATCGGTGATGCGTTGCAATTCCTCCTGCGCCGCCTCGGCCGTGTCGCGGACCACTGCATAACCGGCGACGCCGAACTTCATCCGCGGAAGACCCAGCTTTTCACGGCGCGCGGACATATCGTTGATCTTCGCCGCAACCTTTTCCGGCGCATCGCCGTGCATAAGATACGCGTCACAACCTCGAGCGATGAGATCTTTCGCCGCATCGGACTCGCCGCCGGCATATATTACGGGACGGGGCCGCGACAGCGGCTTCGGCGATAGAGCCGTATCTTCGACGCGATAATACTCACCCCGATACGAAAAGCGATTCTGCGTCCACACGCCGTTGAGCACATCGAGCCACTCCGCCGTCCGCGCGTAGCGATCATCGTGCTGCTCGAAATGAACGCCGTATTGCTTGGCCTCATCCGCCCACCAAGAGGAGACAACGTTTAGCGAAAGCCGGCCACCGCTGATGTGATCGATGTTCGCAGCTTGTTTCGCCAGCAATGCAGGCAAATGAAACGTTGGTCGCACGGCAACCATGAGCTCAAGCTTTTTCGTGACCGCAGCGAGCGCGGCGGCTGTAGACCAGGCATCCAGCGATGGCGATTCGGGTCCTTTGATGTCGTTGAGATTCAGCTCAGCAATCAACGTGAGACCGAAGCCAATCTCCTCGCTCCGTCGCGCTAAACAGCTGACGTAGTCCCATGTCGGCGGCATGTTCTCATGCTCAACATTGCGCAGCCATCCCCCGAAGACCGGCAGCCAGTAGCCGTAACGCACTACGCCGCCTCCCGTTCGAGGTAGTCGACGAGTTTCACAAAAGGATCGAAGCCCAGCAGGGTCGGCCCATCGGCCACGAAGTTGGAAAGCGCGTTAACGTCGTAGTAATACATCTTGCCGTCGCGTGCATCGGTCATGTATTCGACTCCGCCGACCTCGATTTTTGCGGCTGTAAAAATGCGCTCGACATCGGCGATGATCTCTGGCGGAGGCTGATAGGCTTCGACACGAAGTCCCGTCTTAGGCCCTTCAATCACACAGGATGTTTCGAGCGCAGTACCATCAGTTGTCTTGCAAATATCGGCTGGGCAAAGGTCGAAGGTCTCACCGGACGTAAACACCTTAATACCATAGAGATACTTGTAGCCGATCGTTTCCACGCGGACGATGTACCCATCACGCGCCGGAATGAACTCCTGCACCAGGCCAACCCCGTCGAGGCCGAGGTTGATTTTATTATTGGCAACCGCGCTGCGAAGTTCCTCGATCGAATTGAAGCGAATGATGCCCGCTCCGCTGCCTCCGATGTTGGGCTTGGTCACGATGGGAAAACGAAATCCTTCTGCAGCCGCCTCTGCTTGGCTGGGATGATTGATCACCCGCGAGCGGGGATAAGGCAATCCCAACGACTGCAAAAGGGAAAGCTGAAGCGCCTTGGAAGTTTCCACGCGAAATGCGTGGCTGCCGTTCACAACGCGCGTACCAGCCTGTTCGGCGTTCGCCAGATAATTCAACGTATAGAAGATACTGTTCGCATTGCCACGCGTCCACGCCGACGGGCTCATGCGATTGAATAGCAGAGAGTAATTATGATCGCCGTTCAAGGCGATGTCATAGTGATGCCGGGCGGCATCCACTTTCGCGTAAGGCGTGTGGCGTCGATCCATTTCCGCAAACACGCGCTCAAACCAGCGCGGATGCTCATAGTAGATGGCAATGGGACGCTTCAACATGGAAACTCCTGAGTAGATTTACGATACCACGGGATGCTAACCTTACCGCCGACAACGCCGAGTCCCAGAGAAAGCTATTCGTGGGTCCTTTGCGCGCTCGTCGACCTCAGTGGTTCTGAATTTCCACCGGAAACGCTTCCCCATCGGCCCACACTGCACCATCTTCGAAATACTCTTTCTTCCAGATAGGAACCGTTCGCTTAAGGGTATCAATCAGCCATCGCGAAGCGTCGAAGGCGGCAGCCCGATGGGCCGAAGCAACGGCAATGAGGACGCTAATTTCTCCGATCTCGATTCGTCCTAGGCGATGAACAATTGCCGCGGCGCGAATGCCGAACTGCGACCTGGCTTGCATAGTCATAGTTTCCATTTGTTTCAGCGCCATTTCCTCGTAGGCTTCGTAGTCGAGGAAAAGCGTCTTACGCCCTCGCGTCTGATTGCGGACGACGCCTTCGAACACGACAACCGCGCCGTCTTCAGGGCGCTTAATTGCGTTGACGACTTGCTGGGTAGTAATGGGCTTACGCACGAGGGCCGCATCAATTTGCGAGCCGCCACTGACCGGCGGCAACAGCGCGACTTCGTCCCCGTCTGCAAGTTTGGTTTCGGGCTTCGCGTATTCTCGATTGACGGCTACGGCAATCGACGGGAGAAGCGTTCGTATGCGGGGCCAAGCCACTGCGCTGTTTTCAAGGACGGCGGCTACCGATGATCCGTTGGGGAAATCGGCGTCGATAAGGCTTTGTCCGGCAAGGTCCTTCAGCACGCCGAAAAGTAAGACACGGATACGCACGAGCATAAGTGTAGCGGATGCTCAGATCAAATCACGCCAGCCTTTCGCAAGATTTTCCTGGTTAATCCTGTGAGCGGCAAGCTGTTCACGCGAGCCTTAGGGATCGGTATTCCGGACTTCCCAACAGTATCCCGCCAAACTCTCACTTCGTAGTTTGTATTCGTAATGGCGTGCCGTAATCGAAGAAGCGGTTTTCCCGACCGAGGCTGAGGGAGCTCCGGCAACTCCCACATGCCGGGCATTAGCGATTTGCCTTGGCCGCGCTGCGTCAGAAAAACCGCGCCTTTATCGAGCCGCAGAGAATAGTTTGCGATCGCTCTTCGGGGAGAAGGCTTCCTACTTGAAGTCGGTTGCTTGCCCCGGCTCCGACAAAACTGCACGACAGGACACTGTCCGCAGAGTGGTTCTCTCGGCAGACATACGGTGGCGCCCAACTCCATCATGGCTTGATTGTGATCGCCGGGACGATTCGTTTCCAGAAGCAAATTCGCCATCGCCCACAGCGGCTCACCAGATAATTGCTTTCCTAGCAAGCGATGCAGCACACGCTCGACGTTGCCGTCGACTACGGCTGTGGCTTCGTCGAACGCGATGCTGGCGACTGCGGCAGCCGTGTAGCGTCCGACTCCTGGAAGCTTGCGGAGTTCGACCGAGGATGCGGGAAATACTCCGTGCATCTCGCGGACGACAACCTTCGCCGCTTGATGCAACATGCGGGCACGACGGTAGTAGCCCAGACCGCTCCAAGCTGCGAGCACGGAGGGTTCACGTGCGTCCGCGAGAACCCGCACTGCGGGAAAGCGCTTGAGAAACCGTTCGTAGTAATCGAGCACCGCCGTCACCCGGGTTTGTTGCAGCATGATTTCCGAAACCCAAATCCGGTACGGATCAGGCTGGTCGCGCCAAGGGAGATCGCGTTTATTTGCGTCGTACCACTTCAGCAATCGCCTTGAGAATGGCTTGCTCGAAGAAGCGTTCAACATCGGAGCGCGACTCAGCGGGGTCTTCTTCACACTGGCGAATTGTAATTCCACCCGTGTGAGGTATCCAAACCGGCGCGGAGACAAGATGCCTGCCGAAGTGCGCACCGGTAGTAATCCTCAGGTAACTTGCCGCGTAACCGTCTGCGATTCACACTGCCTTTACGCCTCAACGTCGTCTGCGAGGCCCTACGTTTATGCAGAAATCTGTCAAGCCGCGCATCTTTCTATCCGTGCTTCTCCTACTGTGCTTACTAATCGGTTTGGGCTGCTCCGGAGGTACGGGAAGCGGCAGCGGAACGGACGGCGTTGGAGAGCCTGCCGGCGGAGGCAGTGGCGGATCCGGCAGTGGCGGCGGCGGTAGCGGCGGGGGCGGCAACGGGGGCGGAGGATCAGGCAGTGGCGGCGGCGGTTTGTCCACTCCTAATCTGGTTACGGTTGGGTCCGGGGAATCTGTGACCGGGATCAACATTACGGTTGCGTCCCCGACATCGAACCCCACCCCAAACGTCGAATTCCTCAGCGTGGACAACACGGACGATCCGGCGGAAGCGTTCGTCACGGGCGGAGTTACAACTCAGGGCGAAACAGACGGCACCGTCCTTCTGTTCGGTACGGGAATGAGCACCAGCATGCAGTTGAGCTTCACCGGTCCTGATGACATCACAATCAGCAATCTGGAAAGTGTCGAGTCTACGAACGGCCTGTCTGGGTTGACCTTTAACATTTCGGTCGCAAGTACGGCCGCTTTGGGCGCGCGCACCCTGGTTCTTCAAGATTCAAACAACGACGTCACGACCTTTACTGGCGGCGTGGAAGTGGTGGCTCCGTGAAACATATTCTAAGATTTGTGATGATTTTCATGGCGACAGTGGCTCTGGCCACGAGCGTCCTTCCGGAGTCGGTCGAACAACTGACTCATTTGTCGAGTGTGGTGGTCGAAGCGCAGGCGGTGCAGTCATGGGCGCAATGGAACGAGGCGCACACCTTGATCTTCACCTACACGCGATTCTCTGTCTCAAGAACTTTGAAAGGCCAGCCGCAAAGCTCGGTTACGGTTCGACAACTGGGCGGAACTTTAGGCAACATCCGGCAGAAAGTTTCCGGAGTGCGTGCCTGGCGCACCGGCGAGCAAACCGTATTATTTCTGCGCCCCAGTGAAGCGCAAGATGGCACTCTGGCGGTGACCGGACTCATGCAGGGAAATTTCTTATTACATCGCGCCAATGACGGATCCGTTACAGTTTCCAACGGAGTCCCAGAGGCGTCGCGGTACGACACGAGAGCGAATTCGTTCTCTGAGTTTCACGGATCGTCGCTTACGCTGGCAAACCTCGAGCTTCGTGTCCTGAAAGCGGCGAAGCAATGACCCGCCGCAGATTCAGTCTTCTCATCTTATTTGCGCTCGTTGCCGGCGCACTGATTCTCGCGAAGCCCGCGTTCTCTTACTTGCCGCAAGGCAGCGCTCTGGGCTCGGCATTTGTTCCGGCGGCATGGACGTCGCCTCCGTTGTGGGTGATCAATCCCGCAGTGAGCGGCGGCGGAGTCACCGCCAACATCGCGGGTACTCCCTCGGATGTGACCAGCACGATGAGCGCGGCTTTCAGCACCTGGGTGAACGCTCCCAATACGAATCTTGGCGTGTCCACCAGCCCTTACGGCTACTCGACAGCAACTTCGCCGCAATCGAACGTGAATCTGGTGTGCTTTATTTGTTCCGGCGTCGATTTTGACACGGACGGTACTTTGGCCCTGACTGTCACTAGCTATAACGTGACTACCGGCGAGCTCATCAACGCTAGCATTTATTTCAATCCTGCCCCCGCGGTCGATGGCACGCCAGTGTGTTTCACCACTTCGGATACGAACGCGAGTTGCCCACAATCGGGCAGCGAAATGGAAGACTTACAAACTGTGGCGACGCACGAAGTCGGCCACTTTTTCGGATTGGACCACTCCGCCATCGTACGCGCCATTATGTATCCCTTCGCGCCGCCGCTTCTACAGACGCTCAGCTATGATGATGTGGCAGGCATGTCGTTGCTCTATCCCAAATCGACGCCGGATGTGCAGACCGGCGCGATCCAGGGAACAGTCACTCTGAGCGGCAGCGCAGTCTTTGGAGCACACGTTTTCGCAAACTCGTCGACCACGGCGACACCTTTCTCGGGCTTTCCAGCAATCCGCAAAACTCCCATCGGAACGCTCACCGATCCTATAGGAAGCTATACCATCAGCGGAGTTCCAGCCGATTCCTACGAAGTGATTGCCGAGCCGCTGGATGGACCTGTATCCGACGGCAATGTCGATTGGGCCCCCGAGTGGCAACAGACTGCCGTGGAAACCGACTTCACCACCCGCTGGTACTGATGTAGGCTGAGCGTCCCTTCGACTGCGTTCACAGGGCAGGCCCCGCTCGTGCGGGACGGCGAAGCTGCTTGTAGCTTCAATATTTTACCCGTCCCGCCCGTACCTCTTCGGGTGCTTGCGCCTTGCACTTCCATCCTTGAAACGAAATAATCCGGAGAGTAACGGTTTACCGACGAGGTTGTTATGAGTGATTTTGATCGCAAGGTGGAAGAGGCGGCTAAGCGCTTTAGTCGCAGTATCGGCGAAGCGGCTGAGAAATTGGAAAAAGACACAGCTGAACTGATCTCGCACATGAACGACGAGATCGTCCCCAAGGCGCGCCGGCAATCCAGTAAGGCGTTGAAGATTGCAGCGGAAAAGCTTGTCGAACTGGCGAAGTATATGGAACAGGGAAAGAAGTAGTGCCGCGCCTCGTTCATCTGCGAGGCTTGAGCGTCCTCTGTCTGCTGGCGTGTTGCGGATGTTCGTCGCATCGCGAGGCGAAGGTCGAAGTACCGCCCCCTCCCGCGATTGAGCCGGAGACGCCTGCTGCTGAACCGCCCGTGCCCGCGCCGGATCAAGACAAAGAGCAAGTTGCGACCGTCCAACCGCAGCACGACGCTGAGCCGTCTTTTCCCAAGAATGCCAAGCCCATTTTCACCGAGACCGGACTCGCTAGTTGGTATGGGCCTCCTTACAACAAACGCCGGGGATCGAATGGCGAAATTTACGACATGAACGCGATGACGGCGGCGCATCGCACGCTGCCGCTAGGCTCCATCGTGCGCGTAACCAATGAGCAGACCGGACACTCGGCGATTGTCCGAATCACGGATCGCGGGCCGTTCATTGAAGGACGCGTGCTCGATCTGTCGCTGGCTGCCGCGAAAAAGACTGACGTATGGCGCGCCGGAGTGGCGAAGGTTCGGCTGGATGTGCTGGACACGCCCGCTTCGCTTGACCATGGCGGCAAGTGGGCGGTGCAGATTGGCAAGTTCGACAAAGAGAAGCCCGCCAACAAGCTCGCCGATCACTTGCAGCATCGCTACCAGACCGCCAAAGTTCTCTGCTTCAGCGGCCCGATGGGCGACTGGTGGGTGCGCGTCCGCGTACAGGACGACGAAAAGAAACGCGCCGAAGAAGTCGCCAGAAACACCGACCCTAAAGAGGCCGCGGTGTTCCTGGTCAGGCTGGATTAGTCACGCTACGGTAGGCCTCGCGTATGATTGTCCTATCCGAGGGCTGAGCTGATGAGTGATTGTCTTTTCTGCCGGATTATTGCCGGCGAAATTCCTGCTAGGAAGGTTTATGAGGACGCGCATACGTTTGCCTTTGAGGACATCCATCCTCAGGCACCGACGCATGTGCTGATTGTGCCCAAGAAGCACTTCGCCGGACTGGACAAGGCCGCGACCGAGGATGCCGAGGTGATCGGGCGCTGCCATCTGGCGGCGGCGGAGGTTGCTCGCGCCCGCGGCATCGAAAACGGATACCGCACCGTGCTCAACGTCGGCCCCGGCGCGGGCCAGTCAGTGTTTCATCTGCACGTTCACCTGTTGGGCGGACGAAATTTGTCCTGGCCGCCGGGGTAGGTTCGCCCCGCGCTACGGTGCTGACTTCTCGGCGCCTTGCATCTCGCGGGCTCGTCCCACAAGCTTCTTAAGCTTCCCTTCGATGGACGCATCGCCGATGTGTTCGTCCTGCAACACACCGTCCGCGTCAATGGTGAATGTGTGCGGGATTGCTTCGACACCGAAAAGAGTTGCGATCGGCCCCTTGAATCCGCCATCGCGATACTGCTTCCATGTCATGCCGTTTTGAGCTACAAAATCCTTCCATTTTGATTCGTTGTCGTCGAGGCTGACGCTCAGCATCACCAATGGCTCGCCGTCAAAGTGTTTGGCGATCTCGCGCATATGCGGAATCGATTCGCGGCAGGGACCGCACCAGGTGGCCCAGAAATCAAGCAGTACCACTTTGCCTTTGAGATCGTCGAGCGAGATCTTCTGGCCATCGGTGGTGGTGACGGCGAAGGCAGGCGCCATTCGCGCCCGCGCGAGTTCGGGATCCGCGATATAGCGAAGCGCTCGCTGGCGATCTGGATCATCTGTCTTGGCGAGTTCGACATAGCGCTGGAACTGGGCTTTCGCGGCATCATCTTGATTGACGTGAGCCAGCGCCCGGCCATCGAGGAAAATCGCTTGCGGGAAATTGGGCGATGTGGAGAGAGCTTCCATGATCTCTTCATGAACTCGGCGGAAGGGATCGTCTTTTCGCTTATTAAGCCCTTCTTCCATCAGGACGAGCGCAAATTGGTAGTGGGCGAGGGCTTTATCCCGGGGACTTTGGGCGTCCGCGATGATTTCTTCGCAAGCGGTTCCGGCGGTCTTCCAGTCGCCGAATTCAACGCCGTATTTGATCATTTTTCTCTCGCAGGGCAGACAATGGCCGCCGCTCTGCTTGTCGGCTTTCTTGAAGTCATCCAGGGCCATACTAGCCTGACGCTGTTGCAAATAATCGAGGCCTTCCTTGTATGACTTCTGCGCCTTCTCGTTGGTGGGAAGGTCATTATCTTCTTGGGCTGGAAGATTTGCACAGGCGCACAAAATGAGAACAAGAAATAACAGGTGTCTCGTCATTTTCCGTTTCCTGTCGTCGCTGATTGGGGTCTCGCTACGCTAATGAAAAAAATCCTACACATCATAATCCCAGGGACGAGGCTTCAGATAGTGTTATTTCGGCTGATCGTTTGCGCTCAGGTTTGGTATCCTGAGACATCGTGCGGATGATCTGGTGGTTTCTGATCCTGGCAGCGAGCGCGGGGGCGGTGTTGTGGGTCGGAATCGCTTCGTACTTGCGGGTTCGAGGCCATTTGCATCCCAACCGGATCGAGCCGCCGGTCGGCCACGCGG
>Ga0181531_10002138_pt1 | contig 12372 bp, 14 predicted proteins | sample PEATcosm2014_Bin_38_FD_119743 | JGI IMG/M metagenome (GOLD analysis project Ga0181531, IMG submission 119743) | Peatland microbial communities from MTU Mesocosm Facility, Houghton, MI, USA - PEATcosm2014_Bin11_10_metaG | ecosystem: Environmental > Terrestrial > Soil > Wetlands > Peat | place... | reverse complement strand
TGCGGCCAAGGCTAATCGGCCGGATCGTGCGCTCCACTGTGTTGTTATCCACCTCGACCCGGCCGTCGGTGAGGAACAGCGCAAGCCCGTTCCAGTGGCCGAGCGTGTAGCGGATTGCCTTGGCCAGCGTGGACTTGGCCGAGATTGCAGACAACTGGTCCAGCAGCCAGGGTTTGAGCGCGTCGAACAGTGGTTTCGTTTCGACCTGGCGAACTTGCAGACGCGCCTCGGCGCTGGTCCCGCGGATGCGCGCTTCGATGGTGTAAATAGCGGCGAACCGCTGCAGCGCCTCGGCCGACACCGGGCAGCCGGTTGCCTTGTGAACTTCAAAAAATTTGCGCCGCGCGTGCGCCAGGCAAAATGACAGGGTGACCGGGCCGCCGGCACGCCCGCGCCGTGTCAGCCGGTTATACCCGGCATAGGCGTCGACCTGCAGCACGCCGGTGAAGCCGGCCAGATGTTCGTCGACGTGCCGTCCGCGGCGATCCTCGGCATAGAGATAAACCACTGCGGGCGGCGCAGGGCCGCCCCAGGGGCGGTCATCCATCGCGTAGGACCACAGGCGGGCAATGCGCGTTCGCCGGCGCGTGCGGTCGAGTACCGGCAGCGGTGTGTCGTCGCAAAAGATCGAGCGCCGGCTGCTTTTTTTATCGGCATCAATCGGCCGGCCAACCCGCTGGCCACCCATCGCGTCATTGTCGATCGGATCAGCGCCACGCCCATCGACACAAGATTGACGGTGTAATGTAAGCTTGACGCCAAATACAGATACGCGAGGATCGCCGCGAGCGACCAGGAAATGTCACAGTTTGGCATCATACGCGACGAGTTCCACCGCGAATGGAACTACACGCTCGGCCCGGATGACCAAAAAGATCGCGCGGTTAAGTCCGACCATCCCTCCGGAGGATCGAAACAGGTTGCCGCGTCAAAAATGATCAAGCCCCGACCACCGCCATCGCTCGCCTAACCGATGCGCGGATCGGCTTCGAGGTAATCATCATCACGGTTGCGGAACCCCATCACGACCGCGTCAGCTTAGTTTTCCTCGCGTGCTTGGCACTCGGGGCATCTGATTCGGCCGATTTAGAGACAGGTGTCTCAAACAGGCTCGGCTGAAAGGCAAAGCCCTCTCGGTCCAGGAAGTCGCGGATCAGCCTCGCTATCAGAGGCGACTTCTTGTGCCCCGTCGCCTTGCAATAAGCGCCGAACCGCCTATCGTCTCTGTCGCTCAGCAACACGACCACGCGTGCCATTTGCGCCTCCACGACGCGAACTCCACCAACCTTGCTGAGCACCTGGCCGCTCAAGATGCACATCCGTTCGTACAAATGTGCAGTTGTTGCAAATCCAAGACATAACGCGAGGGACATCAAACGACAGAAGCCACACGGTGATCAGTGGCGGCGTCTCTGGTAGGCAAATCGCCGGGAATGTCAAATCGCTTCTGACGCTGCCCCCGTTTGCCGTCCGGGAGTGACTCCCGCTGGACGAGTGTCCCAGCATCGCCGGAGTGGTGCCGGGGCAACGACGGTCCGGGCTGGCAGGTAGCCCCACGGCCGCGCTGAAGGGGGTCGGACGCTGTATGGCAACGCGGAAACTGGGGGTACGTGGGCCGCCGGGGCGACTGTCCAGGCTTCGTTACAGGCGACTACTCATCCACAACGTCGGTCGGGGCGGCACTCGTTGGACCGCCCGCGATCAGGTGCTTGAACCACCAGTTAGCATGGCGGCATCTATGAAATTGTAATGATACGCCAGCCGATCCAGCGTGCCCGCGGTCATCTTGGCATCGCCGAAGAACCAGCCGCCTGGCGCTGCTGCCCGCGAGATTCCAGCCCAGCCGGCACAGCGAGCTGCAACTTGCCCACCTGAGAATCAGCGCCGTTCCAACTGCTATGGCGCCAATGGGATGCCGAGGCGACCTCACCTGCAAGGCGACATGACTAATCCTGCCGGCCTAAGTCACGAAGCTGAATAGCCTGCCCCAAGAACAGGGCGCAAAGGACCTCGTGAGGACCGGTCTTTTTCATGAAGTGGAGCTAGCCGATCACCGCTTGGCGTGGGGATTGTATCGGAGCGTGGCAGAAGTGGACAACCTACCGTTGGATGTTCTGATCGAGGCTTGGCTGGGCCGGCCCGCCATGCTCGACCAACGTTTCTCGCCCGCACTGGAACGGGTTTACCGGGCGGAGACTGCCGCCTCGCGCCGGCGCGCAGTACGGGTATCGTCCGCAGTTGGGCTGATAACCGCCATTTGCCTCGCAATCCCAATTTGGCGCCTGCTGTCGGATGCGCATCCACTCGTCCGGCACGTCTGGCTGCAAATTGGCCTGCCGATATCCGCCCTATCATACTTGCTAACATATGGGTCGCTGAGTATCGCCTGGCAGGAGATCCAAGTCGCCGTTTCCGGCATTCTGGTTTCTGTCTGTATCGCCATCATGCTCTGCGGCAGTACGCACGGGGGGGCGAGCCTGCTGCTCGGCAGTACCGTGCTGATCCTGTTACTTGGCCTGATTGGAAGTAGATTTCCATTTTTCGTCGCTGCGGCGTTTGCTTCGGCTTTGCTGGCGGTTTTTGTGGCTGGTATCGGTCATATGCCGCGCGACGACGGGCCGCCCAGTTCGGTGTTGGTGATCTTGATGGTGGTCATCAGCTTCTTCGTGTCTTTCGGAAATTGGCGTCTTGATGCCGAGACCAGGCGCAGCTACGCGCTGATGCTTCGGGCACGGTTGCGCCAACAGGATCTATCGACTCGCAATTCGGAGTTGGACGCCCTTGCACGGCACGATGCCCTGACAGGGTTGGCAAATCGACGTGCTTATGACGGCTGGATCGAATCGGCGTGGCGCCAGGCGCAAACAGCCGGAACGAAACTCGGGCTAATCCTGATCGACATTGATAGCTTCAAACTATACAATGACTGCTATGGACACCCTGGCGGCGATGCCTGCCTGCGGATGGTGGCCACATGTCTGCGTGAGCAGTTGCGCGGCACCACCGATTTTGTCGCACGGGTCGGAGGGGAAGAATTTGCGGTTATCCTGCCTGGCGTGTCGCTGGAAAACTGCGGCGACGTGGCTGAACGTTTGCGCTGCGCTGTCTCAGGGTTGGAACTGCCACATGCCCGAACTGGTACGGACGGGATGGTAACCGTCAGCCTCGGCGCGGCAAGTTTCGTACCGGGAAAGGACCAACCCGCGGAGCAATTCGGACCGGCGCAGTTGGTCCACTGGGCAGACCAGGCGCTCTATGCAGCCAAGCGCGGCGGACGAAATTGCGTCTACCTCGCCAGGTCCTCGATGAGCGACGCGATCCAGCCGCTTGCGCCCCTGAGTTGCGCGCAGTTGGATTAATGTGGCCAGGATGCCAAATCGCATCGCAGAATTTATTTCATAAATAGACCGGCAGCTACCGGCAACATGTGATCGCTGTTCTTAAGGTGAAGTTGCGCGGCCAAGAATTCGTAGGTGGTCATCCATTGCTACCTGACTCGAATTCGCGGAGCTGGAGGTAAGTGGCTCGCTGGGGCGAGTGTCAAGTGTCTGGCACAGGCGGTCAGCTAGGCCATGCGGCCAGCCTGTACGGCGTAGTTCGCGTGGCCGAATAGCACGCTTGCATTAAGCCGTGCAATTCTGGCCGCGACGCCCAACCAGCAGACGAGGTTCTTTCCATGCCCCCTTTTACCAATATGATGCTTCATTTCTTGGGAAGGAACCCTACACCAAAAGTGCCAACGAAGGTAGACGCGGGAGCCCGCAATCTTGGTTGCTCGGAGCAGTCAGGCGGCAACTCCCGGCTGTTGCAAACGAATCTCGCCAATCGGTCGACGTTCCAGCAAATCGTAGCGGAGCGGCGCGCCAAGAGCGTGCCTTGTGCCGTGTTGCTCTTCGATATCGATGGGTTGACAAAAATCAATGATCAGTTCGGCTACGCGATGGGAGACTCGCTGCTGCAGCAGTTCGGCGAACGGCTGCGCAGCGTTGTCCCTCTGGCCTGTTGCATCGCCCATCTATTCAGCGATGAGTTCGCTCTATTGGTTGCCGGGAAGCATGCGCCCGGTGACGCGGAGTCGATCGCGCTGCGCTGCATGCGTGCTATGGAATTACCGTTTGTAGTTGGCAATGATGCGTTGTGTATCACCGTCAGCATTGGTATCGCGGACGCAACCCAGCATGAGCAGAATGGCGCTTTTCTGATGTCTGCCGCATCGCGTGCGCTACGCGCCGCGAAAGCTGCTGGCGGCCGGGTCTGGCGGATCTATTCCGACGCGATGCTGGGCGACGCCGAGGAAATCCGCCGCGACCTTTCATCGGCGATCGCAGGCGGCCAGATCGTTCCGTACTACCAGCCCATTGTCGAACTCTCGTCGGGCCACGTAGTTGGGCTTGAAGTGCTGGCGCGCTGGAACCATCCCAAGCGTGGGCTACTGTGGCCAAATCAATTCATCAAGCTAGCGGAGAAAGATGGCAGGCTGAGTGGGATCACGACAGCCTTGCTGCATCGGGTAGCGCAGGATGCCGTCGCGTGGCCGGATGAGTTGTTCTTCGCCTTTAACATCGCACCGACGCAAATTAGGGAGCTTGCGAATTATGTGTTCCTGCCGCCGGCGCCACCAATCGCTGCGCTGCCACTTTATCGCATCGAGATCGAACTGAGCGAGACCGCACTGATCGATGATCTGGACGCAACATGCCATATTGTGGACTTGCTCCAGGAGCGTGGCGCCCGCGTCGCACTTGACGATTTCGGCGGCGGCCACGCAAACTTTCGGCACCTACGAGGTATTCCGTTCAATCGCCTCAAGGTAGACCGGGAATTTGTCCGCGATATATTCGACGATCCACGCGCCGGGATCTGCGTACAGAGCATCGCGGAGGTCGGGCACCAACTCGGCATCGACGTTACCGCCGAAGGGATCACAACGCTTGAAATCGCCAAACGAGTGCGCGCGCTTGGCTGCCGCTTCGGCCAGGGCAGCCTTTTTTCGATGCCGGTCCCGGCTGATGCCGTCATAGGACTTCTCAATGAGTTAGCCGACGCCTCAGCCCGAAACGCCGGCGTTTTGCTTCCATACGCCGCTCTCGTTTGACGGTGGCCGAGATCGATAACGATAGAATCCAGCAGAATCCAAAAAGGAATCGTGCAATGACCACGGGACTCAATTCAGGCACGTATATGCGGCGACTCGTTGCGTTCCGCGCCTACATTCTGGGTGCCTGCGCCCTGATCCCGAGCGTTGCTTCCGCGGGCAGCATATATGCGCAATGGCAGAATGGGCCGCCGCAGAACCCCGCTTTCTTCCCGATCAGCGTCTGGTGGCAAAATCCCGCAGTGACTGGGCAGAGCGGCTCCTACTCAACGATCGGTGCCGCCGCCGTCGGCATGGGCATCAACATCCTCCTCGGTGAGGGAGGTTGGCCCGAACAATTTGGCGCCGACAAAGGTGAGCTCGAGGCCGTCAAGGCCAACAATCTCTATTTGATTGGCGGCATCTACACGCCATATAGCGAGAACAACTTGCCACAATCGGTCGCCTCGGTCCTGGCGCTAGCCAAATCGATCGGCGCCGAGCGCAACGTGATCGGCTATAACATGGGCGACGAGCCCGATTGTGCCGGCGACAACAATAACGGCCTGGGCTTCGCAAAGATCCCGTCGGCGGTGTCCCAGCTAGCGCAATACGACAATACGCGCATCGTCGCGTTTAACCAAACATTTTGGCCCATGCAGCCGTACTGGTGGGGCTCTTGCGGTACGCCTGCCATCAATGCGCTGCGGTCCATCGGCATCGCATCGTTCGACTACTATCCACTGACCAACCCAAACATGATTTCGTATGGTTACCACTACCCGGGCAACATTCCGGCACAATATTACGCCACAAAATCCGATTTTCTGTCTCTCCCCAACGACACTCTCTGGGTACAGTCGGTCGCCACGCAGGCTCTGGTGCACGCCGGCAAGCCCAACCAGCCGGCCTGGGCATTTATCGAGGCCGGCGGCGACGCGTTGGCCTCGGGCGGCTATAATAACTTTCCCGGCAGCGTCACCAGTGGCTCGGCCATGCTGACGAATGCGAGCGGCTGGTCCAGCTTTACGCAAACCTGGGTTGGTTTGACGGTTTCGGGCAGCGGCCTGCCAGCCAATACAAAGATCACCGGCGTCATCGATGCCACGCACGCGGAACTAAGCGCCCCGTCCACCGCCTCGGCAAGCTCTGAGACGATCACCGTGACCGGCGGTGACGGCTCCGGAACCGACTGCGTCGCAAGCGTCAATTTGTGTGTCGTGAACGGAAACGAATACCGCCCTACGCCCGACCAGGTCAATTCCGAGGTTTGGATGAGCCTCATCGCCGGCGCCAATGGAATAGAGTATTTCTGCCATGACTCGACGTCCGACTACTTCTGCATGGGCGCCGCCAGCGGCGGTCCCGTCGCGGCGATAACACAGACAAACGTCACCAGCATCGACAAGCGCCTGCGGCGCTTCGCGCCCGAATTAAACACGCCGTCCGTCGCGGCTTGCTCAATGCAGGTCATCAATTACTCGACCGGAATCCTGTCAACCACAACCTCGTGTGCGAATAGCATCTTGACGATCATGACCAGCAACGCCGCGGTGCCGGGCTCAGCGATGGTGAAGCAGCTCAATGGCTCCACTTACCTGTTCGCGCAGTCCGACCGAAGAAGCCCTGCGGGAGCCAATTTCACCTATACGCTCAACGGGTTGGCTGGCAAAACCGCAACAGTCCTCTACGATTCCAACGAAATATACGACCATGCCCACGGCACGCACGGCAGCACTTTAATCTTGAACGATGCCGGCCAATTCTCCGATGTGCTGGGTGCCAACAACGATCATTATGAGGTCAAAGCTTACAAGATCGAGTAATGCGCGAAGGCAAGGATGGCTCGCCCCCTGAGCTGTTTTTCAGCGCCCACTCGCTGGGCTCCGCCGCACAACAGAGGCGCCCTGTTCACGATCGGCTATGTGACCCGCCGAGAAAACGACGCGCTGGTTGAGTAGGTGACGGTCGACCGCCGGGCCTTGGACGGTGCTGCGCTTGTTGCCGGAGATCGTGCGGCGCAACATCGTGGCGGGCGCGCCCCGCGGCGGAGCGGCCGTCATCGGATGGGCCAAAGAGTTTAATCATTACCGCCATAGTCAGTATTTGAAGCTGAGTATGTCGACTTGCGCCAATTTCCTACCGCTATATTGTAACCGGCGCCCCATATCTGATTGGTGCGCGTCCGCTTGCGGTCCCGCGGCACAGATCCGATGGGATTGGCGCCGATGGACGACCTAAAATCGGCAAGTGTGGAGCGTGTTTTCGGTTTGGACGCCGCTATTTTTGAGGCCGTTGCGGCGGTACTTCACGCGGATGACCGTGTGGGGGATTGGCCCTCCGGAATCTGTGTCCGACGGCTCTCTTTAGTTAGCCGACCACCGTCTCAATCGTGGCGCGCCATTCCCATGAACACATACCAGTTGGTTAAGTTAGATTCGGGCCTCTGGGCGATCGAACGATTGGTGGATGGCGAGCTTCAAGACCTTATGTTTGGACGCTACCAAGACGAGAACGCGGCAAGGCACGCGCTCAACGTGTTTGCCCGAATAGGGATGGGGGAGACGAGTCGGGGGCCTGGCAGCGTCGAATAAGCCGGCTCCGGCTGCCCATCATTGCAAAGCGCGCGGTATTTCCTGGGTTCCGGTGCCAAACCTGCCGCGATTGGCCGGCGGCAATGGCGCTCATTGCGAACTCGTCCGGGCAAGGGCAAGGGCAAGGGCAAGGTTAGGCCGCGAGTGGGGCGGGCGATTTTGTTGGTTGAAGCAGCCCGGTGGCGGAGAAGCGTCCGAGCCTGGGTAGTGGATCAGTTTGAGCGGAACTGAATACAATCCTAGCCGCTTCCGCTTGGGGCCGCAAGCCGGGCGTGGCATACTGGCCGCATGATCAACTACCGCGTGGTCCGTGGCAAAGATGAATGGGTCGTAGAGACGCTCGATGATGCGGCGCCGATTGGTAAGATGACATTTCGGACGTATAAAGAAGCCCGCGATGTGGTAGATTTTCTGACCGCCACCCATACCACGAATGGGTCTGCCTAATGGCCATGAGGCGCACCCCCGCCCTGCGATCCCATCCAGCATGCGAAGCTGATCGGCGACATTGCCACCGGGCAGGTCGTGGATGGGGTGGGCGACGAAGAGGATGCGGCAGCGGTAGCTCGCGGGAAGGCCGGCGGCGCCAGGGGCGGCGTTGCGCGCAGTGCACGACTGGCCCCGAAGCGACGTGAGGAAATTGCCAGGGTGACAGCTACAGCGCGATGGAAGAAATTTGACTAGTCCGCCGCCCCATCCATTTGTTCGAACTCCTCCAAGTCGACGCTAAAGTTGAATTCGACCCCAATAGGCCGATCGGGACAGCGCCGCTCATTGTAGCCGCGCCTGCGCAGCTCCTCGTAAAGCCGTTGCGCCTACTGCCGGTCCCGCGGTGGCAGCTTGGCCGCGTGCTCGAGGATATCGCACAGCACCGCGACCCATTCCCCGAGCTTGGGCACCAGCTGCACGCCGCGTTCGTATTTGAACTCCGTCTTCGGGCTACGCACCACCCGGCGCACAGTCGCCCGCGAGACCGCAAGCGTCCCGCACGATCTCCTTGATCGGTCGCCGGTGCTCAAAATAGGCCCGGCGTATGTCGCCGATCAGGTCCACGCCGATCATCCCCGCCCACCCTTGCCAGGCCGCCAGAGGCCAAAGGAAGGGACATTGTCACACCAGACGAGGGGTCACTTTTGGACGCGAAAACCGCCCCTCAGGGGGCATTATTGCGCGCGATTTCACAAAGCTGCTTTGGCGGAGGGGGCTCAGTTAGGTGCCGATTCACATCAGGTAGCCTCGGGGAGTGACCGCCGGGGCAGGTCAATAGTAAAAATGCACCCTGCGCCGGGAACGTTACGGACACTGAGGATACCATTGTTTATCTCGGTACTGCGCCGACATATTGCCAGCCCACGTCCAAAACCTGACTTATCTGTGCCATTCTGCCTGAACGGCACGAATATTGATTCCGCTTCGCCCGGCGCAAGGCCGGGGCCGCTATCCTGTACGCAGATTAGAATACGATCCGCCTCTGCGTACGCGTTCAATTTTACTTCGGAGCGGGCCGCCGTGAACTTGAATGCGTTTTGCAGTAGGTTTCCAACCGCTGAGAAAAGCATGTCCCGGTCGGCATCGACCGCAAGCGTTCGGTCAATTTCTGATACGGTCAATCTGCATTGGTAGGCGTCAGCTTCAAGTTCCGCGGCGATCTTCGTGTCAGCGATGAAATCGGCAACGGAGAAGAGCTTGTGCCGCGCAGGCATTCCCGTTGTCATTCGCACTTCGGCGAGAGACCGATCAATGAGGTTGCTAATTCCAATCAGGCTACTGTCCAATACGACTCCGGTCGCCCCGGCGAACCCCGCCCTTCCACTCTTGATAAACGAAAGGGCAAGCATTGCCTTATGGATGAAGTTTCGCAGCTCATGTGCCACAAAGCCGAGCCGTTCATTTAAGGCCACAGCCTCGCCACTCACCATTAAGGTGTCGCGCTGGTAAGCGAATTCGGTGACGGCATCAGCGATTCCATTGTCCAGGCAGCGGTTAAGCGTTCGAAACTCTTCGACCTCTATCGGCGCATGACGATCTAGGGCAAGCCCCGTAATTTCCTGGCATAGATCGCCATATTCGCGAACAACCTGTTCAACAGTGAACCCCCGCAGCATTAACTCTCGGCCGTGGCGCGTCGCGGACGCGCCCATCTCTGAGGCTGCATCCCCTTCGTTCGATGCATTGGAAACCTTGGGGTCTGGAGCGGTGCCAGGTGCGTGCTCCTGCATTTGGAGCACCTTGATAAGCTGGTCGAGAAACAGCGGCATCCCGTGTTCCAACTCCACGTCCGAAGGGGTTGGTGCGTGCCTTTGAGCGACCCTTGCCCTGCAACGGTCGAGCAAGTCACTCCGGTTTGCCTTGAGGAATTCGTGCAGCATGCAAGCAGCATATCGAAAGATGATGGCCCACGGGAGGATCGGAAACTACCTACGAGCCGCAAGGGCGGAAGCGGCGCCTCCTCCCACAATCCGGTCTCAAACTGAGCACGAAGACGGCTCAGGGATCAGGGTCCCGCGCGCTGAATTGACCATCTCTGCGCTCAACCGCGATGGAAAGTGAGCGATGTTCGTGAGCAAGATAAACGAATCGTCGCAGGTCGTGGCTGCCCGCAGGCGCGTTTGGCGCCAGCACTATGGACCCATTGCCCAGCCAAGCAGGCCTCCGAAACGACCTATGGCTTGCGCCATCCTCGACGTGCTGCCGCCGCTCCGGTGCCAAGCCGGCCACGATCGCCAGGAGGCGGTGGCGCTGATTGAGAGTCGCCGGGAGGCGCGTGGCAGATTCCGCTCGTCGAGTAGATTCCGAACCTATTTAGCCGGGCGGGCATCAGCTAGGGTTGCTGACGCTGGCAGCCGCCTCGACGTCCCCGTAACGGCTCAAACCCAGCAGTCAAGTGAAAAGCCCCGTCACTCCGATGGCGGGGCCTGTTTGTGCGGGGTCATTCTATGCGATCCAGAAGTTTCGCGTAGGCGTCGCACGCAATATCAACCGCGTGGGGCTGGTCAGCGAACCCCGAATCAGCTTCCCAGCGTGCAAGCTTGTCTACGGGCTGGAGGAAGGCCGTTGCGCCCTTTGCGATACTCTCAATCTCCCGATTCTCCCCGGTGTTGCATCGACGCGGTAGAGCCTGCCTTCGCAGACGACACGGAGGCGTCGGGTCTTCGTCAGATCGGCGAGAGCTGGGCCCGATAGGGTGGTCATGGCGCTGATTTACTCGGTGCACCCCAGGGACGGCCGTGCAGGTCTTGTGGATTGGCAGGGCGGCATCGGGGCACACAAATGTAAGTACGCCTTGCAAGAATGCATCGAACGAGCCCATGGGCATAAGACTGCCTAGCGGCTCGCCAAGCGCGGCCTTGGCTGCGTGCGTCCTCTAACTGTGTGCGCATGAGTAGTTTCCGAACATTTGCCTAGTTTGCGCGTCGTGTAAGGTTCCGCGTCAATCACTCCATCGGGCGGCCCCCTTTTGGGTGAGAAAGGCAAGGCGAGGGGGGGTTCGTATGCTGAAAATGTTGCTAGGCCGGCGCGCCGTCACGTCGATCGAGTATGCCATGGTGGCGGCTGCGCTTGCCTTGGTGATATTCGAGGCAATGCATCCGAAGCTTTTTGGCCCTGCTGCCGGCTGCTAGCCTTGGCGTTGCTGGGCAGCGGCCGGGACGTCCCCCCCGAAGGCTCAAACCCAGCGCCCAAGTAAAAGCCCCGTCTTTGCTGGCGGGGCTTTTTTTTCGCGGGCGCTAGGCGCCGTAGTCACGCTCCGGCGGCCGAGCGCACCTTGCCCCTATGCAACTCAATCGAAACGCCTGAGATGCGCCCCACGAGACGTGTGCCGTGCCATATATCTGCGCGCGCGTCTGCCCCCAGGGCATTCGCCGCCCATGCAAAGGCCGCTTCATCACTCCGGCAATCACCATCCAGCCCCGTTACTATTCGGTGGTTGTGGTCGAACATGTAAATACGGTAGTATGACACTGCGTCCGCCTGGAGTGGGCGGACCCAGCGGGTGTCCGCAACACAAGGAGGCGACGAAAGTTCCAATTTCGGCAGGATCGGAATGTACCCATGAGGCCACAGCAGCGGCTGGGCGGGGGCGACGACCCGCTCGATCAGGGGCAGGCAGTATTGACGGCCTTGTCCGCGGCACTGGAGCATGACCGGCTCGTAACGGAAAGGGTTCTCGTCGCGAGTACGGCCGCCATAGCACGCACCAAGTCGTTGGTAGCGGCGTGCCGCCAGGGGGTGCCCCATTTCGCAGACCCCTCGTTGCCGCCAGAGGATCAAGCCGGCCGGCGAACTCGTTAGCGACCCAGCCGCGCGACCCTACTTCAATGGCGGAATAGTGGCCTTCGCCCGGCGCTCGGCTGCGAATCCGGCTTGTCTGCAGCGGTCTCCTGGCACTGCTTGGGCTGCTGCACCGCCCGTTCCATGGTAGGCTCCTTGGTCGTGTCGCCCGCAATAGTCTGCCTACTTTCGTCTATCATTGGGTATCTCCGGCTGGCTCTAGCTTTCGGTGTCGGCGGACGGAAACGGAAAGGCGCCGCAGATCTTCGAAACCGCGTTGTGTCGGCCCGCAAGCGTCAACCTTACGGCACGATCGCCCGCTAGTGTCCCGACTCTCAATTGCCTTTAAATAACTCATGCAGCCTCGGCCTTGGCGAGCGCGGCGCGGGCGCGGTGGATTTTGTCCAGTATGGCTTCACCCTTGGCAGTCCAGGT
>Ga0181531_10002137_pt1 | contig 12372 bp, 14 predicted proteins | sample PEATcosm2014_Bin_38_FD_119743 | JGI IMG/M metagenome (GOLD analysis project Ga0181531, IMG submission 119743) | Peatland microbial communities from MTU Mesocosm Facility, Houghton, MI, USA - PEATcosm2014_Bin11_10_metaG | ecosystem: Environmental > Terrestrial > Soil > Wetlands > Peat | place... | reverse complement strand
GGTCCTCATTGGCGGTACGGCAGCCCGCGCCCGAAAGCGGCGACCGCACACATGCGGATACCTCTGTTTGCACACGACGCGAATCCCACCGTCGACCATCCCCTCTGCTATAAATCGCGCAGCGCGATCGTTCGCCTTCTCCAGGAAGGCCAGATTGTCGTTTTGAAAGACGGCAAGGGACGAGACAGCGCCGCGCAGTTCAAGCCTTTCTGGCAGTCGCTGCAAATCCCCCAAAATGTTGAGAATCCGGGATCCGGACAAGATTTGACTAGTTTGCCAATATTGTCTGACTCATCGGGGACGCCGGCGGCGATTAGCGAGCAGGAATGCCGAGCAAATGCCGGCGAATACAAAAAAGACCCTTCTGAGATTCTCCGCTCCCGCGAAAAAGTCGCTTCGTACCCTCACATTTTCGACGAACGCGCGACGAGCGCCAGAGGCCGTTGGGCCTGAATGGCGTGTGGAGATTTCTTGGAAGTTTTTCTATTGGGCCGTGGCCACACTCGAAATTGCCGAAATCCGCGCGACGCCTGGCGGAAAGAACTTATCTCCGGACATGGTCCTGATTTTGTGCGCAGTGGTGTTCGATGACTATCTTCTCTTCCCTACTGCCGCCGAGCTCGCGGAGCGATCGTAAATTTACTTACTACGTCCATCAGCCCGGTGTGAAACGGGACTATTCTTCGCGCACTTATCAGGAACTGGTTGGCGATGTTAACAAGCTCCACAAATTCACCCGACAGCTGGTCACCGAGCGCGATCGCTTCGAGAGGCGCTCGGAATGGCAAAAAATCTGGATTCGGATTCTGGCGGCCGCGATCACGGTGCAATTCGCGGCGCTCGGATACCTCGCATCATGCGTGCTTTCTCATTTGGTGAAACGATGAGAGTCATCCTATGCCTTGGAAGCCGCCCGCTCTCTGCCTCGATTGCAATGACACTGCGATCGACGGATCCCGTTATTGCCATTCCCACCAACAGATCAATCGAGCCGCCGCCGGCGCCCGAGAACGTGAGCATCTGCGGCGATCCGTTGGTCTTAAGCGCCTCTACGATAGTCCCACCTGGCGCAATCAAATGCGGCCTGTCGTTCTCGGCCGCGATCCTTTCTGCCAAATTGGAATCGTTTGCGAAGGTCGCGCTCTCAGCGTCGACGTCGATCACATTGTGCCGGCGCAGATATATATTGCGAGCAAATGTGGTGACACGCGATACTTCTTCGATCTCAACAACCTCCGCGGATCATGCCACGCGTGCCATGCGCACAAGACCGCGCTCGAGCAGCGCGGCCTATGGCGGGAGCCTTCCGTTAAAAGGGATCACGAGCAAGAGGGGTAGGGGGTCTGTTTTCTGCGGATGGGATCGCCCGCGACCGTTCCGCTCCCACTCACGCATACCCGCAGCAAAAGATTTTTCATAAATATGAAAATCACCGATCTCGTCCCGGATTCAAAGAACGCCAATCTTGGCACCGACCGCGGCCGCAAAGCCCTGGCCGAGTCCCTTAAGACATATGGCGCCGGCCGCTCTATCCTCGTCGATCGCAAAGGCCGGGTCATCGCCGGAAACAAAACCCTCGAGCAGGCCCTCGCGGCCGGCCACAAAGACGTCCTCGTCATCAAGAGCGACGGCAAAAAGCTGGTCGTCGTTCAGCGCACAGATCTCGACCTGGTCAAGGACCCCAAGGCCAAAGGCCTGGCGATCGCCGACAACCGCGTGTCCGAGCTCGACCTGAACTGGAATCCCGAGGTCCTCCAAAGTCTAGCGAAGGATGTTGATCTCACCGCGTTTTGGAATGCCGACGAGCTCGAGACGCTATTAGGCTCCTCGGGAGGCGGAAGCAGCGTTCCGGAGGCCAAGATTGACCAGGCTGCCGCCCTCCTGAAGAAATGGGGGGTAAAAGCGGGCCAGATTTGGCTTATAGGCCCTCATCGGGTTTTGTGCGGGGATAGTACCAACGAGGGCGAAATATCCCGCCTAATGGCCGGGAAACGCGCAAGAATGGCTTTCACGGACCCGCCCTGGAACGTGGCGATAGTAGGCGGAAACCACGCTGAACCGCCGAGTAAGCGTAAAGGCCTGAAGATTCAGAACGATAGCCTGGACGACACTTCATTTAAGGCGCTCCTCGATGCCGTTGCCCGGCAGCTCGTCCGACAGGTTGATGGCGACGTATATTGCGTCCTGGGCGCCTCCGAGTGGCCCACGCTCGATGGCACGCTCCGGCAGGCCGGGCTGCACTGGTCGAGCACGATCATTTGGGCCAAGGATTCGTTCGTCCTCGGCCGGGGCAAATATCACCAACGCTACGAGCCGATTTGGTACGGCTGGCTGAAGAAGAGCTCGTTCGTCGGTGGCCGGTCCCAGGACAACGTTTGGGAATTCCCGCGGCCGAAGAAATCGGAAGAGCACCCCACGAAACCGCCCGAGCTCGTGGCGCGTGCCATCCGCAATAGCTCCCGCCGTAATGATCTCGTCCTTGATCTCTTCCTTGGCTCCGGCACGACGATGGCCGCGGCGGAATCGAATGGCCGGGTTTGCTTCGGCATCGACATCGATCCGGCATTTGTTGCCGTGACGCTCGACCGCATGAGCCAGATGGGTCTCGAACCGAAGCTCGAAGCTTGACGGCATGGGTGGCAAGGGATCGGGCGGCCACAATCGAAAGACGGCCGCGGTGCGGAAGGCCGAAGGAAACGCCGGCAAGCGAAGCATTAACGAGCACGAGCCGGACCCGCCGCCGGCATCGTCAAAAGCGCCGGCAACGCTCACAGCGCTTGAGCGGGAATTTTGGAACCAGATTTTCCCGGTCGTAAGCGAAATGCAGGTCATGAAGGAGTCAGACGTCCTGGCTCTCAGCCAGCTTTGCCGGTGGCTCTCCGAAGAGCGCCGATTGACAGACGAGATCAACCGCATCGGCTGGTTGATTCCGAAAAAAGATGAAAACGACAAAGTTATCAGCGTGGTGGCAAATCCCCTTTGCCGACTGCGCTCGGATGCTGCAAGGCATGTTCGTTCGTACCTTGCAGTCTTCGGCCTGGGCCCCTCGTTCCGGGCAGCTCTACGAGTAGAACCGAATGATCCAACATCGGACCCTCTGGAAAACGTCAGACGCGCAAAAACTTCTAGCGACGTCGTGCACTAGGATTCCCACGGTCTCGAGCTATGTGCTCGATGTGCTCACCGGGAATATTGCGGTCGGCCGACTCGTGTTTCTCGCGGTCGAGCGATTCATGAACGACCTGCGCGATGGCCACAAGCGCGGACTTTATTTCGATCAGGGCAGCGCGGTCTCGATCATCATGTTTTTCCGCGACGTTGCCTTCATCAAAAAGCCCCTCCTGCCCTATGAGCAATTCATTGTCGCCAATCTCTATGGCTGGAAGAATTCGGACGGCTCCCGCCGATTCCGCGAGGCCTATATCGAAGTGGCCAAGGGCAACCGCAAGACGCCGCTGGCTGCCGGCATCGGCACATATGGATTCACCTCTGACGACGAGCCCGCGGCCGAGGTCTATATCGTCGCCCCCACGAAGGAGCAAGCTGCAATATGCTTCAAAGACGCAGTCGGCATCCGCGATGAATCGCCGGCGCTGCGGAAAAAAGTAAAAAAGTACGGATGCACAAACAAATACACCAGCGGGAACCTGAGTTGCGGGTCCTCGTTCATGCGGCCGATCGCGGCCGATCGCGATTCACTGGACGGCCCGCGTCCGCATCTGGTGATCGTCGATGAAGAGCACGAACATAAGGATCGGCAAGTCATCGGCAAGCTGGTTGCCGGATTCAAACAACGAAAGCAGCCCCTTGTATTCAAGATCACCAATTCCGGCCATGATCGTGAAACGATTTGCTGGGAAGACCATGAATATTCGCGCCGGGTCCTTGAAGGAATCGTCCAAAGCGACACGCTCTTCGCCTACGTCTGCCACCTCGATACGTGCCCCTCTTGTCTCAGCCAGGGTAAAGAGCAGCCTTCTTGCGATGATTGCGACAATTGGCTCGATGAGGACGTCTGGATCAAGGTCAATCCCGCACTCGACCAAATCATCCAGCGCGAATATTTACGCACGCAGGTCCACGAGGCGCTAACCAAGGCTGGCCAGCTGAACCTGGTGCAGCGTCTCAATTTCTGCATCTGGACGCAATCCATCGAGCGGTTTATTGCCCCCGACGCCTGGCGCGCGTGCGCTTGGGAGCCGAAAGCCGTCCATGCCGGCGACCCCCTGAACTGGTTCCAGGACAAATTGATAGCACTGCGCGGCCGCAAATGCTTCGCAGGCCTGGACCTCGGCGTCGTGAACGACTTCACTTGTTTCGCCGCATTCTTCCCGAAACAAACCGGCGTTGAGTTCCCCGTCCTGCTTCTCTGGTCCTGGGCCCCGCAACACGTCGATCACCACAAGGTTTTGAAGGAGCGCTATGGCTATGACGATTGGGTCCGCAACGGCTTCCTGAAACTGACGCCCGGAAATGTGACCGACTACACGGCCGTCCGCGAGGACATCCAGGCGCTCAGCCGGCAATTCCAATTTGAGGAGCTCGCCTACGACCCGCAATATGCCACAGAGATCGTACAAAACCTGCAAAGGTTCGGGCTCACTATGGTCGAGCATCGCCAGGGAACCCGATCGATGACCTTGCCTATCAAGGACTTTCACCGATCGATCATGGGCAAGGAGTTCGCCCATGGGATGAACCCGGTGCTCACTTTTATGGTGGATAACCTGGTCGTCGAATCGGACGGCAAAGGGAACCTATCGTGCCACAAGCCGGACAACCCTAATTCAGCTCGCAAGATTGACGGCGCTGTTGCCGCAATCATGGCCCGGGGGCGCGCGGCTGCGAACCCGACGCCAACCAGGCCTGGCATATACCGGTTATGACTCAAGCCGCACCAACACCTATTTCGCAGCCCGAACGCGAGAAGCTTGCCATCGCGGCAAAGCGTAAGGACCAGCGCAGCGACATTCTCTACTACGCGGGCTCCGCGCTCGTCGCCGTTGGGCTGGGAACGATTCGCATTGGCTTCGGATTGATTGCCGCCGGCGCGTTCTGCCTGCTGCCGCCGGTGCTCGAGCTCGCCAGCGGATTTCTAAAAGGACTGCGCGCGCCGCGCGCGCGAGGTTGAAATAAATGGGACTGATTTCAGAAACCCGCACCTCACTCGAAAATCCGCAGACACCGCTTTCGTTCCCGGCTGAGTGGCTCCTCGATATTTTCAACGGCGGCCGCACCGACTCCGGAATCCGGGTCTCCCAGATGTCGGCCCTTCAGTCGACGACCGTGTATGCCTGCGTGCAATTGATCTCGAATGGCTTTGCCATGCTCGACGCGAAGGTTTTCGAGAAGGTAATCAATCAAGATGGCCGGGCCAGCAAGCGCATCGCGCACGAGCACGACTACTTCGAGATGCTCGAGCACGAACCGAATCCGGAGATGTCGAGCTACACGTTGCGCAACACGCTGCAGGCCCATGCGCTGCTCTGGGGCAATCTATACGCCGAACTCCAGCGCGATCGAACGGGCAAGGTCATTGCCATCTGGCCGCGCAATCCTGCTCGCATTCGCCTCCATCGGGCACTCGAAGCAATGAAGGCCACTACCTCTGACGGGATATCTCTGACCGTGCAGCCTGGCCAGATGGTCTACATCACAACCGAAGGGATGGAGACCGAGAGTATAGACCCGGAATCGCCGACACCCGATCCGAAGGGATATCGAGCCGAGCGCGCGATCGCGCCCGAGGACATGATTCATATTCCGGGCCTGTCGCTTGACGGTCGCGTCGGGCAGGACGTGATCCAGCTGGCCCGCAATGCCGTCGGCGTCGCGCTTGCCACCGAGAAATTCGGAGGCAAGTTCTTCGCCAACGGAGCCCTGGGCTATGGCGTGTTTGAAATGCCGGGCAAGCTGCAGCCGGAAGATCTGGCGAAATGGAAGCAGGAATATCAGGAGTCATGGGGCGGCGAGAATGCGCAGCGGCCGCTGATTCTCGACGGCGGCGTCAAATACACGCCGACCTCGACCAAGCCAAACGAAGGTCAGTTTCTTGAGACCCGCGAGTTTCAGGTCGCCGAGATCTGCCGCGTATTCCGCGTCCCGCCTCACATGGTGGCAGATAGCGGGAAACAAAATCGCGCCAACACCGAGCAGATCGCTCTCGAATTTGTGACGTTCACACTGCGGCCATGGCTTGCGGCCTGGCAGCAGGAATTCAAGCGGAAGCTATTCCCCACGCCGACGGTCGGGCGCCGCGCCGGCCGGTATTGGGGCGTGCTCTTCGACACCCGGCCGATCGTCATGCCGGCAGCGAATGATTTGCGGCAATTTATCCAGGCCATGATTCAGTGGGGCGTCATGTCGCAGAATGACGCACGCGAGTGGCTGCAGCTGAATCCGATCGATGACCCCGCGGCCGACGCTACCTGGATGCAAATCAACATGGCGCCCATGGATGCCATCATGGCGAATCCGGCTTTGCCATCCGCGGACCCAGAGCAGGACGAAGACGACGAGGACGATGATACAAAGCAGGCGAAAACGCCCGCAGCGAAGAAGAAAAAGCGCGCGGACGTTCTGATCTCCCGCCTTTCGCATGTCTATTCCCGCCTATTCCGCGATGCTTTTGGGCGCGTTTCCGTGCGTTCTGACGTAGATATGCCGGCATTCAGGCGGGCTTTTCTGCCTGTCCTGATGACAATCGGCGAGGACCTAGAGCAATATGCGGCCCAGCAACTCGGCGCCGACGCGAGCCCTGACGCGCTCGAAACCTCGAAATTCCTCGCCGATTATCTCCAAGGCATGCACGAACGATCGCAGCGCGAACAATGGTCCTCCGCCAACGGACATTCCCGCGAAATTTGCGACCGGGAGCTGGCGCGCACTATCCGCGCCCTGACAGTTGAGATCTATCGCGAGGCTGCCACGCGTCGCGCAAAACAAATCACCGAGGTGGAGTCATGATCCGTGAACGTCGATTTATGAAGGGCGCGCAGGTCCGATCGAAAACGGGCGACAAGCCCGGTATCGAAGGCTATGCCGCCGTATTCAATGAAGAGTATTTGCTCTACGAAGACGCGAATGTGCGTTTGGTCGAAACGATCGCTCCCGGCGCTTTCGCCAGAGCCCTGAAGGAAAAACAGGACGTCCGCGGCCTTTTCAATCACGACGCCGGCCAGGTGCTCGGTCGCACGACCAACGACACGCTCCGTCTCAGCCAGGACAAGACCGGCCTTCATTATGAGCTCGATCTCGATACGCGAACGACCTGCGGGCAAAACGTGCAGGCCTTCGTCGATCGCAGCGACGTAACCGGCTGCAGCTTTGCTTTCACGGTGAGAAACGACAACGTGGAAACCACGACCGAAGGAAAGATGAAGGTCTATACCCGCACGATCAAAGAAATCGACATGCTCTACGACGTAGGGCCGGTCACCTATCCCGCGTATGAAGCGACCAGCGTGGCTCCCCGATGCGGACGGATATCTGCAGAAATGCGGAATCAGCTACTGCGTATTGAAGGATTGCCGGCGGAGTTGCGCAGCGCGATCGTACAAGCCCGTGCCAAGAGCAAGGCGGATGAGTGCAGCTGCCGCTGCGTCGCTTGCGCCCGCGACAACGATTGCGGGTCCTGCTCGGACCACATGGTCGATTGCGGCGACGAAGAGAATTGTGACCACAGCCGGTCAAAAACGCCGCCGACTGAGAGCCCAGATATCAACATCGACCGCCAGAGAGCCGAAGCCGAGATAGACGGGCGCATGCGCCGGCACGGCATCAAGGTCGCCTAGTTTCCCCAACAAGTTTCGCTCTTTCCCGCGCGCCGGATGCGGCTCGGCGTGATAGCCGAAGCGCGGAAGAGGGTCAACGCACGGCTAGAGGCCGGAGGCCTCCAGCTGGTGCGCGCTGGTCCGCAAGAAAACCAATTCAGGAGATTCCCGTGAAACCCAAATTGAAAATGCGGGAGCGCCGGTCCATCCGCCGATACCATGAAACATTCGGTGGGACCCTGCAGCTTTCCGTGATTTCGCTTCGTTTGTTTTCCTTCATGCTGCCGGTTTTAGCCGTCGCCGGCCTGAGTGCGTTCGCCATGGCGCACACGCAGTCCACCCATTTCTTCGGAGGCCACCATCTCCCTGTCATGCTCGGGAGCCTGGTCGAAATCCGGGCGCTCAACGAAAAGATCGCCAGACTGAACGAGGGCGAGCTCCAGCCCAAACGCGTCAAGCTTCGCGATGCCAAGACGAAGGAAGATATTACAGCGGCGAAAGACGAGATCGACAAGGTATTAGACGATATCGACGCATTGACCGCGCAGCGCGATGCCCTCCAGGCCGACCTGAATCGGGAAACCCGGCTCAATGCTGTGGATCCGAGCGGCCGACGCGAAGACCCCATCAATCCAAAGGCCGGAGACAAGATGTCTTTGATCGGCGCCTATAACCGATCGCTCAAACGTAATGGCCTCGCGGTCCTGCGTGACGGCCGCGGCGAATTGACCATCCGCAACTATGCGCTCGAAAAGGTCAATGACAACGTGCGCAACTTAGTTGAGGAAATGGAAGAGCGCTATTGGGAAGCTTTCCGGCGGTACACCATCGCGGTCCGCTCGGGCGACCCGGCTCTTTGTCCTGCGGAAGATCGCGCCATCATGCTGGGACAAAACGAGGAATTCCGAGCCATTTGCGTCGGAGGAACTCAGTTTGCGCTCTCAGAAAAAGAACGCCGTGATATGGGTATCGGCACCAACACCCTCGGCGGCTATTTCGTGCCCCGCGGCTTCGTTTACGAGGTCGAGGAGGCCATGAAGTGGTACGGCTCCATGTTGCAATCGTCTGAGATCATGGATACGGCAACCGGGCAACCGCTGCCCTATCCGACCGACAACGACACGTCTAACACTGGCCAGATCGTTGGCGAAGGTCAGCAGATCGGCGAGCAGGACGTCGCGATCGGTAACATCATCTTCGGCGCCGAAAAGTTCAGCACCAAGATGGTCAAAGTGTCGCTCGAATTGTTGCAGGATTCGGCCTTCTCAATCGGTCCCTACCTGCGCAAGAAGTTTGCTATCCGTCTCGGCCGTATCCTCAACACAAAATTCACGCTCGGCCAGGGCAACAGCGCGAACCCCGTTGAGCCCACCGGATTGATCACTGCGGTCGTCGCCAATTGCGGCGCAGCCCAGCTTGCCAGCGCCGGAGTACTCTATGGCACCGCGCTTCTGGCGGCCGGCGCCAGCGGCAACGATGGCGGCGCAGAAACTGGCGGGACCTCGATCGGTTCGCAGGATTTGACCGACCTCGAGCATACCGTCGATCCGTCCTACCGGGCGGCTGCGTCCTACCAGATGCACGACCAGACTCTCCGCGTCATCAAGCGCCTGCTCGATAAGTTCGGCCATCCCCTGTGGAAACAGAGCATGGCGGCTGGCGAGCCCGACCGTCTGAACGGCTATCCATATTGGATCAATAACGATATGGCCACCATCGCGCTCAATGCCAAAACCGTCACTTTCGGCGACCATAAGAAGTACCTGATTCGCCGCGTGAAGGAATTGGGCGTGATCACCCTGCAGGAACGTTTCGCGGATTATGGCCAGGTCGCGTACCTGGGCTTTGCCCGCTATGACGGCAACCTGCTCGATGCCGGCACCCACCCGGTCTGCTATTTGCAGCAGGCGGCCGCTTAACCCAAGCGACTTTCCCGGTCCGGCGATTATCCGGGCCGGGAGTCCTTCCTAATTTCCAGCACCAGGAGACTCCCATGACTTTGATTACCAGTCCGCAACCAGCTCCGCTGGTCCCCTCGACGTCGCCTGACGTCGACACAATCATCGGGGAAGCCGCAAATCTTCCCTTTCAATATGAAATTCTCACCGGCACGACCGACGTCATTCAAGGCGGCGGTGGTGGCCTGGCTGCCGTTCCCGGCGGCGCCGCGGCTCCTATCTGCGGCACTTCATTCATCGAAACCGCAGGCGTCGACGCTTGCACTCTTGCCGCTCCTGTCGCAGGCGCCCCGAGCGCCGGCGGAAATGACGGTCTCGAGATTACGATCGTCGACAACGGCGGCCATGCCCACACCGTGACCGCTCCCGCAAACGGGATCGTACCGGCTCATCACTTGATCACGTTCAATGGCACCAGGGGAAGCTTTGTAACTCTGGTCGCGCGCAATGGCGTGTGGATCCCGCTCGCCAGCTCCGGCGTCACCATTACGTAGTCAAATAGGGCTGTAGGAGAGCCTTTATGGTCTTCAATCGCAGCTTTCAGCTCCGCTCGGGCCATCCGCAACAAAAGCGGGGGGCCCAGCGGACTAGATTTAAGCGCCCTGGGCGGAATTTTCGTCCACTCAAGGGCGAGCAGCTCCGTTTCGATTTCGAGGCCGCGGAAATCCGGCCTGCGATCGAGACCTTCGAGGAAGCGCAGCAGTTGACGTTTCCTGTCGAGCCACCAACTGAGGAGTACTTGTGGCGAGAGTTCCAGCGGCTATTTCCGGAGGGCTAGATGAGAAAAAATTCTGATGGCACTGTGACTGTGAAAATTCGCGAGACCGGCCAGGTCATCGACATGGTCCCGGACGTCGCTAGAGCTATGATCGAGAGCAAATATGCCGTCGAGATGAATCCCGAGCCGGCCACTCCGATAAACCTCGCAATTCCCCACACTGAAACGGCTGTAGCCCCGCCCATCGCGGAGCGCGCTGACGCGCCGCCTCAGGGATCGATCGCCACCAAAATCGTGAACGCATTTCGCAATAAGAAGGACAAACCTGCCAGGAAGCAGAGAGGTAAAAATCGATGAAAAAAGCAGAAATCAAAGAGACCGCCGCGCATCTCGTTCGCGTGCTCGTCACCGATCCACAAACGGCTGAAATCTTCTCCCGGTTGAGCCCGGAGCGATGCGAAAGCATCAAGCATCATTGGCAAAAGGCAATCGAAGCCAATTTGCCGGCAGAAGCTGAGACCCCCGAGATCACCGAAAAACACCTCCTCTTCCTTCGAGCGAGGGGATACACCTCGTCCACTGTTCAGGAGGCCGTAAGTTTTGTAAAAAACTTGAGCCCCGAGCAGCAGGCCGGATTTTTCGCCGACGCCGAGGCTTGGAACCCTCCGCCTCCTCAAACCGCCCAGCCGGCTGCGATCGAACCTGAGACGACCAATAACGCCGCCACAGAAGAACGACCAACCGACGCCGAAGCCGAGCTCAATCCCGCGGCTGAATAACCTCACACTCCCATGGGATATATCGTCGAAGAAATCGCGCCGCTGGCCGAGCCGATCACGCTCGCCGATGCGAAGAACTATTTGAAGGTCCCGCTATCGGTGACGGCTGACGACCTGCTGATAGCCGATTGCATCCAGAGCGCGCGCGAAGAGGTGGAAGGATTCACCGGCCGGAGCATTGTCAATAAAGGCTACCGGCAGTCGCTCGATTCCTTCCCTTATTTCGTCGACAGCGTCATGTCCCAGATGGCCTACCCGCCGTCTTACTACTCGCTGCCACGCTATTCGACGACCCTGTGGAACTACTCTCAGATGATAAAGCTGCTGCGCGGCCCGCTGGTCGCGGTGTCAAGCATCAGCTATTCGGACAGCGTTACAGGCGAGATCGACTCTCTCTACCCGGCGCTTTTCAATTGGACGGCGCTCACCGAGGTCCCTCTCGGCTATCAGATCGAAGATCCAAACGGGAATCTCCAGGTCGTTTCCGCCGTGGCCGAGGCTGACGAGGATAGCACTTCGATGACCGGCGCCACGGAGCCGTCCCCATGGGCTTCTGTCCTCGGGGAGACCACCAGTGATGGCGGTGTGACGTGGACCTGTAAAGGCCCCGTTCCCGACACCGGCGACTTCATCTTCGATCGCGACAGCATGCCGCCCAGAATTTTCCCTCTTGCTGGCGCCACCTGGCCCCCCGTTCTCTACGTGCCCAATGCCGTACAAATTCACTTTACGGCCGGATATGGCAACGACGGGAAATCGGCACCGGCGGCCTTGCGAAAGGCGATTCGCCAGCTGATGTGGGACGCCTACTACAACCGCGAGCCCGTCTCGTCGGGAACGATCTCGCAGAATCCCGGCCTCTTCCGCGCCCTTTGGCGCTGGACGATGCCGAGCCTTGCCGCCACACGCGGATAACTCACCCTGGAGGAAATACCATGAACTTTCTCAGAAAAGCTGCTTCCCTGGCTTTAATCACGGTCATGATGCTGGCGCCGGCGTTTGCCACGCAAACTGCCCTCACAGTTCAGCAATTGAAGCTGAATAACTATGCCGTCAGCCCCGGCGACCTAACGCTGACCTTTACGGCCTGCGATGCCTCCAACGGCAATTCCTTCCTCTTTACCGGCTATGAGATCGTGATTGTC
>Ga0181531_10002136_pt1 | contig 12373 bp, 8 predicted proteins | sample PEATcosm2014_Bin_38_FD_119743 | JGI IMG/M metagenome (GOLD analysis project Ga0181531, IMG submission 119743) | Peatland microbial communities from MTU Mesocosm Facility, Houghton, MI, USA - PEATcosm2014_Bin11_10_metaG | ecosystem: Environmental > Terrestrial > Soil > Wetlands > Peat | place... | reverse complement strand
TCCCTGGTAGCCGAACAGGTTCGTCGCGGGATCCTCACCGCCGCGCAAGCCGACGAAAGCGACATGCAGAGCGTCCTGCTGCGCGCCCTCGGCACCAATCCGCAAATCGAAGTGGACGCCGAAGACCACATCATGTTCCCCAAGGACGTGCTGCTGCTCTGCTCGGACGGCCTCACCCGCATGATCATGGAGCCCGAAATCGCCGGCGCGCTGCAGTCCGAGCCAGACTCCGCAAAAGCCGCCGCGCACCTGGTCGATCTCGCCAATGAACGCGGCGGCGCCGACAATACCACCGTCATCGTTGTACATGCCGATACCGAATCCCGCAATTGGTTCTCATGGCTGCGCTTTGGCCAGCGCAAGCACAGCAATGGCAATGGCCACGCAGGAGGAAAATAACATGGCGAAGCTAAGCCTCATGTTTGAAGAACGTCTGGTAAAGGAAGTCCCCGTGGGCAGCCGCGCCATCGGCATCGGCCGCTCGCCGGACAACGACCTCCCCGTGGACAATCTCGCCGTCTCCAACTACCACGCGCGCGTCTATTTTGAAGCCGGCAAGCTGGTCGTGGAAGACCTCGACTCCCTCAACGGCACCTTCGTCAACGACATCCGCGTCGAGCGCGCCACGCTGCACGACGGCGACTCCATCTGGATCGGCAAGCACCACATCAAAGTCGACGCCACCGGCGACGCCCCGGTCCCCTGGGACTCCGGCCGCAAAACCAACGCCCCGCGCATCAACGAAACCATGGTCCTGGACACCAAGGTCCGCCGCGACATGCTCCAGCAAGCCGCCGCCATGGGGGAACGCACGCAATTCGCCGCCGGCCGCCTGAAAGTTCCCACCATGGTGGTGCTCAGCGGCAGAACCGACCAGCGGGAATACGCGCTGACCAACAAACTCACGGTCGTCGGCAAATCCCCCCTGGCCACCGTGCGCCTCAAGGGCTGGTTCAAGCCCGCCATGGCCGCGCAAATTAATCAACGCGACGATGGCTATTACATCGTGGCTGGAGATAAAATCCCCAGCGTGAACAGCGCACCCATCTCCGGCCCCGTCCGCCTGAACGACGGCGACCTGATCGAAATCTGCGGCGTGCGCCTCAATTTCATCTTCCGCGAGTAACCGCGCCGCCGCATGGCCGCCCCCTCCGAACAAAACCGTTTCGTGCGCGTTGCGTCACGCGCTTACCGGCTGCTCGAAGTTCCATTCCAATCCCTGGCGCAGCACCGCATCTCGTTCCTCATCAGCATCGTCATCACTTTCGCCGCGTTAGCGCTGTACTATTTCACCTTCTTCGGCTATCGCCCAACCACCATCTTTACCTTCCTGCAGCGCTTGGAGTTCGACTCGCTCGATGCGCGCTTTCGGTACCGCCCGCGCTCCGCCACGCCCATCGACCCGGCCATCCTCATCATCGACATCGACCAGCAATCCGAAGAAGTCTTCGGCCGCTGGCCTTTCTCGCACACCTACTTCGCGACCCTGCTCGACACCCTACACACTGATGGCGCCGCCGTCGCGGCCTTCGACGCCACCTTTACCAAGCCGGAAGTCAGCGCCGAACCTATTCGCGTCTTCGAAAAAGCTCTGCAAGCCCATCGGAAAAAAATCGAAAGCGTTGACCCGCAATTGGCTGCCGAACTCCGGAACCTCGCGGCCAACTCCGAGCCCGACGAAAAATTCGCCGCCGCAATAAGCCGCTTTGGCAACGTCGTTCTCGGCAACTTCTTCCTGTACACCAAGGCTGACCTGCGCGACCTAAGCCCCGCGGTCCTCGACGCCTACGCCAAGCAACTCAGCTTCTTTGGCATCCCCGAAGTCGAAGCCGTCAAATCCCGCACGGAATTCGGCAAACAAGACCGCGCCAACCTCATCGCCAAGTTTCAAAGGGAGAACCTTCTGCCAAAGGGCGGCGAAGCGAATCTCGACCTCTTCACCAACGCCCTGGGCGGCAGCTCTTCTGGTATCGGCTTCTTTAATGTTCCTTCAGATATCGACGGCGTCGTCCGTACCACCGCCCTGGTAATTCCTTTTGGCCCCTCCGACGACCTTAGCAACGTCGACTTCTACGGCTCCCTCGCGGTGATGACCGTCCGTGCCTACCTCGGCGTCCACGATGATCTCCTGCTCACGTTCGGCCAAACCGGCATCAAGGACCTGCAATTCGGCAATAAACTGGCGGTCACCCCCAACGACATCGGTCAGGCGCTGATCAACTATCACGGACCCGCGAATACCTATCCGCACTACTCCATGGCCGATATTGTGGAAGGCAAATTCCCTCCCGGACTCTTTCGCGGGAAGATCGTTCTCATCGGAGCCACCGCCACGGGCATCGGAGACATCAAGGCGACGCCGGTTACGACGGGCACGGACTACCCGGGTGTCGAGATTCATGCCAACGTCATCGACAACCTGCTGCACAACAATTTCCTGCTGCGCGGCGCAAAACAACAGCTCGTTGACTTCCTCACGATTCTGCTTCTCGGCCTGCCCCTCGGCATTTTCATGGCCCTCGTGCAACCGCGTTTCATGTACCTCGGCATCGGCTTGCTAGTCCCACTTGTGTGGGTCGACTACGCCGCCTTCCTCCATGGCTGGTGGCTCAACTTCTCCGTCCCCGCCATCACCATCACCTCCAACGTCCTGCTCGTATCCTTGTATCGCGCCCTTGTCGAAGAAAAAGAAAAACGCAAAGTACGCGGCTATTTCAGCCAATTCGTCAGCCCCGAGGTGGTCAACCAGTTGCTGCTGGATCCCAGACTCGTGGAGCCCCGCAAGACTGAAATTTCCGTCATGTTCAGCGACATTCGCGGATTCACCACCATCTCCGAACAACTCGACGCCCAGGAACTCGCGCAGTTCCTCAACGAATATCTTTCCGACATGAGCGCCATCGTGCTCGACAAACTCGGTACCGTCGACAAATTCATCGGCGATGCCGTGATGGCCTTCTGGGGCGCGCCGGTGGCGATTGAAGCGCCTGCCCTGAAGGCCTGCGACAGCGCCTTACAAATGATGGTGCGCGTGCGCGAGATCCAGACCAAGTGGGAAGCACAAGGTCGGCCGCATCTCGACATCGGCATTGGCATAAACACCGGCAACGCCAGCGTGGGTAACATGGGATCCGCTCAGCGGTACGCTTACACGGCCCTTGGCGACACTGTCAACCTGGCCTCGCGCCTCGAAGGCCTGAACAAGGATTACGGCACGCACATCATCGTCAACGAATCCACTTATGCTTCGGTCAGCGAAGGCGGCCTGCTATTCCGCGAACTGGACCTCATCCGCGTCAAAGGCAAAACCGAACCGGTCACCATCTACGAACTGATCGGGCGCGCCGGCGAACTCTCCGTCTACGGCGAACCCGAAGACCTCGAAAAGCGTCTGGCCGCCTTCCGTCAAGCTCGCGAACTCTACACCCAGCGCCAGTGGGAGGCCGCGCAGAAAGCGTTCGAGACCATCCTGGCAAAGTGGGACGGCGACGGACCCTCGCGCACCTACTGGAAGCGCTGCCAGGAATATCTCTTCGACGAGCCACCCTCCGGATGGGACGGCGTCTTCACCATGACGCACAAATAGCGGCCAAGAGAGATCTCTGCTTAAGTAATCATCGAAAAAACAAAACGTAACCCACCGAAGCATCGAAAATTTCGTGCCAACCAATTTGTACGCTTCGCCGGCCCAAGAAATACCAACTCCCCACCTATCGGCATCCAAGCTGCGTACGATATAATTGCGACGAAAGGCCACGCGCCTGCCAGGGCCCAGCAAACATTGGCTTTATCACACAATTCGCCGGACCCCGTTGCGGCACCCCGCGTGGCATACCATTACGCATGCATTCCGTCTCACGTTGCAGTGACCAACTGGCGAACCCGGGCGTACCCAACGGGCCGCTCCACCGAATCTAACGGGTAGCAGCTTGGACGCCACAGGTGTCGCTCAGGCTCTGTACCCTAACAACATCGCTTCGCCAGGCGCATTCCGTCGAAGCACAAGGAAGCCAGAACCGTAAATGTGGATTGTCCGACTAGCGCTTTCCCGTCCCTACACCTTCATCGTCATGGCGCTGGTCATCATTCTCCTGACGCCCGTGGTGCTGCTGCGGACCCCCACCGACATCTTCCCGGACATCAACATCCCGGTTATCAGCCTGGTTTGGAACTACACGGGCCTGGAGCCCTCGGAAATGGAAGGCCGCATCACTTCCAACTCCGAACGCGCCGTCACCACGCTGGTCAATGACGTCGAGCACATCGAATCGCAATCCATCAACGGCATCGCCGTGGTGAAAATCTTTTTTCAGCCGCGCGCTAACCTGCAATCGGCCCTCGCGCAAACCACCGCCATCGTCCAGACCATCCTCCGCACGTTGCCGCCAGGCACAACACCTCCGCTCGTGGTGGTCTACTCTGCGTCTACCGTGCCGGTCATTCAGATCGGCCTGACCAGCGACAGCCTGAGCGAGCAGCAGCTCTTCGATTTCGGCAACAACTTCATCCGCACGCAGCTCGCCACCGTGCAGGGTGCCGCCCTTCCATATCCGTACGGCGGCAAGCAGCGGCTCATCTCGGTCGACTTGGACACACAAGCTCTGCAATCCAAAGGTCTCACCCCCACGGACATCGTCAACGCCGTCAATGCGCAAAATCTCTTGCTGCCCACGGGCACCGTCAAAATGGGCACCATCGAGTATCAAGTGGAACTCAACGGCGCCCCGCAAACCATCGAAGAGCTGAACAACCTGCCGGTCAAAACCGTCAATGGCGCCACCATCTACATGCGAGAAGTGGCTCACATTCGCGACGGCTTCTCTCCGCAGACCAACATCGTGCGCGCCAACGGCCAGCGTGGCGTGCTCATGAGCGTGTACAAGAGCGGCTCGGCCTCCACGCTCGATATTGTCAGCCGTGTGAAGCAGACGCTCGACGATTACTCCTCGTCACTGCCCGAAGGCTTGCACCTCACCACGTTCTTCGACCAGTCGCTCTTCGTCCGCGCCTCCATCAAAGGAGTTCTTCGCGAAGCGCTGATCGCCGCGGTCCTGACGGCCCTCATGATTCTGGTCTTCCTCGGCAATTGGAAGAGCACCATCATCATCGCGGTCTCCATTCCGCTCTCTATCCTCGTGAGCCTTCTGTGTCTCAGTGCCCTCGGGGAAACCATCAACATCATGACCTTGGGCGGCTTGGCCCTGGCCGTCGGCATTCTCGTCGACGACGCCACCGTGGAAATCGAAAACATCAATCGCAATTTGGCCATGGGCAAGGAAACCGTGCAAGCCATTCTCGACGGCGCGCAGCAGATTGCCACTCCCGCGTTCGTTTCCACTATCTGCATCTGCATTGTGTTCATTCCCATGTTTTTTCTCTCCGGCGTCGCCAGGTTTCTCTTCGTACCGCTCGCCGAAGCCGTCATCTTCGCCATGCTCGCATCCTACATGTGGTCGCGCACCATCGTTCCCACCATGGCCATGTATCTGCTCAGCGCCGATGACGAATACGACCCCGAGAAACACAAGGGTGAGAAGATGAGTTTCTTCCGCAAGCTGCAGCAGACTTTCGAGCACGCGTTTGAACGTTTCCGCCTCGGTTATCGGCGTGCGCTAAGCACCGCGCTGGCTAGTTCAGGAATTTTTGCCGCTTGCTTTCTGGCTTTCTGCGTTCTTTCCGCGGGCATCGTGTTCTTCCTGGGTCGCGATTTCTTCCCCAAGGTCGACGCCGGCCAGATTCGCTTGCACTTCCGCGCGCGCACCGGTTTGCGCATCGAGGAAACCGCCCGCCTCGCCGACCAGGTCGACTCAGCTATCCGGGACACCATTCCCAAGAACGAACTGGAAACGATCCTGGACAACGTTGGTGTCCCGTACAGCGGCCTTAACCTCAGCTACAGCAACTCCGGCACGTTTGGCACCGCGGACGCCGAAATCCTGGTACAGCTCAAGGAAGACCGCAAGAAATCCACGTTTGCCTACATCAAGGACCTTCGCGAGAAACTTCCGCAGCAATTTCCCGGCGTGCAGTTCTTCTTCCAGCCTGCGGACATCGTCACGCAGATTCTGAATTTTGGTGTGCCCGCGCCGATCGATGTGGAGGTCACCGGCCAGAATCAACAGGGCAACTATTTGATTGCGGAAAAGCTGGCCAATCAGGTTCGCCTGATTCCCGGCGCCGTGGACGTACATGTCCAGCAGGCTTTTGATAGCCCGACCATTCGCATGAACATTGACCGCACCCGCGCGCAGTCCGTGGGATTACAGGCTCGCGACGTAGCGCAAAACGTATTGGTCGCGTTGAGTTCCAGCTTCCAGACGGCGCCGGCTTTCTGGCTCGACCCCAAGAACGGCGTCAGTTACAACGTGGCCGTGCAGACGCCGCAGTACCGCGTCGACAGTGTACAGACCCTGCAAAATCTTCCCGTGGGCGGCACGACCCCCGGCACGTCTCCGCAAATTCTTGGCAACATGGTGGAAACCGTGTCCACCGCCCGCGCCGCCGAGATTTCTCACTACAACGTCCAGCCCATGATCAACGTGTACGCCTCCGTCGACGGCCGCGATCTCGGCGGCGTCTCCGACGAAGTGATCAAGCTCGTCCAGAAGATCCAGCCGCAGCTTCCCCGGGGCAGTCACATCGTCATCCGCGGTCAGGTTCTCACGATGAGGAACTCCTTCTCCGGCCTCGCTTACGGTCTGGTCGGCGCCATCGTCCTCGTGTACCTGCTCATCGTCGTAAACTTTCAGTCCTGGCTCGATCCCTTCATTATTATCACCGCGCTGCCGGGCGCGCTGGCGGGCATCTGCTGGATCTTGTTGATCACCCACACCACGCTGAACGTCCCTTCGCTTACCGGCGCCATCATGGCCGTCGGCGTGGCCACCTCCAACAGTATCTTGATGGTCTCTTTCGCACGCGAACAGCTCGACGAAGGACGCGACGCGAAGGACGCCGCGCTCGAAGCCGGATTCGTGCGCGTGCGTCCCGTGGTCATGACCGCACTGGCCATGATTATCGGCATGGTTCCCATGGCCATCGGCCTTGGCGAAGGCGGCGAACAAAACGCTCCGCTGGGCCGGGCCGTTATCGGCGGGTTGTTGTTCGCCACCTTCGCCACGCTCTTTTTCGTGCCGGTGGTTTTTTCCATGATCCACGGCCGCCGCAAGCGCTCGGAAAGCTCCGAGGGCCACGGACAAGCGGAGCCAGTGCATGCGTAGCCGCATCGAGCAATCGGCATTGCGGAAGTTCGTCCGCCGCGCTTAGGTGGCGAGACGATTTTCGGGGCGAGTATCGTATTCAACGGAGTGAAGTCTGATGACTGACGAATCTCATAGCAGTTCCAACGCGGGGCAAGCGCAGAAAAAGAGCCATCTTTTTCTCTTCTTGATTCTCATCGCCATCGTGCTTGTGGCGATTGGCGGAATCACCCTGCTGCAGCGCCGCTCGCAATTCAAGGCCCTGGCCAACGACACGCAAACCCAGTCGATACCGACCGTCGCCGTTACGCACCCCACCGTCGAAGAGTCACAGGAAGATCTGGTTCTGCCGGGGACCATGCAGGCGTACGTCGAAACGCCGATTTATGCCCGCACCAACGGCTATCTGAAAAAGTGGTATTACGACATCGGCGCCAAGGTGCCCAAAGGCGCGCTGCTGGCGGAAATCGACACGCCGGAAATAGATCAGCAACTCGTCGCCGCTCGAGCAGATCTGAACACCGCCAAAGCCAATACCGAGCTCTCGCAAACCACCGCCACACGCTACGACGGTCTGCTCAAAACGGATTCCGTCTCCAAACAGGAAGTGGATAACGCCAACGGTGACTTGGCCGCCAAGCGCGCCACGCAAAATTCCTCAGAAGCCAATGTGCGGCGCCTTGAGGATCTCAAGTCATTCGAGAATGTTTACGCCCCGTTCAGCGGCATCATCACGCGCCGGAATGTGGACATCGGCAACTTGATCAATGCGGGAAACGGCGGTTCGGCGCAGCAGTTGTTTTATCTCGCGCAGATCGATCCCATCCGTGTTTATGTTAACGTTCCGGAGCTTTATGCTCCCAGTATTCATCCCGGGCTGGGCGCTTATCTGGAACTTACGCAATATCCTGGCCGCCGCTTCGCGGGCAAGATCGTCCGTACCGCCAATGCCATCGATCAGGCCAGCCGCACACTCTTGACGGAAATTGATGTGCCCAATAAAACCGGCGAATTGCTGCCCGGTGGATATTCGGAGGCGCACCTGGAACTCAAGGTGGACGCAGCGCGCCTGCAGGTTCCCGTCAATGCCCTGTTGTTCCGCGCCGAAGGGCTGCGCGCGATTACTGTCGACGCCAATCACACCACGCACCTTCGTCCCCTCCAAATCGGCCGGGATTTTGGCACCACCCTGGAAGTCGTTCAGGGCCTGAGTGCGCAAGACTGGATCGTCGTCAATCCTGCCGACTCTCTCGAGGACGGCGCGCACGTCAACGTCAAAGAGCTGCCGCAAAATAATCAACCGGTTCGCGCGGGTTCTCCTTCGACCAATTCCAATGCGCCGCAAACCTCAAACGGCGCGGCCGCGAACAACAGTGGTGGCAACAACGGCCAGAGCAACGCCGACAGCGGTGGCGGCGCGAACGACAGGGGTAAGAAAGGCAAGAAAGCGAAGGAGCCGAGCGTCATTCCCAAGAACACACAGCAATGATCACTCCACGCCCAAAGCGTTTTTTGCCGCTCGTTGCGGTTGGCGCCGGTGTGCTGTTTGCCGGCTGCACCGTCGGCCCCAACTATCACCGGCCCGCCGCCGCGGTCCCCGCCAAGTGGGACACTGCCGCGCCCTGGCGCGAAGGCACGCCCATGGACTCCTTGCCCAAAGGCCAGTGGTGGGAAGTGTTTCACGACACCGAGCTAAACACGCTTGAGCAGCAGGCCGTGGACGCGAACCAGACCCTCAAAGTTTCTGTAGCTCACCTCGAACAAGCCCGCGCCACCGCCGCGGTGCAAGTCGCCACCAATTTCCCCACCTTCGGCTTGGCCCCCAGTTCTACGATCCCCAGCGCCGAACGCGAACGCCTGGCAGGCGGCCGGCCGGTCGCTTCCTCTAACGTCAGCGCCAAACCATTTACGCTCAACTCCTACGCCATTCCCTTCGCCGTGAACTACGAGGTGGATCTTTTTGGCCAGCGCCGCCGCAGCATCGAGTCCGCCCAAGCCGCTTACCAGGCCAGCGCCGCCGACCTCGAAAATGTTCGCCTGGTGATCACCGCCGAATTGGCCGGCGACTTCTTCACCCTGCGCCAGCAAGACACCGAAATCGGCATCCTGAATCGCACCGTCGACGCGCTTCAGAAAGGTCTGCAACTCGTGCAATCCCGCCATGACGGCGGCGTCGCTTCCGGCCTGGATGTCGCGCAGGAAGAAACGTTCCTGGACACCGCAAAAACTCAGGCCATCCTCCTTCAGCAGCAGCGCAAACAAACCGAGGACGCTATCGCCGTACTAATCGGGAAGCCCGCCCCAGACTTTCATATGCAAGTGAAAGAACTCAATAGTGACGCGCCTCCGCCCATCGCTCTCGGTCTGCCCTCGGATCTACTCGAGCGCCGTCCGGACGTCGCCGAGGCGGAGCGCGGCATGGCCTCTGCCAACGCGCAAATCGGCGTCGCCAAAGCGGCCTTCTACCCCTCGTTGAATTTATTCGGTGGAACCGGCTTTCAGACCGCCAACATCGCGAACCTGCTGACCAGCCCCAGCATCTTTTGGGCGCTGGGCGCTAACCTTGCGGAGCCTATCTTCACCGGCGGTACGCGCCGCGCGCAGTACCAATACGCGCGCGCCGGCTACGACGCTGACGTGGCCAACTATCGCGCCACGGTGCTCAACGCATTCCGTGAAGTGCAGGACAGTGTCACGGGACTTATCGTCCTCGAGCAGGCCCTGCAGGCGCAACAAGCGGCGGTCGACTCCGCACACCGTAATCTCGATATCTCCACGGACCGCTACAAAGGCGGGCTGGTCAGTTATCTCGATGTGGTCACCGCGCAGCAAACACTGCTCAGCAGTGAACAACAACTGGCCACCATCCGCGGCCAGCGCTTGGTTACCAGCGTCCTGCTGGTCAAAGCCCTGGGCGGCGGGTGGGATTCCGCCAGCCTCTCCGCCGTTTCGGTAAAGGCCCACCTCAAAGACATCGTCTCCCCGTAGAACCTGGTGGGTGGGGGTGGGTTGGCGCCCGTAAAACGTTGATTATAAAACAGTTATGCGTTATGGTGCACGTTTGTTTTTGTAAGTGTTCATTCTACTGGGTTTACAGGGCGGAATTTTGTAAGTGTTCATTCCATTGAGGTAATCCTCACTGTGCGGGGCGCTCATTTCGGGGTCTGCGGCTCGCCGGAAAATAGCCAATTGCGGCCGGCGGTTGGTCCAAAAAAGCTTTGAAAACCAGTTCCCGGCAGACGGAAAATTTCGGACTTGTGTTGGGTATGCGGTGATTGGCTGAGGCAGAGCTTCTTCTTCGACAAGAAAAAAAACGCCCGAAATTTTATTTCGGGCGTCTCGTGTAAGGCGTTTGGTCGGACGGAATTTTTCCGCCGGCGCAACAATCCAATCCGCTTACCTGCGGAGCTTGCGCTTGGCTTTCTTTACCACTTTCTTCGTGACTTTTTTCGCTTTCTTGGAGGCGGCCTTGGCTTTCTTGGTGCTCTTGGCAACGGCCTTCTTCGCGACGGCAACTTTCTTGGCGACCTTGCGAGAGATGGATTTCGCGCTACGTTCGATGGCTTTGGCCCGACTCACGACCTTGCGCTGCGTCGCGGGACTTGGCGTCAAGGCCTCTTTGGCGGCGGTAGCTTTTGCCGCAAGACTGCCCAGCGTGGATCCGATCGATTCCGCAACGCTGGTCAAAGTTTCGTCAAACTGGTCGGGCTTGGTGGTATCGGCAGACGTCATTCGCAGGCTCCTTGTCGTAATCTTAACGGTTATCGCGGTTAAGTTTGCTACATCGCGTTTCGCACTGCAACAATTCCCCGCATTGCAACTGGGCCCTAAACTTCGCCGTCAGACATCCACAGCCAGGCACCCACTTGGCGCCGACGCAAGACCGGCGGGTGGGATACAAAGTACTCTCCCGGCCGCACGGAACGCAAGCGCAACCACGCAGCGTGACGAGTCGTCACAAAAAAGGGGCGTCGCGCACGGGTCACGCAAAGTGCCAGCTAGTCGCGCGACCCTACGGCAATCAGCACGATCCCACCGACCAGCGCCAAGCCACCCACCACCGGGGGCAGCGATACGTGCTCCTTGGCGTCCCGCGTAGCGTGAATCGGCCCGAGGTCCACCACTTTTTCCCGCTTGGTATAGGTAAAACCCTGATACGCCAGGGCCACGATGCCCAAGATCACCAGCACAATGCCAATCAAGGTTGCCGATTTCATCTGCCCAGCCTCTCTTTCTCGAGTATTTGGGACAACGGGCCTAGATGGCCCGGCGTCCTTGAATCACGCGAATTAGAATCACGATAATCGCCAGCACCAGCAGAATGTGAATGAAGCCGCCGACAGTGAACGAGGTCACCATGCCGAGCAGCCACAAGATGATCAAAATCACCGCGATGGTCCAGAGCAAATCCATGGAAGTCTCCTCTGCTAGGTGGCAACCGGAAGGTGCCGTGGTTTGTAAAGCTGAGAGCCCGTAAGAACGAGAGATACGATAACAACGCACGGCGGAACTGCCCATCGGGAGAATTGTGTACCCAAGTCAGTGCGACGCTGTACTCAATGTTGTACCTAACGTTGCAAATATTTGCGCTGCGGCAGACCACGCGGCCGTCGCGAGAAAAACTACGATGCGTCGCCGGTCACAATAAAGAGCGGCTGCCCTTCCAGACTGTCGAATTTCGGGCACAAGCGTTGTGTGTTGTAATGCGCGTCTACGTTTACGACTTTCTTGGTTGCAGTGATGGTCTCAATCGGAACATTGCCGTAGCGTCCATTTTTCAGGACGACCAGGCGGCCGGACTCTTTCTTCAGGAGCAAATCCAGCGCCATGTTTCCGTAAATCATTGGGGCGATGGAGTCGATGGCATCGGGATCGCCGCAACGCACGAAATACCCGAGTTTCTGATTTACGACGTCGATCTTCTTGCCTTTGTTGAATTTCGCGGACAATTCCTTCACTTTTGCGGAAACCAGATCGCCAATTCCGCCGAGCTTGCGGTGACCGAAGGCATCGGCTGCGTCGCCCTCGAACACCATGTCGCCGCCCTCAAACATCGCTCCTTCAGAGACCAGTACAGTGGAATACCGGCTGGGATTGTTTCTGCGGTCCTCGACCAGCAGTTCCGTCAACTGCTCGATATTAAATTTGTATTCGGGAATCACGCAGCGCTCCGC
>Ga0181531_10002135_pt1 | contig 12376 bp, 8 predicted proteins | sample PEATcosm2014_Bin_38_FD_119743 | JGI IMG/M metagenome (GOLD analysis project Ga0181531, IMG submission 119743) | Peatland microbial communities from MTU Mesocosm Facility, Houghton, MI, USA - PEATcosm2014_Bin11_10_metaG | ecosystem: Environmental > Terrestrial > Soil > Wetlands > Peat | place... | reverse complement strand
GAATAAGGACGGCCCATAGATGCTGGCCTCCATCCCAGCCAGCATCTTGAATCGAACTTTCGCTCGCGCCGGAATCCTAAATCCGCGTCAACTTCAACCTATCATGCTCTAGCGCTGCGCGGCGGAAGTCTTCTGTACTGATCTCGCGACACCGCGGATCTGGCCGATTGGCTCGCGGCGTGGGGCCGTCCTGCGCAGCGCCCCAAGGCGTGACCGTCCCGGCGGCGTCCCGGGCAGGGACTTGGCCGTACTTACTTTAGGGCGTCAATCTTTATCGTGATTGGTATAATACCATTCGGCGCTGATACGGACCCATCCGGTAAGGCCAGGGCTCTGCCCTGGACCCGCTGGGGCCGTCACGCCTGGGCGTGCTGCGCACGACGGCCCCAGACCCCCATTAGCGCTGCGCGGCTTTTCTTTGCTTCCTGGGCGAAGCCTTTACCTGAAATAGGTTTTTGGCTTCGCCGTTCTCCAAACGATGCCTTATGAATGGGGGTCTGGGGCCTCAGGCCCCGTCGTGCGCAGCACGCCGCGGGCGTGACGGGTCCAGGGCGGAGCCCTGGCCTTCCTGGGAGAGTCGAACACTACGCCGATTGGTATAAGGGTGCCTCTTTCGCGCGCCGGCGGCCAGCCCGGCGCGCACACCAACCACCCTAAGTGCTGGCAGAGTCAGCCATTGCGGCCTGATCGGCGAACCAGATCAGTTCGCCTACCGGCCTGACGCGGGCGGCAGGAACTTGGCTATTGCCCGCGCGGATCGTTTTGAAAATGTCCGCTTTCTCTTTCCCGGCCAGCAGGAAAGCAACATATCTGCTGCTCTCGATCGCCGGATAGGTCATCGTGATGCGGATTTCGGGCCGGCCGTGCGAGACAGCGGCGACCCAACGCGTTCGCTCCTCGAGCACCGGCTCACCGGGCAATAGCGAGGCGGTGTGGCCATCGGGGCCAAGTCCGAGCAGGGTAATGTCGAACAGTGGTCTGGCAGGGTTTAGCACCGTCGCGCCATAGGTGTCCTGCAGCGTGCGTTCGTAGCGAAGTGCCGCTTCTTCCGCGGTGCCGTCGGTGGGTACGGGATGGATGTTTTCAGGCGGTACGGGGGCGTAGGCCAGCATCGCCTCGCGCGTCATCCGGTAATTGCTGTCTGGATGATCGTACGGAACGAAACGTTCATCGCCCCAATACCAGGATACACGCGGCCAGGGAAAGCGGGTACGAAATTCGTCCGCGGCTAGAAGCGTGTACAGTGCCTTCGGAGTTGAGCCGCCGGACAGCGACATGCGGAACGGACCGAGGGTGCCCAGTGCTTCGGCCGTGATCCATTCGGCGACATGGCGTGCAACCGCCGCCGGATCGGGCAGTACCTCGATTCGGCCTATCATTTTGTTCATGTCATCACCTATCAGTGGGGTCTGGGGCTGTGGCGTGCAGCACGCCAGGGCATGACGGGTCCGGGGCAGAACCATTGCCTTCATGTCTTTCTAAGACACAACCAGAACGAACCTCTCCATGGCTTTGGCGAATCCTTCGTCGTTATAGGAATTCGTCGTGGCAATGGCCTGTGACTTAACCTGATCTGACGCATTTCCCATGGCGATGCTAAGACCGGATCGTTTGAACATCGGCACATCGGTCGGCTGGTCGCCGATCGTGGCGATCTCTTCGGGCGGGATGGCTAGATGGCTTGATAGGTACTCGACCACTGCACCCTTATTCGCATCCTTGTGGGTGATGTCGAGGTAATAAGGTTGCGACCGATTCGCCGTGGCACTCTGACCGAAAGCGGCCTGGGCGTCGGCTTCGCACTGCTTAACTTTGGCGTGGTCATCGCTAATGCCGACGATCTTGGCCGCATCGCCCAGCTTGCCGGTGAAATCCGCCACCACCGTGGGATCGAACTTTACCGTCCAGGCTTCCCGCGCGACATGCGGCGCGCCGGCTTCTCTAATCAGCCAATCGTTGCCGGAATAGACCCACGCGTCGAGGCCGTGGCCGCTGATCAGTTCAATCGCCTTGGCCGCGACATCGGGCGGCAGCACCTTCTGCTCGATGATCGAGAGATCGCGTCTGACGAAGAGGCCGCCATTGAAACCGGCAATCGGGGTATCGAGCTCTAATGCATCGAACAGCATTGCCATGCCGCGTGGTGGCCGGCCGCTGGTAATGGCGAAGCGGATGCCGGCATCACGCAGGTTCTGCACTGCGGTTCGGGCACGCTGCGTCAGCACCTTGTCCTCGGTGACCAATGTGCCATCCACATCTGCCAACACCAACGAGATTTTCCGGTTTTGGGTCATGCAATGCTCCGTGTTGCGCCTCGCCAAGATCGGCTAGGTGAGCGACCGCCAGGCGCGCCCGTCGCACGCCAGCAATTCGTCAGCGGCAGCGGGACCGGCGCTGCCCGCGACGTAATTTGGAAAATCCCTTGGCCGCGTATTGGACCAGACATCCAGAATGGGCTGCACGACGCGCCAGCCTGCTTCCACATTGTCGGCACGCTGGAACAACGTGGCGTCGCCGATCATGCAATCGAACAGCAACGTTTCGTAGCCTGTGCTGGGCGCCATGTCGAAGAAGGTCTTGTAGGCGAAGTCCATGCTGGCGTTGCTCAGCTTCACGGTCGGCCCTGGACGCTTGGCGGCGAATTCGAGGGCGATGCCCTCGTCCGGCTGGATACGCAGGATCATCCAGTTCGGGTTCATGCGTTCCACGTCCGTGCCACGGAACAATGCGTAAGGCGCCTGGTGGAAGCGGATGGCGATCTCGGTCCATCGCCGTGGCATATATTTCCCGGTGCGGAGATAGAACGGCACCCCGGCCCAGCGCCAGTTGTCGATGTGCAGCTTGCACGCGATGTAGGTTTCAGCGGCCGAGTCCGGTGCCACGTCGGGCTCGTTCCGATAGGCCCGGACCGGTTTGTCCAAAACCGTGCCCGCATCATATTGGCCGCGCACTGCATCCCTCAGCACGCAGGCTTGCGTCAGTGGGCGTACGGCCTGAATCACCTCGGCTTTCTTGCTCCGCACCACATCGGCATCGAACGAGTTCGGCGGCTCCATTGCTGTCATCGACAGCAACTGAAACATGTGGTTCGGCACCATATCGCGCAATGCGCCGGTCTTCTCATAGAACTTTCCGCGGCGTTCGACACCGACCGTTTCCGACGCGGTGATCTGCACATGGTCGATATGCGCGCGATTCCAGATCGGCTCGAACAGGCCGTTGGCAAAGCGCAGCGCCATGATGTTCTGCACCGTTTCCTTGCCAAGGAAATGATCGATGCGATAGATCTGCCGTTCATGCAGCGATTTCAGGATTTCGGTATTTAGCGCCTCGGCCGAAGGCAAATCGTGGCCAAATGGCTTTTCGATCACGACACGGCGCCATGTGCTGCCCGTCTCCCGGGTCAAACCGGATTTGCCGAGGGCCTCGACCACGGTGCAGAAGAAGCGGTCCGCGATCGCAAGATAGAACAGATGATTTCCCTCGGTCCCGGCGGACTTCTCCAGCTCGGCCAAATGTGAGCTCAATTTTTGATAGGCACCCGGGTCGTTCAGATCGGCCTGTACATAACTCATGCGGTCGGTCAACCAGCGCCAGGCGGTTTGGTCGAGGTGATCGGCCTCGAACTCGCCGCCACCGCGGGCCACCAGATCATTCATCATTTCGGTCAGGCCATGGCGCCATTCATTCGTTGTCTTGGCGGCGAGATCGACACCAACCAGTTGAAACCCCTCAGGCAACCGGCGCGCACTGACGAGATTGTAGAGCGCAGGAACCACCAGGCGCTTGGTTAGGTCGCCGGCGGCACCGAAAATCACCATCGCGCACGGCGGCGCCATATGCGCCCGGTCATCGTCCTGTGCCGCGCTCCCGGGCACCATTGCACACTGGTCCTGATCCGCCACTTCAGCATCGCTCCTGATCGAATGCGAACCAAAATGAACAAAAGTTTTTTGGTTCTTTTTTTTAAAAAAAGAACAGAAGAAAGCACTTCTTTTTGAAAAAAGAAGCAAAAACTTTTGTTCATTGGTTGCGTGGCCTGCCCTTAAGCCTTCTCGACATGGCCACCAAACTGGAACCGCATCGCTGAAAGCAGCTTGTCCGCGAACTCCGCTTCGCCGCGCGAACTGAACCGCTCATACAGCGCCGCCGACAACACATGGGCCGGCACGCCCTCATCGATCGCCGCCTTGATGGTCCAACGTCCTTCGCCCGAATCCGACACCCTGCCGGCGAATTTCGCCAGTGCCGGGTCCTCCACCAGGGCTGAAGCGGTCAGATCGAGCAGCCAGGACGCGATCACGCTGCCGCGGCGCCACAGCTCCGCGATGTCCGGTAAATTCAGATCGTACTGGTAGTGTTCTGGCTCGCGCAGCGGCGTGGTTTCCGCATCGACCATGCCTTCGGTCCTGCCGATGTTCGCCGCTTTCAAAATGCCCATCCCTTCGGCATAGGCGGCCATCAGGCCGTATTCGATGCCATTATGCACCATCTTGACGAAATGGCCGGCGCCGCTCGGGCCGCAATGCAAATAGCCCTGCTCCGCGGTTCCGCCCGCGTTTTCGCGGCCCGGCGTGCGCGCGATGTCGCCAACGCCGGGTGCAAGCGTCACGAATATCGGATCGAGACGTTTTACCACATCGAGCTCGCCGCCGATCATCATGCAGTACCCGCGCTCCAGCCCCCAGACGCCCCCGCTGGTGCCAACCTCGACATAATGAATGCCCTTCGGCGCCAGTTCCCTCGCCCGGCGGATATCGTCGATATAGTAGGAATTGCCGCCGTCGATCAGGGTGTCCCCGGCCTCGAGGTGCGGCAGCAGATCGGCGATCGTGCCGTCGACGACGCCGGCTGGAACCATCATCCAGACCACACGCGGTTTGGTCAGATGCCTGGCGAACTCGGCGAGCGAGGCCGAACCAGTCGCTTTCTCGCCTACCAAAGCCGCGACGGCGTCGGCGGATCGATCGAATACCACGCAGTCGTGGCCGCCTTTCAGCAGCCGGCGCACCATGTTCGCGCCCATGCGGCCGAGGCCGATCATTCCGAGTTGCACGCGCTCATCCTCCCTGAGATCAGGCCTGGCTCAATTCCGATCCGAGCGTGGTTCCTTTCATCATGCGGGCGCGCCGGATCAGCGCGTTGGTGGAACTGTCATGCTCCAGCCGAGGCTCCGCGGCACTCTCGAGCTGCGGTATGATGCGCTGAGCCAGAACCTTGCCGAGCTCGACACCCCATTGGTCGAACGAGTCGATCTGCCAGATGGTTCCTTGAGTGAACACGCTATGCTCGTAAAGTGCCACGAGTTTTCCCAGCGCTGCCGGCGTCAGGCGGTCCAGCAATATAACGTTGGAAGGCCTGTTGCCCTCGAACAGACGGTGCGGCACCAACCAGTCCGGCGTACCCTCCGCCCTCACCTCCGCCGCAATCTTGCCGAACGCCAAGGCCTCCGCCTGGGCGAAAACGTTGGCCAACAGGATGTCATGATGCCGGCCAAGGGGATTGAGCGCCCGGGCGAATGCGATGAAGTCGCAGGGGATCAACCGCGTGCCCTGGTGGATCAGTTGGTAGAACGAATGCTGGCCATTGGTGCCCGGCTCGCCCCAATAGATCGGCCCGGTATCGTAATCGACCCGCGCGCCGTCGAGTGTCACGTGCTTGCCGTTGCTCTCCATCGTGAGTTGCTGCAGATAGGCCGGAAAGCGTTTGAGATATTGTTCGTAAGGCAGCACGGCGACAGTCTGTGCGCCGAAGAAATCGGTGTACCAAACACCGAGCAGGCCCAGCAGCACCGGCAGGTTGCGCTCGAACGGCGCAGTCCGAAAATGCTCGTCCATTTCGCAAAAGCCAGCCAGCATGGTGCGGAAATTGTCCGGTCCGATCGCCAGCATGGTCGACAGGCCGATCGCCGACTCCATGGAATAACGGCCGCCGACCCAATCCCAGAAACCGAACATGTTCGCGGTGTCGATACCAAATTTCGCCACCTCGGCCGCATTGGTCGAAACCGCCACGAAATGCCGCGCGACCGCCGCTGCCTCACCCCCCAGGCCGGCCAGCGCCCATGCACGGGCCGTATGCGCGTTGGTCATCGTCTCAAGTGTCGTGAAGGTCTTTGACGAAATGATGAACAGGGTTTCGGCCGCATCAAGATCGCGCACGGCCTCGGCGAAATCGGTGCCGTCGACGTTGGAGACGAAGCGGAAGGTCAAGGCGCGCTCGGAATAATGCCGCAGCGCTTCGTAGGCCATGACCGGCCCGAGATCGGATCCGCCAATGCCGATATTGATCACGTTGCGGATGCGCTTTCCGGTACGGCCCTTCCAGCTGCCGTTGCGCAGCTGGTTGGCGAAACCCTCCATCTTGTCGAGAACATCGTGCACCGCCGGCACAACGTTAATCCCATCCACCTCAATCGAAGCACCGCGCGGCGCGCGCAGCGCCACGTGCAGCACGGCGCGCTGCTCCGAGATGTTGATCTTGTCGCCGCGGAACATCGCGTCGATGCGCGCCCGCAGCCCAGATTCCTCGGCCAGCCGCAGCAGCAGGCCGAGCGTCTCGTCGGTCACCCGGTTTTTCGAATAGTCGAAATAAATGCCCGCGGCTTCAACCGAAAAGCGCGCCACCCGCCCGCTATCCTCGGCAAACAGCTGCTTCAGATGCAGGCCTTTCATTCTTGCGTAGTGCGCCTCCAAGGCGGACCAGGCGGGCCGTGCCCGCAGCGGCGGAGGCGACATCATTGCTGTCCTTACAGAATGCGCGGCACTTCAATCGGTAGGTGACGACCGCAGCGAATGTCAGCTAGCCTTCTTCATGGCACTGCTTTTCGAATCGATAACGGACATCAGATCGTTCCACGACTTCACGAACGAGGCGGCACCCTCGTCCTGCAGTTTTTGCGACAGCGCGTCGACATCGATCCCCGCCTTGGTGAAACGCGCCAGCACCGTCTCACAGTCGCCGCCATCGGCCGGCAGCAAATCGCCGATCTCGCCGTGATCGGCGAACGCCGTCAAGGTGCCCTCGGGCATGGTGTCGACGGTGAACGGCGCCGCAAGCGCCTTTACATAGAGGATGTCCGAGGCCCCAGGGTCCTTGGTGCCCGTGCTCGCCCAAAGCAGGCGCTGCGGCCGCGCCCCCTCATTCGCGGCCCGCTGCCATCGCGCGCTCTCCAGCAGCCCGCGGTAGGCCTTGTAGGTGCGTTGCATAATGGCGATGCCGAGCCGGTTGCCGAGCTCCGCCGGCACTTTTCCGCCCACGGCCACGTCCCACCGGCTCACGAACACCGAGGCGACGGAGCCGACCGCGGGGTTGAGGCCGGCCGCGATCCGCCGCTCCACGCCGCGCAGGTAGGCGTCCGCCGCCGCCACATACTGCTCGCGGGAAAACAGCAGGGTCACGTTCACCGGGATACCCGCGAAAATAGCTTCCTCGATCGCCGGCAGGCCTTCCGGCGTACCAGGTATCTTGATGAAAAGATTTGGCTTTCCGGCCCGGGCATGCAGCCCGCGTGCCGCCGCCAGGGTGCTCTGCGTGTCGTGCGCGAGCAACGGCGACACTTCCAGCGAGACCCACCCATCGACGCCATCGGTGCGCGCGAAAACCGGCTTGAACAGATCGGCCGCCCGCGTCAGGTCCGCCAGTGCGAGATCGAAAAACAGCGTCTCGGTCGCCCCTGCCGACGCGGCGCCACGGCGAATCGCGTCGTCATAGGTCGTGCTTTTCCCGATCGCATGATCGAAGATCGTCGGGTTCGAGGTCAGCCCGGTCACCGACAACTCGTCGATATAGCGCTGCAGCGTGCCGCTGTTCAGCAGGTCGCGGGTGATATTATCGAGCCAGAGGCTCTGGCCGAGATCGTGGAGTTTCTGGGTCGCTTTCATGACGTTGCCTCGCGGCTGAATGAGGTTGGATGTAGGGTCGCGAGTCAACCGGGGAAGCTCGCTGTCCGTCAGATCGCCAAACAGTGCCGTGCCTATGCCGCAAGCCTATCGGGATTCCCCGGCCCAAGTCCATTGAGCCTGCCGGATCACGGGCCGTCTCGTGGCATCGGTCGGCGCACCTGCCTTCATGCCATGGCTGGCGCCCTTGGCCACCGCAAGGTCGCCACCGCGCCGGCCTCGAGCTCCATGGTCGAATACATCTCCCGATACCTGATGTTGAATCGTCTGGGCGCGTCGTTGTCGTTGATCATGACCATGACGATCTGCTCGCCGGGCGTCAGGCATGCGACGTTCAGCAGCTGATCCGGCTCGCTAGAGAAGATGCGCAGCGATCCCGGCCTGATGAATTTGCCCGAATGCGCCATCAGATAGTATCCGGGGTTGCGCCCGATCGTTTCTCCTATGGTAATGCCGCCCAATGCGCCCTCGGCGCCGCCCGGCGTGTGCAATCGGCACTCCGGGTCTGATGCCAGATTCCACTCCAGCACCACCTGGCTCCAGTTCCGGATAGTTCCGATCACCACGTTCTTGGTGTGCCAGCGCAGCGCCCCGGCGAAATCGTCGCCGGCGGAAACCCACTGCTCGGTAAAGTAGACTTTTTGTTGCGGATATTGTGCGCGGACCCGCGACATGACATCGGCGGACCCCATGTACAAATGCCAGGCGACGCCGCTGACATGGTCCCGCGCCCGCTCGTCCGCGAGCACGGCGAGCGGGTAGTCCGGCTCGTCGCAATTGTGATCCCAGCAGAATATCTCGGTATCCGGCGCCGCCGCGCGCAGCGCCGGGCCGAGATGATGGCCGATGAAGTCTGCCTGCTCGGCCGCGCTCATCAGCATGCTCGGGTCGTTTTTCGGGTTGTGCGGTTCATTCTGCGGTGTAACGGCGCCGATACGAATGCCATGGCTCCGCATGGCCTCGATATATTTCACAAAGTATTGGGCGTAGGCCGGATAATATTCCTCCTTGAGCCGCCCCGCGACAAAACTGCCGCTCGTCTTCATCCAGGGCGGCGCGGACCACGGCGACGCGATGATCTTGAGCGAAGGATTGATCGCCAGGATATCTCGCAATACCGGTACCACCTCAGGGTCGCCGGCACCCAGATCAAATCCCTTCAGCATTGGGTCGGTCTGGCCAGGTGCCGTATCGCAATAGGAAAAGCTGACCCGGCCGAGGTCCGATGCCCCGATGCTGAGCCGCAGGCAACTCAGGCCGATCGCCGCCTCGCCATCGCCGAATAGCTCCCGCAGCAGGGCGGCGCGGACCTCCCGGGCAAGTCGGGCGATCAAGCTCGCGCTGCCGCCGGTGAGGGCAAACCCAAAGCCCTCCATCGTTTGAAACGTACGGTCGGCATCCACCTCGATCGTGCAATAGTCGTTCCTCGGCGGCGACTGTTCGAACGATTCTGCATCCGCTCGCCGGAATAGCGACTCTGCATTTCGTGTTATCCAGCTATCGATTCTCACAACGGCAACCACCCCTTCCGCAGCGTCCACCCTAATCGGTACGGAAGCAGGAAACGGGTGGTTCGTAAAGAAAAGTCAAGGCCAGGGCTCTGCCCTGGACCCGCTGGGGCCGTCACGCCTGGGCGTGCTGTACACGACGGCCCCAGACCCCATTTGGCGCTGCGCGGCTTTTCCTTACGTCTTGGCGAAGCCAGTAAATCTCATGCTTTGTTGGCTTCCCCGTTTCCTCAAACGGTTCTTTATGAATGGGGTCTGGGGCCTCCGGCCCCAGCGGGTCCAGGGCAGAGCCCTGGCCTTCGCTCCCTAATTTTGCTGCGTCGCACAAAGCCGCCCGCCTTGCCGAACCCCGCGAAAGTCGGGACACTGGCCCTTCTACCCTCCGGCCAACAACGCGAAGCAACATGGCATCCGATACGGCGAACCAGCAGCCCGATCCGCTCAGCTCGATCAGCCACTACACCGGTTTCGTTCGGCGGTTCGCGCATGGTGCGCTCCCCTTCTGGTCATCCTCCCACAAATGGATGAACCGCGCCCGCTTTATGGCGCTGCTGCTGGTCACCTGTGCCCAGGTCGCCGTTCAGGTGGCGTTGAATTTCTGGAGCGCGCGGCTCTACAACGCGCTGGAAGAGCGTGCCTTCGGCCAGTTCATCGCCCAGCTCTACGTTTTCGCCGGCCTGCTGTTTGCCAGCATGGCCGTGTTTGCGTTGCAGATTCTGATAAAACGGCGATTGCAGTTTGCCTGGCGCGTATGGATGTCCAAGCAGGTTCTCGAAAGCTGGATGGACCATGGCCGCCACTATCAACTCGGTTTCATCGGCGGCGACCACAGCAATCCGGACGGCCGCATCGCCGAGGATATCCGCGTCGTCACTGAATCCGCCATCGATCTTGTGCAATCGCTGTTCTACTGCATTCTGCTCCTCGGCAGCTTTGTAACGGTGCTGTGGACACTTTCCGGCATCGTGCACATCACGCTCGGCGGCGTGCGCATCGCCATCCCGGGCCATCTCGTATGGATCGCGCTTGGCTACGCAACAGTCGGCACATCGCTGGCACTTTTGGTCGGCAGGCCGCTGGTCGGCGCTTCCAACCTGCGCCAGGGCGTCGAGGCAGATTTCCGTTTTGGACTCGTGCATGCGCGCGAAAACGCCGAGGCGATCGGTTTGGTCCACGGCGACGCCGACGAGCGCGGCCGCCTGTTCGACCTGTTGCACGGCGTACGCTTAGGCTGGAACCGCCAAACCGCCGGCCTCGCCCGGATCACCTTGTTCACATCGGCCTACAGCGTGCTGGCCACTCCATTTCCAATCCTGGTGGCGGCGCCGCGCTACATCATGAATCTCATCACGCTTGGAACATTGATGCAGGCCGCCCAGGCCTTTCAACAGGTCACCGCGTCGCTCTCGTGGCCGGTCGACAACCTGGCAACGATCGCGCAATGGCGCGCCTCGGTGGAGCGGGTGCTGGCATTGCAGGATTCGTTGGCGTCCCTGGACCGCATGGCAGCCACCCAGGGGCCCGGCCGGATCGCCATGCAGCAGCATGGCACCGCCCTGCGCATCGATCGGCTACGCATCGACCGGCCAGACGGCACGATCATCATGCCGCCCCTCTCCGGGGTGATCGAAGCCGGCGAACACGTGCTGATCCAGGGAGCCCCGGAAGTGAGCCGCAAGCTGCTGCAAGTGATCGCCGGCCTCTGGCCCTGGGGCGATGGCACGGTGGTGCTGCCGGCCGATGTGAATAGCTTCTTCGCCACGGACCGGCCGTACCTGCCGATCGGCGTGCTCGCCGGCGTGATCTGCTACCCGGCCTCGCTCGGCGTCTGCGAACCCGACGCGATCGTCGCCGCGCTGCAGCGCGCCGGGCTCGGCGAACTGGTGCCGCGCCTGCACGAAACCGACGATTGGGCCCAGGCGCTTTCGCTCGCGGAGCAGCAACGGATCAGCTTCGCCCGCATGCTTCTGCACCGCCCCGACTGGATTTTCCTCGCCGACGCCACCGCTTCACTGGATGAAGACGGGCAGAACGAAATCGCCAACCTTCTGCACGACGAATTCCCTAACGCGACCAACGTGGCCGTCGTTACGCGCGGCGTTTTCGGCGGCCACTTCCAGCGCACGCTGCACGTTGAGGCGCAGCACGCACCCTGATTGCCAGCCGGCGCCGGCCTGCCTAACCTGCCCCGGCACGCCACGCCGGCCGTTTTTTCCAAACACAACAGGATGGCAGCACCAGCATGGCCATGACCGGGTCCCAAACACCGCGCCCCAACCAGCCCTTGTCCCCGCCCACCGCGCCGCTGCCCGGCCTGCCACCTGGCTTTACCTGGGGCGTATCGACCGCCGCCTACCAGATCGAGGGCGCCGCGCGGGAGGACGGCAAGGGCCTCAGCATCTGGGACGAATTCACCCGCCAGAAAGGCCGCATCGCCAATGGCGATACCGGCGACGTCGCCTGCGACCACTATCATCGTTACGCTGAGGATGTCGCGCTGATGCGCCGCCTCGGTGTCGGCGCCTACCGTTTCTCGGTGTCCTGGCCGCGCGTTCTGCCCGCCGGCCGCGGCCGCGCCAACCCGGCCGGCGTGGCTTTCTACGACCGCCTGATCGATGCGCTGCTGGAATCCGGCATCGAACCCTGGCTGTGCCTGTACCATTGGGATTTGCCCCAGGCGCTCGACGAACTCGGCGGCTGGATCAATCGCGACATTGCCGGCTGGTTCGCCGATTACACCGCCCTCGTGCTGCGCCGCTTCGGCGACCGCGTAAAGCGTTTTGCCACGTTCAACGAACCGAACGTCGGCACCCTGTTCGGCTACGGCATGGGGTGGAACGCCCCCGGCATCGCGCGCGCGGAAAGCTTCTTTGCCGCCGCCCACCATCTGAACCTGGCCCACGGCGCCGCCATAGAGGCGGTCCGCACCCTGGCATCGCATGCGACAATCGGCGCCATCTACAACCG
>Ga0181531_10002134_pt1 | contig 12379 bp, 10 predicted proteins | sample PEATcosm2014_Bin_38_FD_119743 | JGI IMG/M metagenome (GOLD analysis project Ga0181531, IMG submission 119743) | Peatland microbial communities from MTU Mesocosm Facility, Houghton, MI, USA - PEATcosm2014_Bin11_10_metaG | ecosystem: Environmental > Terrestrial > Soil > Wetlands > Peat | place... | reverse complement strand
CGAACCCCAGACCAGCATACAGCTCGCCAACCTCGCGGCCGGGATTGTCGTCGGCAAGGTCGGCACCGTGCCCGTCGAAAAATACGAACTTCTGGCCGCGCTTGCCCCGGAGCTCTCCCTTCACGCTGCGGACAAAGTTGTGACGCGCCCGGATCTGTTCACGCGCGTTGCACTCTGGAAGGCGAACGGCGAGCGCGTCGTGTTTACTAACGGCTGTTTCGATCTGCTGCACGTGGGGCACATCACCGTACTCGAGCAGGCTCGCAGATTCGGAGACCGGCTGATCGTTGCCATCAACAGCGACGCCTCTGTGTCCGGCCTCAAGGGCCCCAGCCGTCCTATTGTCGGCGAGTACCAGCGCGCCCGCGTACTGGCTGCTTTGGCCGCCGTCGACGCTGTCGTCATCTTTGACGAGCCCACTCCCCTTGAACTCATCGTCGCCGCTCGGCCCGACGTGATCGTCAAAGGCGGTGACTACGACCCAAGCACAGTGGTTGGCGCCAGGGAGGTCGAGTCATGGGGCGGACAAGTGAAGATCGTGCCCATCGTCGAGGGTTTCTCAACCACGCGCCTCATTCAGAAAGGCGCGGGAAGGTCGGCGTAACACTGATCGGATCTGGCTAATCTCTAGTCATTCCTAAGAAATCGACAGGCCCCTCGTCCGAAAAGCCATGCCAAGCGGGCCCGCACATCGCCTGAGAACATCGACTCCGGCGCCAGTGGGAGTCAGAGACCGAGACTCGGAACTTCCGCTCAATCATCTACGATCTCATGCCGCTTTCAAAAACGGCGTTATAGACCTCCAAAGTCTTTCGCACCGTATTTTCCCATCGAAACTTCTTCGCGTTCAGGTAACCCCGCTCTATGGCTGCGGCGCGAACGCTCTCATCAATGCACGCCTTGATCAGCGCTTGACCGAATTCATCTGGATTCAGCGAGTCAGCCCAGATTGGTGCGTCCCCCCCGACTTCTGTAAGCGAAGTCATCGGATTGCAAACCACTGGTGTTCCGCAAGACATGGCTTCCAATATGGTGAACCCGAATCCCTCGTAGGTGGATGGGCAGGCGTAGACGCGAGCCGCGGAATACAGAGTCGGCAGATCGTCCTCAGCAACGAATCCTGGAAGAGATACGCAATCGAGGATTCCTAGTTCGCGCGCCCTCTCCTCCAACACAGTCTTCCCTTTCCCCAGGGGTCCGGCTATAACCAGCTGTATGTCAAGCCCCGCGTCGCGGACTTTGGCAAAGGCTCTCAGCAAGCCAAGATGATTCTTCCGACCTTTGAAAATCCCGGTATAGAGGATGAACGGCTTTGTCGCGCCATATTTTGCCGCAACCGCCCGCTGCCGTTCGTGATCGATCGAAGGCATGAACTTCGACTCAACTCCAAGGAGGGAGACGTCGATCTTGTCCGCGGGGATATCCAGAAAGCGAACGATATCGCTCTTGGAAAACTCGGAAACCGTGAGCACTCGCGATGCGCGCTTGGCTGCTGCCTTGATCATGAAGGAGGAGTAGATGCGGGCGAGCCACGACTCCAGATCCTCCTTGCATGCTAGGTGTATCACGTCATGAATCGTCGCCAGGGTCGGGCATGCAGAGTAAAGAGGTATGAGAAAGTGCGGCGAATGAAGGAGGTCTAACTTCGACCTTTTCGTAATATTCCATAGGACAAACTGCTCTTGTACCGAATAGTAGTGAACAGTCGTTGTAATAATCGTAACGTTGGCAGTTTCCCGGTTGGCGATAAGGTGTTCGGTACCCGGTGCCATAATCAGTACATACTCATGCTGGGGTGCGCAATCAAGGACACCCTCAACAACGCGCGTCATGTAACGACCAATTCCCGGATTACCAATTCGCCGAAGGTCGTATCCAATCCGCATCAATTCTTCCCCTCAACCATTCATTTCCTCACACCGGAGCGAGCATCCGGACCCGTCGCGTTACCCATCCGCAGAATGGAAGGATGTCTTTGCACTGTGTAGCCTCAGCCATCATCCGAACAGAAATCTTGTTCAACTAGATCTTGGCTACCGCGATCTCAGGGCGCTCGAAGCAATCCACAACCCAACCAATGCTGAGCCTGCGCAAGTTACTTGGTTAGATAATCAACCCAACCGTAGCCCGGCATTTTCAACTATGCGCTGCTAAACATGTCCATGTTTGACGTCATGACCGCGCAATGGGTCTGAGCGTAGCACGCTCCGATAGACTGCCAGATGTCGCTCTGCCACGTCCTCCCATGTTCCCCATGTCTGAATATAATCGGCGGCGCTCTTGGACAGTCTCGCGCGTTCTTGTGTGTCCTGGAACAGAGCGCGAATCACGCTGAGTGCTTCCCGGGGAGTCTCTGCGAACTTTAGAAAACTCTTCATTGCCTCTGGCGTGTGCGCCCCCAATTTCGTGACCACAGCGACTCCTTGCGTCAGTGCCGCCTTCATGGTGGACCGCCGCTCCGAGGCGCCGTCAGGGAAGGGAAGGTAAGCTACCGCGGAGCTTGCCAATCTCTCGGAAACTTCTTCCTCGGAACGATTCAAATCCCAGATGATTGGCAGCCCCTCAGCCTCCGCCTTAAGACTCTGGAAGTATTCCATCCGCTCGGGCCGCGGGCTTCCAAGAATGCGCACCTTCCATGACAGCCCCTCCGACTGAATCAACCGGCTGAGTTCAATAACATCTTCCAGTCCCTTCGTCGGCAAAATGAGGCCAAAATAGACGACTTCATTCAGGGTGCGTGACCGCTCTTCTGGAAACTTTCGAATACTACTGGGAGGTGGGTCGACGGAACTCCGTGCGGCAATCCATGGCGCGCGCTTAATTACCCACTGCCTCTCAATATCGGTCGTGAAAATCACGTGCTTCGGCCGGATCACAAAGGGAATCGTGGAGAGTTTTCGCAAGATTTTCCGCTGGCTCGCCTCGTGAATCGTGACAACGGAACTTCGCAATAGCGCAAGCGCCTGGGGCCCCAACTGGTACCCAAATCCAAGCGACGGATACTGGATATGCACGACATCGTAATCTTGCAAACTCTCACGCAGTTTCCACGCGCTGCGCAAACCCCAGTCCTCAAACTCGATCAACCGAGCATCCACTCCGTGTGCTTGCAGCACTTCACTTAGAAGAATGACGTATTCGGCTACCCCACACACGCCTGGCGGCGGACGCCGGCCGATAACTAGAGCTACCTTCAAAACGCTCTCCTTATCCTTTCTGGTTCACAGCAATCTTCTGAAATGCAAACCATGCAAACGTGTAATCTCTCTTGTACCATCGGGTCGCCGGTTCCACAGCATCCAAATGGATCGGACCTACGGGAGCCAACTGGTACTTACCCGCTTCCTCCACAAATTTCAGCATCTCCTCTCTTGAGAAGATCGTCCAATCTGTTCCGTATAACACCATGTCCTTTGTGCTTATCTTCTCCGGCCAGTAGTCGGTCGAACCAACAAAATAACCACCCACTTTCAGCAGCCGCGATACTTCCGCAAACATCTTGGGCGCTGAGAAGCCGTGTTCCACAACCGATATCGCCGTAATCGCTCCGAAGGACTCACTCGAGAATGGTGTCTGCATCAAATCGCCGGTCACGTATTTGATGTGCTCCCTGCCTGGCATTTGCGCAACCTCTGGATTCAGATCAATCCCAGTCAGGTCGGAGAAGCCTAATTTGAGGAGTCCCAGTAGGACTTCGGAAGTATGAGCACCCAGGTCAAGAATCGGCGACTTCTTGTCGACTCGCTGATTGAGAATCTCCAGCGTACGCAAAACATCCCAACTTTTCGTCGGCAGTCCAACGCTGACTCCCCCGAGCAAATGCGTTTTGCGTAGCCATCTTCCGATGCGTGGCGTAGCAAAATCCAATCCTCGACGCCGCATTTCCGTGCGTGCGACCTTATTCTCTGCCGGTCGTGCCAATACCTCGATGCTCATTCGTACCTCTGTTGGCCGGCGGTACTTTCCCGGCTTGGTTGTAAGTCATTGATATCCTCATCCGGGCGTTTACTGCCCCCAAGAGAAAGAATAGCCTCCGCCGACGCGTCAAATACCTCTTTGACGGTAATCGTTTTGAGGCAGTACGGTTTGTCGAATATACATCGGTCACCACAGGGGCGGCACCAGAATCCGCTGCGGATGACGACTCGGTGGCCGTCTCCAAGCGGGGCGAACCACTCGAGTTTGGTTGAGCCGAACACCGAAACGACGGGCACTCCCAAAGCAGCCGCGATGTGCATCGGACCGCTGTCGTTGCAGATGAAGAGCCGGCAGCGTGAAAGCACGGCCATGAACCCGCGAAGATCGAACATCGCAGGAACCGTACCTTCGGGCGCCCTTGCCGCTTGATCGCCACTCACCGGGTCCTGGAACCACAATATCTTGACCGTAAACTTGCGTCTCACCTGCTCCGCGACCGTCCGAAAATTGTCATCGCCCCATTGCCGGATAGGTAGTCGAGCCCCAGGATGAATTCCGATCAACAGATCCTCATCGTGTATGCCCATCGCGGCTAACCACTCGGCAGCTTGCTTGTCCTCATCCGGCAGGGTGGTCAAGTGAGGCAACTGTCGAATGGGCAGCTTTCCCAAGGTGTACAGAATTGCAAGCCACCGGTCCGAGCCGTGCACATGATCCAGATCGGGTTTAACGACATCGGTTAAGAAGAAGCGTCCTCCGCGCAAACCGTATCCCACCCGCCGCGCCGCGCCGGTTAGCCAGAGCATCCAGTTGTCCATCACATCGACTCTCGCTGTGACGGCCAGATCGAACTTCCGCTGCCTGAGCTGTCGAAGGCAACGCCGGGTCTGAGACCAGGACGCCGAGAAAAAGTTCAACCTCTGCCAGCGGGTAATATACATCGCCTGCGGCACTTGAATCGGAATAATCTCGTCCACAAGGCTCAAGCCCTTCAGCAGTGAACTCGTCTTCGGGTTGCCCAGCAATGTGATTGCTGCATGCGGAAAATGAATGCGGAGGTTTTGAAGAAACGGCAGCAGGAGGACGATGTCACCGAAGTTGGCGTATTCCGTTACCAGGATCGTCCTTATCTCATTGTCTGCTTTCCGCTGCGCCGGTTTCCTAAACGCGCTCGCTACCAAAAAATAAAGGTACAAAATGGCGTCAAATACACGAATTCGATACCGCGCCAGCCTTTTCGTTTGAAAAACGGTGCCGGCTGCCGCCGCTTCAGCTTCTTGCAATGTCCACTGTAAGTGAGATTCGTTCATAACGCTTGAGGCTGCCCCATGCCAAATTCATTTCCCGCCTGGACCGGCGCTGCGGAGGTAACCATCGATTCGCGACTGCTGACCACCAGCAAGGCCAGCAATGTCCAGAAGAGCGTACCGTATTGTTGATCTGCCTCAAACAGAAAGTCGACAAAGCCATGCACGAGCTCGGCAACGAGAGCACCTTGAATACCAAACGCCAATGCCCGATCCACTGCATCCTTGGAACTTCGCCCAAGTCTCAGAGCCTGCTTCCACGACCGGAACACAAGATAGGAAAAAACCACGAACCCGACCAAGCCCGTCTCGGCAAGCAATTGCAGGTAGATATTGTGGGCTGCCACCTGATCCGGCACAAAGAACGGATCATCCCCAATGCCAAACACAACCGTAAAATTCCCCCATCCCACACCCATTACCGGAGATTGCGTAAACAAAGTCCATGCCCTTGTCCATAGATAAAAGCGAGTGACCGCATCATCATCAAGATATTCCGATGTATGAATTGGACTAATAATGTGGAGAAACACATAAAGCAAGCAGGCCGATACACCCAAAAATGTGAGAAGAGTCAGTCTTCCCTTCGTGGTCGGGACGAAGCGGAAGATGGCTAAGGCAAGAAAGGCTACAAAGCCCATTATCCCGCCCAAACCTTGCGTGCTAAAAAGGGCCATGACACCCAGACCGAATGTCCATGCACCTAACTTCCTCCATCTGCCCTGCCCGCAGACCCATAACCCAAGCGCAAATGGAAGCACAAGATCCAGATATCCCGCGAGGTTACCAGGGGTGGCCAGAATCGACGAAGACCTCCCTACCCAATCCGAGCGAGTTTGATAGTCGCCGGGCGGGTAAAGTGCCGACCAAAGCGGACCGTAGCCTCCGGTTAATATCTGATAAATGGCATACAAGGCAGTAAGAATAGTAGAAACCAGGAGTGCATATTGGACTTTGCGGATACGTTCCCGTGTATCTGACCACGCGACGACGAGAAAATAGAATCCGACGTACGTGATCAAATCTATCGCCGCTCGCATTGATTCGTGCGTGCGTCTTTCCGCGACCAGAATTGTCGGAACAACCGCGATCAACAAGAACAAAAGGGAAGCCCGTGAAACAGGCGAGGAAGTTAAGCTCCCCATGTCCACGTTCCGCCGTACCAAGCGACCGAGAAAGAACCCCGCCACCACCAGGCCATGAAAAGCGACATGGACGGCTCGTATAGGCGTATCGCCGGGAAGCATCAATCCAAAGGGCATCAGGAATACTACAAACAGCAGAAACGCTTCGCTTTCGACCGCAGAAAGAGCGATAACTACACCCGCCCCCAGAACTGCGAGAATCCCTGGGGCTGTGAAAACGAGCGCTGCCCCGCAAACCCCCAATAAGCCGCACACCAGAGGCATGGCCTGCGCGATTAATCGCTCCCGATCCGTGCCCCAGGTCCCAAAAGAGAATCTAGAACGCGGGGATTGTTGATTCCTATTCTCCATGATCTAGGGAAGTACCTGCAGCTGTCCGGGAAAGTAGAACGCGCGCCCCGCCGTAGGCATTAAGAACGTTTTCGGCTTCCTCGAGATATTTTGCTTCAATCTGCTCTCTGCCCCCAAGGGCGGTAAGCTCAAAAAGCTTCCCGGCTGAAACAATACGATAAAAAATATAAAGGAGGGTAACGTATACTCCCCTCCAGCCATCCATGTAGCCCCCGCCGCGAACATAGCGCACACCAAATTCCTTCACCGCCACATAAAGTGCGCTGAAGAACGTTACTCGCTTGCCACGTCCAAATGCTTGTCGCGCCTCGATGCCAGTGTAACGATCGAGCTTTTCAATGAAATCCTGGGAATCCACGTAAGCAAAATGGACGATTGCAAGTCCCGGTTTGTATTTAAGTTCGAAAACCCGGCTACCGGGCTGCGGGTGAAAGAAGTTATGTATCGCGGGAGTCGCCACGATATGGCCACGCCGAAAGAAGCGATAAGTCCGATCCTGATGCGGACCAGTGTCCGTGTGCATCAGCGGTGTACCGAACCAGTAGCTCATGCGATGAACCTGGGCTATGTCACCATCGGCAGATGAGGCAAGTTTCAATAATTCCCTGCTTAAAGGGAAAGGAATCATCTCATCCGCGTCCAAAATCAGAATCCAGTCTCCGGTTGCCTGTTCCATAGCGAACGCTCGAGCTGGATCGGCAAACCCAACGCGTTCGTGGAAAAAAACCTTGGCACCGAACTCGCGGGCAATCTCGACGGTCCTGTCTTCGCTATACATATCGACCACGACGATCTCGTCCACCCAGGAACAGACCGACCCTAGCGCGTGCGGAAGGTTCGCTTCCTCGTTCAGCGTATTGATGACCACGGAAATGCGCGCTCCCATAGTTCCATCTCCTACCCAGTCTCTGCTTATATGCTGGTTCGCTCGGCAAGCGGGAGCCACTCCACCAAACCCGTTCCCATATGGTGCCCAACGCTAGTTATGTCAAGTTTCGGACAAGAGATTTTCCTCCATATACCCAGCATGTTCCACGCCCTTATGTCGTCAAAAATAAGCACCGTATGTGGACGCAGGCCTATGGAGTCGAAATTCTCTAGGAGTCTCTGTTCAAATATCCCATCCTTTGGTCCGTCGGCGAATATAAGATCGCAGCTCTGCAGTAACGTGGCGTGGGCTCGACAAGTTTCGGGATCCTTCAGATCGGCTAGAATCTGGGTCAACTGGCCGGAGGCAAAGTCACCCGGACGAAGGTACGTCCCTGGAATCTTGTTCCATGGAATAATATCAAACGTGGCTAGCTTTGACTCCGGCGGCAAATGGGCCAGCATGGATAGAGCACTCAGCCCAGTAAGGGTTCCGATTTCTACGATATTGCGAGGGCGCAACTCCTGAACCAGCGCCGCCAATAGACGGTAGTGCTGCCCCGGCCACTTGTGTAGTAGGTCTGGGGGATTGCGCTCGGACAACGACGATAAACTCACATTCCTCGTGCGGGTAATCAGCGCAAGGAGCAAGTCAATCAATCGCTCGTTCGGGGCTCCGGGCGAATCATCGAGAGAAAACAGCGCACTTACCTCGGCATGGCGCGCCCCTAACTCGTTGAGACGCAACCGAGCGCAGCGCATATCGAACCGCGACGCCTTCAAAACGGGCAGGACTAAGGTCTGTGCCAATCCACGTAATCCGGACATGGTTCTTCCTATCCTTTCAGACAAAACTACTGTATGAAGTGTGTACAAACACTAGGGTATGCACGCACTTGGCGACCAGTCGGTACCCCTTGGCATGAAGAAATCTCCACATTTCAGATTCCTCCAGGCACTCGTAATTGTCGAGAGATATATCCTCCGAAAGAATCACACTCGGTTGATATTTCTCCCAATTGTTTGACTCCAAGACATCGAGATCAAGACCCTCAACGTCTACAGAGAGAAAATCAACTCTACGATCATTCGGTTTGTAGGTGTCAAGGATCTCGGCGAGCGTGCGCGTTTTAACCACAATTTCAGATGAGTAGCTCCGGCCCCACTGCTCTTGTATGGCAGAGAAGGAAGGCGAGAGCGTGTTCACCTCGCCGTCATTCGCGTTGACGTACAACTTCATTTCACCTGACGTGCGGGCTACGGCACAGGCAAGGTTGATATCTTTCGGTCTGACTTTTCTAAACAGCTCAATGACTCCTGGCGTTGGGTCCACATTGATCCCGGACCATCCTTGCTTATAGAAATAATAGGTGTTGGAAAAACGTTTCGGATGAAACGCCCCGATATCCACATAGAATCCGTTCGCCACATTGTGGAAGAGCCACCTCAGGGCGAAATCTTCACCGCACTGAGAATATGATTCTGTACGGTATCCCCTCATCGCCGCGAGAAAGGAACTGAGCGACCGGTGATACTTCTGCGGAATGCTCTTCTTGAGTGCCGTCTTGATGCGGATTGTCGACGAAGCATCAATCATTCTCGGGAACCTCTCCTGCTGCAACGAATTTGAATGACAATTAACCCAATATCTGCCCGGTAGCCAAACGCCAAACCTTACCTACGTCTGATCGGTATTTCAATAAGAAAACTAGCGCGTATATGCTCATTGCTAGGGTGCCGTAGATTGTTAGTTCCATGGCTCCCGCAGGAGGCCGAATCCGCATAAGTAGATAGGTCGGCAACGCAACCGCAAAAGCAATGGCCCAAACAGGCGCAACCTTTGGCAGAATCTGAAAGCGTAGATGCGACTGCGCTACTCGATAGAGAATCAAGTTCAACGCATTAACGCATAGGGCTGCTATCCCATAGCCGATCATTCCAAACGCCAGGATCAACGGGACGCCTAGTACCCATGTTCCGATCATCACCGCCAGCGAGTATTTGAACGCTGTCCGGGAGTGGCCTAGGGCATTCAGAAGCGCAAACACTGGAGTCGCGGTCGGCACGAAAATGTTCGTTCCCCACAGCAAGTAAAACAGAGGTATAGCGGGAAGCCACTTCGGGCCAAATACAAATTTCGCCAGAGGTACTATTGAAATGAATGTCAACATAGCCACTGGGGCTGCCAGCGCATTGGCGGAACGGATCACCTGCTCCAGGAACTTACTTAGTTCCTCCCTCTGCAATTGCAACCGCGCGAACGCCGGAAGGTAAACTCTCTGCAGCACCATCAGCCCGGCGACCGCATAGCCCGATACCATCTGCGCCCAGTTGACGTAACCTACGGCAGCGGTGCCCAGGAGCAAACCAATGTATATTGGCGTAAAACTGGAAGTCACAAGTGAGATAAGCTGAATTCCCTGGTAAAATATCCCATATTTCAGGTGGACACGCGCACGTTCCCAGTCCCAGTGCCACCGCAACCGCCAAGGGCTGATGAAGTTGATTAGAACAGCACCCGTCAGCGACCTGGCAAATATCGCGATTGCGAAACTGAGCGCGCCCACTCCCTTCCACGCCAGCGTCACGGAAGTGCCATAAAAGACAAATGACATCGCAACTTCCACTACTGCAAGTTTATCAAAGAGTAAATGGCGCTCAAGTCGAGCAGACGGAATCACCTGGAAGGAAGTACACAACAGCGATAGGGCTACGAGACGAAATACCCATCGGTCATGCTGCGGCAAATGGTAAACGCTCGTGAACCACGGCGCACAAATCCAAAACAATACAATGACGCAGCCGACCATCATTTGCTGCACAGTGAAGACAGCCCGATAGTCTTCATCGTCCGGCTCGTGCGGCTGCCTCACCAGGCTTGCGGCGAATCCGACGTCCCCAAAGGCAACTAGGAATGTCAGTAGGAAAGTGATAATCGCATAGAGGCCAAACTCGGACGGCGACAGGAGTCTTGCCAGAAAAATCCCGCCCGTCAAAGCCATACCCTGGTTCAGAACCTGGCGGATTCCAAGAGCAAAGACACTACGCAGCGCTTTCCGTGCGACCGTGCCGCGCTCAACATGCGATTGATTGATCTGAATGTTAATCGTCTCCAAGTTCACAATCTCGGCGAAACTGAGGTCCAACTGCAAACATTTGACGCCAACTCCGCCTTGGCGAGACTCCGGCCACCGCGGTCGATCCTAGCTGCCAATAATCGCTGCGGACGACAACCGAAGCTCCTCGAACGGTGAGCAATGCCCGGATACAACGGTGCAATGGAAATTACATATAAATCACATCGCACTGGGCTGGATGCGTTTGATCAACGCTTTCAGTGGATTTTCATTCTCTGCCTGTCCTAAAATATTCAATCCCATGATCCAGGCTGCACCGCAGATCGATGCAAAAAACGTTCCCAGAATAACAATCAGCGTTCTCGGAGGAAACGTCTTCTTCTCCGGATAGTCCGGCGGGTCTAGTACTTTGACCTCGGGAATCGCCTCAGCCTCATTCAACTTAGCGATCTCATATTGCTTGCTCAGTATTTCAAAGATTGTTTCCTCAATTTTGGCGGTTCGATAAAGGTCCACGTAAGTAGCACCCAGAAACGGTAGCTGGCGCAATGAAGGGTATGGTTGGTCGCTCTCTTCTGGGTCGCGCGATTCTTCACCGCTAGTCCCTTCAAGATTCTTCATTTTGCCCCGCAGGCTTGTTATGCGCGCCTGCAATTCCTTTACTCGAACATTATCCGGTGCATAGATTGCCGAGAGGCCTTGTAATTGACTTTCCGCCGCAATCAACTCCCCCTGTAACTTCGCGGTAGCATCCAAAGTCACTTTGGCTTGGTTTTCCATGTCCATGGTTGCATTCTTGCTTGAAAAGGTGCTCAACTGCGACGTTGCCTGATCCATGCTCTGCTTAACGTCTTTGAGTCGTGCTTCGAGAAAGACCCGCTCTTGGTGCGCGGTCGATGTATCCATCTGAACTACGAGCTTTTTGAGTTCGTCCACATATCCGGCTGCCAGACCTTGCGCTAATTCCGGCGTATTTGCTGTTACTGTCACTTCAAGAACGTTCGTCTTCCGATCATCGTTCAGAACCGTGCGTTTTATAAGCTTCTTGCGCGCGTCCTGGTAAAGTTTGCACCCGTAGACACTGCGCAGTTTGAAACGGTCGATCAGATCATCTTGCACAGTCCGGCTCTGAAGAATTGATAAGAACGTCGCATTGGGAGATCGCGTGCCAATCAATCCCGCCAGTCCGCCGCTTGCCGCCGCGGCGCCTCCAAGAACACTTGCACCCAACATTGCAGCGCCCGCCTGAGCCTGTGGACTGGGAGGCATTAGCCGCACTGTAGATTGAAATTGCTTCGGAAGTACGAAGGCTAAAAGGATGGACAACACCAATCCGACGCATCCGGTAGTTATCAAGAAGCGACGCCGCGCCCAGAGCAGAGGCGGCGCCCAGACATACCACAAAGTTGAATTCTTTTCTTCCGTCATATGATTCTGCCAGCAAATCTCATCAGAGCTTGTTTCAAAAATGAATCCTGCCCCAGGTTAAGTACTTACGAGTGACGCGGGCAGAACGTTGAGTTTCTGCCATAAGGAAGCGAAAGAGTTGCTTTCCGCTGAACAGCCGCCCACCCGCCGTATCAGATCATTTGTGAATCGCATGGAATCATCCAGTCCGATAGAGCAAATCGTCACCTCAGAAGACTCCCGCAGCGGCAAGCGGAATGCTCGTGGCCGCCATCACCTGTGCCACACCTACGATGCTCTGCCAGGT
>Ga0181531_10002133_pt1 | contig 12380 bp, 12 predicted proteins | sample PEATcosm2014_Bin_38_FD_119743 | JGI IMG/M metagenome (GOLD analysis project Ga0181531, IMG submission 119743) | Peatland microbial communities from MTU Mesocosm Facility, Houghton, MI, USA - PEATcosm2014_Bin11_10_metaG | ecosystem: Environmental > Terrestrial > Soil > Wetlands > Peat | place... | reverse complement strand
CTATGCGCCGGAACACCTGCTGCTGCAGATCCGCGACGCGCGCGCGTGGCTGCCCAAGGTTACGGCGGCCGGTGCGGTGTTCCTCGGCAACTGGTCGCCGGAGTCGATGGGCGATTATTGCAGCGGCACGAATCACACACTGCCGACTTATGGCTACGCGAGAGCCTACAGCGGGCTGTCGCTCGAGGATTTTCAAAAGCGCATTACGGTGCAGGAACTCTCGCGCGAGGGCCTGCGCACACTCGGGCCGACTGCACAGACACTCGCGCGGCTCGAGGGCTTGGACGCCCACGCGGCGGCCGTCACGATCCGGCTTGCGGCGCTCGCGGGAGCGCAGCAATCGTGAATCCGTTGTTGTCGCTCGCACGCCCGGAGATCTTGGCCCTGAAGCCCTATTCACATGCGCAGTGGCTGCCCGGCCTCACGCGCCTGCATGCCAACGAGGTACCCTGGAGGCCGAAAGGCGATACCGGCTCGATGGGTTTGAATCGCTACCCGGAACCGCAGCCGGCAGCCCTGATTGCGCGCTTGGCGAATCTATACGGCGTGCGACCCGCGAATCTGCTCGCAACCCGCGGCAGCGACGAGGCGATCGACGTGCTTTCGCGGATATTCCTGCGCGCCGGCGTCGACGCGATCATGCAATGTACGCCGACATTCGGGATGTACCAGGTGGCAGCGCGCATTCAGGGCGCGGGCGTCATCGACGTGCCGCTGCAGCGTGCGCATGGATGGCGCCTCGATGTCGATCGATTGCTCGGCGCTTGGAATCCGCAGGTCAAGCTCGTCTATCTCTGCTCGCCCAACAATCCGACCGCCAATTTGTTGGACGTCGCCGCGATCGAGGCCGTTTGCGCGGCGCTTGCGGGCAAGGCCATCATCGTCGTCGACGAAGCCTACGTCGAATGGACCACGGCGCGCAGCCTGAGCGCATGGCTCGACCGCTACCCGACGCTGGCGATCCTGCGCACACTGTCCAAAGCCTATGCGCTCGCCGGTGCGCGCATCGGCGCCCTGCTCGGAGCGCCCGAATTGATCCAGATCGCGCGGCGCGTGATTCCGCCCTATTGCCTGGCACAGCCGACGATCGAAGCCGCGCTGCAGGCGCTCGAGCCCGCCGAGCTCGAAGCGACGCGCTTGCGCCTTGCCGCACTGCTGCAGGATCGCGAATACCTCGCCGACGGCCTCGCCGCTTCGGCTCTGGTCGAGCGAGTCTGGCCGAGTGACACGAACTTCCTGCTGATCGAGAGTGCGGATGCCGACAAATTCATGCGCGTGAGCATCAACGGCGGCCTGATCGTGCGCGATCTTCGCGCCAATCCGGCGCTGCCACAGGCGCTCCGCGTTACCGTCGGCACGCGCGCCGAAAACGACTCCTTACTCGCGAGCCTGGAGGGACCATGAGCGGCAAACGCATCGTATTCATCGATCGCGACGGAACCTTGAACGAGGAGACGTCCGACGAGAAAATCGACAGTCTCGAGAAGATACGATTGATGCCGGGCGTGTTCGCCGCGCTCCAGGAGCTCAAACGCGCGGGCTTCGGATTCGTCATGGTGACGAACCAGGACGGGCTGGGAACCCCCGCGCTGCCGACCGAGCGCTTCGACCCCGCGCATCGGTTCATCCTGAATTTGTTTTCCTCGCAAGGCATCGAATTCGACGAGGTATTCATCTGCCCGCATTTTCTTCATGAGAACTGCGACTGCCGCAAACCGAGGACCGGCATGGTGCGCGAATATCTCGCCGGCAACCCGATCGATCGCGCGCACAGTTACATGGTTGGCGATCGCGACACCGATCTGCAGTTTGCGGCGAATCTCGGACTGCACGGCCTGCGGGTGCGCCTTGGCGGGGCGCCCGAGGAAACCTGGAGCTTCATCGCGGCCGGCATCCTCGGCTCCTCGAGGCGCTCCACGGTGCACCGCAAGACCAAGGAGACCGACATCGACGTCGAGGTCGACTTGTCGCGCGAGTCACCGATCGAAGTGTCGACCGGACTCGGATTTTTCGATCACATGCTCGAGCAGATCGCGAAGCACGCGGGATTCGCGCTGCGCCTGCGATGCAAGGGCGACTTGCGGATCGACGAGCATCACACGGTCGAGGACTGCGCCCTCGCACTCGGAACGGCGCTGCGCGAGGCACTCGGCGACAAGCGCGGCATCGCGCGCTACGGGTTTCTGCTTGCGATGGACGAGGCCGAGGCGCAAGTGGCGCTCGATCTGTCGGGCCGGCCGTATTTCGTGTGGGAGGGACGGTTCAATCGCGAGCGCGTCGGCGATCTGCCGACCGAATTGGTGCCGCATTTCTTCCGCTCTCTCGCCGAAACCTTGGGCGCCGCGTTACACGTGAGCGTGCGCGGCGAGAACACGCATCACATGGTCGAATCCTGCTTCAAGGGAGTCGGCCGCAGCCTGCGCCAGGCGATTCGCCTCGAAGGCGTCGAACTGCCGAGCACCAAGGGGGTACTTTGAGCGCGCGTGACGTCGTCATCATCGAGAACGGCGGCGCCAATATCGCATCGCTGCAATACGCGCTCGAACGTCTGCAGGTCGCCTCGAGCGTCTCGGCTGATGCCGAGCGCATCCGCGCGGCAACCCACGTTATTTTGCCCGGCGTCGGCGCGGCCGCGAACGCAATGCAGCGTCTGCGTGCGGCAAAGCTCGACCGCGTGATCCCGCTACTGACACAGCCCGTGCTCGGAATCTGTTTGGGCATGCAATTGCTGTTCGCGGCATCCGCCGAAGGCGCAGCGGCCTGTCTCGACATCATCCCGGGCGCTGCCGAGCGATTCGACGATGCCCCGGGCCTGCCGGTTCCGCACATGGGCTGGAACACGCTCATCGTCGAATCGGGATCACCGCTGCTCGATGGGATCGTCAACGGCAACTATGCCTATTTCGTCCATAGCTTCGCATTGCCGCCGAGCATTGCGACGGTCGCGACGACCTTCTACGGCCGCAGCTTCAGCGCGTGCGTCCAGCAGCGCAATTTTTTCGGCGCCCAATTCCACCCGGAACGCTCGGCAGCCGTCGGCGCGCGGCTGCTGCGCAATTTTCTGGAGCTGCAATGACGCTCAGGGCCGCGCGCTAGCCCATGCGCCTGATTCCTTCAATCGACCTGCTGGCCGGCCGTTGCGTGCGCCTCCTGCACGGCGACTTCGATACCGAGACGCGCTATTCGAGCAATCCGGAGGAGCTCGTCGCGAAATACCGCGGTCTGGGCGCCGACTGGATCCATGTCGTGGATCTCGATGGCGCTCGAGACGGCAACGCGGGTAATCGCGCGATCATCCAGCGCCTCGCGGCGCAAAACACGGTACATCTGCAGGTCGGAGGCGGCCTGCGCAATCGCGCCGCCGTGGCCGAGACGCTCGCGTTGGGAGTCGCACGCGCAGTCGTCGGCAGCGCCGCCGTGGCGCAAGTCGATGCGGTGCGAGAATGGCTGGTGGAGTTCGGCGCTGAGCGCATCGCGCTGGCGTTCGACGTCCGATTGGATCAAGCCGGAGTGCCGCGCGTCGCGACGCACGGTTGGCGTGAGCAGTCCCAGGTCTCGCTCTGGAGCGCCGTCGACAGCTTTTCGCAGCAAGGCCTCGTGCACGTCTTGTGCACCGACGTGCGCCGCGACGGCGCGCTGACCGGCCCGAACGTCGACCTGTATCGCGAGGCGGTGGGACGCTACCCAAACATCGAATGGCAGGCCTCGGGCGGCGTGCGCGACCTGCGCGATCTCGCGGCGCTCGCCGACGCCGAAGTCGCCGCCGCGATCAGCGGCAAGGCGCTGCTCGACGAATTGATTCCGGCCGAGGAGCTGCAAGCATTCTTGCCAAACGCATAATTCCTTGTCTCGACGTACGCGACGGCCAGGTCGTCAAAGGCGTGCGGTTCCGCGACCACCGAATCGTCGGCGACATCCTCGAGCTCGCGGCTCGCTACCGCGACGAAGGTGCCGACGAGCTCGTTTTCTATGACATCACCGCGAGCCCGAGCGGACGCGTCGTCGATCGCAGCTGGGTGACGCGGGTCGCGCGCCTGCTCGACATTCCATTTTGCGTCGCGGGCGGTATAAGCTCGGTCGGCGAAGCCGAGCAAGTGCTCGGCGCCGGCGCCGAAAAGATCTCCGTGAATTCTCCGGCCCTGTCGAATCCGAAACTCATCGACGCCTTGAGCGAGCGCTTCGGCGCCCAATGCGTGGTTGTCGGTATCGACAGCGAGCGCGTCGACGGGGAATATCGCGTGCAACAGTTCACGGGCGATGCGAGCAAGACTCGCGACACCGCGCGCCTAACACTCGATTGGGCGCGCGAAGTGCAGCAGCGCGGCGCCGGTGAGATCGTGCTGAACTGCATGGCGAGCGACGGGGTGCGCTCGGGCTTCGACCTGGCGCAGTTGGGCGAGGTCCGCGCGATTTGCGCGGTGCCGCTGGTCGCCTCCGGCGGCGCCGGCAATGCCGCGCATTTTTCCGACGCGTTTCGCATTGCCGGTGTCGATGCGGCCTTGGCCGCGAGCGTCTTTCACTCGGGTGAAATCAAGATAGCGGATCTCAAGCAACGCCTGCGCAGCGAGGGCATCGAGGTGAGGATATGACCGCATTGAGCGAACTGGACTGGGGCAAAGGCGACGGTTTGCTGCCGGCGATCGTACAGGACGCGACCACCGGCGCGGTTCTGATGCTGGGGTACATGAACCGAGACGCGCTGGAGGCCACGTTGAGCCGCGGCCGCGTGACCTTCTGGAGCCGCAGCAAAGGCAGGCTCTGGACCAAGGGTGAGACCTCCGGAAACTTTCTCGAGCTGCGCGGTCTCGCGGCCGACTGTGACGGCGACACACTGCTGATTCTCGCCGAACCCAAAGGCCCGGCTTGCCACTTGAACACGCCGACCTGCTGGGGCGAGGCGCCGCCGCACGCGGCCGCCGAGCAGCTCGCGTTTCTCGGAAAATTGCAATCCATCGTTCGCGAACGGATCCGAGACCGGCCGCCGGGCAGCTACACGGCGACGCTGCTCGATCAGGGCATCGTGCGAATCGCACAAAAGGTCGGCGAAGAAGGCCTCGAATTGGCGCTCGCGGGCGTCGCACAATCGGACCAGGCAATCGTCGCGGAGGCGGCGGATTTGCTCTACCATGCGATGGTACTGCTCGAAGTCAAGCATCTATCGCTCGCGCAAGTCGTCGTCGAGCTCGAAAAGCGCCATGCCGCAAACGGCTGAGTATCGAATCGTCGTCGGCAGATCGGCGCGGCGCCTGTGGCTCTACTGCGGCGGCACCGTGCTGCTCGAACATCCGATCGCGATCGGCCGCAACCTCGCCGCCGACAAGTCGGTCGAGGGAGATCAGGCAACGCCGCTCGGCGAGTTCTTCATCTGTGCGAAAAATCCGCAGAGCCGGTTCTTCCTGTCCTTGTGCATCAGCTATCCGAACGCCGCCCACGCCGACCGGGGGCTGCGCGCCGGACTCATCGACGCGCGGGAACACGCCCAGATCACCGAGGCGCTCGCACAGCGGCGAAGACCACCGCAAAATACCCGTCTCGGCGGCGAGATCTACATCCACGGCGAGGCACCGGGCGAGGCGCGCGGCGACGACGCGACTCGCGGCTGCATCGCACTCTCCAATCCCGCGATGCAGGAACTGTTCGACCGCGCGCCGCTCGGAACGCGGGTCTCAATCGAGGCATGACAAAAATGGAAGACCTGTGGCTACAGTGGGCCAAACGCCTGCAAAGCATCGCATCGACCGGCGCGCATTTCGCCCACGGCGCCTACGACCGGGAGCGCTACGTCGAAGTCGCATCGATCGCCAATCAGATGCTCGCGCATTTGGGCGCGGTGCCGGTCAGCCGGATCGAGGCCCTCGTACCGGATTTCGCCGCGGGTTACGCAACGCCGAAGGTCGATGTCCGCGGAGCGCTGTTCCAGGATCAAAAAATCCTGCTGGTCCGCGAACAGTGTGACGGCCTGTGGTCGCTGCCCGGCGGTTTCGCCGATGTCGGCAAATCGCCGAGCGAAAACATCGAGAAGGAGATCTGGGAAGAAGCGACGCTCAAGGCCCGCGCAACCGCGCTCTATGCCGTGCGGCACAAGGCGAAACACGAATACGACGCCGACGCGCGGGACTTCTACAAGCTCTTCTTCCTCTGCGAACCGATCGACGCGACCGTCCCGGTGCCGGGACCCGAAACCAGCCAAGTGCAATTTTTCGGCCGCGACGAATTGCCGCCGCTATCGACGGGCCGCACTTTGGAGAAAGACATCGCAGCGGCGTTCGCTCATCGCGCCGATCCGACTCGCCCCGCGACGTTCGATTGACTGGTGGTATCCGGCGTTTCCATGCGCAGCTGCAACTCCTGGCGCCGATAATCGATGATCAGCGTATCGAGCAGGCCCAGCACGTCCATGCCGATCAAAATCGCCGGCTGGTCGAGCAGCTTCCAATGTTTGAATATATTGACGTCCGCGTAGGTAATGCCCGAATCGCGGATCTTGATCGCGCCGATTTCGATGTCGGGCGTTTTCACGATCACGCCTTTCTCGGCGTCCAAACTCACGCCGATGATTTCATCGGGAAGCCCCGGTGGTTGGGTGGAGTAGCGTCCCAAGGCGCTGCGCAGCGCAAGGTTGGCGATCGTGGTTTGACCGCCGGTATCGATGATCGCTTTGGTGTGCACGTGGCCCACGATCGCGTCGATCACGACCAGCTGGCCGCCGATGGATCGAAATGGAATCGTCAAGAAACCCTGCGGCGACTTCTCGCCGCGCGAGAACGTGATCTTGAGCTGATCGTGCCGAAAATCGATGAAGACGCGTTTGTCCGACAAGCCCTCGTATCCGAGGACTCCTTCGGCTCCGCCAAAGGCATCCGGCAGGATCGGCAGCATCAAGGGGTCGACCGACAACTCGCCGACACTCAATTGATCGACGCGTATCGTCGGAACCTTGGTCGCTCCCGTGACGCCGCTCAGCAGCACCGGCGGAGCCTCGTCGGTACGAATACCGAGTACGATCGCGACGATGCGGGTGACCGCGGAATGACTTGCGCCGGTATCGAGCACCAATCGGAACGGCCCTTTACCGTCGATGTACACGGGCGCCCAGATGCGTCCGATCTCATCGCGCCGCGTCGGTGAAACGAAACGCGGCCCGCGTCCCTGAACGACGATTTCCGCCAATTCATCGGGAGCGTTCGACGTCGGCATGGCGGCGGTGGCGGGACCATCGCCCGTCACGGTGGTCGTTACGGTCGAGGTCACCTGGGTCGGAGCGGACGCCGGTTCGTTCGCCGCCACAATCACGCTTGCGAGCGATGCGGCGACCGCGAATCCGCGCGTCCAGCCTCGCACAGCCTGTCTGCAATCCACGCGCGCTATCCACTTCATGCGTCGCAACTCCCGTTGCCTCAGCATAACACCCGCACGAAGCAGCACCAAACCACGCCGGCGCCGGCGGCGAAATGCAGCAGCGGTGTCGCGTCGCTCAGAGGTTGTCGGTGACCTGTTGCAGGCTGCCCGCGACTTGCGAGTTGAGCACGTACAGATCGCGCGACGCGGGATCCTCGGTTGACAAGGCGTTCGATGCTTCGAGAAACCCGGTGTGCATATTGCCGCGAAACGTCCCGCTGAGACTGCTCGCCGTGCCCGCCGGTATCGAGCCGATCGTTGCGACCACTTGATTCGACGTCGCATCGATCGCGAGCATCGTCCCGCCGCTGACGCCGTCGTAAATATACTCGACGCCGGTCGTCGTGTTGGTCACCGAGACCGGTGTCAGGCCTTGCACCTGAAACACGGTTTCGTAAGCCGTCGCCGTCGTGGTCGTGTCGTTGGGCCAGGGCAGTTGCTCGCCGCCGTTGACGAAGGTCGAGTCCGCGAGCGGTCCCTGGATCACGGTACCGTCAATGCCGACGATGCCCGAGAGCGTGCCGCTGCGCGTGTCGGTGAGCGCGGCCGTGTCGTTCGTCTGGACCCAGGTTTCGTAGTAGACCGTGCTCGCGCTCGCGATGAACGTGCCATCGTTCTCGCTACCCGCGACGAGCGTCGCCGCGGGACCGCCGGCGATCGGCAGCGTGCGAATCGTATAGTCCGGATCCTCGACACCCCAGAGCAGGTTCGCGCCGTCGACTGGAAACAGCAGCGTGACGATGCGTCCGGGCTCGGTGTCGACGACCGTCGGCTGCGCGCTGCCATCGGCGGGCAGCGCATAGATGGTCGTATAGGCGGCGGTCGCACCGGCTTGCGGCGTATTGATCGAGACATACTCGGTCGTCGGCGAAGCTGCGAACAGCGCTTCGGCGTTTGTCGGCAACCAATTCGGAATCGTAAACAGACTCGCCGACACCGCATGGGCGACGTAGTCGACATAGACGATGTTGCCGTCAACGACGTAGAGCTGCCCGGTCGGATATCCCTGCGTCGTTCCGACTGCGAGAGCGACGGCGACGCCGATCGGCGCCGCAAAGCTGCCGAGCACGACCGGATTCGCGAAATTGCTGTCGACGAGCTGCAGCGTCGCTCCGCTCTTCACGACGAATCCGGAGATTCCTCCTTGGGCCGTACGCACCGTGGCGACCGGCATCCCCGAGACCGCGATCGGTGCGGCCATGGCCGACATTCCGGTCTTGACCATATGGAAGACGTCATCGGCGGTATTACAAACGCCGTCGGGTCCCGGCAGGCGGTAGATGTACGATGAATTGGTCGGATTCTGCAGGTCGGCCGTGAAGTAGACGCCGACGTAATCGTAATTGGCGCCCGCAACTGCCGTGCCCGACAGCGTGCAGGTGTCGTCGATCGTCGCGGCGGTTTCACTCGACAGCGGCTGCGCAGCCGGTTCGCTGCTCGTGGTCAGATCGAGTGCGTAGATGTGGCCGTCCGCGCCCTTGTAAATCTCGACGCCGGCGGGCTGCAACAGATTCATGCCCGTGAGGAAGTCCAGATTTCCATGCAGAATCTGCTTCTTGCCCGCATAGCTGCCCATCGACGCGAATGCAAAGGCGCCGCTCGTGGGCTCAGCCCATGCCGCGAATACGCCGGTCGTACCGGCGTAACTCACGAGCGACGCCGGCGGTCCACCGTTGCCTTGGCCGCCTCCCGACCCGCTGCATCCCGAGATCGCGACCAGGGCCACCGTGCCGACCGCCAGAACCGCAGAAATTCGCCGCATGATTGAAATCCCCTTTGCGCCTGTTTCGATACGTTGCGTAGTCGACAACGTCATGGCGGCCGGAGCGTTGACAAGCGCGAGCGTCAATCTCGATGACAATCCGGACAGGTGAGCGCAAGCAGCCGCCGGTTCGCGGCGGCAGCCCGCGGCGCGTGCCGCGCAATAATGGCCGATTAGTGCTTGTTATCCGCGCGCGAAACGCGCCGACTCGTCGTGCGCCGGCCGGTCGAACCGGGAGCGGCGCCCGATTGGCGATCCATGTCGCCGCGCAATTGCGCCGTCGCACCGGTCGATATCGCGCCGAGCTTCTCCTCGATCGCGGCCAGATCCGGTTTCGCGCCGCGCGTGTGCGCTTCGAGTGCGCGTCGCATCACGCGCAGGTGATCCGGCGTCGTTCCGCAGCAGCCGCCGATGATGCGCGCACCCGCGTCGAGCGCAAGGCAAGCGTATTGCGCCATGAGCTCGGGCGTACCGTTGAAGCGAATCGCGCCGTCGACGAATTGCGGGATGCCGCAATTGGCCTTTGCGACGAGCACCGCCGACGGATCCGACGCGGTCGCAAGGTTGACGATCGAGGCGACCAGTTCGGACGGGCCGACGCCGCAATTGCTGCCGCAGGCCGCGAGGCCATGACGACGGTGCAATTGCGCGAGGTCCGAAGGCGTCGTGCCCATCATCGTGCGACCATTGGTATCGAAGCTCAAGGTGGCGACGACCGGCAAACCCGCGACGCGGGCGCCGGCGACGGCCGCTTCGGTCTCCTCGACCGACGACATCGTTTCGATCCACAGCAGGTCCGCGCCGCCGCGCGCGAGCGCGACGGCCTGTTCGGCAAAGGCCTCGCGAGCCGCATCCACAGTGAGCGTCCCCAAGGGTTCGAGGATTTCGCCGGTCGGCCCGATGCTGCCGGCGACGAGCACCGTGCGGTCGGCGCGATCGGCTTCACCGCGAGCGATGCGCGCCGCCTTCTCGTTGAGTTCCGCGACGCGCGACTCCGCCTTGTGCAGCTTCAAGCGGTAGCGCGTGCCGCCGAAGCTATTGGTCAGAATGATGTCCGCTCCGGCCTGCACGAATGCGCGTTCCAAATCGGCAATGCGCTCGGGATGGTCGCAATTCCAAAGCTCGGGCGCATCGCCCGACTGCAGACCGCGGTCGAACAGGTTGCTTCCGGTGGCCCCATCGGCGAGCAGCCACGGGCGTTCGGCCAAAAGGGATGTCAATCGATCGGTCATTGCGCCTCGGTTCCTTGCACTGAATCGAAGAAAGCTTACCATGGCCGTCCAATGAAGGACCTCACCGAAAGCTCGATCGCAGCGCACGTGATCCAGATGGCCGTGCCGATGGCGGCCGGTATGCTGTTCCAAACGCTGTACTTTCTGATCGACCTGTACTTCGTCGGACGCTTGGGCGATGCGGCGCTTGCGGGCGTCGGCGCCGCCGGCAACGCAACCTTCATCGTGCTCGCGCTGACCCAGGTGCTGGGCGTCGGAACGGTCACGCTGATTTCGCACGCGGTCGGGCGCAAGGACCGCGCTGACGCGACACTCGTGTTCAACCAGAGCCTCGTTCTTGCCGCGAGCTGCACGCTGATCACCTTGATCTTCGGCTACGGTTTTGCATCCGTTTTTTTGCGCACGCTCGGGTCCGACGCCGCGACGGTGAGCGCCGGTGTCACATATTTGCAATGGTTCCTGCCGAGCCTCGCACTGCAATTTGCAATCGTCGCCTTGGGTTCGGCCTTGCGCGGAACCGGTATCGTCAAGCCGACGATGTTCGTCCAAGTGATCACGGTGATCTTGAATGCGGTGCTCGCACCCGTGCTGATCGCCGGCATCGGGACCGGACATGCGATGGGTGTCGCGGGTGCGGGCCTCGCGAGCTAGCTATCGATTGCGGTCGGCGTAGTGCTGATCGCGCTGTATTTCCACCGACTCGAAACCTACGTCTCGTTCGATCCCGCGGCATGGCGACCGCGGTTGGCGACCTGGGGCCGCTTGCTCGGCATCGGGCTGCCCGCCGGCGGCGAGTTTGCACTGATGTTCATCTACATGGGCGTGATCTATTGGATCATCCGGCGTTTCGGCCCCGACGCACAAGCCGGTTTCGGCGTCGGCATGCGCGTCATGCAATGCATGTTCCTGCCCGCGATGGCGGTCGCCTTCGCGACCGCACCAATCGTCGGGCAGAATTTCGGCGCCCGGCAATTCGCGCGGGTGCGCGAGACGTTCGTGTTTGCCTGCTTCGCGGGCGCCGCGATCATGGTGGTGCTCAGCGCCTGCTGCCAATGGCAGGCGCCGCTGCTGATTCGCGCATTCACCGCCGACACGGCGGCCCAGGACGTCGGAGCGCAGCTTCTGCGGATCTGCTCGTGGAATTTCGTCGCGACCGGCCTGGTATTCACGTGCTCCGGCGTTTTTCAGGGTCTCGGCAACACGATACCGGCGGTGCTCAGTTCGGCGACCCGCATCGCGAGCTTCGTTGCGCCGGCGCTGTGGCTCGCGGCGCAGCCGAACTTCTACCTCGCCGAACTCTGGTACGTGTCCGTTGCGAGTGTCAGCTTGCAGGCCCTTTTCAGTCTCTGGCTCGTGCGCCGCGAATTTCGGCGCCGCCTTCGGGACACGGTCGGCGCCGCCGAGCCGTCGATGCGTCTCAGCGACGCCTCCTAGGCGCTTGAGCTCGAGGCTTTGCGCAGTAGAGCCGCATCGCGCGCGAGCGCCTCGATGCCGGCCCAATCACCCTGCTCGATCAGATTGCGAGGCGCGACCCAGGAGCCGCCCACGCAGGCGACGTTCGACAAGGCCAGATAATCGGGCGCCGTAGCGCGCGTGATTCCGCCTGTCGGACAAAACGATACGTCGGGAAACGGTGCGCCGAGTGCCTGCAACATGCCGATGCCGCCCGCCTGCTGTGCAGGAAACAGCTTGAGCACGGTGAATCCCAATGCACGCGCGGCGATCAGTTCGGTCGGCGTCATGACACCGGGCAACAGGGGGAAGCGCGCTCCGCGCGCGGCCGCGGCGAGTTCGGGCGTCAAGCCCGGCGTGACGCCAAATTGCGCGCCGGCGCGGCTCGCGCCGGCAAAATCCACGGGACGCGTGAGCGTGCCGACACCGACGACGGCCTCCGGCACGGCCTTTCGCATCGCTTCGATCGCGGCCAGTGCGACCGGCGTACGCATCGTCACTTCGAGCACGCGCAAACCGCCGGCCGCGAGCGCTCG
>Ga0181531_10002131_pt1 | contig 12385 bp, 10 predicted proteins | sample PEATcosm2014_Bin_38_FD_119743 | JGI IMG/M metagenome (GOLD analysis project Ga0181531, IMG submission 119743) | Peatland microbial communities from MTU Mesocosm Facility, Houghton, MI, USA - PEATcosm2014_Bin11_10_metaG | ecosystem: Environmental > Terrestrial > Soil > Wetlands > Peat | place... | reverse complement strand
TAGAAGTTGTTCTTGGTGATGCCGTGCTGTCGCGCCGGCTGGTGGTAAGGAATATCGAAATGACGAAATCCCGCCTCCGCGATCATGCCTCGGAAGTAAGGATAAGGATCGTCAAACTCTTTGATCACGTTTACCACTTGGCGGTCAAACAAGCCGAAGCCGGTAAAGTTTTCGTACGTCTCAACCCCGGAAAGGCGGTTCACGAGCCGGTAGTATTGTTTCCGCAACCAAAACATCAATCCGTTTTCGTCGCTCGCGGCTTTGACGCCGATCACAACGGGGTAACCCTCTTCCCATTTGCGCACAAGGTCGATGATCATGGCGGGCGGATCTTGCAAGTCCGCGACGATGCCGATCACCGCGTCACCGCTGGCCTGGCATAGCGCGTGCATAGGAGAGCGAATATGTCCGAAGTTTCGAGTATTCCTTATGACCTTTACATTTCTATCAGTGGCCGCGATGGCCTTCAGTTCGTTGAGAGTATTGTCGGTAGAACCGTTATCGATGAACAAGTGTTCGTACCTGTAACCGGTGATGGAGACAGCGGCCCGAACCTGGAGATATACCTCGTACACGTTGGCTTCTTCGTTATAGCAAGGCGTGAGGATGGTCAATGTCTTAGGCATGTGTCGTATCTAGTTGCATTTCAATCTGTGGTCCGGAATTCCATAGCACACGCCTTCCCAGCATTCTTCGGCATAACGTCTCAAAAATAGGTGGTAGCGCGGCGAAATAGAGCGAATGAGATTCGGTATCTGCCAGAGGTGTTCACTTCGGTGGTAGGTGCAGATCGCGAGCACAGGGTGATGGCGGCGCAACAATTCGCTTGCTCCAGCCAGTGCTTCCGGCTCCGCCCCCTCAATATCCATCTTGATGTAGGTTGGTGTCATCGACCATTCGATATCATCCAAGCGGCGACATTCGATCATGTCGCCCCCCTTTTCGGTCGTGACATGTGAGGTTACAGAACCATCGCAGGCAAAGGACACACGACCATTGCTGTCGCCGATGGCAAAGGGCATCACTGTTGCGCGACTGCCTATACCCATTGCGTCCAGGTTGGTAGACAATGCCTGGTGATTGAGCGGATCCGGTTCAAAAGCGAAAACATGACGGAATTGACCACGCCAGTGACGATTGAAATCACGAGTGCTCTCCCCGTCGAAGCTGCCACAGTCGACGAACACCTCCTCCGGAAGCGCTGACAACAAGTCCATTGGGAAGTACGTATCGCGGGCGTCTAACGGAGGCGACAAAGCCGAAAAGTCCAGCCAATAGCGCCAAAGCAGCTGTTCGCGCAGTTCGCGTTTCGACGCCTCATCCCCGATAGCGGTATAACACTGCCGGATACCTTGGACGTGTCCCGGAAAGTTGTGGGGTAGTTCCAGTGAGCACTCTGGAATGAAGACATCGGCATATTTCCACAGTAACGGCGCACAAGGCAGCACACGCTGACAACCTAACGATGTCAACTGACGGCGGACCGAAGAACCCTGATAGATCGTCACGACGAAGCAGGCTGTATTGCCGTACTGTCGTGATGCCTCTGCCGGCGCGAGTACCGGAAGTCCCATGACCTGGCCATTCCAGAGACGGCAATTGTTGTCGACAAACGCCAGCGGCTCGACTCCAGCTTTGCGAAGCCCGGAGAGGACGTACTTGCCCAGAGGTCCAGCACCAAACAGGACCAGCTTTCCGCCAAGCGGACTTGCGAGATTGTCGAACAGGCCTCGTTCACGAGTGCGCACCGCTTGTGGTGATTCCGATTGGATCTGGTGCAGGATTTCCTCCAGATCAAGCCCGTTCCTCGCGGGTGCTGGCGCTGGGGTCACTGGTTCGCTCCGATTGGTTCTTTTTCGTCGAACTCTAGCGATTCCGAGTCGAGACCTTTGTGCCGCCCGTACCAGGCATAAAGGTCTGCGATAGCGTCTGCGAGATTGCAAAACTGATAGCCTCCCATTTCCTGGAGCATGCGCGAGTTGTCTCCCGAATACTCCGGCCCCATGCCGTCGGCCAGGATCGATACCATCGGCTCCGCCTCGTGCCCCGCAATGCGACTAACAATTCCGGCTACGTCAGTGAGCCCTACGGGCCGTCCGGTGCAGACGTTATAGGCTTTCTCTTGTGCATCGTTCTCGATGAACCATTGGGTGATCCTGGCCAGGTCCTTAACGTACAGATAATCAAAAAGAACGTTCTGGCGGACGACAATCGGCCGGCCTTTCACGGCCCGACAACATGCATTGGAAATGAAACGGACGGTGTAGTCCTCGTATGGGCCGAAAACACCAAATAATCGCAGATTGACCACGCGGTCGGAGCGCTCGACATACTTCGCACAAATGTACTTAGAAAAACCATAAGCGTCTCTCGGCACCCGGGTATCGAAATAGTCCTCTCGCACTCTCGCCGGTAATTGAACTCTAGAATATTCGGCACCCGAACCAAAATGAATCAGTTTGCCGAACCGTCCCTGATTGCGCATCAGGTTGAAGAACATGCGGCAATTGCGGTCCAGCATGTCGGCCGGGGCCTTTACCCGGCGATTCGATCGCGTGGTTGCGGCATGAACGACCACATCGCAACTGTGAGAGATAAGGTAATGGCGCACTGCATCCTCTTGCAGCAGGTCCAACTCGGTTGACAGAGGGGCGAGCACGGTGTGCGAAGGGCCAAGATTGTCCGCCAGGTTTCGTCCGATGAACCCCGATCCGCCAGTGAGGAGTATGCGCATTATGCGGGTGTCCGGAAGGAAAACTTCTTATGTCCTAGAAAACTGTAAACAACCGTGAAGGCCGTCAAAAGAGCGCCGGCGATATAGGGCGCCGTCCCAACAAGTCCGGTCTTCCGCCGGATAATCAATACCAGCAGCGGTAGGGCGAGCACTCCAATCAGAATGCCGCCGCTGTAGACCCCGATGCAACGGGTCCATTCGCGTAGGTAGTTACCTTTGGTATGAAAAACAAACCATTTGTAGCCAAGATAGGCCACGGTGATATTCACGAGGCTCGATAAAACTGAAGCGTAGATATAACCATGAGACAGGATCGGGCTGAGAATAGCCGTGAAGAGCGCAAACGTGCCGTAACCAAATAGCGTATTCCATGTGCCCACGAGCAGGTATCGCCCGAGTTGGCCGGGTGGGATATGTTCGGTCAATTTCGCCCTCCACTTGTGAGTAAAGCTCGCAGTGAGCATCTCGGTTAGTGCGGACTCCTCAGGCGGTGTTCGGGTACTGCGTAGCACACTAACTGCCATCCATCAACATCGTGGGGACGCAAGAACAGACGGTAGTCCTCGGCTAGCGTCTTGATAAGGAGCGGGATGCGCCAGAGATCATTCTGTTTGTGGTAGACGCAGATGGACAGTATGGGCCGGTGCGATTGGATTGACCGGCGCGCGCCTTCCAGTGCGTCGATTTCAGCTCCTTCGATATCCATCTTGATGAAGGTCGGTGTCGCTGCCCCCATCACATCGTCGATGGGAAGACAATTGACCTCGATGTTGCCGTCGACTGCCAGTCTCGCGCCTTCATTTCCGCTGGCGCTGAAATGTAGTTTTCCTCGTTTGGCACCTACGGCGATGTTCAATGCCTCAATTCTTGAGGCAAGGCCCGTCTCAAGTGTGTCAACCCATTTCGCCAGGCGGCCGAAGTTCCGTGGGTCCGCCTCAATCGCCAGAATCTTGGAGAAGGCTGAATTTCTGCGGATCACCTGTTCGGCCGTATCACCAATGTAGGCACCGCAATCGACAAACACTTCGCCGTCCTCGATCCGATAGAGGCTGTCCAGGAAATACGACTCTTCCTTTACCGCGGCTCCCAGAACGCGCTGGTCGCCGAGTGCACGCCATTTCACGTGGTTCAAATATTCTCGACGCGATAAATCATCGCTCCAGAGGAATGCCGCCTTCCAAACTTCTTCGGATTGCTCGTAGAGTTTGTGGGGCAGGTCCTGGCAGAAATCGGGCAGCAACTCGGTGGCGAACTTCCATCGCAATGCCGCGGTAGATTCAACGTGTCGACATCCCATCCCCTCGAGGATGGCTCGGCTTTCGGGATAAAAATGCCCAAGTGACCATATTGTGACAAGAAATAACGCGGACGATCCATATCGTCTGGCGGCATCGCTCGGAGAGAGGATGGGAATTCCTTCCAGGGAAGATCCCCATTTGGATTCGTTGTTGTCGGCGAACGCAAGCGGCACGATACCGACACTCTGAAGGCACTGTAGAGCTTTCCGTCCGAGATTTCCCGCTCCGAAGAGCACCAAGCGGTTGCCGCAGCCCGCGAGCAGGTTGTCAAAGGCTGACCTTTCGCGATCTCGCACATCACCCATCGGCTCAGAGAGCAGGCGATCGAGTTGGGACAGCCATTCCTCCGTCTTGGTCCCTGTTGCTGTTATTCGCATACCGGCTCCACGATCATGTTCTCGGCGAATTCTCCCCGATCGAGGAAGGGCCAGAGATCCTCTAAGGGCTTTGAAACAAACGATCCATCGGCGCGCTGAATCGACGTGACACGCGGGGCCCGGATCTCGTCGGGAATGACGTGTACGTCACACAGCAAGGGTCCATCGCTGCTTAAAATTTCGCGGACGGCCTCCCTTAGATCGGAGGAGTCGCCGCCTTGACCTTCAATGACTGCAGTCTTCAGGCCATAGGCGCGTGCGACTTTGCGATAGTCAGGAATGGTCAAACCGGTGTTCGAGTCACATCCTATGTTGGGGCCGCCAAAGTAATTCGTTTGACTCGCTCGAATCGACGCATACCCTTGATTATTGAGAACGAATAATTTGATCGGCAGTTGCAAGTGCGCGATGGTGGCCAGTTCCTGGATGTTGAGTTGGAGGCCGCCGTCGCCATCCACGCAGATGGTCTTTCGGCCGCCGCTGCCCAGACAAACGCCGATGCTTGCCGGCAAGCCGTACCCCATGGCCCCAAGACCTGCGGTGTGAAACACTCGGCGCCCTTTACGCGCCCGATAAGCCAGCAAAAATACCTCAATGGCACTTCCCGAGCTGCCCGAGACCACGCGATCATCCGGCCCGACTTCCTGCCCGATGATCTCCGCCAAATGGTAGAGGCTGACCAGTCCGGGAGCGCGGTGTTCGGGCAACACGAGAGGGTAACGAGCTTTCCACTCCTGGCATTGCTCGATCCAGTTCGCGCTCTCGCTCGTTTTGCACTGACGTTGATCTGTCTCCGTCCCTCGCCCGCTCTCTTGCAGCAGGGCGTCGATAAAGATGCGGGCATCGGCACAGATCGGATTATCGATCGCCCCTTCTAACTTGCGCAGTTCCGCCGGATCGATGTCGACCACGGTTTTGTAGGCTTCGCGCGCGAACTGCTGAGGATCCCAACCCATCAGAGGAGGGTCGAGGCGAGCTCCGATGACCAAGACAAAATCGGCGTTCTGCAGGGCGAAGTTTGCCGCACGCGATGCCACCGTGCCAGGCCGACCGACCAGTAGTGGGTCGTCGTCGTCCAGCAAATCCATCGCCATCCATGTCAGACCGACGGGAACATTCAAACGACGTACAAGCTTCTCGAAAGCTTCAGCAGCACCCGAGACTCGGACACCGTTTCCCGCGAAGATGAAGGGACGGTGGGCGCGCTTCAGGCGACCCATCAAATCTCGGATTTGTGCCGCCAAGTCGTTGCTTGCCGGCTGCGAGAATTCTGAAGGATCAAATCCTTGCATTGCGTCTGGTTCAACCGGCGCTGCCTGTACGTCGATGGGAATGTCAACCCAAACCGGACCAGGCCTTCCCGTGCGGGCCAGATAGACTGATTTCTCGAGATGGTAGCGGATGCTTTGGGGATCACCGATAGTCACCGCATATTTCGTAACCGGCTTGACCAAAGAGACGATATCGACTTCCTGGCTGCCGCGCTGGCGCACCCCCAGGGGTGTGCCGTCCGCATGGTACATGCGGTCAGCACGCTTTACTTGTCCGGATATGACCAGCATCGGAGTCGAATCGAGCCATGCTCCGACGAGGCCGGTAATTGCGTTCGTGCCGCCGGGTCCGGTTGTGACCAGCGCGACACCCAAATTGTTGGTTGCTTTCGAATAGTTTTCTGCGGCGATGGCACTCGCCTGTTCGTGGTGGTTGCAGACGAACGTCAGGCCCTCGCATCGGGCGAGAGCATCGTTCAGATGCATGGCTCCGCCGCCCGGGAGAAGGAAAACGTGCTTCACTCCCTGCTGCGCCACGAACTGCATAAGATAATCCGCGAGACGCATATGCTCCTTAGCCAACTGACCTTGCTGTCATCGTGGCGTTCCCCAACAGCATGTCCACAACCTCACGCACCGCTCCGTTGCCGCCGCCGAGCTTCGTGACCACCCGGCAACTCGCGCGGATCGAAGCACGTGCATCCGCTGGGCAGGCGCTGAGACCGACGATGTTCAACGCAGGTAAATCGTTAACGTCATCACCAATGAAGCAAATCTCCTGCAGCCGCAGCCCATGGCGTTCGGAGAATGCTCGCAGAGCGCTGGCTTTGTCTTTACAGTCCTTGTGAACATCAGCAATGCCGAGCTTGGCAGCGAGCCGATCAACCAGAGGGCTGTTTTCGCCGGAAATCAGGGCAATCACCATTCCCGATTTGCGCGCCAAAGACATTCCCATGATGTCGGCAAAGTGAAAGCGCTTCCATTCCTCGCCGTCTGGCCCCCACCAAACGCCACCGTCGGTGAGTACGCCATCCACATCCATCGCAATGGCCCTGATATCAGGCATGTGCCGCCATCACCCGACGTAATTTCTTGATGATCGGCTGCTCACGCTCAAGCACCCGCTTCACTCCATCGCCCATCGATTTCTCGATCAAACGAATATCGCGCACCAGGCGCGTGATACCGTTAGGCTCCAGAGACGCAGCGTGGTCGGAACCCCACATCGACCGGTCGAGCGTGATATGCCGCTCAATAATGCACGCTCCTAGAACCATCGCCGCCACACTTGACGGCAAACCGGTCTCGTGACCGGAGTAGCCAACGGGAACCGCGTAGCGATCAATCAAGGTATCGATGACACGCAGATTCAGCTCTTCGTAGTACGCGGGATAAGTGCTGCACGCCTGCATCAGGACCAGGTCTTTCTTGCCCAAGACCTCAATCGCATGGTCGATCTGGTCGATCGTACTCATGCCGGTCGAGAGAAGGATGGGTTTTCCGACGGCTCGGGTATGTCGCAACAGGTTGTCATCGGTCAGCGAAGCGGAAGCGATCTTGAAGCAAGGGACGTCGAACTGCGCGATGAAATCGACCGACGCCTCGTCCCAACAGGACGCGAACCAATCCACCTTTACTTCCCGGCAATAACGGTCGATTTCCCGATAGTCTTCGAGTTCGAATTCCAGGCCGCGTTTCAGATCGCCATTGGTCGGTCCAAAGGGATTCTCACGGGGTTTCGCCAATTCCTCGGCGGAGTACACCACGTCGATCGTCCGCTTCTGAAACTTGACCGCGTTGCAGCCAGCACCCACAGCGACATTGATTAATTGCTTTGCCAAATCAATATCGCCGTTGTGATTAATGCCGATTTCGGCGATCACATAGCAAGGTTGTCCGGCTCCCACCAGCTTTGACCCCAGCCGGACTAGTGTGTCGCTGACTACAGATTCACTCTTGTTTGTGTGCTGCATCGCTATGCCCCCTTGAAGTGACAACGGGTGATCCCCAACCCGAATTGGCCCACATCGTTACCTGATAACTCCGATCGGCTTACCCGTATGGTAATGTCCATATTCTGAGAAGGCGCTGGCCGTTGGTTCCATCGCGTTCAGGAATCGGTACATGTACCTCGGATCAAACGCATTGGCTGCCGTCGTTGCTATCGCAGCGGTTGTCGTTGGACCCGATACATGTTTTATGCGCAGTGAGCTATCCTCCTTGAGCCGCGCAAGACCTTTTCGGAATCTGATGGAAGGCCTCAATCACGTAATCGATCATCGATTGCGTGATGCCCGGATAGAGACCGATCCAGAAAACGTTGTTCATGACAAAGTCGGTGTTTCGCAGATCGCCAATCACTCGGCGCGGGATTTCGCGATACGCGGGTTGGCGCAGCAAGTTTCCGCCGAACAACAGGCGGGTCGCGATGTTGCGGGATTCAAGAAAGCGCACGATCTGATTGCGAGATGTCGGAGCGTCGGAGCGCACAGCGAGTGGAAATCCAAACCAGCTGGGATCGGAATGTGGCGTGGCTTCGGGCAGAATGAAGAGGTCTTCTAGCTCGGCTAGTGCAGTATGCAGTTGGGCGAAGTTCGCTCGGCGCATTGCCACGAAGGCCGGTAGTTTCTGCAACTGGGCCACGCCCACCGCCGCCTGCATGTCGGTTGCTTTCAGGTTGTAGCCGATGTGGCTGTAGATGTATTTATGGTCGTATCCGGCCGGCAACTCACCCAACTTCCACTCGAAGCGGCAGCCGCACGTATTCGATTTTCCGGGATCGCACCAGCAGTCTCGCCCCCAGTCCCGGAATGACTCCACCAGTTTGGTGAGAGCGGGTGATTGAGTCAGCACACATCCGCCCTCACCCATGGTGATGTGGTGGGCGGGATAGAAACTCGTGGTCGCCAGGTGTCCGAACGTGCCAACGCCGCGCCCTTTATACGTAGATCCCACGGCGTCGCAGCAGTCTTCAATCACCCAAAGATTGTGTTGGGCGGCCAGTGCCATCACCGCTTCGAGATCGAAGGGGTTGCCAAGCGTATGCGCGAGCATGATCGCTTTGGTACGCGGCGAGATGGCTGCTTCCAGCTGTGTTACATCGACATCATAGGTCGGCAACGTGACATCGACGAAAACAGGCACAAGTCCGTTCTGCAGGATTGGGTTCACGGTTGTGGGAAATCCGGCAGCGACCGTTATCACTTCGTCTCCGGAGCGCAGCCGCCGGTCGCCCAGCGAAGGAGAGGTCAGGCAGGAGATGGCGGCGAGATTGGCGGAAGATCCAGAGTTCACGAGCGATGCGCAGCGCACACCCATAAAAGCGGCAAACTCACGTTCGAACTGGGCGGCGAAACGCCCGGTGGTGAGCCACGCATCCAGAGAAGCATCAACGAGAAGCTCAATCTCGGAGTTGTCGAAAACCTTGCCCGACACAGGAACATGGCTCTCGCCTCTTAAGAAAGGGGGCGGGGCGAGCGCCGCGTCACAGTACTGCTTTACCAGGGCGCGGATCTCGTCACGCAGTTCGTGGGCGGTCTTGGTGGTGGTTCCGGCCGGAAGCATGATCGAGTTATCCCCTGGCGGCCTGCGCCAGGGATTGAGGCGCGCCGAGAAATTCGCGATACCATGACACTGTGCGATCAAGACCCGAATCGAGCGTGAACTCAGGATGCCATTTCAAGACTGAGCGTGCCCGCTCGGCACTTAGATACTGATGTCGAATCTCGTTGCTGGCTTGATTCAGAATTTCAGGGCGCAGCGAGGAGTTCAACTTCTCCAGGATACGATCCACCATCTCGAGAACGCTGATCTGGCTCTCGTTGGAGAAATTAAATGCCTGCCCACGAAGTGAAGCGTCCGCAGCTAACCTTTCGGCGAGCAGCATGTAAGCAGCTGCGCCATCTTCGATGTAAAAGTAGTCACGAACGAATCTTCCGTCCGAGCGAACCACCGGCCTTTCACCGCGGATGACCGATCGAATCGTACCGGGGACGACGCGATTCCAGTTCAGATCGCCGCCGCCATAGAAGTTTCCGCAACGAGTAATTGCCACAGGCAGGCTGTAACTGTTGGCGTAAGTTTGCGCGATCAGATCGGCGCAAGATTTGCTGACATCGTAAGGATGTCGCCCCTGCAACGGCATGGACTCGTTATAGGGGAGATGCTCCTGGTCGCCGTAGGCCTTGTCTGACGAGGCCACCAGAATCGATGAGACTTTAGGCGATCGTCGGCACGCCTCCAGCAGGTTCCACGTGCCCGCGATGTTGGTGGAGAAGGTCGAAACTGGGTTGCGATTGGCGATACCGACGATAGTTTGTGCCGCAAGATGGAAGACCACTTCGACTTCGTATTCGCCGAGAGCGCGCTCTAGAATCGACTGATCAAGCACATCGCCGCGGATGACGTTGACCTGATCAATCTGCCCACTGCGGACCAGTTCGCTCTGCGGAACCCAGTCCCGCACCAGGCACACAACATTCGCCGCGGATTTGATCAATCGCTGGACCAGCCATGAGCCAAGTAATCCGGTTCCACCCGTGACCAGAACTGGGCGATCCCGCCAAAATGAAGTCATTCGGCCCACACTTTCCACGGAGTATCCTCGCTGGCCCAGAGTTCGTTGAGGTATTGGTATTCACGGTAGGTATCCATGGCGAAGAAAAATCCATCGTGGCGATATGCCATGAGTTGCCCTTCACGCGCCAAGCGCTCCATGGGTTCGCGTTCCAGAACACACTCCGGCCCTCCCAGGTAATCGAGCACACGCCGGTTGAAAACAAAGAACCCGGCGCTGATCATGCCATTCGATTTCGGCTTTTCCATGAAACGTTGTACTTGGCCGTGGGGATCGATCTCAAGCACTCCGAAACGGGAGATCGGAGGTACGGAGGTCACAGTGGCCAGCCGTCCGTGTTTGCGGTGAAAGTCGAGGAGGCAGCTGATATTGACATTGCTTAGGCCGTCGCCATAAGTCAATAGGAAGGTGTCTTCATTCTCGAGATAGCGACTTACACGCTGTACGCGGCCACCCGTCATGGTTTCTAGCCCGGTGTCAGCGAGTGTCACGGAAAAGTCCTGCTCCTGGTGTGTGCCCATGAACTCGATGTGCGACTTTCGTCCGAGACAAATCGTAAAGTCGCTGTTCATCGCCTCGTAGTTGAGGAAGTAGTCTTTGATCATGTTGCCGCGATAGCCGAGGCATAGAACGAACTCCCGCATCCCATAGTGGGCGTACATCTTCATGATGTGCCACAGGATGGGCCGCCCACCAATCTCGACCATGGGCTTCGGGCGGAATTCGGTCTCCTCCCGGAGTCGGGTACCTAATCCACCACACAGAACGACGACCTTCATAGACTGGGTCCTGGCAATGCCGACGCGGTTCAGGAGCGCATGATAGTGATAAGCTCCCACCGCGACCCGCAAGTCAGTTATCCCACAGGCGAGTAGAGGAAACAGAATTACGAAAGTCACCAGAACGTGGGGGCTCTGGGAGGCTGATCATGCGGCCTCAGTGAAGCGTGGATCACACAATTGCGATGAGGAATCAGGAAGTTGCGCCCATTCCTAACTGCCCGCCACAAAGGCTATGCCGACACAAACGACGGCGACAGCCTTGGTTGTGCATGGAAAGAGTTAGTTACTATCGTTACCGATTAGGATTGGGCGGGCGCAGCGGCTCGCTTCGGGAAGATGTTTCCGACGCGACGAATCTCGGCCCCGACGCCTTTCAGCTTTTCTTCGATGTTCTCGTAGCCGCGATCCAGATGGTACACACGGTCGATGATGGTCTCGCCGTCAGCGACCAGGGCGGCCAGCACCAGCGAAGCCGAAGCGCGCAGATCGGAGGCGAGAACGGCCGCGGCACTCAGGGGGGTCCTTCCGCGCACGATGGCGCGACGACCTTCAATCTTGACGTTCGCGCCCATGCGGACCAGTTCCTGCGCATGCATAAAGCGGTTCTCAAAAATATTTTCGGTGACGATCGATGTTCCATCTGCTTGCGTTGCGAGCGCCATGTATTGCGCCTGCATGTCCGTCGGGAAGCCGGGATATTCCTCTGTATTCAGGTCGGCGGCTTGTAAAGGCTGATCGCCCATGACGCGGACCGAGTCGGGCTTTACGGCAGTCTTGACTCCGGTCTCCGTAAGTTTCTGCAATATAGCAGTGAGATGTGCAGGATCGCAGCCAGCAACATTGAGGTCGCCGCCGGTGAGTGCACCCGCGACGATGAACGTGGCCGCTTCGATGCGGTCAGGAATAATGCGATGGCGTGCCCCGTGTAGCTTGGCAACGCCCTTGATACGGATGGTCGATGTGCCACCGCCCTGGATCTTGGCCCCCATTGCATTCAGCAATGCGGCAAGGTCGGCAACTTCCGGTTCGCGGGCGCAGTTCTGCATGATCGTCTCACCCTCAGCGAGGGTTGCGGCCATCAGCAGGTCCTCGGTGCCGGTAACGGTGATCTTGTCGAAGACGATTTCGGCGCCTCGAAGGCGATCCGAGGTGGCCTCGACGTAACCGTGTTCCTGGGTAATCCGGGCGCCCAGCCGCTCCAAGCCCTTGATATGGAGGTCGATGGGGCGAGCGCCGATGGCGCAGCCTCCGGGGAGCGAAACGCGGGCACGTCCGCAACGGGCAACCAGCGGCCCCAGTACCAACGTGGAAGCGCGCATCGTCTTGACCAGTTCATACGACGCTTCG
>Ga0181531_10002130_pt1 | contig 12393 bp, 16 predicted proteins | sample PEATcosm2014_Bin_38_FD_119743 | JGI IMG/M metagenome (GOLD analysis project Ga0181531, IMG submission 119743) | Peatland microbial communities from MTU Mesocosm Facility, Houghton, MI, USA - PEATcosm2014_Bin11_10_metaG | ecosystem: Environmental > Terrestrial > Soil > Wetlands > Peat | place... | reverse complement strand
GCTACGCGCGAGCGGGTCCAGCGAGATCGCCGCTCACCGGCTTGGCGCCCGGGTCAACCGATCCGTAATTCTCGCCTACGTCCTGTGCTCGCTGTTCGCAGCCGTAGGTGGACTGTTGCTGTCGGCCCAGGTTGGCATCGGCGACCCAGCGGTTGGCGTCAACTATTCCCTGCAAAGCATTTCGGCAGTGGTGCTTGGCGGTGCCAGCATCTTTGGCGGTCGCGGCTCGTTTTTGGGAGCGCTGGCAGGCGCGGTTTTGATTCAGGAAATTACCTCCGCCACCGGCTTTCTCGGCCTTGGGACCGCGTGGCAGTATTGGCTGCCGGGACTGTTGATCCTTGTCGCGGCCGGCATGTATTCGCGCACGCGAGTTTCGGCTCCGCGCCAAGTGTGACAACGCCATGTTTAGGTGAATCGGAAGGGGTGAGGTGCGTGGGGTTCCGTGCCCTTCCCACGTCCGCTCTTCCTCAGGCGGCCTTCTTGCCCCAGAGTCGATTTGACGCGATGTCGGCGCCAAGGCGCAGCGTTTTGAGTTTTGCCCACACGACGTCTTCGGTGACCCACTCATAGCCGACAAAGGTGCCGAAGCCGCAATCGACACCTGCGATAACCCGCTCCCGATCGCCAACCGCGGCGACCACGGCATCGATCCTTTGAGCCACGACTTCCGGGTGCTCGACGATGTTGCTTTTCGAGTCGATTACACCGGCTATCAGCATCATGTTGTCGGGCAGCTTGTGCTTGCGGATCGCTGCAGTCTCATGCTGCTTGCGCGAGTTGCCAAATTCCAGGCCGAGCGCTCCCACCTTCGCCTTGTAGAGAGTCGGTAGGATCACTTCCATGGGCACGTCATGCACGTGTGGGCCTTCCCAGTTCCCCCAGCATACATGGAGTCGCACCCGATCCGCGGGTATGCCCTCAAGCGCCAGGTTAACCGCGGCGATGTGCTGTTCCAAAAATTCGACGAATTCGGCGTCGGTCTTGTCCTGGAACAGCAAGGTCCGTTCCATCGCTAAGTCCGGCGCGTCGAGTTGAACGATGAAACCGGCGTTGATCACCGCCGCGGATTCCTTATGCATCTCACGTGCGATCACTGCCAAATAGTCCTCATGGGTCCTGTAATATGCGTTGAGCATCGTCGTTGCGATGATTCCGGGCGACGCCGCATTCATGAAGATGTTCGCGACGCGTGGCCTGATCGGAGCCGCCATCTTTGCCAAACGTTCGATCTCGCCGGCGATGTGCTCCGTGCCCTGGTACTTGATGTCGGCGATGGCCTGCGGAGCGTTGCTGACCTTGCCGATACGGGAGGGCAAGCGCTGGAGGAATCGTTCCGCGTATTGCGGAAATGTAATCCAATCCTTTCCGCTGGGCCGGTTCGACACACCCCCGAAGCCGCTCATCCGTTGCGCCACATAGGTCTGGAAGCCGACCCTTCCCTGTTCGCCGTCGTTGACCTCGTCGATGCCTGCCTCCGCCTGCTTAGTGAGGACATAGCTGACTCGAGCGTCGATGGCCTTCTTCAACGCGGTGGTGTCGACCGACTTGCCGTCTTCCTGATCGATCAGCATGCTTCCGAGCGGTTCACCACGGGGCAGGCTTCCCGCGTGCGTCACGAGGATACGGTCCAGGCTCTTCTGCACGTTGCTCCTCCGTCGAATGTCAACACCGATAATTCGTTGGACTGCGCCGCTGCTAACGTTCGAGGCGGAGTTTCGCAGCAATGTTCACCAGGTCAGCGAGGGAGCTCGCGTTCATCTTCCGCATCACTTGGCCCCGGTGTGCCTTAACCGTGATCTCGCTAATGCCGAGTTCGAAACCGACCTGTTTGTTCAACAGACCGCGAACGACCAACGCCATGACCTCGCGCTCACGGCGGCTGAGTGAGGCGTAACAGTCCCGGAGCCCGCGAATCTCCGCCTCTCGATCAAGTGTAGCCTTGCTTCGCTCGAGGGCCTGTCGGATGGCGCTCAATAGCGCTTCGTCGTTAAATGGCTTGGTCAAGAACTCGACGGCGCCCGCCTTCATGGCCCGAACCGTTATCGGAACATCGCCAAAACCCGTGATGAAGATGATCGGCATGTCGGTCCGATCGGCTGCGATGCGCTTCTGCAAATCGAGGCCGTTGAGGCCCGGAAGAGTAACGTCCAGTACCAGACAGCTAGGGACGACGACGCGCTCGCGAGACAGGAATTCCTGTGCGGATTCGAATGTCTCCGGCAGCCACCCAGCATTGCTGATCAGCAATTCGAGCGATTCGCGCACAGATATATCGTCGTCAACGACGAAAACGATCGGTGTCGCATGCGACATGGGGGGTTGACCACGCGCTATGTTAGTCGTCGCCTCTGGGGAGTTCACTGTACCTGCCTGCTTCGCACGGGTGCAAGAGCGTGACGCATCGTTCAACTTACTTTGAAAGCGGCGTTGAGCGCCTTGAGCAGAGCCTCATCGCTGAACGGCTTCGAGAGGCACTCCGCGGCACCCTGCTCGAGGAGGCGCGGACGGATGGTCTCGCCTCCCTGAGCAGTGATGAAGACGATCGGGATCTCATGCCCGCGAAGCGTCAACGCCTTTTGGAGATCGGGTCCGGACATACCTGGCATGGAGACGTCGAGGATCAGGCATTCGGTCTGACGAACGTAATCGGATGCGAGAAACTCTTCCGCCGACGAGAATGCTTGAACCGTATAGCCGAACGTCCTCAACAAGTCTGGCAGCGACTCGCGCACGGACTCGTCGTCATCGACGACCGACACGAGCGAACGTTTGACCATCAAAGATTCCTCACGACGCCGTCCCGGCAAGCGTCCTAGTGGCGTCAAGACTGCGGACACTAGTCACTCCCCGCGCCAGCGAGGGATAGAAAATGAAAGTGTGCCTCCTGGGAAGTGTGTGCATCGAAGATGCGGCTGAACTCGACTTTGGTTCTGGTGCTTTACCGACAGTCCCAGGGGCATGATGCGCCGCTCCAAGCCGAGCGTCGATGATACCTTGGTGTCGGTTTGAGCAAAGGTGATCTAGGCGAGGAGCCTCCTTTTCGCAAATAGCAGCGCCTCGTGGACATTCTACGGGTCTCCAGATGTGGCGAGGCAACCCTTACCGCTGAAGTCTGACTCGTCGTCGGGGTCACACACACATTTTTACAGCTTATTGAAAAGCCGGTGGCGATTGATTTATTGCGTCACGCTGAGTGTGCGCAGTCAGAAGCGTTGCCGGAATACGACCTGTGCATGCCGCCCGTCGTTTCAATTGATCCCAAGGTATCGCCGATACCATCGTGCAATAGGTTGCGGCGTTGCCGCGCGCGACAATCGCAACTCGCAGCGGAGAAAATGAACATGACGAAAATTCCATCGTGGCTGATGGTGGTTGCAGGGATGCTCACCGTCTTGAGTGGCAAAGCCATTTCAGCGCAAGACAAGTACATGCTGCAAGTTCCAGGCGGGCTCGCGTTCTCAGAGTTCAGAGGATACGAAAGCTGGCCAGTCATCGCGATCAGTGAGAACGGAGGCCAGATCGCTGTGATCTTGGGGAATTCCGTCATGATCGACGCCTATAAGGAAGGCGCGCCGGGCAACGGCAAGCCTTTCCCAGACGGCGCCAAGATGGCGAAAATCCACTGGATCCCCAAAAAACAAGAGGCGTATCCCGGCGAGCCAATGGTGCCGGGGACCCAGCATGACGTTGATTTCATGGTGAAGGATAGTAAGAGGTTCGCGGACAGCGGCGGGTGGGGATATGGCGAGTTCGAGTATGACAACGCGTCCGATACATTTAGGACCGGCAATCTAAATGATCAGCCGCCGCAGGCGAACGATGCCAAGTGTGGGTTCGCATGCCACACCGTGGTGAGGACGAGAGATTACGTTTTCACGGAATACGGGCACCGGTGACGCGGTCTGAACAGCACACGGATGGGCGGAAAACACGCAACTCGAATCTCGATATACGGAGAGGCGGCATGAACGGTTCGCGGAGCATTTCGCGGCGCGTCGCGCTAGGGCACACGGCGCTCACACTTGGGATCGCGGCTGTCGGCATGACAGTCAGGCGCGCGCATGCTCAGCAAAAGCTTTCCCAGGACACTGCCAAGTATCAGGATAGGCCTAAAGAGCAGCAAAGCTGTTCCGGTTGCGCGAACTTCCAACCGCCGAATGCATGCAAATTCGTGCAGGGCACGATCAGCCCAAACGGCTGGTGCTTGTTGTTCGCCGCTAAAGCTTAATCGGCCTGCGAACAGATCGATACAAAGGTGTCGGCGACACCATTGGGTAATAGATTTCAGATCTGAGGTGCGGACAATTGTCGCGGAAGAGGTTTTAGCTCCTTAGATACGGAGGCTAACTTGTTGAACGCCGCGACAGTCCACGAATACGATTTTTCCGCAGCCTTGCCGGATTGCACGTCACCGCCCGACGCGGAAAGGTTCTTCTTGCTTCGCGAGATGCACCATCGCCTCGCGAACTCCTTCACGGCTCTCACCGCGATGATGCGCCGGGAATTAAGATGGTCCACGTCATCGAACCTTGATGAGTCGCTCGATCGGTGTGAGGCAAGGTTTGTCGCGTTCGCCGACTTGCACAGATTTCTCACTGTCGGCGCCGGAACAGGTTGGATTTCCGCCCAGTCGTATGTCGAGCAACTCGGCAAAGCTTTGGCGGAGGCGCTGCTAAAGCCACAAGGACTGCGCTGCGAGGTGTCGGCGGACGCCACATTCCTCCCGAGCGAATACTGCGAGCTTTTGGGACTCGTCATCACCGAGCTTGTGACAAATTCGGCAAAACATGCGTTTCGAGGCCGCGGTGACGGTGCCGTCCGCATCGAATTCGTCACCGCCCAGGACACATGGGACTGCATCGTATCTGACAACGGCGTCGGCGCGCAGGCGAATTCGTCTGGAGTTGGGTCCAAGATTCTGGCGACGCTGCTGCGTGCGTTGGGTGCTGCGCTTGTCAGCGAATCGGGTCCGCGAGGCACTACGAGTGTGGTTCATTGCCATTCCAACCCGAATTCTCTGGGTGGCGTGGCGTTTGGAGGGGCCAGGGCGCCGGCAGGAGGACATCATGTTGAATAGATCATTGAGGCTGGGAATTCTGCGTAGAGAGTTCGTGATCAATTTTTGGGAGAGACTTACGCCACTGGCGTTCGGCTTACTGATGGGTGGGCTAATAATGTTACTTATCGTGAGTTATGCGGGCGTTCCGATAGTCTGAACCTTGCCGCGGGACCGCTGCATCATCGCACGTCACGCCGATAGGAGAGCGATGTGTTGATCACACAGCAGACTAAAGCGCCGCCTGCCTACCTCATCGCCGAAGGTACAGTATTGGATCGCGCCACCTTCAACACATATCGGGCCGGGCTCTGCTGCTAGCGTGCTTTAGTTGACGCTTTAAAAAAACCTTCTTGTCCGCGGACGTTCGCCCTTGGCCGCCCAAATCCGGCGATTCATCGTGGGTAAATTTGCGGGTGCGAAACAAGGCCGATTATTAGTCGATTGATATTCCAACGTAATTTCCGCTTTTTTGCAGACACTCCCTCCGCCAAGCGCCTTATTCGCAGTAATGCGCCCCATTCAGCGGCGCGCTCTTGCTGGATGCTCGCGGATTGACATCGCGCCTTGACGAAGCGTGAACCGCTCGTGCGGCCAATTCGCAACCGCGGCGCCGAACGCAGCATGCCCGACAGTGAGGTTCGCGGTCGCGGCAATGCCCATCGGATGTGAGCGACACGGTTCCGGTCGTAGCCCCCTCATTGTTTCTCGCTGCTGAGTCGGCGCATAGGGTGACGGGTATCGCCTCGCTTATTTTGCTGGCGGACATAGGCGAACAGCGCTTCCGGACGCTGCATCTTAACTTTGAGGGCGGCGATCAGCGCATCTTCCGCGTCAACGACGACATGTTCCGTCTTCCCCTCAATCTTTAAGCCGACCGCAAACTGCACCTGTGCTCTCCCGCTTTCAACAAAAGGTAGCACAATTCGATTTGGGTGTGAGGCACAATAAGCTCGTCAAGCGTCATGGCCGATGGCAGCCCGGTGTTAAACGGTGCCGGTGCCAATCGGTGTCAAAGCATGCTTAGATCGTGTGGTTGAGTCCGGAGATTACGCTGGGCTCTCTCCCTGCGCTGTCATGACGACCACTGAGCGCCGCTTTGTCCCACGATCGCCGGCAGGGATTGATGCTGCGTCGCCCCCAGCCTTCGCGCCAAAGCGGTGGGCTTGCGCGATCCGCGATAGTAGATTGCATGGTGGAGCGGCGCAATGTCGCAACCGGCATGCCGGACCGGCAATTGGCGCGCTGTTTGCTGTTGTAAGTGCCGCTAGGGCCCAATTCGCAGGTTTGCGCGATTCACCAAACCTCACGAGCGGCTTGATTAGCGGGCGGCAGCGCGGTCATATCGGTGGCGGGAAGACTTAAAGTGATGCATCAAACGATCAGCGGGATGTCGCACCGGCGTGTGCGGTAGTGAGAGGGTATAGCCCATGAAGAGCATTGCAGTTGTAGCGGCGGCCGCACTCGCGCTGCTGGCAGGGCCGGCCACCGCTCAGGATAAGACCATCAAAATCGGTTTTATCAGTACGTTCAGCGGGCCCGCCGGCGCAATCGGCACCGACATGAAAAACGCGTTTGAGCTCGGGCTCGATCATCTCGGTCGCAAGCTCGGCGGCCTGCCGGTTGACGTCATTTACGAGGACGACCAGCAAAAGCCCGAAGTCGGCGTGCAAAAGACGCAAAAGCTGCTCGAATCCGATCACGTCGACTTCGTTGCCGGTTACATCTGGTCGAACGTCATGCTGGGCTCGCTGAAGCCGTTGGTTGAGACAAAGACGATCACGGTGATCACCAATGCCGGCGCGTCGCAACTCGCCGGCGAGATGTGTTCGCCCTACGTGTTCTCGACCTCGTTCAACAACGATCAAGCGCCGCAGTCTCTCGGCCTCTACCTCAATCAAAAGGGGATCAAGAAGGTCTTTATGATGGGGCCGAATTATGCGGCCGGCCGCGACATGCTGCAAGGCTTGCGCGACACCTATAAGGGCGAATTCGTCGGCCAGGAGATGACCCGCTGGCCGGATCAGCTCGATTTCTCGGCCGAACTGTCAAAAGCCCGGGCGGCGCAGCCCGACGCACTGTACGCTTTCTACCCCGGCGGCGCGGGCATTCAGTTCATCACCCAATACGTCCAATCGGGCCTGAAGGGACAGATACCGCTCTACCAGAACTACATAATTGACGAACTGTCGCTGCCCCGTCTCAAGGATCTGGCGGTCGGCATTCTCGGTTCGTCGAATTGGGCCGGCGATCTGCCCAACGAGGCCAATAAGAAATTCGTCGCCGACTATCACGAGAAATACAAGAAATGGCCTTCGAACTACGCCGCCCAGACCTATGATGCCGTTTCCCTCCTCAATAGTGCGGTGATGGCGGTCAAAGGCGACCTGTCGAAAAAGGATGAGATGCGCAAGGAAATGGAAAAGGCCGAATTCAAATCCGTGCGCGGCAACTTCAAATTCGGCAACAATCACATCCCGATCCAGAACTACTATCTCACCAATACGGTGCAGGAAGGTGACGAGTTCCTGCTCAAGACGGTGTCGACCATCGTCGAGAACGATCAGGACCGCTTCCACGACAAATGTCCGATGAAATAGCGGTCGTCAGCAGGCACTGATTTGGTCATGGCGCGTCTCGCCGGCATCGCCGAATTTTGGCTCGACAAGCCTGTGGTGGCGATAAACACGGCTACTTATTGGCACGCCCTGCGCGGGAACGGCCTCGACGACCAGTGCGACGGCTTCCGGTCGTTGCTGTTGCGCCGCTAGGATCGCAAGCCGATGCGCAAAGGCCCACCCCTTATTGTCGGCGTCAGCGGCGCGTCCGGCGCAATTTATGGCGTGCGGCTCCTGGAAATTCTGCGCGCCGCAAAAATTCCGACGCATCTCATCGTATCAAAATCGGCGGCGCTGACGCTGAAGGAGGAGATGGGAATTCCGCTGGAGAAGGTTCGCGCACTCGCCGAAACCAACTATCAGAATGCGGATCTCGGTGCGGCGGTCTCGTCGGGCTCGTTCCGCACCCGTGGCATGATCATTGCGCCGTGCTCGATCCGCACCTTGTCCGATATCGCCTACGGCACCACCGACAGCCTGCTGAGCCGAGCCGCCGACGTTACCCTCAAGGAGCGCCGCCGTCTGGTGCTGGTGGTGCGCGAGGCGCCGCTTCACGCCGGCCATTTGCGCAGCATGCTGGCCGCGACCGAAAGCGGCGCGATCATCGTGCCGCCGGTACCGGCGTTCTACCAGCATCCGAAGAGTGTTGACGACATTGTCAATCAGGCCGTCGGTCGCTGCCTCGATCTGTTCGATATCGATGTCGGCTTGGTCAAACGGTGGCGGGCCGAAGACGAGGCATAGGCTCCTCATGATGACCAGGCAGACGTCGCGTTTCTGGAAGTTTTCGCTGGTGGTTTATGCCGATGCCGCCGTGCAGGCCGAGTGCCTCGATCTGCAGGACCGCTACGGGATCGACCTCAATCTGCTGCTTTTTTGCGCCTATATTGGCGCGGTACACGCCGTCGTGCTGCCGCCATCCGCATTGGAGGAAGCCGCGGGCCTGGTCGCCGATTGGCACGGAAATATCGTGCGAAGCTTGCGAACAGCCCGGCGTGCGCTGAAGCCGTTCGCCGCGAGTGAAACACCCCTCGCCGATCCGGCGGCGGAATTACGGTGCAGCGTCAACACGGCCGAGCTGGACGCCGAAAGGCTCGAACAGATGATGCTCGAAGCTTGGAGCGCGCCGCTCGTCGGCGGCTGGCCGCGCGCCGAACCGGAAGCTGCGGTCGCCGCCAACATCCGCGCGCTGTTCCGGGCCGGCAACGGGCCGACCCGGCTGGCCGGCCTGCCGCCGCGGCTCATCGCCGCGGCACGCTGGCATCTGCTGCGTCGTTTCCTCGGCCTCCAGCATTGACTTAGTTAACCGACATAATAAACTTACTTTGCTATCTGGAGTGCGCAGACCATATGCAGGCTCAGTCCGCATCAGCGCCGGTCAAGCTCGCGCCGCGCGGCGGCGAGCATCCGCTCGACATAAGCTTGCGCGGTTATCTGGAAACCAACGCCGACATAATTACCCGCATCACCAAGCCGGTGCGTCTGGACGACATCGGCGCGCTGTCGGCGCAGAGCGATCAGCCGATCGTGTTCGAGAACATCGTTGAAAAGCCGAACTTCCGGCTTTGCGACATGCTGGTCAAGAACCGCCGCTCGCAGGCGCGCGCGCTTGGCGTGACGCCGGCTGAATACCTGAAGACGCTCGCCTTCCGGCTGCGGCAGCCGCCGCGCGGGCTGACCAGCGTTAGGAGCGGCCCGGTAAAGGAGAACGTGCGGACCGGTAGTGACGTCGATTGGACGATCCTGCCTATCCCGCGCCACAAGGATAAAGACGCCGCGCCCTATGTTACGGCAATGAACATCATCCGCGACCCGGAAACCGGCTTCTACAACTCGTGCCATGCCGGCACATATGCGGTCGGTCCGCGCCGCGGTCTGATCAGTTTCATTACCCCGCACTCGCACATCATCATGAACAAGTACCGGGCGATGGGTAAAGACAAGATGCCGATCGCCTTCGTGTTCGGCATTCCTCCGGCTTACGAGATCATGGGCAATTTTTCCGGCTTGCACATGGATATGTGGGGCGAGATGGAAATGGTCGGCACCATCATGGACCGCGACATCGCGATGGTGCCGTGCGAGACGATCGAGCTGACTGTGCCGGCGGAGGCCGAGATCGTTGCCGAGGGTTACGTGCACCTGCGCGAGAAATATCCAGTTGGCGAAGTTACTTCGCCGTCGATGTATCACCTGCCGCATTCGGAGATGGTGCCGGAGGTCGAGATCACAGCGCTGACGATGCGCGGCGACCGCCCGATCTACCGCAATCATCAGACCACGCCCGACACCGATCATCAGACGTTGCCGCGGCTATGTCACGAGGCAGTGCTGTACAATCGCCTCACCGAAATCGGGCTCACGGTCACCGACGTGCGCTTTCCGACCTGGGGCGCCGCGCTGTCCTGCATCCTGCAATTCGATTATCCGCGCGACGGTTTCGTCAATGACGCGCTGATGACGGCCATGGGCGCGCCGTGGCTGAATACCAAAATGGTCGTCGCCGTCAGTCCGGACACCAATATCGACGATGCGCGCGACGTCTATCACGCGATCGCGACGCGAGTCGATCCGGCGCGCGACATCATCATCGTGCCGCACACCCGCGGCTCGCCGTTCGATCCGTCCGGCGAGCCGATCGAGGGACACGCGCCGCTACGCACCGTCGGCAAGATCGGCATCGATGCCACCCGGAAGTCACGCCATGACCCGGCCGATTTCGAGCGGGCTTGGCCGATTAACTGGGGCAAAGTTCGCTTGGAAGATTTTCTCTAAAGATCGCAGAAAGGAGTCAGGAGCATGAACAAGCAGGCAATCCCACCCAAGCCGCATGTGCTGGTCGAGGCGCAGCCCTTCATTCCCTATGTGCGCGAGGAAGATTTTTCGCCCAAGCTCAAGCCGGTGCTCGAGCCCTATAAGAAACGGATGGGCTTTCTGCCCAATGCGCTCAAGCTTTACGCCTATCGCCCGGAAATCGCCGAGACGTTGTGGAAGCTCAACAGCAACATTATGCGCGATCCGTCGTCGACGCTCGATCAGCTGCTTAAGCGCAAGCTCGCCGCCATTGCCTGTGCCACCAACGGCTGCGCCTATTGCACGGCGCACAGCTGCTCGATGCTGAAAAAGCCACGCGGCGACGACTTCGAAGGCTGGGGCGTCAGCGAGGAGGAATTACAGGCACTGATCACCGGCGAGGTCGATCCGAAAGACGAATTTGAGCGCGCCTGCTTCGACTACGTGCGCGCCGCGTCGGAGGATCCGACCTCAGTGTCCGATGAAATTCTGCAGCGGCTCAAGAAAAACCTGACACCGGCACAGATTGTCGAGCTCTCCTGCGTGGTCGGTTTCTGGAAATTCTACAACACCGTGCATGACAGCCTGCATATACCGGTGGAAAGCCAGCTTTTGCACGACACCGGCTATGTCGATCTCTCAGTCGCGCGCTAAGCGCGGCGGGCGGGGGCGCCCCATGGCGGCGCCGCGGCGCACGGCCAAAGCGCCGAGCTTTCGGCTGCCGGCAACGGTGTCGCGACCGGCCCTGCTTGAGGCCGGCTCCGATGAGCGCTTTCGGCGGCTCGTCAACGATCTCCTGACGATAGCGAGCCGCATGACAGCGGTGCGCGAACACTTGGGAAGCCGCATCGGTATCACCGCGCCGCAATACAGCCTGCTTATGGCCATCGGCCAATTCCAGGGCGAGCGCGGCGTCGGCGTGTCGGCGATTGCCCGCGTGCTCCACGTGTCCAGCGCCTTTGTCGCCACGGAAACCGGCAAGCTCGCGCAAGTCGGGCTGCTCACAAAGCGCGCGAACCCCGAGGATGGTCGCGCGGTCCTCTTAAGCTTGAGCCGCGCCGGCCGAACTTTGATCGAGCGCAACAGCGGCGAGGTCCGCGCGGTCAACGATATCTTCTTCGGCGCCCTGACGCCGTCGCAGTTTGCCGCCGCAACGACCGCAATGACCGCCTTGGTGCTCGGGTCGGCGCGGGCAGTCTCGCATGTGGACCGCGCCGAAATCGGCTCCTGGAAGGCAGCCGCGGAATGACCGGAACCATCTGCTTGCCCGCAACCCCGACCTTGTGCCCACAAAAAACGCTTGTGAAATCCGGGTGGGATGACAAGGTTCGAGGCGTCGGTTGGGCACTTGCTTGATTGTACGTGCGCGTCGATTAGCTTTCAGGAACACCGCGCGAGGACTTTGCCGTGTTCGCCCAACAGGTCGTCAACGCCGCCATGCTCGGATCGGTTTACGCGATGGTGGCGGTCGCGCTGACGTTGAGCATCGGTTTCCTCAATTTCAGCCTTCCCGGCCTGTTCATGATCGGCGGAATGACGGTGTGGGCGCTCGCACACGCGAGCGTGCCGCTCCCATTCGCCATGATCGGCGCGCTCGCGATCGCCGCCGCCGCTTCGCTTGTCGTCGAGCGTTTCACCTGGCGTTGGATGCGCGCGACCTCGCCATTCGCGCCGCTCGTCCCTTCGATGCCATTTCTGCTTTTGTTCGAGCATTTGGCGATCGCCTATTGGGGCTCGGACATGCGGATCATGCCGATCGAGCTCAGCGTGAGGGGAAAGGCGTGAATTCGTTGGGCAAGCTCGACCTCGATCAGGTGCGGCAACTCGTTATCGCCGGTTGGACCGGGCGGGATGTAGCCGCATTGGAAAAACACATCCGGGAGCTCGAGGCGCTCGGCGTGAAGCGGCCGCAGACCACGCCGATCT
>Ga0181531_10002129_pt1 | contig 12397 bp, 12 predicted proteins | sample PEATcosm2014_Bin_38_FD_119743 | JGI IMG/M metagenome (GOLD analysis project Ga0181531, IMG submission 119743) | Peatland microbial communities from MTU Mesocosm Facility, Houghton, MI, USA - PEATcosm2014_Bin11_10_metaG | ecosystem: Environmental > Terrestrial > Soil > Wetlands > Peat | place... | reverse complement strand
GAACGCGGCGATGGCGGCCTCCGCGGCGCGATTCTACGGGGTGCCGCTCCCGGTGATTCAGCAGGCGGTGGCTGAGTTTGAGGGCGTGCGGCGGCGTCAGGAGGTGCGCGGGGAGAAGAATGGGGTTAAGGTGATCGACGACTTCGGCCATCACCCGACGGCGATTCGCGAGACACTCTCCGGTTTGCGGCGGCAGTACGCGGGGCACCGCATATGGGCGGTGTTCGAGCCGCGGTCGAATACGACGCGGCGCGCGGTTTTTCAGCATGAATTGCCGGCGGCATTCGCGCAGGCGGACGGGGCGATTTTGGCGAAAGTCGCGAAGCTCGAACAAATCCCGGAGGCCGAGCGGTTGCATCCGGAGCAGGTGGTGGCGGACATCGCGGCGACGGGAAAGCCGGCTTTCTACGAGCCCGATGCCGAGCAGATTATCTCGCGGGTGAAATCATTGGCGAGGGAAGGGGATGTGGTGGTGGTCTTCAGTAACGGGGGATTTGATAACATCCACGCAAGGTTGCTGGAGTCACTTTGAATCGGGTTGCTGACGGGACCTTATAAATGCCCGTCCATTTGGGTGGACGCATAGGTGGCTCTCAACAAGCCCAAATGCAAACGGGCAACCAACGGGATTGTCGACGAGACATTTTGGAAATAGTTTGAATGATTCCGGCATCGCGGTGCGGCAAATATTAGGATCGGGTAACGCTCGTGAAGAATAAGAGCTCCGGCAAGCGTCTTGTTTGGAATTTGGCATCGTCATATTGTTTGAGTTATGGTTCGCGGATCTCGAAACTTAGATGCCATTGCCCGGCCAATGTCAGGATTTGGCAAATGCTCTCCAGTTTTGGGAAGTGCAAAATTGTTCTTCGCCGATAACTTGCACATACGGGCAGCCGGTCAGGCAGTTTACAAGACACCGGGAATAAGGATTCATTCGTGTCACCGGTTCCGTTTTGCAGATATTGGGGTCGGGCCATCCTCGCGAAAAACGGAACGTTTCAACAGGTCTCTGTGCTGGGTTGGATATGGTCATACTTGGCTCTTCTGTTATCGCTCCATTAATTCGATCCAGCGCCGCATGTAATCCAGCAGGCGGGAGAGGCTTCCGAGGGTTCAACAAAAGATTTCCAGTTTGGGTTCATGCAAAGGTAGCCCCGGCGGAGGCGAATGGTATGCGGGCACCCTTCGGGGCATTCAACCAGACAGGCGGCGGTGTGCCGGAATCTCGGGAGGGGCTTTGTGCGGCAGATAGCCGGGTCAGGCAACGCTCGTGGCGAGGGAGGGTTCTCCTTCACATCCTGCAATGACGTTGGCGGCTGCATAGTTTTCCACGCCCACAATTTTTAGCGCCGGGTGAATCGGAACGATCCACCGATTATGGCTATTTGTACGTGGGACTTGCCGTGCTTTTTCGCCGGAACTTGGTCTGGCGGGGCGTTGTTCGTTGGGGGATGATCGCCCCGGCGAAATGGATTTTGTGTGCTTTGGCGGCCCGCTGGGTGGTAGCGTTCGTCATGCCGAAGCGACCGAATAAAAATCCGTTATCGACGTACTTGAATCTCCCGCCAGGGTGCCCGGAAATTGTCCTGTTTCGCATTTCCGGGCAAAGGCCGAGTATCTCATAATATGCTCTCGATAAGCGAATTCGACCCAGAGTTTCAATCTTCGGCCGGCGGCGCTGGGAGCGCTCATTCCCGGCTCCCCGCAGCGCTGTGATGACTCGCGATTACCTGGCCCGGCACCGGGCTCACGATTACCTATACCTCATCGAGCGGTGGCGCGCTGTGGCGCGGCGCGCGGGCCTCGTCATGCGCCGGCTGACCGCGGGCTCGGAGTTCAATCTGTATACGGTGCGCAGTCGAAACCTGCCGCGCGATGGGACGATCTATATTTCCGCCGGCATTCACGGCGATGAGCCGGCCGCCACCGAGGGCTTTATCACTTGGGCGGAGAAAAACATCCGGCAGTTGAAACGGCGTCCGTTTTTCCTGGTGCCATGCATCAACCCATGGGGCCTCGTGAACAATTGCCGGACTGATTCGAGCAGACGCGATCTGAACCGCGCATTTCAGTGTGAGAAGATTCCAGAAATCGCGGCGCTCAAGCGCGCGACGGCCAATCGCCGTTACTCACTCGCGTTGACGTTGCATGAGGATTACGACGCGGTGGGCATTTATATGTACGAGATCCGCGGCGCACTGCCGTACTGGGGGGAAGCGCTGATCGAGGCCGCGAGCCCGCACGTTCCCGCCGATTGGCGCCCGGAAATCGAAGGCCGCGAAGCCGAGGGAGGCCTGGTTCGTCCGGTATTGGACATGAAAATTTTCGAAGAAATGGGCCTTCCCGAGGCGGTCTACCTGCGGCTGCAGGGATGCCCGCGCGTTTTCACCATCGAGACGCCGTCCGAGTATGGGCTGGACCGGCGCGTCCGGGCGCACGTGGCGGTGATCGAGGAATGTATCCGGCGGGTGGGACGCCGGAGCGGAGCGAGATAGCTGGCGGCGAGCGGGACGGCCGCTCCCGGTCATTTATCCTGAATCTTCGGGGGCACCGCTCAGTCTACGGAATATCCTCGGCGAGCACTTCGAATTCGATTTCATCAAACGCGGACGGGTCCGCATTGGACGTAGCGGTCAGGGTGGCATCGGTGAAATTGAAATGTCCCGGGGTGGCGCCGGTATTTCGCATCTGCCATATGATCTCGACGATGCCGCCTGGCGGCAGGGTTACCGGGATCGAGTTGATGTCCGGCGGAATGACGTAACCAGCGGAGCCGGTGGTGATGCTGGTGCCGGTAACGGCGGCGGTGATATTGTGGGCTCGATAGACGAAGGCTTCCGTGAAGCCAGGGCCGGGCTTGGTGGCGGTAAGGGTGTAGGTATCCGCGGATGTGCCGGAGTTTTGGAGAATGACGGGGAGGTTATAAACCTGGCCGTGGTTTTTTATATTGGCGAAGAAACCGGGGCCGTTGGTGCCGGTGACGCCGACGCCATATAGGTGGCCATCAAAATAGTAACTGAGATCTGGCTGATAGGCTCCGGATTGCGGATAGGCGGAAATGACGATCTGGCCGCTGGTGAAGGTGAATGCGTCGGTGGTATCGGTGAAGCTGAAGCCGGGAATGCGGGACCTGACGCCGAAGGAGAGGTTGGTGAACTCGATACTTGCAACGCCGGTCTTGCTGATACCTGCAATCATGTGGACGGTGCCGAAACATTCGAAGTTATGAAGGGGGGAACTGGCGTCGGCGATGGGTGCGGTGCCGCTCTTGAGGATATTGACCACGCGGAAGGGAAGCTTGTCGGTAATATTGAGCAGGGTGCCGCTAAGATAGGGGACGATAGCGGGATCCACCTGCTGGAAGAGGCTGGCCAGGGAGCCGGTAGGGAAGATGGACTGGAGTCTGCCCGTGGCGGCGACGGTGCCGCTGATGGTGTAGTAATAGATGGGCGCAGGGATAAGGCCGACGGTCGTATTGGAAAGTACAAGGGTGTGACCGCCCTGGAGGGATTTGTTTGTAAGATCGATGGTGACGCTCTGGACTGCGGGCAGGCAATGGCCGGGGAGGGTGGAGAGAAGGAGGGCTGCCGAAGCGAGCAGCAAGCGCATGGAGTGTTTCATAAGAGAGGGGCCCTTCAGTGCGGGCTGAATTCATCCCGCGACGCCGTCAGCATGCAACCCCGGCGCGTTTCGGCCAAGAAATTTCGGTAAGGGTCAGCCAATATATGGAGATGTTGACGGGTCGACGATTCCTCCGGCCAATGGTAGGTTCCAAATTCGAAAAACAATGACCAGCGTCTTCAAGATCGACGGAATGAGCTGCCAGAATTGCGCCCGCCATGTGCGGGAGGCGCTGCAGGAGGTGCCCGGCGTTGAGTATGCCGAGGTGGATCTGGACGCCGGGCGCGCGCGCGTGAAGGCGGAACGGGCGGACGTGGAGGCGCTCGTCGCGGCGGTTGGACGCGCCGGTTACACGGCGGAGCCCGAGGAGACGGAGGGGCCGGCAGCGGCCGCGGGCGCCGGGTGGAAGTTCAACGTGATCTTCTCCCTCGCCATCGCCGCGCCGCTGATGATCGCCGACCATCTCCTCCATCCGGATATGCACGGCTGGTTCGGCTGGGCAAGCCTTGCACTGGCGTTGCCGGTGCAGGTGTTTTGCGGATGGCGGTTCTATCGCGGCGCGTGGCAGCAATTGCTCGTGGGCCAGTCCAACATGGACACGCTGGTGTCGCTGGGCTCGACGGCGGCGTTCGTGCTCAGCCTTTACGGCCTTCTTGTTCCGGGGCGCGTCCATCATCTCTATTTCGCGGAGGCGGCAATGATCATCGGGTTGATCAGCCTTGGCCATTACATCGAGGCGCGCGTGGGTGAGCAAGCGGCGGGGGCGCTCGCGCAATTGATGCGGCTGGCCCCGCAGCAGGCCCGGCGCCTTTCGCGGGACGGCTCCGAGGAGACTGTGGCGCTTGGCGCTCTGGTGCATGGGGATCGCGTGATCTTGAGCCCCGGGGACCAGGCTCCCGCCGATGGCGAAGTTATCGACGGCGAATCCTCGGTCGATGAAAGCATGCTCACCGGTGAGTCGGCGCCGGTTGAGAAACGGCCCGGCGAGAAGATCTACACCGGCACGGCGAATCAAACCGGCCGGCTCATTGTAAAGGTCACCGGGCTGGGTGAGGAGACGGCGCTGGCGCGCATTATAGAAGTGGTGCGCCGGGCGCAGGGCAGCCGCGCGAGCATCCAACGAATTGGGGATAAGGTCAGCAGTATCTTCGTCCCCGTCGTCGTGCTCATCGCCGTGGCCACGGCGCTTGCCTACGGCCTGCACGGCGCCTGGGAGCAGGGCATCATCAACGCTGCCGCCGTGCTCATCGTGGCCTGCCCGTGCGCGATGGGGCTCGCGACGCCCGCGGCCATCATGGCCGGCACCAACGCAGCGGCGAAGAACGGCATCCTGGTGCGCGACGGGACGGCGCTGGAAAGGTGTGGCGCGATTACGGCGATTCTTTTCGATAAAACCGGGACGCTTACCGAGGGCAGGGCGCGTGTGGAAAAATTCGCCGCTCTCGCCGGCAAGGATGACATCACCATGCGCGCGGTCGCACGCGCCATCACCGTGCCGAGCCGCCACCCGTACAGCCGGGCCGTCGCGGAATTTGCGGGCGATGTCCCGAATGCGCCGCTGACCGACTGGCGCGAAGAGCGCGGCCTCGGCGTCAGCGCGAGATGGAACGGCGCGAAGGTTTTCCTCGGCTCGCTGAAAGCGCTGCGGGAGCGCGGCGTCGATTTATCCGAGCTTCCCGCGTGGCCGGGGACGCTCTTGGGACTCGAGGCCGCGGGCAAGCTGGTCGCTGCCATCGCCCTCAGCGATCCCCTCAAATCCGGCGCACCGGAAATCGTCCGCCGCCTGCGCCAGAGCGGGCTGCACGCATATCTCGTCTCCGGCGATACCGACGCGACCGTTCGCTCCATTGCCGCCGCCGCAGGCATTTCGCCGGAGAATGTCTTTGCCGAAGTGAAGCCAGAAGAAAAGGCCGGAATCGTCGAGAGACTCCAGGCCTCCGGCGAGCGCATCGCCTTTGTCGGAGACGGCATCAACGACGCCCCCGCCCTGGCGCAGGCCGATCTCGGCATCGCCGTCACGCGGGCCAGCGATGTCGCGCGCGAGGCGGCCGATATCCTTCTGCTGAAGGCCGATATCGAGGCCATCCCGCAGGCGCTCGATATCTGCCGCGCCACGTTGCGCACCATCAAGCAGAACCTCTTCTGGGCTTTCTTTTACAATGCTGCGGCGATTCCGCTTGCGGCCGTGGGAGTGCTGCCGCCCGTCGCGTGCGCGGCGGCCATGGCGGTCTCGGACATTTGCGTCATTGGCAATAGCCTGCGCCTTCTGCGCAAGGGCTCCAGCAAGTCATAGCCAGGACTTGCTCCCCGGCCCGCGCGCCGGGGGCCAAGAATCGTCCAGAGGTGGGCAATGGAGGGCAAGCGCGTTGTTGCAACCGGTGGCACTCTCGCCCCGTGAAACCGCACCAAGCCTCCAGCCAGCCCCTGCAAGCGCCATGATTGTCCTCGCACTCACCGCGTTTGTGGGCCTCGCCCTGGTCACTTTTTTCCTGGTCCTGTTCATCAGCTACGCTGCCAGCGGCGGCGGCGCGGAGCACGAAGCGCTCTTGCCGCTCGAGGATGAAACCCCGGCGCCCATCGCGGTGCGCCACCGCCACCCTTAGCCCCGCCTCTCTCTCCATGCACGATCAGGTACGCCTGCCAGCAGGCTCAAAAGTTAAGATTGAATTCAACGACGGCATTGTCCGGCAGTTCATGATCGCCTCCATTCTCTGGGGCGTCGTTGGCATGCTGATCGGGGTCCTTATCGCTACGGAACTCTCGTTCTGGCAGGCGAATCTCAGCATCCGGTACATCACATTCGGCAGAATCCGGCCGCTCCATACGAATGCCTCCATTTTTGCGTTCGTCGGGAATATGCTGTTCGCGGGCATCTATTACTCGACGCAACGGCTGTGAAAGGCCCGGCTTGCTTCGAACGTCCTGTCGCAAATCCATTTCTGGGGCTGGCAGGCCATCATCGTGGCCGCGGCGATCACCCTCCCGCTCGGCCTCACGCGCGGCAAGGAATATGCCGAGCTGATCTGGCTCATCAATATCGCGGTGGTACTGATCTGGGTTGTCTTCGCCGTCAATTTCTTCTGGACGCTGGCGCGGCGGAATGAGCCGTCTCTCTATGTCGCGCTCCGGTTTTATATCGCCACCATCGTGACGGTGGCAGTTCTCTACATCGTCAATCACCTTTCGTTCCCCACTAGCTGGGTGCACTCCTACTCCATATTCGGTGGAGTACAGGATGCCCTGGTGGAATGGTGGTACGGGCACAACGCGGTCGCATTCTTTCTCACTACGCCGGTGCTCGGCATCATGTATTATTTCCTGCCGAAGGCCGCGGGGCGGCCGGTTTATTCCTACCGGCTCTCGATTGTCCACTTCTGGTCGTTGGTGTTCATCTATATATGGGCCGGGTCCCATCACCTGCTCAATACGGCGCTGCCGAACTGGCTGCAATCGGTCGGTGAATTGTTTCGCTCATGCTCTGGGCGCCCTCGTGGGGCGGCATGCTCAATGGCTTGCTCACCCTCCGGGGAGCCTGGCACAAGGTTCGCACGGACCCCGTGCTGAAATTCTTCGCCGCCGGCGTCACGTTCTACGGCATGGCCACGTTCGAGGGGCCGATGCTGGCGATCAAGTCGGTCAACGCGCTGGCCCATTACACGGATTGGATTATCGGCCACGTCCACAGCGGCACGCTCGGCTGGAACGGCTTCATGGCCGCAGGCATGTTCTATTACCTCGCACCGCGCCTGTGGAACCGGAAGCTCTACTCAGTGGCCGCGGCGAACATGCACTTCTGGATCGGGCTGGTCGGCATCCTCCTCTACATCGCATCGATGTGGGTCTCCGGGATCACCCAGGGGCTCATGCTGAGCGCCACGCACGATGGCGGCACAGTGCTGGCCTATCCCAATTTCATCGACGCGGTCATCGCCACCAAGGCGATGATGTACACCCACGCATTCGGCGGAACGCTCTATCTGGGCGGATGGCTGATGCTCGTCTGGAATATCTGGATGACGATCAAAGGCGCTGAGCCGGTCAATGGCGCCGTCGACGTCTTCATCGAGGAGAAGACGCCGGCGATGGGTCTCAAGGGCGGGTTCTTCAATGTCCCGGTTCTCGCCTGCGCGGGCCTGATTATCTTTGTCACTGGATGGGCGGCGTTGAACGGCGTTGCCAGCGGAATCTCCGGATGGCTTGCCATTCTCGTGGTCATGGCCGCCGTGATGCATAAGGAATTCTCGAAACAAACCTGGGGCAATTGGTACGAACGGCTCCTCGAGAATTCGCTCCCGTTCACGGCGCTTACCATCCTGGCCGTGCTGGTAGGTGGCATGGTGGAGATCATCCCCACTATCATCATCAATCAGGCCGATAGCATCGAAGGGGTCCGCCAGATTCCCTACACGCCGCTGGAGCTTGCCGGCCGGGATATCTATGTGCGAGAGGGATGTTACTTATGCCACTCGCAGATGATCCGCACATTGGTCGGCGATGTCTTGAGATACGGCGATTACTCGAAGCTTGGTGAAAGTATCTACGATCACCCCTTCCAATGGGGCTCCAAACGGAACGGTCCGGACCTCGCTCGCGAGGGCGGCAAGTATCCCAGTCTCTGGCATTTCAATCACATGCGGAATCCGCGCGATGTGACTCCGGGTTCCATCATGCCGAATTACCCGTGGCTCTACACCGATGATACCGATGTTGAGATATTGCCCCGGAAGATCGAAGTGATGCGCAAGCTCGGCGTCCCGTATCCGGCTGCCACCGAGGAGGACATCCAGGCTTCCGTTGAACAGCAGGAGAACGCGATCGTCGATGATCTCAAAAAGGGCGGCGCGGTCGTTGATCCAAAAAAGGAAATCGTCGCTGTCATCGCCTATCTTCAGAAGATCGGTAAGTCGGAGAAAGTAGTTCCGAAAGGGGAAGCAACCGCTCCGAGAACCGCCTCGCTGTCGCCATAACGATTACCCCAACGAACCTATGGAAATATTCAATCGCATCACAGTCGAGCAATGGCAGCACATTCTGTCGATTGTCTCGATGATGCTCTTCGTCTGCGCCTTCATCGTAATCCTCGCATGCTCCATCGGAATGTCGCGCAAGAAACTGACCCACATGGAAACCCTCCCGCTGGATGGCGATTCTTCAGACCATGAGTGACGATCCAAATACACCGAATCCACCCGAGTCGCCGTTTGACGACGATCTGCGCCCGCATTCCTTCGATGGAATTCAAGAGTACGACAAGCGCCTGCCCAATTGGTGGCTGTTCACCCTGTACGGCTCGATTATATTCTCCTTTGGTTACTGGAGTCTCTATCATCATTGGCACATAGCCAGGGAGCCGGGCGAGGCCGTAGTGGCCGAGATGCAGGAGAATCAATTGGCCGAAGCGCAGAACTCAGGTGTGATTACTGACGACCAGATGTGGTCATTGAGCAAGGATGCGACAACGGTGGATGAGGGTAGGACAATTTTCAGCACCACCTGCGTCCCCTGTCACGGAGATCATCTCCAGGGCAAGATTGGACCAACACTAATCAAGGATAAGTGGCTCCACGGCGGCAAGCCCACGGAGATCATTCACACCATTACCAATGGCGTCCCGCCCAAAGGCATGCCCACATGGGGCCCCGTCCTTGGCCGGGAGAGAATCATGCAAGTGGCTGCCTTCATTCTAAGTCTTAATCATTTCCGGGAGCCGGCAGCGGCTTCTCCGCCGCCCGGCCCAATCACCGCGGCCAACTAATGGCAGTCTCCGCGCCCAGTCTCGAGTCCGCTGCTGCGCGTCAGGTGTCGCCCTGCCGCTCGCCGATGAGCTCGCAGCCTCGCGCCTGCGGCGGCGAGGGGTCTTCGTGCGCGATCAGGCGCTCTGGGCCAAGCTGGCCCGCGTCCGCAAAATCCTTTTCGATAAAACCGGCACGCTCACGCTCGAAACAATGGAGCTGGCAAACCCGGAGGCGTTCGCTGCCCTCACCGCGAATGAGAAGCGCGTTCTCCTCGCACTCGTGCTGGACAATTTGCATCCCGCCAGTTGCTGCCTGCGCGAGCATCTCATGGCCGCCCGCATCCAGCCTGCCGCCATCGGTTTGGTTTGCGAGGAGATCGGATGCGGCCTAGAAACCGCCGATGGGCACTGGCGCCTGGGCCGCGCCAATTGGGCCTGCGGCGGGAATACGGAAGCCGAAGGCTGCGTCTTCGCCTGCAACGGTATCGCCATCGCGCATTTCCATTTCCGCGAGGAAGCACGGCCCGGCGTGGCGGAGGAGATCGCATGGCTCGGCCGCCGCGGTTACGCCGTCAATATTCTGAGCGGCGATGGAGCGGAAAAAGTGCGGGCCATGGCGGAGCGATTGGGCCTGGCGTCGGATCAATGCCTCGGGGCGATGTCGCCGCGGGACAAACAGGATTTCGTCCGCCGCGTCGATAAAAACGATACTCTCATGATCGGCGACGGCGCCAACGACAGCCTCGCCTTCAACGAAAGCTGGTGCACCGGGACGCCCTCCATCGACCGGGGCTTGCTGCAATCGAAGTTCGATTTCTATTTCGTTGGCCGCGGCCTCGCGGGCATCCGGGAACTCCTCCTGGTCGCGGGACGCCGCCGCGCCACTGCGCGGGCTGTCATCGGCTTCGCCATTATCTATAACGTCGGCGCGATTGCCATTTCCCTCGCGGGCCGCATGAATCCAGTGATGGCGGCGGTCCTTATGCCGGCCAGCTCCGTGGTCGCGCTCCTGATGGTGACGATGGGCTTGCGGGAGGGGTTCTCCAAATTGTGCGGCGAAAATGCCAAGATAGGCAAAGAAGGCTCCGGCGGGAGGCCTAGAATGTGGCGTTAAGAGATCCTATTCAATGATTCCGCCTGCCATATTACTCATCACCGGCGATGCCGAAATCGAGCGCGCCGTACTCGAGGCCGCGTGCCGCTCCGGCCGCGCGCTGACCGTCGTCCGCACGGCGCATGAGGCGGTGAGAATCTTTTCGCACGGTTTCGATCGCTTCAACCTCATCCTCGTCGATCTTGACCCCGATGTCCATGGCGTCACCCTTTTCAACGCCCTTGATGATTGCCACGGCAAGGCCCCCGTCGTCGTCCTGACCGGGTGCGAGGAGTCTTACGTAACCCCAGTCGCGCTGGCACGCGGCGCCTCCGGATGCCTCGGCAAGCCCGTGACATCAGCCCGCTTCGCCCGCCTGATCGAGGAGTTCTGCCCACTCCCGGCACGCTAGAAAGTCAACCTACCATGAGCACCGCCACCCTACCAACCCGGAACGGCCGCACGAAAACTCCAGCGCGCGAACCGCTCGGCCAATCCCTGGTCTATTGCGTCATCTCGCAGCGCGCCAAAGGCCTTTCCATCGGCGTGAATATGAACCCCGATGGCAATTGTAATTTCGATTGCATCTACTGCGAGGTCGATCGTCGCAGATGCACCGGCGCCCCCGAAGTGGAAGTGGCCCGCATGCGCAATGAACTCGACCATGTCCTCGAGCTCGCCATCACCGGACGCCTCCGCGAGTACCCCGCTTTTCAATCCACTCCCGCCGAACTCCTCGAGCTCAAAGAGGTCGCCCTCAGCGGCGACGGCGAGCCGACGCTCTGCCCGAATTTCCGCGAGGTCGTCGAGGAAGTCGCCCACCTGCGCGCCGCCGGGCGGTGGCCCTTTTTCAAAGTCGTCCTCATTACCAATGCGACCGGGCTGCATATTCCTGCGGTGCGTTCCGGCATCGAGATACTCACCTCCTTCGATGAGGTCTGGGTCAAGCTCGACGTCGGCACCCAGCAAGGCATGGATATCATCAACCGCGCCGATGCCCGCATCGAGATGGTGATGGAAAACATCATCCACCTTGGCCGCGAGCGCCCCGTCGTCATCCAGAGCCTGTTCCCGCTGCTGCGCGGCGCGGAGCCGACTGTGCCGGAAATCGACGCCTACCTCGAGCGTCTGCGCGCACTGCGCGACGCCGGCACCAAGATCGATTACGTCCAGGTTTATTCAGCGCACCGGCCCGCCGTGCATCCGGATTGCGGCCATCTCCCGCTCCGCAGCCTCTCCGGAATCGCGAAACGCGTGCGTGAGGAAACCGGTCTGCGCGCCGAAGTATTTTAACCCTGAATGTCGATCCCGGCCCCAATAAGCGCGGTTGGCTTGAATAAGACCTAACCGGATTTACACCCCGTAAGGGATTCCCTTATAAGCATTAAGACGCATCCCCCAGTGCTGTTTGGCGGTCGGCCCAATTGTGCAAAAAAGGGTTATTAGCAATATTTGTCCACAGTTCGGACAATAATTGTTCCGGACACAAAAAGGAGATCAGCCCAAATGTTTGCCAATAAAAACTTCGTCGAAATTCTAACGCATTCGAAGATCTACATCGATTACGAGCGCGCCTTCACCGATGCCACGGGCCTGCCGGTGAGTCTGCGTCCAGTAGAGTCCTGGCAGCTTCCTCATCGTGGCAAGAAAAGCGAAAACCCCTTCTGCGCAATGATGGCGCAAAAGAGCGGTTCATGCGCCTCCTGCCTCCGCATGCAGGAGCAGCTGTCCCAGAACGCCAAGATCGATCCTGAGACGCTCACGTGTTTCTCCGGCATGAGCGATACCGCCGTTCCCGTGCGGCTGGGGGAAAACCTCATCGGCTTTCTCCAGACTGGCCAGGTCTTCCGGCGCAAGCCGACCGAGGCCGGCTTCAATAAAGCCCGGCTGCAGCTCCAGGAGTGGGGTGTCCAGATGGATCAGAAGGAACTGCGCGACAAATACTTCGG
>Ga0181531_10002128_pt1 | contig 12400 bp, 8 predicted proteins | sample PEATcosm2014_Bin_38_FD_119743 | JGI IMG/M metagenome (GOLD analysis project Ga0181531, IMG submission 119743) | Peatland microbial communities from MTU Mesocosm Facility, Houghton, MI, USA - PEATcosm2014_Bin11_10_metaG | ecosystem: Environmental > Terrestrial > Soil > Wetlands > Peat | place... | reverse complement strand
ATCATCAATAACTACCTGGTGATTGCGGTATTAGTTCTACTGGTCGTTCGATCCATCGGTGAAAAGTCGCGGGATCGCGACTTCGAGGTGGTTCGCGCTGGAATGCTGTTCTTTGCAGCCTTCGCCCTGTGGGAGAACCTGGGCGGGCGGAAGCTGCTGCCATACTATCTGGAACCGTACGGCTTTGCGGGACTCCTGGCTTGCCTGGGATATGTGGCCGCGCGCCGCACGCTGCAGCGGGATGTGAAACTCGGTGAGATTCAAAGTGAGCTTGAATTGGCGCGCCGTACCCAGCTCTCCATTCTCCCCGGCGCTTTCCCCGCATCCAACAGCTTCCGCGTGGCCGCGCGTTATGTTCCCATGACCTCCGTCGCCGGCGACCTATACGACTTTCTCGTCGCCTCTGACAGTGAAGCCGGCCTGCTCATCGCCGATGTCTCCGGCCACGGCATGCCGGCCGCGCTCATTGCCTCCATGGTCAAAATGGCCGCCATCTCGCAGCGCGCCCGTGCCGCCCATCCGGCGCAACTGCTCACCGGAATGAATTCCGCGCTTTGCGGCAACACCCAGGGCCAATTCGTCACCGCGGCCTATGTGCATCTCGACGCCGATGCACACCAGTTGCGCTACGCGGCAGCCGGCCATCCAGCCATGCTCATGCTCCGCAAGAATGTTGTAACGGAAATTGCCGAAAATGGATTGTTGCTGGCCGCCGTGGATCTCGAAACCTATACCGAGAGATCGCTCCCGCTCGAGCCCGGAGACCGTCTTCTCCTCTACACCGACGGCCTTGTCGAAGCCCGCAACGCGCAGGGCGAGCTCTTTGGCGAAGAAGCTCTAGCCGCTGCCTTCCGCGCCACCGCGGACCTGTCAGCCGATCAAACCGCCGATCGCCTGATCGCCCAAGCACAGCGATGGGCCAAATCCCAGGACGACGATCTCACCGTTCTGGTCTGCGACTATCTCGGGGCTCAATGAAGTAGGCCAATTGAGGGACCGCCCCCTCGGCCATCATTTCCCAGTCTTGACTTGGCTGAGCGAATCAACATGAACTTTGAATTGGCTGAGCGAATAAACATGAATCATTCGCTTCGCCTCATCGCCGTCGACGGGTCCAAAGAACAGATAGTTCCCCACTCCCGATACAACCACTCGGCCGCGGTAGAAATAAATCTCACCAGGCTCGGACGTGAAATGCGCCAGTTCCGTTGGGTTATCGGCGATGTCCACTTTGGCGCACAGATGATGCTCTCCCGGCTCCATGGCCACGGAGAAGTAAGATTGGCCCAAGCTTGCGCCCACCCATGCACCATCAATCGCGATCCTGGTCGGCGCCGTGTCCTGAAAGAAGTAAACCAGAGCTTTTCCCTGTTCGGGCTGAGCCAGTTCATGCTTCGTTTTATCCTGCTTCACATCGAATCTGACATCCGTTGGACCGCAAGCCGCCGGCAGATCGGCAGCCTGCACCTGCGCCAACTGAAACGCTCCGAAAATCGCGAGGATCAGAAGCCTCTTCATGACAACCACCTCGGAAGTACCTTACGGAATCACAGACTGAGTCGGCAGTGTCGGCAGCGTCGGCAACTGCTGCTCTTTATGCATCATGCTGAAGCCCACAGCCGTCATTGCCACAGCCCCGCCTATGCCCGCAAGCGTAACAGCCCAGAAACCTCCGCGCGAAAGCCCGGTGTGCAGGCACACAACGTTGCTATAGCGTATCGGAGTCACCTCAGGATCGTTGTGCAGTTGCAGCCCAAAAGAATCCCGATCGATGCTCACAATCCTGCCCACAAACGCCGTCCCATTCTGTAACTCCACCCCAACCCAGTTACCCAGTCCCCTGCTGGCAATGCGCGTATGAACCTTCTCCGCGCTCAGCGGCCTGGCTTCAGCAACCGGCGCGGTCGCCGCCATCAGCGCGCACACAAGTAACATCGCGATAAGTCGCGACAAACTTCGAGTTATCCTGCCCATCTGTCTCCCCCCCGCTCCAGCCTTTCATCGCATTAGAGGGCAGGCATCCATATTTGGTTATGCACGGCGCACAAGAAAAACGGGACGAGCCTCAAGCCCATCCCGTTTGCCCTGCTGCTTTTCACCTCAGACGCTACGCGTAGATACCCCGCTGCTTGATCGTAAACGCCACGCGATCGATCGCCAGCATGTAGGCCGCGATCCGGTTGTTCACGTTGTGCGCTTCCGTATACCGCACCACATCGTCGAAGCTGTCGCGCAGAATTGTCTCCAGCTGCTCGTTCACGATCGCTTCCTTCCAGAAATAGCCTTGCCGGTCCTGGACCCACTCAAAGTAGCTGGCCGTCACCCCGCCTGCATTGGCAAGGATGTCCGGCACAACGAAGATCCGCTTCTCGGCAAGAATCTCATCGGCCACTGCGGTCGTTGGGCCATTCGCGCCCTCCACCACAATGCGCGCCTTGATCCGGTCCGCGTTACGGCTCGTTATCACGTTCTCGGTGGCTGCGGGAATCAGGATCTCGCACTCGGAAACCAGCAGTTCTTCGCTGGGCATCGCCTCAGCGTTTCGGAATCCAAGAACAGTGCCGTTGCGGTACTTGTAATCGATCAGTTGGTGAACATCGATCCCGTTGGGATTGCAAAGCCCGCCTTCCTTTTCAGCCACCCCCACAATTTTATAGCCGCGTTCCATCATCAGCCGCGCCGCATTTGATCCCACGTTGCCGAATCCCTGAATCACAACCCGGCAGCCATCCACCGGCATGTTCAGGTAGCGCAGGCTCTCGTCGCACACCACCAGCACACCGCGCCCTGTGGCCTCAACACGTCCGCGCGAGCCGCCGATGTTCAGCGGTTTGCCGGTCACCACGCTCGTCACCGTGTGCCCCATGTGCATCGAGTAGGTATCCATGATCCACGCCATGGTCTGCTCGTTGGTGTTCACATCGGGCGCGGGAACGTCCTTTTCCGGACCGATGAAGTCGATGATCTCCGACGTATACCGCCGGGTCATCCGCTCCAGTTCACCTTGGCTCATTTTCTTCGGGTCGCAGATCACGCCGCCCTTCGCGCCGCCAAAGGGAATATTCACCACTGCGCACTTCCACGTCATCCAGCTGGCCAGCGCCCTCACCTCATCAAGGGTCACCTCCGGCGCGTAACGGATGCCGCCTTTGCCGGGGCCGCGGGCAATCGAGTGTTGCACGCGGAAGCCGGTGAACATCTCAATCTGCCCATTGTCCAGAGTTACAGGAAAATGAACAATGATTTCACGGGATGGGGTGCTCAGCATCTTCCACAAACCCGGCTCCAGATTCAGTTTGCGCGCCGCAAACTCAAACCGCGCGCTTTGTGCCTCCCAGGGGTTGATCTCCTGGTCCAATGTCATTGTCGGAATCGCTACTGCCATAAACCTCTCCAGTTTCTGCTTGTCTGCCGCCTTGCCATGGGCTCAGGGGAACCGTCCATTCGCAAGTTCCAGATGCGCTTGGGTTTGCTCCAGCCTCTTCGGCCGTTTCCAATCCGCCTCCGGTGCGGGCTTTACCCGCCGGCGCCGTTGAGCACCCCGGTTGAACCAGATGAGCCCAAACCCCTGTGAGTCTAGGCCCGCCAAAGGGCGCAGTCAAGTCACCTGGAACCTGCCCGGGCACCTCATCGAGGCTTGGATTACCTCACTTCAGTATCGGTTCCGAAACATAAAAAACAGGTCAAGAATCGCTGAAATCCCAAATCTATGCACCCGATCATTGCCGGCTGAACCCATTCGGCCCCGCCGGCTGGTTCCGTCTGATCGCTATCGGTCTGATCAATATGGCTCAGTTTCCGCTCATATCGAAATGCTACCCCTGAGTTAACAGGCTATTGATCGTTGAGGGACCGATGCGCTTAAGCGGTGAAGCCCGATTTATTTGCATTGACAATGCGGAAATTTCAATCCCTTCCGAAATCAGGTGAAACGAAGATGAAGTCCTTCTTGAACCGGAAGGTACGGGTTGCCATTGGGGTTGCCATGATGACCCTGCTTCTAATGGGAGCGGTCTCCTATCGCTGGATAATCATCTCCGACGAGAGCGACCTCTGGGTGCTGCACACGCACAGCGTCTTGATGGAGATCCAGGATCTCCTCCTGGCTATGGAGAGCATCGAGTTCAGCAGCCGTCAATTCGTGTTGACCGGCAAAGAATCGGATCTCGAGTCGTACCAGGCCAACGTTATTAGGGTCGAGAAGGATCAGGAAGCGATTCGCGCCCTGACGGCTGACAATCCTGTGCAGCAAAACCGGCTTCCCGCCCTGGCAGCCCTCGCCGGCGAAAACATCCGGAATGCGGAGACGATCATCGGTCTGCGCCGGGTTCAGGGTCATGCCGCCGCGGTGGGCGCCATCTTGACCGGCAAGTATCAGCGTGGCATCGATGAGTTTCAAGCTCTGGCGGGCACCATGCTGGACGAGGAAATCCGATTGCGCGCGTTGCGCCTCGCCAAGACTGAGCGCTATTCCAACCAGACCAAAATCACCCTGATTTTGGGAACCTTGCTCGGACTTCTAATCTCTGGCTGGGCAGCTTGGTCCGCGTTAGGCGAGAGCACCAGACGAGAGGCTGCCGAAGACGCCCTTCGTGACAGCGAAGAGAAATACCGCATGTTGCTGGACGGCGTTCAGGACTATGCGATCTTCATGTTGGATCCGCATGGCCGTGTCGCCAGTTGGAGCGCCAGCGCCCAACGTATCAAGGGATACAACGCCGATGAAATTATCGGCCGCCACTTTTCCTGCTTCTTTCTTCCGGACGATATCAAGCGCGGCCGGCCGGAGGAGGTTCTCCGCATCGCAGAGGCAAAGGGCCGTCACGAAGAGTTCGGCGTGCGCGTGCGCAAAAACGGCACAGAGTTCCTCGCTAGCGTTACTTTCATCGCAATGCGGGATGATGCAGGAAACCTGCGCGGGTTCTCTGAGATCGTCCGAGATCTAAGCGAGCACAAGGAATCGGAGGCCAGGTATCGTGGGCTCCTCGAAGCGGCCCCGGATGGAATGGTGGTAGTCGATCAGGCCGGGAAGATCATCCTGTTGAATGTTCATGCCGAAAAACAATTCCGATATCACCGCGATGAACTCGTGGGCAAGCACGTCACCGACATTATTCCGAATGGCTTTGCGGAGCGCCTCATCGCCGATGGCACACGTACAGCGGCGGAAGCGCTTGCGCAGCAGATGGGCACCGGCATTGAACTCATTGGGCGCCGAAAAGACGGCAGCAGGTTTCCCATCGAGATCATGCTGAGCCCGCTCGAAAGTGCCGAGGGCATCCTCGTCACCGCCGCGATTCGCGATATTACCGTCCGCAAGGATACCGAAAAACATCTCGCACAAATGGAAGGCAGGTATCGCGGCCTGCTTGAGGCGGCTCCGGATGGAATGGTCGTGGTCAACCAGGGCGGAGAGATCGTGTTATTGAACGCCCGCGCGGAAAGCCAGTTCGGGTACCGCCGCGATGAGTTGATAGGACAAAGAGTTACAAACATCATCCCCGTGGGGTTTGCGGAACGACTGATCGCCGACGGAACACGCACCGCCGCTGAGGCCCTGGCACAGCAGATTGGCACCGGGATCGAGCTGATCGCGCTCCGGAAAGACAGAACCGAGTTCCCCATCGAGATCATGCTCAGCCCCCTCGAAAGCGCCGAGGGCATCCTCGTCACCGCCGCAATCCGCGACATCACCGTGCGCAAAGAAGCCGAAAAGCATCTGGCCCAGATGGAGGGCAGGTATCGCGGCCTCATGGAGGCAGCTCCGGATGGCATGGTCGTGGTCAACAAGGACGGCGAAATCGTCCTCCTCAACGCCCGCGCGGAGAAGCAATTCGGTTATCGCCGCGATGAACTCCTGGGCCGGAAAGTGAAGAGCATCATCCCCGAAGGCTTCGCCGAGCGCCTCATTGCCGACGCCCTGCGTACCACCGCCGAAGCGCTCGCCCAGCAAATCGGTATGGGAATTGAACTGAACGGCCTCCGCAGAGACGGAACCGAATTCCCCATCGAGATCATGCTGAGTCCGCTGGAAAGCCCGGAAGGCATCCTCGTCACCGCTGCGATTCGCGACATCAGCGAGCGAAAACAATTGGCGCGTCAGTTGCACCAAAGCCAGAAAATGGAAGCCGTTGGTCAATTGACCGGTGGAATCGCTCACGACTTCAATAACCTGCTCGGTGTCATCACCGGAAACCTCGATCTGCTGGAACGTCTGGTCGCGGACAACGCACCGGCCATTAAGCGAGTGCAGACCGCGCAAAAGGCTGCCGCCCGCGGTGCGGACATCACCAGGCGTCTGCTCGTGTTCTCAAGCAACGAGGAGTTGAAGCCATCCATGGTGTTGCTCGGAGATTCGATTCGGAACATGATCGAGTTGGCAGGTCACGGTCTTGGCCCGAACATCAAGATCACCACTCAGATCGATGAGTCTGTTCCACGCATCTTCATTGACCCCGCCGGCCTTGAAAGCGCCTTGCTCAACCTTGTTGTCAATGCGCGCGATGCCATGCCCAGGGGCGGCTCCATCATTATTGCCTCACGTGCGCAGAACCTCGACGAGAGCCATCCCGCCGTCCTCGCGGGCGATTTGAAACCAGGCAATTACGTTTGCATAGCGGTCACCGACTCCGGCCATGGCATGTCGCGGCAAACCATGGAGCGGATCTTCGAGCCGTTTTTCACCACCAAGCCTCGCGACAAGGGAACGGGACTCGGTCTGGCCATGGTCTGGGGTTTTGTAAAGCAGTCAGGCGGCGCCGTTCGCGTCTACAGCGAACTGGATCATGGAACAACAGTATCGTTTTATCTGCCCCTTACGGGAGATTTCCTGCGCCCTGTTCCCAGCGATGCGCCCAAGCCGCGAAAAACAGAGCTCGGATGCACCGTACTGGTCGTCGACGACGAAGAAGACCTTCTGGAAATCGCCATTGCCTACCTCGCCGAGATGGGATTTACCTCCTTTCAAGCCCCCGACGGCGCCAGCGCCCTTGCGATACTTGCGCACCACAATGAAATCGATCTGTTGGTCACGGATATCGTCATGCCGGGTGGAATGAACGGTGTGGAGCTCGTGCAGAAAGCGCGCGCCCTCCGCCCTGATCTGAAAATCATCTATTCCTCCGGATTTCCTGCGGAGGCACTCGCCGAACGCAGCATGTCGCTGGTCGACGGCCCGCTTCTCCACAAGCCGTATCAGCGAAACGAATTCACAGCAATCATTCACCGCGTCATGGATAGCGAATATGCCGCACCGGCGTTATAAACTCACACCCCCTCCAGCGCTTGCCGCCGGACGCGTCCCGCTTTGTCTCGCAGAGGAACCATGAGTACAGCAAGGAAGATTCTCGTGATCGACGATAATCCCGATGTGGGCGAGTTCATTCGTGCCGCTGCGCAAGCCATGGGTTTCGAGTGTTCCTCCGCCACCGACGCGGATGAGTTTCTCAAAATGCTCTCGCCCGATACGAATCTCATCCTGCTCGATCTGGTCATGCCCGATATGGATGGCGTTGAGTTGCTGAGGCTGCTTGCCCAGCGAAAATGCAGGGCCGGCATCATCCTCATCAGCGGTACGGGCAAACGCATCATCGAGTCTGCCGGCCAACTCGCGCAGGCTCTCGGGCTTTCCATCGCAGGCCATCTGCAAAAACCATTTCGCCTCGTCGAGCTGGAAAAAGTCCTCAACCAGCACCTTGATCCCCAAAAAGAAGTGGAGGTTGCCCGCCAGGACAGCCGCACCCCTTTCCGTAAGGATGAGTTGCGCCGCGCCATCCTCTACAACGAATTTGTCCTGCACTATCAGCCGCAGATCGATATCCTCACCGGCCGCATCATTGGTCTGGAAGCCCTGGTCCGCTGGCAACATCCAGAGCGCGGTCTCGTCTTTCCCGATTTCTTCATCAGCCGTATGGAGAAGATCGGTCTCATCGACGAACTTGGCTGGACTGTAGTCAATACCGGCATGAGCGAATTGAGCCGGTTTGCCGACAGAAACGGAAAGGTTCCCATGCTCTCGATCAATGCGTCTGTGTATTCCCTGCACGATCTCAAGTTTCCCGACATTCTCGCCTCACTCGCCGAAAAGCATGGCATTTCTCCGGCCAATGTCACCATCGAAATAACAGAAAGCGGCTTGATCAAGGAGCTTTTGAGCTCCTTGGACATTCTCACCCGGCTCCGCATGAAAGGGTTCATGCTGTCCATAGACGACTTTGGCACCGGGTACGCCATGATGCAGCAGCTCAAAGTCATTCCCGCAACAGAACTCAAAATCGACCGCTCCTTCATCTTCGACATGCATCAAAATGAACGAGACCGGGTGATCGTCCAGAAAACTATTGAAATGGGCCACGAACTCGGAATACATGTTATCGCGGAAGGCGTGGAAAACAGGGAACAACTGGACTTTCTGCATCTCAAAGGGTGCGACAGCGCGCAGGGATACTTATTCAGCCGGCCCTTGCCGGCAAACGAATTGATTCCTTGGCTCCGCCAGTACCGCGGCAACCTGGAACTGCAGCCCGCGATCTGATCCACTCCTGCCGCTCTCTCCGCACCAGTTACACTGGTCTCTGTGAAAGCCTCAGCGCATCCCGTACAACCCAGCCGCAAAGAGTTTCTGGCTCTCGCCAAAGACCACACCCTGGTTCCCGTTTGCCGCACGCTCACCGCCGACCTCGAAACCCCCGTCTCCGCCTTCCTGCGCGCCGCCTGGCCAGAGCGCGAGTGCTTTCTTCTCGAGTCCGTCGAAGGCGGCGAGCAGGTGGGCCGCTACACCTTCATCGGCCTCGCTCCCTTCAAGCGCATCGTCGCCCGCGGCCGCGACATTGTCATCACTGAAGGCAAGCGCGTCACCCAGATTGAAGACGACATCTTCGCAGTCCTCCGCCGTGCCCTCAGCGGACACAAAGCCGCCCGCCTGCCCGGCCTGCCGCCCTTCACCGCCGGCGCCGTCGGCTTCTTTTCTTATGACGCCGTCCGCCAGATCGAGCGCATTCCCTCGCTCGCCAAAGACGAACTCGGCGTTCCAGATGCCTGCCTGCTCTTCTTCGATGAAGTCCTCGCATTCGACCACGTCCGCAAGGAGATCTGGCTCGTCGTCACGGCCGACGTCACCCGCGGCAAAAACGCGGAAAACCCCGCCCGCGCATACGACACGGCTATCGCGCGTCTCGACCATCTGGAAAAGCGCCTCGCCCAGCCCCTTCCTAAATCCCTCGATCGAAATAACAAGAACGGTTATACTAAGGGCAAGCTCAAAGTAAAGCATCGCACCAGCAAGAAAGATTTCCTCGCCGCCGTCGACCGCACCAAGCAGTACATCGCTGCCGGAGACATCTTTCAGGCCGTACTCTCGCAACGCTTCGACGTAGAACCCGAGGCCGACAGCTTCCAGGTCTACCGCGCGCTCCGCACCGTCAACCCAAGCCCCTATATGTACTTCCTGCGCTTCTCGCCCGAAGGCCCGCTGGGCGGAGACCCGGACAAGCAAAGGAACTCGTCCAAAAAAATAAAACGGCCTGAAACGCTCGAACTGGCCGGCTCCTCGCCGGAACTCCTCGTCCGCGTCCATCAGAGCAAAGTCGAATATCGTCCCATCGCTGGAACCCGCCCACGCGGCGCAACTGAAAAAGAAGACGAAGCCCTCGCCGAAGAAATGCTCCACGATGAAAAAGAGCGCGCCGAGCACGTCATGCTCGTAGATCTGGGGCGCAACGATGTCGGCCGCGTCAGCCAATTCGGCAGCGTCAAAGTCGACCGCCTCATGTTCGTCGAGCGCTACTCCCACGTCATGCACATCGTCAGCACCATCGAGGGCCGCCTCAAGCCCGAGCTCACTGCCGTCGATGCCCTTCGCGCCTGCTTCCCCGCCGGCACGCTTTCCGGCGCGCCCAAAGTCCGAGCCATGGAAATCATCGAAGAGCTTGAGCCTGCGCGCCGCGGCGCCTACGGTGGCGCGGTTCTCTATGCCGACTTCTCCGGCAACCTCGACTCCTGCATCGCCATCCGCTCCATGCTGGCCATCGCCGGCGAAGGCCATATCCAGGCCGGCGCTGGCATAGTAGCCGACTCCGTCCCCGAACTCGAATACGAGGAGTCCATCAACAAAGCCCAAGCCGTAATCCGCGCCATTCAGCGCGCCCGCGAAATGTAGTTGACCGCGACCGACGGCTGATCGGCAAGCGAGCTTACTCCTAAGCTATCGCGTCCATGCCTCTGCACTCCAAATCGGATAGTTCGACAACCGCGCCGCTCCAAAAAGGAAAATCAAGCCGAATACCAGAATCCCGGGCACTATCGTCCATCGTCCCTCCGCCACATCCATGCAGACATCCAGCAACTGAATCAGTCCCACAAGGACCATTAAATTGCCGAGCGCTCGCTTAGCCCCGAGAAACAGCAGCACCACCAGCATGATTGCGATCGCCAGGTTGCGTGCAACCAGGTATCCCGCATAGATGTGCACGGCTCCGTTGATTTCGTCGTGCGGCGATACCAGCATCCCCGGACGAACAAGCGCGACCACCGCGCCCATGGCTGTTAGCGCAGCACCAAGAAGGACAACCACGCGAACCCACCACGCGATGGGTTGGTTTGCCGGTCCGCTTGCCGCCGCAATTGAGCTATTGACGCTTCTCCGTTCCACCATGCCGAACCCCCTCCGGCGCAGAAAAAAGTCCTCCGCCAGTGGGTTTCACTACGGTAAAAACAGCTTCGAGGTTCCTGGAAAGTCTATCCGCCTGGTTCCGTTGCTCGCCCTTCATTTTACGATGCGGCAAATTGTCACACTCTATCGGTTTGCCAGTCCGCCGCCGCAAGAACGGCGCTAACTTCTAATCCTCCGCCCCAAACAGCCTCCGCAAAAAACGCATAAAGGCACCATGCTTCTTGTGCGGCTTCGCCGCCACAGGCGCAGTCGCAGGCGCCGCCTGAGCCGGCGACGCATCCGTCTTGGCAGCATCCGCAGCCACGGCCGCGTGCTCTTCCCCGCTTACGGCCAACGTCGCCGTAGTCTGCCCCTGAACCCCAACCGGACCCACACTCGCACTGGCAACGGGCACCGGCTTAGTCGTCAGCCCCTCGCTCGCCGCCAATGGAAACTCATTCCCCTTCGCCGCGGCCGGCGGGCACCCGCAAGGCTCTTTTTCCTGATCCACCACCTCGTGCAGGCTCCCGTGCTCGAACATCACCCGCTGTCCCGGCTGCACCCGGTAAGCCCCGCCGTCAAACACGCTTGAAACCAGCACGTACGGCGCATCGGCCCCGGCGTTGTCCACGCACGTGTCGCCGTGCTCGCCTAGCCGCACCTTAACCTCTGCCGCACCCGGCCCATCAATCAAGATGCGGAACTGGGGCGTCATCAGAATGTCGGCATTGCGCGTTTGCGCCTGGCTTGTCGCAAAGCTCATCTCCAGCGCTCCGTGGTCCATCGCAATCAGCAGCCCCGGCATATCCCCTGCCGGCACGCTCGAGTCCGCCGCAAGCTTCACCGTCGTTGATGCGCACACTCGCAGCATCCCCCGCCGCGGCAGAATCACCTGCGTCGTCTCCGAGCCCGAAGTCACGGTCCCGCTCGCCGCAATCACCGCCCTGCCCCTGGTCACCTCCAGCGCACCAGTCACCGTAGCCGCCGCATCTGAATTCTTGCTGTCGATCGGGACAATGGCAATCGGCCCAGCCTCGACAGCTTGGGCCTGAACCGTGGGCACAGCCGACTCCACCTGAGCCGCCTGAGCGCTTAAAATCGGTGTAATCATGAGGGCGGCAATCAATAACGAGCAGCTGAGGATGGCGAGAATTCGCGAGGGCTTTGTACCAGTCGTCCACCGGCGAAGCCGACCCACGGGGGGATGAAACTGTGCCCCATTCATCGGACGTCTTTGTTTTTGTCCGATGAGTGGGAGTCCACAATCGCCAGCCATCGCCAACTTCCCATCTGGTTTCTTTTTTGGGCACGACTTTCCGCCGCGGCGGATACCGATAGAGTCATAAAAATATGCGCGGGTTTTAGCCCCTGCGGTACATCCTTCGTAACCTTGAATCGGACTTATCTTGGCTTGGCAAATCCACCTTCTAATGCCTGCGCCATTCAAGCCGTTGCGTTCTCTCGCTCGCATTCGCATCGCGGTCACATTCCCAGAAAGTTCCGGATCATCTGGTGCCCGCCCTCGGTCAGCACGCTCTCCGGGTGAAATTGCACGCCTTCAATCGGCAGCGTCCGGTGCCGCACTCCCATGATCACGGAGCCTCCGCCATGCTCCGCCGATCGCGCCGTCACTTCCAACTCCTCCGGAAGCCCGTCCTCCGCCACAATCAGCGAGTGATAGCGCGTGCACGTAAGCGGCGTAGGCAATCCGGCAAAAACCCCCTTGCCGTCATGCTCCACCGCGCTCGTCTT
>Ga0181531_10002127_pt1 | contig 12400 bp, 10 predicted proteins | sample PEATcosm2014_Bin_38_FD_119743 | JGI IMG/M metagenome (GOLD analysis project Ga0181531, IMG submission 119743) | Peatland microbial communities from MTU Mesocosm Facility, Houghton, MI, USA - PEATcosm2014_Bin11_10_metaG | ecosystem: Environmental > Terrestrial > Soil > Wetlands > Peat | place... | reverse complement strand
GAGGGCGGCGGATTGTCGTCGAAATAGACCTCGGCATAGGCGAGATCCGACAGCAGCAGGACATCGTGCTTTTTGGCGAACGCCACGAGGTCGCGGTAGAAATCGAGATCGGCGACGCACGCCGTCGGATTGGATGGGTAGCAGGTGACGATGGCGATCGGCTTGGGGATGGTGTGTTGGATCGCGCGTTCGAGCGCGCCGAAAAACGCGGCATTGGCCTCGACTGGCACCGAGCGGATGGCGCCGCCGGCCATCAGGAAGCCGAAGACGTGAATCGGATACGTCGGATTGGGAACGATGATGACGTCGCCCGGCGCCGTGATCGCCTGCGCGACGTTGGCGAACCCTTCCTTGGAACCGAGCGTGGTGACGATCTGGGTGTCGGGATTGAGCTTCACGCCGAAGCGGCGCGCGTAATAGGCGGCCTGGGCGCGGCGGAGCCCGGTTATGCCCTTGGAGGCCGAATAGCGGTCGGTGCGCGTCTTGCCGATCGTCTCCTTGATCTTTTCGACCACGTGCGCGGGCGCTGGCAGATCCGGATTGCCCATGCCGAGATCGACGATGTCGGCGCCGCCATTGCGGGCAATAGCCTTGGCGCGATTGACCTCCTCGAAGACGTAAGGCGGCAGCCGGCGGATGCGATAAAATTCTTCCATGGCGGTAATTCGTGTCGCTTCAGCGACCCTCTACGCGCTTAGACTCTTAGCACGATTCATGGCCTGGCGTAGGCGCCCGCTGTCTGCGGCCCCGCGGGATCGACCACCTGCACCGCGGGCTGGACCGTGGCCGGCGGCCGCGGCGGCGGTGCGCCGGGTGCGTTACTGGCCGCGTCGCCCGCCGGACCGATCTGCCCGGTCGTTTGTGCTTCGGTACTCAAGTGATCGCGCTGGGAAATAAGGTCGTCCGTCGCCTGTTTGACCTGATCGGGCGTGAGCGTCGTGTCGGCGCGCGGCGCCGGCATGTCGTGGACCGAGGGGAATCCCATTTCCGAGCAGCCCGATACGAGCATCCCAACCGCCGCGGCGAATGCCAGGGTCGCAAGTGCAAGCCTCGCGGTGCGTCGATCGCCGTGCACGCCGGTCCCCAGGTCAGCCAAATTCACAATCCCCCGTCCACCCCCGAAGGGGTCTCTGCACAAGCAACTACCACGCCGCTTGCGTTCGCGCGCCTGAAATAGGTTAGTGCCGCAATGCTTTACAAAAACCAACTGAAAGGCCGCAAGTCATTCAGATACCGCGCTAATATGGTCGAAACAAGGTCCGCGGGACCGGCGCGAATCGCTCATCTTGGGGCGGCAGGCTGCCGCGATTTTGCGCAGCCCGGCCCGAAGGCTTGACTTGCGCGCACGATCCGCGCGGGCCATTTCTGGCGGCAAGGGCGAAACTAGTCGCCCCTTGGGGAGAGAGCGAGGAACGCCGTGCGGGCGCCGTCACAAGAACCGATGAAGATCGGCAGCGTCGACGTCGAGCAGTTCTCGCGCAATCTGGCGCGGGTGGTTGAGGAAGGTGGGCGCGCGCTCGCTGCCTATCTCAAGCCGCGGGAGCTGGGCCGCGACGACAACAGCGAGATCGCCGACGAGATCAACGAAGTCGTCAAGACGCTCGGGCACGTAGCACAATATTGGATGGCCGATCCGCAGCGCACCATCGAGTTGCAGACCCGGCTGGGCAAGGCCTACCTCGATCTGTGGGCATCGGCGGTCAAACGGCTCGCCGGCGAACAGACCGCGCCGGTCGCCACGCCCGCCGCCAACGACAAACGCTTCGCCGATCCGGAATGGACCTCGAACCAGTTCTTCGATTTCCTCAAGCAGGGGTATCTGCTCTCGACCCAATGGGCCGCGCGATTGGTGGACGACGCCGATCTCGATGCCCACACCAAACAGAAGGCCGAGTTCTACATCCGGCAGATCGGCAACGCCCTGTCGCCATCGAATTTCGTTCTGACCAATCCCGAATTGCTGCGCGAGACGCTGACCAGTAACGCCGAGAACCTGGTGCGCGGCATGCGCATGCTGGCCGACGACGTCGTTGCCGGCGGCGGCCACCTGAAAATCCGCCAGTCCGATTCCTCAATGTTCGCGGTCGGACGCAACCTCGCCGTCACACCGGGAAAGGTGATCTACCAGAACGAGATCATGCAACTCATCCAGTACGCGCCGACCACGGAGAAAGTGCTGAAGAAGCCGCTGCTGATCGTGCCACCATGGATCAACAAATATTACGTGCTCGATCTGACGCCGGAAAAATCCTTCATCAAATGGTGCGTCGACCAGGGCCTCACGGTTTTCTGCATATCCTGGGTCAACCCGGACGCACGGCTCGCGCAGAAGAGCTGGGAAGATTACGTGCGCGAGGGTCCCTATGCCGCGCTCGAAGCGATCAAGGATGCGACCGGTGAGGAACAGGTGCATGCCGTCGGTTATTGCGTCGGCGGCACGCTGCTGGCGATCGCACTCGCGGCAATGGCCGCGCATCAGGATAACCGCTTCGTCTCGGCGACCATGTTCGCCGCCCAGGTGGATTTCACTTATGCCGGCGATCTAAAGGTTTTCGTCGACGAGGAGCAGGTCGAGGCCGTCGAGCAGCGGATGGCCGAGCGTGGCTATCTCGAAGGCAAATCGATGGTCACGGTGTTCAACATGTTGCGCTCGAACGACCTGATCTGGCCCTACATCATCAACAACTACCTCAGGGGCAAGGCGCCTTTCCCGTTCGACCTGCTGTACTGGAACTCCGACGCGACGCGGCTGCCGGCGGCGAACCACTCGTTCTATTTGCGCAATTGCTATCTGGATAACAATCTGACCAAGGGCACGATGAAGCTCGGCGACACGCCGATCGACCTGCACGCCATCAAGGTGCCGATCTACAATCTGGCGACGCGCGAAGACCACATCGCACCGGCGCGATCGGTGCTGCTCGGCTCCAAATTTTTCGGCGGCCCGGTGAAATACGTCCTCGCCGGCTCGGGCCATATCGCGGGCGTGGTCAACCCGCCGGCCAAGCAGAAGTATCAATACTGGACCGGCGCACGGCCGCGCAGCGCCAACCTCGAAGGCTGGCTCGCCAAGGCGACCGAGCATCCGGGCTCGTGGTGGCCGGACTGGCTCGCCTGGCTCAAGGACCAGGGCCCGACCGAAGCGCCCGCGCGCGTGCCCGGCGGCGGCAAGCTCAAACCCATCGAGGACGCACCGGGAGGTTACGTGAAGGTGCAGGCGTAACGCTCGCCCTTCTTACGGAAACAGCGCCACCTGTTCGAGCCCCATCGTCTCCGGAAAGCCGAGCATGAGATTCATGTTCTGCACCGCCTGGCCCGACGCGCCTTTTGTTAGGTTGTCGAGCGCCGAGCCGATGATGGCGCGGCCGGGAATGCGGTCGGCGGCAATACCGATGAAAGTCATGTTCGAGCCGCGCACGTGCCGAGTCTGCGGAAGCGCGCCGAACGGCAGCACATGGACGAAGAGTTCGTTCGCGTAAGACTTTAAAAGTAACGCACGCAAGTCTTGCGCCGACGCTTTCACGCTGCGCACGTAAATCGTTGAAAGGATGCCGCGATTCATCGGCACCAGATGCGGCGTGAAGCTGACGGTCACCGGGCGGTCGGCGGCCAAAGAGAACTCCTGGTCGAGCTCAGCCATATGGCGGTGATGACCGACGCCGTAGGCATGGAAGCCCTCGGAGACTTCGGCGAATTGCGTGTCCTCGCGCGCGCCCCGGCCGGCGCCGGTGACGCCGGATTTGGCGTCGATGACAATCTCGTCGGGATCGATCGCTTTCGCCTTGAGCAGCGGGATGAGCGCAAGCTCGGCGCAGCTCGTATAACAGCCGGGATTGGCGACGAGCTGCGCGGTCTTGATCTCGCTCCGGTAGATTTCGGTGAGGCCGTAGACGGCTTTCTTTTGCAACTCCGGCGCGGCATGCGGATGGCCGTACCAGTGGGCGTAAGCATCAAGATCGGCGAGCCGGAAATCGGCCGACAGATCGACGACCTTGGTCGCCGGAGCACGGTTCAGCACATCCGTGACGACCGTCTGCGTCGTGCCGTGCGGCAGCGCGCAGAACACGAGATCAAGCCCGAGCGAAGGCCAATCGGCGTCTGCAAGCAAGGTGAGCGTTGGCAGCGCATAAGGGGAGAATTGTGGAAACACGTCGGCCATCGTCTTGCCGGCGCGCCGATCCGCCGTGAGCAAAGCGATGTCCGCGCGCGGGTGGCGCAGCAGCAGCCGCACCAGTTCCGCGCCGGTATAACCGGAGGCGCCGAGGATTCCGATCTTCGCTTTTGTCTCTGTCGCGGGCATGATTCAACCTATTGGCTTTGAAGCACGAAGCCGGCGTCCGCGGAAGAATTTCAAGGAAAGCGTGCCGCGGCAGCCGGCGGCACGAGCGTTTTAAGCGCGCGCCGTATCGCGGGTGCGACGGCGGCGGCTATTGGCGACGGCGATGGTCACAAAAACGCTTTGCATGGCGGCGATATAGAGGCCATCCCCGGCAGCGTCAATCGCGCCCGCGGAGCTTTAATCCGGCGCCCTTAATGCTTTTGCCGTCCGCGTGGCATATTTAACGGTCGATTCGTCGCTTTGGCTCGAATGTCTGGGCCGAATCCGTCACGATCGCCGAGCAAGGTCGAAAGCTTCCGCATGGGTAAAGCCGCGAAATCGCAACCGCCGAAGACACCGGATTTGTTCGCTAATCTCGGCGAGGCGCGGCCGGCCGCGCGGCGCGCGGCCCGCGCCGGCGGATCGGCGCGCGGCTCGGCGGAATCCGGCTATACGGCCAAGCACATCGAGGTCCTGGAAGGGCTCGAGCCGGTGCGCCGCCGGCCGGGCATGTATATCGGCGGCACCGACGAGAAGGCGCTGCATCACCTGTTCGCCGAGGTGATCGACAATTCGATGGACGAGGCGCTCGCCGGCCACGCCGACTGGATCGAGGTCGAGATGGAGGCGGACGGCTTTGTCATCGTCACCGACAATGGCCGCGGTATCCCGGTCGATCCCCATCCGAAATTCAAGAACAAGTCGGCGCTCGAAGTGATCATGTGCACGTTGCATGCCGGCGGCAAATTCGACTCCGAAGTCTATGAGACTTCGGGCGGCCTGCATGGCGTCGGCGTGTCGGTGGCGAACGCGTTGTCCGAGCGCATGGAGGTCGAGGTCGCGCGCGGCCAAAAGCTCTACCGGATGGCGTTCGAGCGCGGCAAGCCCAAGGGCAAGCTGCAGGATGCCGGCAAAGCGCCGAACCGGCGCGGCACCAAGGTGCGCTTCCGGCCCGATCCGGAGATCTTCGGCGTCAAGGCGCATTTCAGGCCCGAGCGCGTGTTCAAGATGGCGCGCTCCAAGGCCTATCTCTATGGCGGCGTCGAAATCCGCTGGTCGTGCGCCAAGGAGCTTCTCCGCGGCGTCGAGGACGTGCCGGAAAAGGCCACGTTCCATTTCGCCGACGGCTTGAAGGATTATCTGTCGGAGACGCTGGCGGACGCGACTTTGGTGCATCCCGACATTTTCACCGGCAGCGCCGGCAAAACCGGGACGCATGGCGCGGCGCAATGGGCGGTGGCCTGGACCGCCGACGCTGACGGCTTCCTCAATTCCTATTGCAACACCATCCCGACGCCCGATGGCGGCACGCATGAATCAGGTTTGCGCTCGGCGCTGGTACGCGGGCTCAAGGACCACGCCGAGCGGCTGGGCCAGGGCAAGCGCGCCGCCGCGATCACTTCGGACGACGTGATGACGGGCGCCGGCGCCATGCTCTCGGTGTTCATCCGCGAGCCGGAATTCCAGGGCCAGACCAAGGACCGGCTCGCCACCGCCGAAGCGCAGAAGATCGTCGAGCAGGCGATCAAGGACCCGTTCGATCATTGGCTCGCCGGCAATCCAGTGCAAGCAAGCAAGCTGTTCGACTTCGTCGTCGAGCACGCCGAGGAGCGGCTCCGCCGCCGGGCGGAAAAGGACATCGCGCGCAAGAGCGCGGTGCGCAAATTGCGGCTGCCAGGCAAACTCGCCGATTGCACCAATTCCGCCGCCGAGGGCTCGGAGATTTTCGTGGTCGAGGGCGACTCGGCCGGCGGCTCGGCCAAGCAGGCGCGCGACCGCTCAAGCCAGGCCATCCTGCCGCTGCGCGGCAAGATTCTCAACGTCGCCTCGGCCGGCAAGGACAAGCTCGCCCAGAACCAGCAGCTCGCCGATCTCGTCCAGGCGCTCGGCTGCGGCACCGGCGCGCATTATCGCGAGGAAAATCTGCGCTACGGCCGCGTCATCATCATGACCGACGCCGACGTTGACGGCGCGCATATCGCCTCGCTGCTCATCACCTTTTTCTACCGGGAGATGCGCGGGCTGATCGACGGCGGCCACCTTTATCTCGCCGTGCCGCCGCTCTTTCGCCTGAGCCACGGCGGCAAAATCGTTTACGCGCGCGACGACGCGCACAAGGAAGCGCTGCTGCGCAAGGAATTCCACGCCAACGCCAAGGTCGAAGTGAGCCGCTTCAAGGGCCTTGGCGAGATGATGGCGGCGCAGCTCAAGGAAACCACGATGGACCCGAAGACGCGCACGCTTCTTCGCGTGACGCTCCTTGCCGATGCGCAGAAGGAAACGGGAAAATCCGTCGAGCGCCTGATGGGCACCAAGCCCGAGGCGCGCTTCGCCTTCATTCAGGAACGCGCCGAATTCACGGGCGAGGAATTGCTGGACGTGTGAACTTCCCCTCGTCATTGCGAGGCAAATGGACGTTCACCCCCGTCTTCGACGGGCTACGGCGACGAAGCAACCCAGTCCTGATAGGTAACGCTGGATTGCTTCGCTTCGCTCGCGATGACGAGCCTTGGCGGACACTCCCACAACGAAACGAAGGACCGCAATCATGGAAATCAAACGCAACGGCTTGCAGCCGTCCCGCCCGGGCCCGGGGGAGTATTTCACCGGCACGGTCCGCATCGACCCGCTGTTTATCGCGCCCGATCCGGCGCGCGCCGCCGGCGCCAGCGTCACCTTCGAACCGGGCGCCCGCACTGCCTGGCACACGCATCCGCTCGGCCAGACTTTGATCGTCACGGCGGGGCTTGGGCGCGCGCAGCGTGAAGGCGGCCCGGTCGAGGAAATCCGGCCGGGAGACGTCGTGTGGTTTCCACCCGGCGAAAAGCATTGGCATGGCGCCGCGCCGACAACCGCGATGACGCATATCGCCGTTCAGGAGGCGTTGAACGGCAGAGTCGTCGACTGGATGGAAAAGGTCAGCGATGAACAATACCGCGGCTGATTGCAGAACGAGGACAAATAGCGCCCTACCCCTGCATCCACGCGATCAGCGCGGCGTTCACCGCGGCCGGCTGTTCGAGCGTCGATAGATGGCCGCAATCGGGGATGACGGCGAGACGTGAGCCCCGTATGCCGGCGGCGGTTTCCTGCGATAGATGCGGCGGCGTCAGTTCGTCGCCGTCGCCGACCAGCACCAAAGCCGGGCATTTGATCGCAGCGAGGCCGGCACGCGCGTCAGCCCGCGCAATGATGGCCGCCTCCTGGCGCAGGAAAGCCTCGGCGCCGGTTTCTTCGGCCATGGCGCGGACGATGGTTTTCAGCGCAGTATCGCCGTGCCGATTGCGATGCACGAAGACGGGGAATGCCAGGTCCGGCACTTCGGCAAAACGGCCGGCCTTGGCGAGTTCGATGACGCGCTGGCGGCCTTTGGTCTGTTCCGGACTTTCGGCGCGCGCCGCAGTGTCGAGGAGCGCAAGCCGCGCCACGCGTTCCGGCGCTTGCCGGGTGATCTCGAGGGCGATGTAGCCGCCCATGGACAGGCCGGCGAGCGCGAATCGCGGCGGCGCTGCCGCCAAAATCCGCCGCGCGATCGAAGTCATCGTATCGTCACGGGTGTGATCGGCGACCGTGACCGGGCCGAACTGCCACAGCGCCGGGATTTGTTCGGCGTAAAGCCGCGCCGAGCAGAGGAGCCCGGGAACCAGCACGACCGGCAAATTAACGGCGGAAGTATCGGACATGGCAGGCGCTTTCCCGTTCACCGCGAGCGCGCGATTTGCAGCGATCCTCTTAACTTACCGCAGCGCGGCAGGTTGACTTTCGGCTGTTCGAACCTATGTTCCGGGCACGCAAAGCGTGGCGGATTCGCCCAAAATTCGCGTCTTTCCGCCACTTCGATCCATAAGTTCTCGCGTCCGGCGCGGGTCCTGATTTGAGGGTTTATGTCCTTCTCGCATCTCGGCTTGTCCGAAAAAGTACTCTCCGCCGTCGCCGCGACCGGTTACAAAACTCCGACCCCCATCCAAGATCAAGCCATTCCCCACGTGCTGGCCCGGCGCGACGTGCTCGGCATCGCGCAGACCGGCACCGGCAAGACGGCGGCTTTCGTGCTGCCGATGCTGACCATGCTGGAGCAAGGCCGCGCCCGCGCGCGCATGCCGCGTACGCTGATCCTCGAGCCGACGCGCGAACTCGCGGCGCAGGTGGAGGAAAGCTTCGTCAAATACGGCGCCAACCATAAGCTCAACGTCGCGCTGATCATCGGCGGCGTGTCGTTCGGCGATCAGGACGCCAAGCTCACGCGCGGCGTCGACGTGTTGATCGCCACCCCCGGCCGGCTCCTCGACCACAACGAGCGCGGACGGCTCCTTCTTACCGGCGTCGAGCTTCTGGTCATCGACGAAGCCGACCGCATGCTCGACATGGGCTTCATCCCCGATATCGAGCGCATCTGCAAGCTCGTGCCGTTCACCCGCCAGACTTTGTTCTTCACCGCCACCATGCCGCCGGAAATCCGGCGCATCACCGAACAATTCCTCAGCAATCCGGTCCGCGTCGAAGTCTCCCGGCCGGCTTCGACCGTCGATGCCACCACCCAGCGGCTGGCCAAATCGGGCCGCGACCCCGCGGAGAAGCGCGACACCTTGCGCCGCCTGATCCGCTCGGCCGAGGGCTTGAAGAACGCCATCATCTTCTGCAACCGCAAGCGCGAGGTCGCGACGCTTTACCGCTCGCTGCTGCGTCACGGTTTCTCAGTGCTGGCGCTGCACGGCGACATGGACCAGCCGGCGCGCACCGCGGCGCTTGAGCAGTTCCGCAAGGGCGAGGTAACGTTGCTGGTCGCTTCCGATGTGGCCGCGCGCGGCCTCGATATTCCCGACGTCAGCCATATCTACAATTTCGACGTACCCCATCACGCCGACGACTACGTGCACCGCATCGGCCGCACCGGCCGAGCGGGACGAACCGGCACCGCGATCACCTTGGTGGCGGGAGGCGACGACCAGAAGGCCGTCGCCGCGATCGAGAAGCTGATCGGCCAGCCGATCCCGTGGATGGGCGAAGTCCCCGGTGTGCCGTCACCGGCGCCGGCGGCAGAGCAGCACCATCTTTCCGCCGCGCGCCAGGGTTCAAGACCGCCACGCCGCGGCCGGTCCGACAACCATCGTCAGCCTCAGCCGCATCGGCCCGCCGCGGCTGCTTCCCCCGCCCGCATCCCGCAACGCCCGCCGCAACCGGCGCCATCTCGCTCCGACGACGGCGATGCCTCGCACTTGCCGGCGTTTCTGCTGCGCCCGGTGACGGTGAAGGCTTAGGCCTCTCGTCATTCCGGGGCGCCGTGGCTCAGATCGCGACCTTTCCGATCGCGCCCATCAGCGTATCTCTTCTGTGCTTCTTGCAATAATTGCTGACGCGTTTGCTGTTCGCCTTATAGCGGGTGACGTCGAGCGTTTCGATGTTTCTCGCCGCGTTCCAGTAGCCGCTCATCCAGGCGCCGATCAATACGGCTCTGTCGTAGGCGTAGTTCATGAACTCCTGACATGTGATCGCGGACATCTCGACTTTCACCACCGCCCTGTTGGGATCGCCCTGGACGGCGGCGGTTCCGGTCGCGCGCGCGAGACCGGTCATGACTAATTCCCCGGGATAGGTGGCGCACCACGCTCTGACGCTCGCGACATTACGACTCTCGGCGCCGAGGTCGATCCACGTGTAGCCGGTCTTTTGATTGAAGTAGCCGCCAACCCATGATCCGAAGACGTCGGCTTGTTCCGGTGTCATCGCGAGATAGTCCGCACACGTCACGCGCGACATGTTGATGCTCACCTGGGCCCGTGCCGCGGAGGGCGCTGCCGTCACGCCCAAAGCCAGGCACAAAAAAAGCCCGTTGATCGCACTCTTGCTCACAATAATCCTCCCCCGCTTTCGCGATTCATCGCTCGCGCGCCACTGAATGACCGCAAACTAACAGCTTCGGCTTTGGGTGAAAAGGAGCGGAACCCGCCAGGCTCAGTGCGCTTCGGCGCCGCTCGCGGGCTCGATCTGCACGGATTCGCCGCAGCCGCAGGCCGCGGTCTGGTTCGGATTGTTGAACACGAATTGCGCGGAGAGCTTGTCGATCTTGTAGTCCATCTCCGTGCCGAGCAGGAACAGCACGGCCTTGGGATCGACCAGAATGCGCACGCCGCGTTCCTCGATCACTTCGTCGAGCGGATTGATCGACTCGGCGTATTCCATGAAATAGCTCATGCCGGCGCACCCGCCGTTCTTGACGCCGACGCGCACGGCGGCGATCGGCCGGTCGGCTTTCGCCATGACCGCCTTGATGCGGTCGGCGGCGGCGTCGGTGAGCCGCATCACTTGAGGTCGCGGCCGGGCAGCAGTGGCCATTTCAATTCTCCTCGTGCGAAGTGTTCTAAGTCGAAACTCCCAACAATCGCACTCACTCGATGTAATGCGCCGGCGGCGCCGGCGCAACGTCACCACATATTGAGCACCGCGCGGGCTTCGTCCGACATACGACTCGGATCCCACGGCGGATCCCACACGATCTGCACCTTGGCTTCGCGGACGCCGGGCACGCTCGCCACCGCATTCTCCACCATCATCGGTAGCTCGGCGGCCGACGGACAATTCGGCGTCGTCAGCGTCATGTCGATCTTGACCACGCAGTCGTCATCGACATCGACTTTGTAGATCAAGCCGAGCTCGTAGATGTCGGCGGGAATCTCCGGGTCGTAAACAGTCTTGAGCGCGTTGACGATCTGGTCGCCGAGTTGTGCCATGTCGTCACCCGGAACAGCCGGCGGTGCGGCATTGTCAGCGGCGGGAGTAGCAGTGTCGGCAGTCGCGACGGCCGCATCGGGTTTGGGTTCATCTATCATGCGAAGAAATCCTGCGCCTTGATCAGCGCCAGCGCCAGCACATCCACCTCTTCGCGCGTATTATACATCGCAAAGGATGCGCGGCAGCTCGCGGTGACGCCAAAACGGGCGAGCAGCGGCATCACGCAATGGGTGCCGGCGCGAACGGCGACGCCGGAGCGGTCGATGATCGTCGCCACGTCGTGCGGATGCGCGCCTTTAATCTCGAAGGAAACAATTGGACCCTTTTCCCTGGCGGTGCCGAAGATGCGCAACGAATTGATTTCGCGCAGGCGATCCTGGGCGTAGCGCAGAAGACCTGCTTCGTGCGCCCGGATGCGCGGCTTGCCGACAGAAGCGACGTAATCGATCGCTGCGCCGAGGCCAATCGCCTGCACGATCGGCGGCGTACCGGCTTCGAATTTGAAGGGTGGCTCGCCATAAGTGATCGTGTCCTCGAACACTTCGCGGATCATCTCGCCGCCGCCGTTGAATGGCGGCATGGCGGCGAGGTGATCGTATTTGCCGTAGAGAACACCGATCCCCGGCGGGCCGTAGAGCTTGTGGCCGGTGAACACGTAGAAGTCGCAATCGATATCGCCCACGTCGACGTCGGCATGCACGGCGCCCTGTGCGCCGTCGATCAGCACCGGAACGCCGTGAGCATGCGCGATGCGCGTGACCTCTTTCACCGGCACCAGCGTCCCCAGCATGTTCGACATGTGGGTGATGGCGACCATCTTGGTACGCGGGCCGATCAGCTTCTCGAATTCATCGAGGAGGAAATTTCCCTCGCCGTCGACCGGCGCCCATTTGATCACCGCGCCCTGCCGCTCGCGCAGGAAGTGCCAGGGCACGATGTTGGAGTGATGCTCCATGATCGAAAGAATGATCTCATCGCCTTCCTTGATGCGCTCGCGCCCGAAGGTATAGGCGACGAGGTTGATCGCCTCGGTAGCATTGCGCGTAAAAATGATCTCTTCCTTACGCCCGGCGTTGAGGAAGGCCGCGACCTTCTCGCGCGCGCCTTCGTAGGCCTCGGTCGCCTCGTTGGCGAGGTAATGCAGCCCGCGATGCACGTTGGCGTATTGCGTCGTGTAAGCGAGGTTGAGCCGGTCGAGCACCGCTTGCGGCTTCTGCGCCGAAGCGGCGTTGTCGAGATAGACGAGCGGCTTGCCGTAAACCTTGGTGGCGAGGATCGGGAAATCCGCGCGGATGCGGTTGACGTCGTAGGCGCCGTCGGTGACTGCCCGATGCATGTTCATGAGCGCGCCCT
>Ga0181531_10002126_pt1 | contig 12401 bp, 7 predicted proteins | sample PEATcosm2014_Bin_38_FD_119743 | JGI IMG/M metagenome (GOLD analysis project Ga0181531, IMG submission 119743) | Peatland microbial communities from MTU Mesocosm Facility, Houghton, MI, USA - PEATcosm2014_Bin11_10_metaG | ecosystem: Environmental > Terrestrial > Soil > Wetlands > Peat | place... | reverse complement strand
GGATCCTGGAACAACTCGCAGCTTTGAAAGGGCATGGCATTAGGCAATGTCTGACGAATACCAAATCGACTGGCTTTGTATCAGGGCATGACTTTCCGCCGCGGCGGATGTCGAAAATCTCCCAAAAATATGACCGGGCTTTAGCCCCTGCGGGCATTTCTCACCGCAGGTCGAGCGCTGGGCCAATTCGTCAGACACTGTCTGGCCGTGCCGTACAAGCGCAAAATGCTGAGCGGGCCTTGGCCCCCGAGGGATGTTCCTCTTCGATCCGCCAGACGACACTCAAATCTCTGCGCAAATGCTTCTGCGCGACAATTGTCTGCGCCACTGCCGCAATCGCCTGCGCCCAGCAACCACCAACCACCGCCGCGCCTCAATCTCCAGCCCCCGCATCGGCTTCCGACCAGCAGAAGCCCACCCACATCACCCCCGAACAGGCCAAACAGCTCTTTTCCCTCGTCGATGAACTCATCAAGTTCTCCTCCCAGGAAACCGGCCTGCCCGTTAAGAGCAAAGTCAAGCGCCAGATCACCAGCCGCGCTGCGGTCGAAACCTATCTGAAACAGAAATTCGACGAGGATGAAAGCGCTAAGCGACTCCAGCGCGGCGAGATCGTCCTCAAGAAATTCGGCCTCCTCGACCGTGACTTTGTCCTCAAGCCATTTCTTCTCGCTCTCCTCGACGAACAGATCGAGGCCTATTACGACTCCAAAACCAAAACCGTTAACATGCTTGACTGGATTGCCGTCGAAGAGCAGAAGCCCGTCCTCGCCCACGAGCTGACTCACGCTCTCCAGGACCAGCATTCCGACCTAGAAAAGTGGAATGACCAGACTCCGGACGACGTCTCCCTCAACGCCGCCGGCGATGCCGATCACGTCGCCAAAGACGAGATGGACACAGCACGCGATGCCGTAGCCGAAGGCCAGGCTACCGCCGTCATGATGGATTACATCCTCAAGCCCATGGGCCGCAGCCTCGTCAAAGACCCCGAGGTCATGGACCTCGTTAACCAGCAGATGGCCGCCTCAGAAGACTCGCCTGTACTCTCCCGCGCCCCCATCCTGCTCTCCAAGTCGCTCCTTTCCCCCTACCGCGAGGGCCTCAGTTTCGAGCAGGACGTCTGGATGGACCAGGGCCAGGCCGCCGCATTTGCCGGAGCACTCGACCGCCCGCCCACCTCATCCTGGGAGATCATCAACCCGCGCGAATACGAGAAAAAACATGTCCCCGCCGTGCCCATCATGCCCGACATCCATCCCCTCGTCGATTCGATCTACAAGCCCTACGACATCGGCCAGGTTGGCCAGCTCGATCTGCAAATCCTTGCTGAAATCTTCGGCGGCGAGCAGGCCGCCAGCGACCTCACCCCAGCCTGGAACGGTGGCATCTACTGGGCCGGCCAGCGCCTCGACGCCAAGACTCCCGCCGAGCAGGCCAGCACCAATTCCCTCGCCCTCTTCTACCTTGCCGCCTGGAAAAATCCCGCCTCCGCCAAGGCCTTCGCCCGCCTCTACGCCGACGATCTCGGCCGCAAATACTCTGGACTGAAACCAGATCTCGAAGCCCAGCGCACCACTCCTGACGGCATTCACGAACAGGTCTGGACCACCACCGAAGGACCCGTCGTCATCACCACACGCGGCAATCTCGTCTTCGTCTCCGAAAGCTTCCCTCTCGACCTCGCCCGCAAGCTGACCCTCTTGCTCCTGGACGCCCAAGGCGCCGGCGATCTAAGAATGGCCTCTACTCGACCCAACGAAGAAGTGGGTGCCCCCGGTCCCCTCGTCCGCCGCGGCGGAGGGACCGGGGATAGCAGGAGTTTGGAGCCTCTAACTTCCAACCTGGTCCATTTCATCTCAAGCTGCGGCATCATGAAGGCCGCCGTTCAAGCGGGAGTCACGGCTGCGTCCCAGGCAAGATAACGGCTCCTCAACCAACCGCCAGCCCCGACTCAGTCGACCGAGACCGTGCCGTCCAACGAACGGATTGCCAATTCACGTCGCCATATCTTCCGCCCCAACCACACCAATCCCGCAACAGCCAGGACTTGGAAAACAAACTTCGCGATAAGGTCGGTGCGCGTCCATCCCGCGTAAGTGGCATCGCTAATGGCCATGCATCCGAATACGGCCCCGAAGCAAATCGCGAAGCGGTGCCAATCGCCCCAGCCCCACGACCTCGACCAGAAACGCACAAGAGCAAAACAAAAGAACGCCCAAATTGGTCCGGCGATGAAAGAAATCCAAACGGCAACATCGCGGTGGGGAATGAAGATCACGCTGATGAGCGCGAACCAAGCCGTCCCGAAAACGAAACCCGTGATCCCGATAATCCATGGATTGGCGACCCGCCGCGAATCGATCTTGCGCAAGTGTCCTGATCCGCGCAGGAGCCAAGCCATCCAGATCAGGCCCGCGATGGCCATCAGGCCGAGAACGATAAGGATTGCAGGCGGTTGATATGGGGCCGCGTGGAGCTGAGGCCGAGCCTTCTGCGTCCAGCCAAACCACGCGATACGGGAGCCAACCAGGAACGCAACGATTGTCGCGATAATACCGCGCGTGCGCAGCCAGGGACTCTCGCGACGTTCGGGAAAAATGAGCTCCGTGACCTGCACCGGGACCAAAACAACCCAAACGCTTTCATATCCAAGCATGAAGAGAAAGTAAAGCCAGTTAACGCCCAGATATCGGCCAGTGAATTCCTGGACGCCCGGAAATGGCATCGGAGCGATCGAAGTCTGCTGAATGATAAACTCCTCGGCGATTGAGAGTGCCAGGCCCAGGCACAGAAGGCTCGTTCCGCCGGCGCGCCAGCGGCGAACCAACTCTCGAGCAAGCAGCGCACCACCGCCCCACACCATAATCTCCGGAATCAGAACGAAGAGGATGCTGAGGCGCGTTGCGCCGCTGAGGACTTCGGCGATGACGGGCGCAAGGATGAGAAGTGTCCAGATCGAAGCCCGATAGCGAGTCATCTTGCGAGTTACATCAAGCGCATTCGGATTCGTGTTTACGGGAAGCGAATCGGTTTGCATAAATTACTCCTTTGGGCGCATAGCGTCCACCCTTGCGTCGCGCGCATTTTTCAGCACGCTCTTCAAATCCCAGGAGAACTTGCCTGTTGAGATTTCAGCGATCAGGCCGCGTACCCACGCGCACTCGGCCTTCAGCACGGCAACGAGATATTCGCTTTCAACCAGGTTGATCCGCAGAACATGCTCCGAGGCCGCAGCCATCGCGGAGCTTCGCGATGCGATTTCATTTTCAAGGTGCTGTGCGCGCTCCTCCAGCCGAGGAAGAGCGTCGGCGGGCGTCAGATGCACGAGGAAACTCATTGCGGCCATGAACTCTGAAGATTCGCGGCGAGGCACAGCAATGATCTGTCGAAGCACACGCGTAAATTCCTTGCGGCCCAAAGGAGTAATTGAGTAGGTCGTGCGCTCAGGACGACGGCCGTCGCGGCTCGTTGATCCGGCCGCGATCAGCTCGTCGCGCACCAGCCGGCCAATCGCGTGATAGAGAGATCCGCGTTTGAGGGCGAGGACTTCGTCCTTGTGGCGCAGCTTGAGGAGACTCTGCATCTGGTACGGATGCATGGGCGCTTCCCGCAGCAGTGCAAGAACAGCAATTTCCCAAATCCCAAGCTCAATCGTCATATAGTTCAAATGAACTATATCGCATGAATTATTTAATTGCAAGTATCCAACATTGCAGCCTCCTCCACTGACCCATGAAGCACGGGCGCAGCGCGGCCGTCATCATCCTATTCTTGGGCGTCTGTTTAGTCGGGGTAGTCGTAGATCACAGAACTTCGGCCGGTAATTGCGCAGCGGCCTGTTTCGTGCCGACAGGCGTGATGTTCATCGCAAGGTTGTCACTCAAATCCGAATAGACGCGGCGCACCCTGATTCAATGAGCCGGACAACGCATCCCAAGCTCACTCGCTGACTTGCTGACTTGCCGACTTGCTAACTCGCTGACTCGCTGACTCGCTAACTTGCTGACTCGCTGCCGGCACATCTTTTTGCACCAGGTACTCATCCACCAGCACCGACACCAGCACCGCCGTCGGCACTGACACCATTGCGCCCACCACGCCCTCCAGTGCCGAGCCCAGCAGCAACGCCACCAGGATTGCCAGCCCCGGCAAATCAACGCTGCTCCTCATAATCCGCGGCGTCAGATACGAGTTCTCCACCTGCAGATACACAAGGTAGAACACCGCAATGCCGATCACCCCGGTCCACGAGTCGATCGCCGCCACCAGCAACGCAATCGAGATGCTGATCGCCGCGCCCAGCACGGGGATAATGTTCAGCAGCCCCGTCATCACGCCCAGCGCGTACGCATAGCGGATGTGCAGCGATAGGAACACAATCGTGCTCGAGATTCCCAGAATCAGCATTAGGCTGCCCTGCCCCAGCAGCCATTTCCCCATTCGAATCTCCGCCCGCCGCAGCGCCTTATCCAGCCGGTCCCGTCTCTCCTTAGGGAAAAAAGAGAGAAACCACCCATATGTGTGCTCGCCCTCGGCAATGAAATATAACGTGAGGATGACGCCCATTGCGATCCGGAACAATCCTCCCGCCCAATCTCTGATCGAAAGCAGCAGGTGGGTCGCCCCCTGGCTCGCCAGGTCCTGAGCCTTCCCCATGATTTCCGCGGTGTCTAACCGGTCAGCATAAGGAATCGTCTTCAGCTTCGCCATAATCTGTGGCAGCCGTTGCGGCGCCTCTCCGCTGAATTGCTGCAGGTCCCGCGCCACCGGCGGAATTGCCAGAAATCCGAATATCACCAGCCCCGCCACAAGAACCAGCATCAGCGCCAGAACCGCCGTCCCCTTGAACGGCTGCCAACGCCGTATCCTCAGTTCAGAAGTAAACCGCACCACCGGCGTCAGCACCACCGCGAACAGCGCGCTCACATACAGCAGCAGCAGCACATCCCGCACCAGCCACGCCAAAGCGCAAGCCAGCGCCAACCCAAACGCGAACACAATGTCCCCGCGCAAACTGCGGCCGTCGGCAGAATTCTGAGCCATGCCCTATTCTCGCTCACCCGCCAGGATGGAGTGGGGAGCACTGAGAACTGACAACTGAAAACTCCTTCACTTGTTCAATTCTTCACTTCTTCACTTTTTCACTTCTTCACTTCTTCACCGTGCGCTTCCCACTGTTCACTGTCCACTGCACACTGTCAACTGCTCTACTGGTCCCCGCCCAGGATCGATCCCACAATTCCGCCCAGCAGTGCTCCGCCCGCGGCCGGTCCAACCTGCCGCGACTCGCCCCGTGGCAGATACTCGCCAATCTGGTGCGCCAGCCGCGAAATCGGCAGCGTCTGCAGCCACACCCGGCCCGGCCCCGTCAGCACTGCCAGAAAAATTCCATCCCCGCCGAAGATCGCATTCTTCAGCCCCGGAACCATCGTGATCTGAAACGCCACTGACGCCTGGAACGCGCCCACATGTCCCGGATGCACCCGAAGCATCTCGCCCGGCGCAAGGTCCTTCAAGATCAGTTCGCCGCTTAATTCGATCCAGGCCGTCCCCTGCCCGGCCATCTTCTGCAACAGGAACCCACTGCCGCCAAATATCCCCGCGCCCAGCGATTGCTGGAAACCCACGCCAATCGTCACCCCATCGGTTGCGCACAAGAAACCGTGACGGTGGATCATAAACTCCTGTCCCGGCCCCACCTGCACCGGCACAATATGTCCCGGCACCTTGGTCGCAAAACTCACCTCGCCCGGATACTGGTAGGCCCGGTACTCGGTCATGAAAATGCTCCCGCCGCCGGCCACTCTCTTCAGCACGCCGAACAACCCGCCGCCCCCGCCCATCTGCGTATGCGTCGTCATCTGGATCGAAGCTGTCATCCACGACAGTTCGCCGCTTTCTGAGAACACGCTCTCGTTCGGGTTAAGCTGCACATCCAGCACCGGCATAGTCGTGCCTTGTATCCGCGTTTGCATGGGTGATCCTCCTGTGTTTCCGCCAGTGTACCTGCCCACCCCGCATAATGGTCGAGAGAAAATCGCATTCAGCCAAGAAAGTCTGGGCGCCCCAGCGTGCTTACCAGCGGAAGAACCGATAAGGATCGTCCCACTCCTGCGGCGCATCCAGGTAAAGTCCCGCGAGCCAGCGCTGCTCGTTTTCTTCCACCGGTGTCGCAATGTGCTTTAGGATTGCTGTCTCGCCTGCGGCTTGCAAATTGCCCAGCAGCCGAGCCAGCAGGCAGGAAACACGGCGGAACGTGCGCTTCGCATTCATCCTCTCGCCGGTCGAGTCAAAGTGCCAGGGAACCAGTTGACAGAAAACCACGCTTCCGTTGGCCGCTGTAGCCAACACGCCATCGCCGGCCACCGTCGCGCCCTCCGAAGATTCAGAGATCAAATCAATCTCGCGCGGGTCACGATTATGCACCTCGGAAGGAGACACGCCCGCCAGCGGTGAACCGGCGCTGAAGGGTTCAAAGCTGGCGGCGATGTGCTCACGCTTCTCCATCGAGACCTTCATCGGCAGAAACGAATTTGCCTCCGATTCATCGAGTCCCAGCGCCAGAACCCGGCCACCCGCCTTCATCCATTCAACCACCTCGGCCCTGCGGTCCGCCAGCTTCTTCCCTCCACCCGGTCCCACCACCAGAACTTGGCCGGCGGAAAGTCTTTCACCTTTATAAGCTTTGTAGCCAACGCCCGCCGAGGCAAGATAGGTTTCCCCCGCGCTATCGCCCGCGAACACCACCGTTCGCATGGCGCTCGGCTTCCATCCCGCAACGTAATGCACGATGTTCCGAGCCATTGTCTCCGCAGCCGGGTCTGCCTCCGTTCGCCCGCTCACGTCCGTTTGGCAGAAAAGCACCATTCCCTTGCCCGACCGATGCTCGATGAGGGAGGAATACTGAAGCGCATAGCCGCCGTCGAGGATGGGCAGAAAGTCGCCGCACGCCGGCTTCTCGATCAGAGCGGAAGCCACATTGCCGCGATTGCCCCGCCGCCAAACGCGCGTCACAGGCAATCCAGCCCACTCAACCGTGGGCGAGCCCATAAATTGCGAAGAGAGCTCATAAGTCAGGCGAGCAGGCAGCGTGGTGGACGCGCCTCGCCAGTTGCGTAAGTGTTCGTCCGCCACGCCTGCGAGAATCGGATGATCAGGCACTCGCTTGAACACCCAGCGTAGTCCGTATTCGGCAATCCTGAATCCAAACCTCTTCTCAAGCACTTCTCCGGTCTGCTCGAAGATCACCACCTTCAAGCCATCGCGTACCGCATCCAGATTCGGAACCGCGTTCGTCAGGTCCAGCGCTCCCTTGCCCAGGATGAGCAGGTCGAATTCCGAGGAGTTTACGTTCGCGTCCACTCGGGTACAGTGGACTCCCATGCCATCCAGCAGCTTCCCTGTCTCGCCCTTGGGATCGAATAGCGCAATCTTGCCGCCGGCTTCGAATGCCGTAGGCGCTGCGACCAAATCGATCGCGAAGGAGTCCCGTTGTGCATCCTCACCGGGAAACTTCATTGAAGCATGCAGTCTGTATTGCCCGGACGCCAGATCCGCCGGCAATTCCAATTTCAAGGGCAGGCGCTTCTGATCGCCCGCCGCCACGGTTACTGTTGCGGTCCCGCGAATGGCTTTGGGAGTCTCGAAAGTCCACTCGCAATCGGCCGTCACCTCAATGCGAGAGTTATTAACCAGGATTAGCTGCTTCTCCACCGTTTCGCCGGCAACAAAGTTATGATCCTTGCTGGTAAACGCCGCGGGCTTGCCTCCGATATAGGCCAGCAGGGGCATGTAATTCCGATAAAGCGCCTGAGCCACAGCCGTAGGAGTGTAGTCGGCCGGACGATACTTCAGCAGTTGGCGCGCTTCCTCTTCGTCAACATAAGCCGGACTCGGTCCGGGGCGTTGCAACTTCTCCCAGTCAACCTCCAATCGCAGGTCGTAACGGCCCTTCCTGCCAGTTGCATCGAACCAATAGCCATCCACATCCCACGGGCACGAAGCTGCAGCCACGCCCCACGTTCGCATCGCACGATAGTTTTCGGTAACCTGCCCGGCCAGCACGCGGAAAACGTCTTCAAATTCCGGCGAGCCGAAAGTGTGCGGGCACTCCCATCGCTTCCATCCGCGTCCAAGCCGGTACTGCTCCGCCTCCCAGCGCAGGTTCTGCTTTTCAGCTTCCGTAATCTGGTAAGCGCGGGCGCCGAGCGTTTGCGCGTTCCATTCGGCCATGCAGAATTCCCACGGAACCACGGCGTCCCCAAACTCCCGCTTGCCCTTATACCAACCCCGATACATCCCCCAATCCCACAGCAACGGGACACTGTATTCACAAGGGAAGGCCGGTTTCACTCCGTAGGTCGCCCAGTGCTCGAACCAGTCCGAAATCTCCTGCGGCGGAACCCAGTTTCCGTAGAAGTTCATCGCATGCATCGAACCCAGGTTCCCTGCGTGGTGATACACAATGCGGCTGGGATCGAGCCGCTGGATAATTGCCTCCGCCCGCAATGCCCGGCCCACATTCCTCACTCCCCACGAATCACGCGGTGCCAGGACCCCATCGATCATGTCGGGATTCATGTCTTCGCCGTATCCCGTGCCGTTGTGACTCGTCGAGTAACAAACCACGGAGGGATGATTCTGGGCCACGCGCACGTAGAAGCCCGCGTGCTGCGCGTACCCGTTCGTCGTATCGGCTTCTGCCGCGTCCCAGTTGTATTGGCCAAAGTGCGGCTGCGAGAACGACACAAGCACGCCCTCATCGTCCGCCGCCCTCAACATCTCCTCGAAGGCTCTGTGTGTCCCCGGTTCACAGCCGTAATTGTGCGTGTAAACAAAGTTGATGCCAAAGCTTTTGTACCGTTGCAGAGTCGCGCGCGTGGCTTCGTAACTCGCCATCGCTGCGCTGCCCTGAGCGTTGTCAATCGGCATGGCCGCCAAATACAGCCGCGTGCCGTTCAGGTAAAAATCTCTTCCCTCGATCCAGAGCTCCCGGAATCCAAAACGGACCGGCAAAGCCGCATCGCGAGTCTTGCCGGCTGAGTCGAGCAGACTTAGGCCGACGTCGTATTGGTTCTGCGGCGTATGGGTATCCCAAAGCTTCTCCGGCCGCCAGTTCTCGGTTACCCTTATGCGGCCTTCCGCCAGTTCGTTCGCCTCGAACGGCTGGCTCATGAACTCCTTCACTCGACCCGAGCCGTCACCGATCCGGGCACGCAGGGTATAGGGCCGGACGGAATCAAGCCCGGTAAGCGCCACGTCGAGAGTGATCTCCCAACGGCGAACTGAAGTCTCAACCTTCACATTCGCAATGCGCGCGCCGGCTGGCGTGCTGGCCAGGTAAACATCGCCGCAGAGTCCCCGCCGCTCCACACTGCCCGCCACCTGCCGCGCAGCAGCACTGTCGCTGAATGACATCATCACGGCCTTCAACGGCAGCGCAGCTACAAACATGCTGAGGATCTGCTTTTGCCCTGGGCGGCACAGACCGGCGAGATCGACTTCACCGCCAGGAAAGCGCATTTCGCCAACCTTTGCGCGGTCAAGGTAAACCACGGCGTAAGAGTTCAAATAACTCGCGCAAAACGTGATCCGGCGACCAGCCCACTCCTTTGGAATGGTGATCTCTCGCTCGTACCATGCAGCCGAAACATCGCTCGCCGGCGTATGACTCCAGGTTGGGTTCGGAAAGTAGAGTCGCGGGTCCGACCATCGCCGATGTGTCTCAGGCCAGGCCTCGGGCACGCGAAGATGACCCCAGCCGTCCGTAGGCACAACATCCGAAGTAGCTCCCGCGGGCTGCCATCGCCAAAGTCCGTTCACACATATCCGCTCGCGCGTGGCAGTCGACTCATGGTAGGCCTTCGCCATGTCCCAGACCACAGCATCCGCCGGCGCTGCCCCCTGCTGCGCATTTGCATTCGTGCGCAAAGCCGCGTAAGCAGCGGAACCCAGAATCCCCTTAAGAAAATCCCTACGATCCAAGTCAATCAAATGACCAACCCTCCAACTGCAAGCGCTTCCAGAATCTCCGCGCACTGGCGCAATCAGCTGGTCAGTCGCATAGCGGCGTGGAACCAAAATGGATAACCGGGATGTGAATCAGCGCCTCCCAGCACTTGTAAAATGAACCCCTCCGTGAAAGAGCTTCAAGTTCCGCGCTCCGCGCTTTTCGCCTTCACAGTCTCGGTCCTATGCCTGACCGCGTGCCGCCCCGCACTCGTGCCGCTTCTCCCCGACCATCCCCGCCAATTCCCCGGCGTTGCCATGCGCGATGTGACCTTCTTCTCTCAAGCCCTCAACCGCAACATGCCCTACCGCGTCTATCTCCCCGCCAACCTCGCGCCCAGCCAGAGACTCCCCGTCGTCTATCTCCTCCACGGCAGCGGCGGCAGCTTCCAGAACTGGTCCAACTACTCCGACGCCGGCCATTACGCCGCGCAAGGCCTAATCCTTGTCATGGCCGACGGAGGCTCGTCCTACTACGTCAACGCCGCCCTCAAGCCCGAAGACTAATACGAAGACTACCTGGTTCGCGATCTCATTTCCGACGTCGAATCCCGCTTTCCCGCCGCGACCGGTCGCGAAAACCGGGCTGTAGTCGGCGTATCCATGGGTGGATTCGCAGCGGTCAAACTCGCCCTTACCCGTCCCGATTTGTTCGTCTTTGCCGGCGCCATCTCCCCGGCCATCGATGTCCCCAGCCGCCGTTTCAATATCGGTCGCTTGGGCCAGAGCATCCGCTTCCGCGTCCTCTTCGGCCAGGGTGGCAGCCCAACCCGTCTGGCAGCCGACCCATATCTCTTGATCCGCACCGCCAACCCTACGCAGACTTCCTATCTCTATCTCACCGCCGGCCAGCAAGAACCGCTACTCGAACCCATCCTCCGCTTCGCCGACTCGGCCAACCAGCACCACTTCAAGATCGAGATCCACACCCTGCCCGGCACCCACGACTGGACCCAGTGGGACGCCCAAATCCCAGGCTGCTTCGACAGCCTCCTAAACCATCTGCAGGCAAGTCACTAATCCCTATTCCCTAATCCCTATTCCCTGCTTTTTCACTCCACCACCAAGCTAGTCTCCTTAGCTGCCAGCGAACTCCCGCCCACCCAAATCTTGTAAGTGGTCGGCTCCACGGTGCGCCGATACGCTGGCTCGCCGACTCGCTGACTCGCTGACTCGCTATAAAAACTCAACTCGCCAAATCCCAGCGGAAACTCCACATGCTTCGTCTCACCCGGCGCAAGCGTAACCCGCGCAAACCCCTTCAGTTCCCGCACCGGCTGCTCCACGCTCGCCGCCGTGTTCCGGACATAGAGCTGCACCACTTCGGTCCCAGCCACGCTCCCCGTGTTCTTCACGTCCACGCCCACCGTCGTCACCTGCGCAGTCCTGTTCGCCAGAACCACATTCACCGGAACCGATGCAGCGGAAATCGTCGGCTGCGCGTAGCTAAACCGCGTATAACTCAACCCCCACCCAAACGGAAACAGCGCTGAATTCTCCTCGTCCATGTACCGCGACATGAACTTCTCCCCGGAATTCGCCGGCAACCGGCTCAAGTCCCCGTGCGCCGGCCTTCCCGTCGGAAGCTGCGCGTAATAAAGAGGTTCCTGTCCCACAGCCCTCGGAAAACTCGAAGGCAGCTTGCCCGATGGGTTCACATCGCCGAACAGCACATTCGCAACCGCGTGTCCGGCTTCCACACCAGGACTCCACGCTTCAAGAATCGCCGGCACCTGCCCCGCAGCCCACTTCAACTCCAGCGGCCTCCCGGCAAACACAACCAGAATCACCGGCTTCCCCGTTGCCACCACCGCCTCCAGCAGCCGTTCCTGCGCGCCCGTAAACCCAAGATGCACGCGGCTCGACGCCTCACCTTCCATCCAGTTCGCCGGCTCGCCCAGCGCCAGAATCGCCACATCGGCCTTCTTCGCCGTCTCCACAGCCTCGGCAATCGTCTTGTCGTCATTCGGCACTGGCATGAAATTCTCGTCTATCGCGACCGGCCCGCCGAAACTCACTCGCTTCAGTACATTAGCGTCCTCACCCGTCATCAGCTCGCATCCCGGCGCATACAGCAGCCGGTCCCCAAGCCGCTCCTTGAGCGCCGTCCGCAGAGTCACGGCGAATTTCGGATCGCCATTCCCCGCCCACGCGCCCAGCATCTCCCGCTGGTTGTCCGCCATCGGTCCAATCAGCGCCACCTTCTTCGCCTTGGATGTCAGCGGCAGCAGAGTTCCAATCCCCTCGACCGGCTCGTTCTTCAGCAGGACAAATGTCTCTTCCGCCACCTTGCGAGCCAACTCCCGCCGTTCCGGCGTAGCCTCGTAGGCCGGTCCCGGTTGCGTGTAAGGATTGTCGAACAATCCCAGCGCGAACTTCACGCGCAGAAT
>Ga0181531_10002125_pt1 | contig 12404 bp, 14 predicted proteins | sample PEATcosm2014_Bin_38_FD_119743 | JGI IMG/M metagenome (GOLD analysis project Ga0181531, IMG submission 119743) | Peatland microbial communities from MTU Mesocosm Facility, Houghton, MI, USA - PEATcosm2014_Bin11_10_metaG | ecosystem: Environmental > Terrestrial > Soil > Wetlands > Peat | place... | reverse complement strand
GATTACGCTGAGCGGCAATGTGTTGCCGGTGGGCGGGATCAAGGAGAAGTTCCTGGCAGCGCGCCGGGCAGGAGTGGAAACCATCATTCTGCCCGCGGACAACCGCCAGGACGTGGAAGAAGACCTGACGCCGGAGCTGATGGAGGGCGTCACGGTGCACTATGCCAAGCGCATCGAAGACGTGCTGGCCGTGGCGCTGCCGCTGATGAAGGCGCAGCCGAAGACGCCGCCGGTTGAAGCGGAGATCGCAGTGGCTACGGCCGCCTAGGCTGGGCTGCGCGCAAACATGGAAGGCCGGCGAACCTGCCGGCTTTCGCCGTCTGTGCACCGAGAGCGATAGATCGCCCGGACGCCGAGTCCCGTCCTTGTCCTTGCGCCCTTCAGTTTCCGATGGGAAGAAGCGATCGCAAAGCGCAAGGGCGTCTGCCGCCTTTGGATCAGGCTGCTGCCGACTGCAGCGGTTCGACTTTCTTGCGGCCGGGCTTTGCTTTGGATGCCTGCCAGAAATCGTAATCGTTCTGGACGTTGAACCAGATGTCCGGGGAGTTCTGTCCAAACGCCTCGCTGATCTTGATCGACATCTCGGGGGTAACGCCGGCTTTTTCGTTCAGGACGCGGGAGAGGGCAACCCTCGACACTCCAATATGCGCCGCAAATCCGGTGATGCTCATGGGGATGGCCGCGATAGCCTCCTTGATGATCCTTCCAGGATGGGGTGGATTGTGCATCCGCATGGTTGGCTCCTTCAAGCCGGGACTCGCCCGGATCGTTCCTTAGTGATAATCCTGATAGTCCACCAGGATTGCATCCTGCTCTTCGAACCGGAATGTCAAGCGCCAGTTTCCATTGACCTTGACAGCCCAATGACCGGCCAGCTCCTTGTGCAAAGGATGAAGATTCCACCCAGGGACGTTCATCCCGCTGGGGCTCGTAGCGCGATTCAAAATCGCCATCTGATCTTTCAGTTTCTGGGCGTGCGCGGGGTTGATGCCTGCCTTCGAGCCCTCCTTGAACAGCTTCTCAAGCCCTGCGTGTTTGAACGACTTGATCACCCCCTACTGTATCGCTCATCGATACAGCGGTCAACCGAGAAGCCCCATCCTCCCAGGCAGGGACAGACCGATGCGCCGCCTATCCCATCCGAGCTTGCGGTGAGAACGGTCGCCCAACAAGGGCTGCGCACTCCTGCATCGACCGATGGCCCCCTGCCGCGTCTAACGGGCAGGCGATATGCTTCTTAGCGTGATGCAGGTGCGAGTTCTCCCCTTTGGCGTGTTGAAGGATTGGCTGGGCGAGTCCGCGGCCGCGGTCGAGTTGCCGGAGGGCGCGACGGTGGCGGAATTGCTGGAGCGGCTGGGTTCGTCCGGGTCTGCGCTCGGGACCGCGCCGCCATTGCGCGGAATTGCAGTGAGCGTGAATGCCGAGTACGCCTCGGCGGCACATGTGCTGCGCGAGGGCGATGAGGTGGGATTGCTGCCGCCTGTCTCGGGCGGCGCCGCGCCCAGGGCGAATGTTCCCGATGAGTGCGGGGAAGAACCGACAACAAGCGCCGCGCTCACCCGCGAGCCCATCGATGCGGAGAGACTCGTGGCCGCGGCGAAGGGCGGCGAGGATGGCGCGGTGGTGGTCTTCGACGGCATCGTCCGCAACCACACGCGCGGGCGAAAGACACTTTATCTGGACTACGAAGCCTATGAAGAGATGGCGCAGCGACAAATGGGCGAGTTGGCCCGCGAGGCGCGCACCCGCTTTGGCGTGCGGCACGTGACGATCGTGCATCGGCTGGGACGCCTCGAAGTGGGCGAGACCAGCGTACTGATCGTGGTGGCCTCGGCGCACCGGGCGCAGGCCTTCGAGGCTTGCCGCTGGCTGATCGACACGCTCAAAAAGACGGTGCCCATCTGGAAGAAAGAGACCTTTGCGGATGGGGCCGTGTGGGCGGCCGGCGAGCCGTTTCCCGCCGGGGTGGCCGTGGAGGCCTCGCATGATGCGTAGCCTTGGCGGAATCCCCGGTCTCTCCGTCGTGGCGGCCTTTTTTTGTATGGCCTCTGTCCTGCCCGCGCAGGAGACCACGCTGCACCTGGACGTGAAGCTGGTCAACGTCTTTGTGAACGTAACCGACAAGGCCGGGGCCATCGTGGGCGGGCTTACGCGCGACGACTTTGCCCTGGCCGAGGACGGCCGCGCGCAGCAGATCGCGGTCTTTGAGCGCCAGTCGGAGCTGCCCTTGAACCTGACGCTGGCCATCGACACCAGCGGCAGCGTGCGCAAGGACATGGCTGAGGAAGCGGACGCGGCCCGGCGGTTTGCCCATGCGCTGATGCGTCCCCAGGACCAGATGAGCCTGCTCCAGTTCGCCACCGACGTGCGCGAGTTGACGCCCTTCACCAACAAGGTGGGCCAGATCGATCGCGGGCTGGGCCAGTTGCGCGGCGAATGGGCGACGGCGCTCTACGACGCGATCCTTCTGGGTTCCGAACGGTTGGGCCACAAGGAGGGACGCAAGGTGCTGGTGCTGGTCTCAGACGGCGACGACACAGCGAAAAACACCACCTACCCCCAGGCTTTGGAGGCGGCGCTGCGCAACGAGGTGATGATCTACAGCATCATCGATGTGCCCATCGAGGCCAGCGCCGGCCGCGACCTGGGCGGCGAGCACGCGCTGATCACCCTGGCCGAGCAGACCGGCGGCAAGAGCTTCTACGAGAGCGACGGCGGGCTGGACAAGGCATTTGCGCAGGTGAGCGACGACCTGCGCACGCAGTACGTGCTCGGCTACTATCCAAAGAATCAAGAGCCGGGAAGGACCTTCCATCGGGTGCAAGTGACCGTCCCCAGGGCCGCGACGCAGGCCTTCAGCATTCGCCACAAGACCGGCTACTATATGGACGCGCAGGCAAAAGGGAACTGATCGGCGGGAATTCTGGATTGACTTCTCGAAGTACCGGGAGGAGTGGATCAGTTTCCGGTTTTCGGTCGCGCGCTTGGAACTCGAAAACGCAGTGAATCCAGGCCTGCACCATTCGATTTCCCATCAAGTGAGCGTCAATGCAACGGCGTCGCAAAGGCGCTTTCCCGATCTCCTTGTCCTTCCGCAGGGACCGGCCACCCTCGTGAACGATACGATACAAAGCCACTGCCGGTCTTCCAGGGAGAAATAGGCCATGAAGCGAAGGGAGTTTCTAAAAAGTGCGGCGCTGGTTGCTGGTGCAAATGCAACTGCGGCCTTCCCAAGGACGCCTCAGAACCAGCCTGCGCCTGGCATCGCCAAGGGAAAGCCTCTGGGAAAGATCGCGCTTGAAGAGCACTTCATGGTTCCTGATTTTGTTGGGTACTTTGCGGAGACGTACCCAAACATCAGCCCTGAGATTGCAAAACTGGGTCTAGCCGCCCTGCTCGATCTTGGGAAGAAGCGAATTGCGGTGATGGACCAGAACCAGATTGATTTCGTGGTCTTGTCCCTTGCCGGCCCGGGTCTTCAGGTTGAAAAGGACCCGGCAGTGGCACAGAGAAAGTCAAAATCGCTGAATGATTTTCTGGCCGGAGAGATTCAGAAGCGTCCCAACCGATACGGTGGATTTGCCCACCTTGCCATGCAGAATCCAGTTGAAGCAGCCGACGAGCTCGAGCGTTGCATCCGCGATCTCAAGTTTCAGGGAGCCATGATCAACGGCCAGACGAACGGCGAGTATCTCGATCTGGACAAATACTCAGTCTTCTGGGAGCGCGTTGCCGCCCTGGAAGCTCCGATTTATCTTCACCCCGGCAACCCCGTCGATCATCCGGCGGTCTATGGCGGGCATCCGGAGCTTTGGGGTCCTGTCTGCAGTTGGGCTTTCGAGACTGCGGCGCACGCCTTGCGATTGGTATTTGCAGGCGTCTTCGAGCGCTATCCAAAGGCCAGGCTGGTGCTCGGTCACATGGGTGAGACGCTGCCCATCAGCTTATGGCGCTTCGACAGCCGATGGCCGATTTCGCATCGCGGCTCCATGACGCTTCCCCAGCCGCCCTCGTTCTATATCAGGCGCAACATCGCAATCACGACATCCGGGGTCTGTTCCGACAGCTCCCTGCGTTGCGCGCTGGATGCCATGGGTGACAGCAACGTGATGTTCTCTGTCGACTATCCGTTTGAAAAGACAGACGTGGCGGCTCAATTCATCGACAACGCGAAAGTTTCAGAGACAGAACGGATCAAAGTAGCATCCGGGAACGCGAAACGCATCCTCCGTCTGGATCGGCACATCGGTTAAAATGCCTGCCCTGCGCTGGCTGTGGATGCAGTGTTTCTCTCCGGCCGACGAGCGATTGGAAGGGACCTCCCGATCGTCTCCGGATCGAAAATTAACCCATCGCCGATGCGTTAATCCGCTGTTTCAGCACAGGTGCGTCTAAAATGGCATCATGACTCAGCCCTCATCTTTGCGCCGCCGCCCCAAGACGCCTCCGCCGGGCGAAACCGGCCAGGAGGCGCTCTACCTTCGCTCGCTTAGCGACCGCCAGGTCGCTGTCCATATCAAGCTGCGCGACGGAGAGACCGTTCGCGGGTGGATCGAGTACTTCGACGACGGGATGCTGCGCCTGACGCGCGAGGGCAAGCCCAACCTTTTCATCTACAAGCATCAGATCTGCACCATTTCAGAGGCCGCCCGAAAGCGCACTCCCCGGCCGGAGGGCTCGAGCCGTCCGGTCTCAAACAAGGCGGTCTCGAACGAGGCAGCCTCTTGAGTGGGGGTTCGACGCCGGATCTGGTGTGGGTTCCCAAGGCCTCGGCCATCGCTCGCGAGGCCGGCGCGCGGCTGCGCGAATTTCTCGCCCAGGGCGTTGAGACCGAGTACAAGGGCGACGTGGACATTGTGACGGTGGCCGATCGCACAGTGGAGAAGCTGATTCGCGGGCGGCTCAGCGAGGCCTTTCCGGAGCACGGAGTCTACGGCGAAGAGGGCACGCGCGAGCGGATGGGCGGCGAGTTTCGCTGGTATGTGGACCCGCTGGACGGGACCACCAACTTTGCCCACGGCTTCCCGCAGTTCTGCGTCTCTCTGGGGCTTGAGCAGCGCCCCGAGGGGCTCGCCAAGGATCAGGACGGTACGCTGGTGTCCGCGGTTATTTATGACCCCATGCGGGACGAGCTTTTCTCGGCCGAGCAAGGACGGGGCGCGCAGCTCAACGGCAGGCCGATCCGGGTTTCGCGCACGCCGGAGTTGGCCGAATCGCTGGTGGCCACCGGATTCCCCAGCCGCAAGCGCCACGAGAGCCCCAACGTCCACTTTTACCAGGAGTTCACGCTGCGCTCGCACGGGGTGCGGCGGGCCGGCTCGGCCGCGCTGGACCTGGCCTGGACCGCCTGCGGCCGCATGGAGGCTTTCTGGGAGTTCAACCTCAATCCCTGGGACACGGCGGCCGGCATCCTGCTGGTAGAAGAGGCCGGGGGGCGGGTGACGGACTTCTCAGGCCATGCATTCCAGCTCAACAGCCGCGAGATTCTGGCCTCGAACGGGCTGATCCACGAGGAGTTGGTGGGCCTGTTCTGCGATATGTTTGCCGGGCGCGACCTGACGCCCATCCCGACCCCGCAGGAGTTCGCCCAGCACCGGGCAGCGCGGGCGGCGGCGCAGCAGGATAGCTCGATGAAATAGGCAACATTACAGAAGATAAGATCTCACCGGCGTTGCAGGAAAACTTCCGATTTGGCGGTAGCAAAAACTGTCGCGGTAACCAGCTTGGCCTCAGCGCTTCGGTCGTGTAAGGCAATGGGCCAGTGGTAATTGGCGAGCAGCCGGTCACTCTCCCCCCCTTGAGGCGGTAGGCAATTTGCTCTTTCTGGCCATGATGGATCCTCAAATCTCGCCGGAAATCAAGGCTCATTTGGACCGCGCGGTGGAAGAACTTGGCAGGGTGTCGCACATTACCCAACAGTCGTTGGCCTTCCATCGCGGCACGGGCCTGCCGGCGATGATCGACTTGCAAGAGAACAGCGTGGAGGGCGTTTTGAGACGATTCGCAAGGCGGCTTGCGGCAAAAGAACTTTGCGTCAAGACCCGATACCGCGGAGACACCCAAATTTCGGCGCTGGGCGGAGAGGTTCGGCAGGTGCTCGCCAACCTGCTCTCAAGCAGCATGGACGCTGTGAAAGGCGGCGGGCGGGTCGAGTTGCGTCTTTCAGGTGTCAGCAGAAGAGATGGATCTTCGTTGGTTCGGTTCACCATTGGGGACAACGGTTCCGGAATTCCAGCAGAGCGGCTTTCGTGCACCGCGGGCCCCGGATTTTCCCCGCAACCCTTCGGGCTGGGCCAGTCTTCCTCATTTCGGCGTCACTCGTCGCTCGAAGATACACCATCTTCGTCGCTCCTCGCTTCTTGAACTGAGAAAAACTGGCTCCCAGCGCCACCCACGGGAAAGCTAATAACCGGCTCTAGACCGTCGGAACCAGGATCTCCGTGACTAACTCCTCTTCCGGCGTTTTACTCGGATCGTTCACGTAGTGCTCAATGCAGAAGTCATCCCGGAGTTGGATCGCTTTTTCGGCCACAATTTCAAAGACGCGGCCCGAGGCCTGGGGCAGGTTCGAATAGTGCCCGGTCAACGCAAACCGGCTGTATTTGCCGCCGTTGAATTTCTCGTATTCAACACCCGCGGGCAGTTCAACCGGCGGCGCGGCCAGCGCAAAGCCCGCACGGTAAATCTTTGGCCCCCGCTTGTAGAGGCTCATATATCCGGAGATCTGGTTATGCTGCAAAATCGCGGGAACAAGCGTGTGCGCCGTTGTCCAGGCTTGCGGTGCGGTGTTCATGAAGGGCCCGGTCTTCTCGACAAAAACATAATGCGTCTCGGGCCAGGTCACAATCTCGGGTTCCTCGGTGAGGTTCATCTCATCTCCTTTTTAGCCCTTTTAGGGTTGAGGCGGTTGAAATCACAGGTTCTCCTTCGCGCCCCGCTCGATGCGCGAATTGAAATCGTACTCTGTGATTCAGCGCGCATGGGACAAGTGCGGGATGCATCAGCCGGTCAATGTCTATGCGAGCCGGTCGAATTGGCCGGCGTCCCGTCGGACCAGTGATCGACAGGGACCAGGAAGATGGTCTCCGGCTCGGGAGAATCGCCAAAACCATCGGGCAGCACAACCGGGGAGCCGTCCAGGTTTGCGCCCCAACTGGCGCCTTCTGTCCTCGGCAGGTGGAACATCAGGTGCGGTTGCCAGTGCCCGACCGAATCTCCAAGGACTCCGGCCTTCGACATCATGTACGACATCGCTCCTGGCTCAGGCGAAGGCAGCTCCTGGTTCGCAACGGCTGCTTTGATCTTTTCCGCCATCTGCGCCTTCGTGAGCCCGGCCAATACCAGTTTCGTACGGTTCAAGGTGTAAGGAAGGATCGTCCGCACCGCCTGCGGGTTATAGCAGATTGGCCCCCGCATCTTGGGATTCCAGAACTCCGCGCTGTCCACAGGCGACATCCACGACCGCTCCACCAGGCATGTAAAGCCGTTCGTGCCCTCGGCGGCTGTTTCATAGCCATCACTGGTCAAAATCAGAACCTTCGCCGCATCTGAAATGGCCACTGGAGCAGCACTCCTGGCCATCGCCATCTCGGCATTCCGGTCCGCCATCAGGTATTGCTCGGTTGCGGCCTTCGTCGGGTACTTGGCGTTGGCGTTCTGCCCATTCGCGGGATAGGACGCAAGCACGCAAAACATCAGTGGCAGCCCCTTGCTCAAACCTTGCAGAATTTGTCTCCTCATCCCATCCTCCTTTGGATTGGCTTCCTAAGAAGTCCCAACACCTTGCTACCGGGACAGTGATCTTTCCAGCTTCGGTTGGGCGAACAGCAGTTCGATATACCGTCGCAGATGGTCTATGCAGTCCGCGGCCGCGCCTGGGCTATGTTTGGCCTTGGCCAGGATAAACGCGCCCTGAATGGTGGCCTGCGTATAGAGAGCCAGGCTTTCCGCCGTCCAGTCGGCTTCGACGCCGTGCTGGCGCATGGCCTTCTCGATGTCCGGCGTAAGGGTCGCGGCATGGTCGCTGATGCTCTTGTTGCAGGCCTCACGAAGCGCTGGGTGGGTGTCGTAGACCTCCTGCACCATGGTTCCCACCAGACAGGTGAAGTCGGGCAAATCCCCCTGCACAATGGCCTTTCGGAAATCGACATACTTCAGAAGGCGATCGAGCGGATCTGGCAAGGCGCGATAGGGCGCCGAGGCGAACAAGGCGCTGGTGATATCGCCCCAGTACTCCGCGGCTGCCAGCGCCAGATCCTCCTTGCTCGCGAAATGGTGAAAGAAGCTCCCCTTGGTGAGCCCGGCCTCCTCGCAGATGTCCTCGATGCGCGTCGCGCTGTACCCCTTGGCGCGGATCACATGCAACGCCGCCTCCAGAAACCTGGTCTTCGATTCGTGTCTCGTTTCCGTCGCTTCCATGAGAATACCCACCAGTTGGTATAATATGTACCAACTGGTGGGTACTATGTCAAGAACTTTTTCTGGCCGCCACAAAGCTGGACTCACCGGCGATTACCAGAAGACACCCTCCGAGTGGGTGACAAACCGGACACAATGCTTTCCTGGATCCAAAAAACCGAGACCTGCGCCACCCCGCTCCTTGGGACTTATCCGCAAATAGCAGCGCCGGCCTCCAGGTCCGCTGTCGCGTGGGCATCCCGGCCCAGGGACGGGTCCTGCTTATGCGGACGCCGCCAGGATGCCCCCTCTCTGCACACTGCGCTGCCGCAGCAGGCAATTTACGGATAGGCTCTTAGTAGCCTTCCGGCTTGATCTTGGCGCCGGGCAGCCGCTTGGTAAGAAATGCGATTTGCCCGGTGTGGTGGGATTCGTGCTCGCAGACATGGAACCATTTCCAATAGATATTGATCTTGTTGCTGCTGCCAAACTGCTCCGTATCGGTGGATAGGAGCCATGTGTCATCTCGCTTACGGAATTCCGCGAGGGAATGTTCACGAGTCTCGTGCAAGAGATTGAGGTAATAGTCGAGGTCGTGGCCATGGATGGCTTTGCGGCCGGCATCACCCAGGTTCATCGCGGGATCCCACTTGCTTTTCACGTCATCGGACCAACTGTCCCACTTCTTGTTTTCGAAAGTATTCATTCCGTAGTACGTCTCGGTAGCAGCAAGGTGAAGCAGGAGCGCGCCAATGGTATTGGCATTGGCATCGAAAAGATGATCCAGGTCCGCCATGGTCAGACCTTTCACCGAACTCGTGACGGCGGATTGGATGTAAGTGAGCATCGAAACCAGCGTGCCGATTTGTGGAGTGTAGCCGGGCTTGGGACCGATGACAAAGAGTCCGGAGTCCTTCTCCGGCTTGGATTCGGCAGTTTGTGCCGCGAGGTTGAAACTGAACAAACCGGCCGTGAGTGCCGCTCCAGTGAGAAAGCATCGACGATTCGGCAAAGAACTCTGCTGGTCCATACCTGTCCTCCTGGCGTGCTGGAATCTAGTGGAAGCATATATCAAAGATTGACGGACTCAATAGCGGTACCCGTGACCAACAAACAGAGTTCCCGACTGCACAGATCACATTCGAACGTCGCGCGGGAGTGGTATTCTGGCCCGGCATTTCTGAGCAACGAGGGGGGCAGCGTGAGAAAAGGCATCATACTGGCGATCGGCGGATTGGCGTTTTTAGCAGGGTGCGCAAGCCAGGGGGATAAGGCCCCCAGCGCTCCCGTTGAGCCCAAATGGAAGGGCCCCGCATACCGTATTGCGTTTGACACCAAGACCGGCAAGCCCAGCCCGGAAGGCATCACCCTTCCGGCCATCAAATTCACCGCCAACCCCGACGCGCTGGAGAAGAGAGCCACCCTCGTGGTCCGCTACGACTCTTCCGAGGTGAAGACGAACCTGCTGATCGTCAACCAGATCATCCTGGCCCCGGTCGATATCTCCGGCCCGGAGGGAACCCTTCCCGCCGACTACATGGAACGGGCGAATAAGGGACTGGCGCAGTTGACCGGAGCCTACTGCATGAGCGGGAAACTCAAGGTTACCGTGGTGCTGGCCCGCTCTTCGCTCTCCCCACAGGCCGGGGATGCTGAAATTGATGGGAAGCGCCTGTCAGACTGGGTGACCACCGAGGTGATGATCAAGAAGCCGAAAAAGGGTTGTTAGCGCTCTCTCGCGGTGGCGGCGCTCTACCGCACACAAGACCTGTCACCCTAAGCAGCCCGGCTCGCCGCGTCGAGTTACGGCTGAAATGAACACGTGTCGGCGATACCGTCCCCGCTAACTCGCCAACTTGCCATCGCGGCAAAGCCGCGGCTAACTTGGCAGGTGGCCCACTCACCTGGTATCGGAAGCTGTGCCCCGTTCATCGCGGCCTTATCGCGATGAGCGGGTCCTCGGCAAGGTCCCAGCGGAGTTACGATAGCACCATGCCCTATGGCCTGAAGCGATTCCAGAAAGCCGAAGCCCTTCACTTCATCACCTTCAGTTGCTTCCACCGTCTTCCGTTCCTTGAAGCGCCGGCAACCAAGGAAACGTTTGAGTTCGTTCTGGAACAGACTCGGGCACGTCATCAGGCCAGGGTCTACGCTTACGTCCTGATGCCTGAACATATCCACTTGCTGATCAACGAGCCGCCGCTGATCCTGGTGGCTCAGTTTCTGAAGGCGCTCAAGCAGATCACTTCGCGCAAACTGCGAGGCGATCGCCCGCAGTTCTGGCAGGACCGTTACTTTGATTCGAACATCCGTGGCGAAACAGCCCGGTCCGAAGTGATCCGATATATCCACCGAAACCCCGTAAAAAGGGGACTGGCCGCATCGCCCGAGCATTACCGATGGAGCAGCTTCAACCACTACGCTACCGGAATTCGAGGAGTCGTTGAAATAGAGTCGGAGTGGACGGCAAGAACTCGCGGCCCACTCATCGCGATAAAGCCGCGATGAATGGGGCACAGACTTCCCTATTTGCGAAGCACAGGAAGACGCCAATCTCGGCTTTTTCGCGGGTGAGCACGCCTTTGTTAAGAATCGGCGTCGTACGCTGTCTTCTTGATTCCGAAGGCAAGGACCGGACATCCTCCTGACGCGCGATTATTGAGTTTCGGAATTAGCTTGCCCATATGGGTAGTTGAGTTGCCAAATGAACGCCCTTTACCCAACTCATCGAAGATGTCCTGCAGTTCACTTGCCCCGGTGATGATTGCCCCAACGCTCAGCACATTCAACTCGGAAGGCTATCACCCTTCGAGCCTGGCTTCTGCGTAGTCTCTGGCCTGTTCCGCAGTTACGATCCAAGCATCTTGATGCTCTAAACCTATGGGACTCGATTCGAGCCTTCTCTTTGCGCCTTCGAAATCTTCGGGTAATAGCTCCCGACTTAGGTCGCGCGATGAGACAGGACTGGATTCCAAATGACATGTCGGACATCTGTCGTTGCAGATGCACGTCCATTCGTCGATCCACTCGGTCGCGCATCGAGGACAAAGATGACTCTTCTCATACCATCTGACTAGAATCACCGATCCGTTCTCCTTTGATGAATCTGTACATCCCTCGCGACTCGAATTGTATTATGCCAGCGTCACGAAGGACCTGAAGTTGTTGCCTGATTTTAGGTCGCACATTCTTATTCTCCGGATAAAGCTCGGTGAGATGTAATTCGAAGGAGTAGGCCTCGCTCAAGGAAAAGCGATCATTTGGAAGCTGACGCAAGAGATTAAGCAGAGATGCAGCCCAGCCTCTTCGATGCGCGGGCATTTTCGAAAGAAATTGAAGCCGTGCAAATGCCGTTCGCGGAGCCTCACGCGCGACAGCATTGCCGGCGGTCACCAGCGGTATTCGACCATCGAAGGCGATCTTCGGCAAGATGATGTTGCAGCCTATCCACCCGGCTCTACGAGCCGTCGGGCCGAGCGCTCTTCTTTCTTCAATGCAGTCTAGAGTAATCAGCGAGTGGTGGAGGGCGGTCAAGTCTTGTACTTCCCAACTGGAGGAGTATTCCAGCAGTAATAAACTGGGCGTGCGGCCTTCACGAATCGCTGCCGTCATCGCGGAGAAGGCTCCATCTGCAATTCGACTTCCGAATGCACCGCGTTTGCTCTTCAATTCGTAACCGTGGGAGCACTGGGGGCAGATGAAATCTTTGGTTCGAGTGTTGGCAACAGTTTGTAAGAGTCTGTCAGATTTGCAGGCCAGGCAGTAGCCATTTCGCAAAACCCAGGCTTCGCTAACGACGCGAGCCCTCTGGGAGTTGCTGGTGTACCTTGCGATCAGCGACGCGTTGTCCCAAGGGTCGATCAATTAAGGAAGTCTACTAAGGACCTCGGTGATCACCCAAAACCGGCCATAGATGATCGGGTTAAATCCGGCCATAGAGAGATGGCTTAAGACATAGCCGCTGCAGGGCAGTTAGCCTCTGTGGTCATGAGCAACGTCTTGAGCAG
>Ga0181531_10002123_pt1 | contig 12408 bp, 13 predicted proteins | sample PEATcosm2014_Bin_38_FD_119743 | JGI IMG/M metagenome (GOLD analysis project Ga0181531, IMG submission 119743) | Peatland microbial communities from MTU Mesocosm Facility, Houghton, MI, USA - PEATcosm2014_Bin11_10_metaG | ecosystem: Environmental > Terrestrial > Soil > Wetlands > Peat | place... | reverse complement strand
CAGGGCGATGCCGGCCCACAACGGCGTCTGGGAGAAGCTGTATCCGTGCTGGGGCAGCCAGATGCCCTGCAGCCAGATGATCAGCATGAACTGGATGCCACCCCGACCGATGGCCGACAAGAACCCGGCGAAGATGGCGGTGGTAAAGGCCCTGATCCGGAACAGCTGCAACCGGAACATGGGGTTCGGCATCCGGAACTCGATCCGGACGAATACGGCCAGGATGGCCACGCCACCGAAGACCCCCCCGAGCACCTCGGGGTTCGTCCATCCCATGGTGTGCCCGCCGTAGGGCTGAATGCCGTAGACGATTCCGGTCAGCAGGGCGATGAGGCCGACGGCGAACGTGATGTTCCCCAACCAGTCGATTTTCGAAGGGATCCGGATGCCGTTGTCCCTCAGCTTCAGATAGGCCCACACGGTGCCGAACAGCCCGAAGGGCACCGAGACCAAGAAGACGAGCCGCCATTCGATCGGGGCCAGGACTCCGCCCAGAATCAAGCCGATGAACGAGCCCGTGACGAGCGCGACGCCGCTGATCCCCATGGCCTTGCCCCGTTCGTCCTCGGGAAAGGCGTCGGTGAGGATGGCACTCGAGTTGGCGAACAGGAACGACCCACCGATGCCCTGGCCCACCCGCATGAAGATGATCCACAGCGCACCGCTGGCCCCGGACAACCAGGTGATGGACAGAAGGATCGAAAAGAGGGTGAACACGGCGAACCCGAGGTTGTACATCTTCACCCGGCCGTACATGTCGCCGACGCGGCCGAAGCTGACGACCAGCACCGCGGTCACCAGCATGAACCCCATCAGGATCCACAAGAAGTACGAGGTGTTGCCCGGGGCGAGCGGCTGCATGTTGATCCCGCGGAAGACGTCGGGCAACGAGATCAGCAGGATCGACTGGTTGATCGTCACCATGAGGATGCCCAGGGTGGTGTTGCTCAGGGCGATCCACTTGTAGCGGTCGTCGCGCGCCGGGAGCGCCGCCGTCGTGGTCATGAACGGCGGGTCACTCTGTGTCCGCCGTTTCACCCTCCAACGTGGTGGAGAAGCGGCCGAGAGCCGAGGCGAAGGCCCCCAGCTCCGTTCTGTCCCAGTCCTCGAACAGGCTGGCGATCCACGCCCGGCGGGCGTCGAGCACCCGCTGGAGCGTCCGCCGGCCGGCGGGCGACAGCTCTATGCGGGTGGCCCGCCGATCGTCGGGATCGGGGTGCCGGGCGACATAGCCCTCATGCTCGAGCTGCTGCACCTTGCGGGTCACGGTGGGGGCGTCGACGCCGAGGAGATCGGCCAGGGCGGTCACCCGCAGCGAAGCGGGGTTGACGTAGAGCTTGTAGAGCAGGGCGGCCCCGGCCCGGTCGAGCCGCACCCCCGCCGCCTGCAGGAAACGCTCGTGCAGCCGGGCCTGGGTCATCGACCGCGCCACGACCTGGAGGGCAGCTTCGATCTGGTCGATCGAGCGGTCGGCCGGGCCGGCCGGGCCGGCCGGGGCCGGACGCCGGTCCCCTTTAGTTACTTGCGGCACACAATGATGTTAGCGGACCTTCCAGAGCTCGGTGATCGACACGCCGAACTCGTCGAGCATCCGGCGGAACAAGGGGAGCGACAGCCCCAGTACGTTGCTGGGATCGCCCTCGATGCCATTGACGAAGGGGCCCGCCCGCCCGTCGATGGTGAACGCCCCGGCCACCGCCAACGGTTCGCCGCTGGCCACGTAGGCGCTGATCTCGGCCCTGCTCGGGGTCCCGAACAGCACCACGGTACTGGCGAGCCGGCACACCCGCCGGTCCGTCCGGGTGTCGATCAGGCAATGGCCGGTGTGCAGCACGCCCCGATTTCCCGACAGGCGGCGCCAGATGTCGGTCGCCTCCTCGGGCGACGCCGGCTTGCCGAGCGCCGACCCGTCGAGGTCGAGCATGGAGTCGCAACCCAGCACGAGGGCCCCGGGGCACCGCCCGGCGACGGCAGCCCCCTTGCGTTCGGCGAGCACGACCACGGCCCGCGCCGTGCCGACCTTCCCGATGCGCTCGCTCACCCCGCTGACCACCACCTCCGGATCGAAACCCGCGTCCCGCAGGACACGCAGACGCGCCGGCGAGGCGGAAGCCAGAATCAATCGGGGGACGATGAGGCAACCGTACCAGCGACCCGTGGATACCTACTGCGAACGCCTACTGCCGGACGCCTCCTGAGAACGCCTACTGAGAGCGGCAGTCCCCGGCCCGGAATTCGCTGACGCGGCCACCGGCGATCGTCACATCGCCCAACGGGTGGCCGTCGATCCCCCACACCGTGTAGGCGCCCTCCCGGAGTTCGGGGTAGACGCCGGCGATGAACTCACGGTCGACGCCGCGCCGGCGCCGGATCATGGTGTGCATGTGGTGGGACCGCGGCGCGCCGACCGGGGTCAGGTCGATCTCTTGCCCCAGGCACCCCTCCTCGGCGTAGAGGATGAGTGCCCCGATGTCCTCGCCGATGTCGAGCACCAGGGCGTCGGGGGGACCGTCCGTCGGTCCCTCGTCGACGTACGGCGCCTCCACTGTCACGTGCGTGTGGTGGTGGTGCGCAGTGATCGCCATGTCGGCCGCCGCCTACAGCTCGGGGTTGGTGTTGTACGCCGGCGTGGTCGGCGGGTTGGAGAAGCCACCGTGCGGGTCGGCCAGGTAGGGGAATCCCGCCTGGTAGGCCCGGGGGCTCGCCGTGACCCCCTGGTTGACCACCGACACGTCTTTGTCCGCCGTGTAGGTCTTGTCGACCAGGGGAATGGTGGCACCGGCGACCGCCATCAGCGCGATGGTGACGACGTCGTCGGTCGGCCGCCGGCCGTTGGGGAAACCGGCCAGGTCGTCACCGAGCAGGCCCAGGTTGCTGGTCCCGGCCTGCGTGCCGTCGCTGGAGGTAGGGGCGATCCCCATGTTGAGGCGCAGCATCTCCGCAATGACCTTGCCGCCCTGGTAGGTGCCCACTCCGAACGCGGCGCCGATCACGCTGCCCGGGATCCCCGTGGCAAAGATCGCCACGAGGTCGGCGCGGGCCTTGGTGTAGGCCGCCAGGTTCGGAAGCGCACCGGGGTAGAGGACGGGCAGGAGAGCCGCCAATTCGGGATGCTCGACGGCGGCGGCGAACTGGCTGTCCTTGACCGGGGGCTGACTGTTGAAGTAGTCCTTGGAGGCCATCGGGACCACGACCTCGTTGACCAGAGGGTTGCCCAGCCGGGACACCTGATCGTAGGGGCCGGTCGCCGTGGTCACACCGGTCGTCGGGTCGAACATGCGCACGGTCTGCCTGTTGGCGGTGGTGTAGACCCCTATGACCGCATTGGGATCGTTCGCACCCATGCTCAGGGGCGCCCCGTCCGGGGTCAGGCAGCTGATCGGGATCTGCAGGGCGATGGAGTGCACGTTCTTGGCCGCCAGGGAGTTGATGCCCGGCGTGTTGGTGCCCGGGACCAACTGGTCGCTCGAGATCGGCCGCAGGTCACCGAGGTCGAAAATGGACCCGAGGTCCACGAAGAAGCCGTCGGCGCGCTGACCGGCGAAGACGATCTCGCCGTCCGACATCCGATAGATCGCCGGGGTGGAGAGCGACGCATAGTTCGGCGTACTCCTGATGCCCACGTTGCAGGGTGGACAGGCGAAGCCGCCGGCAGGGCTGAGGACAGTGCTCGTGCTCTCACCAGTCGTGACGTCGGTGAGAATCTTCGTCACGGTGTACGTCTGGCGCCGGTTCCACGTCGTGCTGTACCCCGTGCTCGACGAGTAGGTGATCGGCCCGGTGGCGTAGAGGAACGTGTTGGGATCCAGGATCGTCGTGGTGAACTGGAACTGGTATGTGATGGAGGGGATGCCCGTTCCCGTGTTGTCGATATGGATCTGGTAGAGAACGTCGTCCCCGACCGGCGCGGCGCTCCCGACGACCGTCTTGGCGCCGAACTCGAAGAAGTTCGGCCCTCCGTCGGGGTCCTGCAGGGGCACGTAGTTGGCGATGATCGTCACCGTCTCGGGGGCATCGGGGCTCACGAAGGCGTAGAGGTCCGCACTGTCTGCGGCTGGATCTTTGGCAATGGAGGGAGCTTCTTTATGGGACGACATCGTTCAATTCACCTCGTGATCGGTAGGGGGGAATGCGGGGAGGGGATAGTGGTTCACTTGGTCGCTTTGAGAAGCGCTTGGGCCAGAGCCTGGTTGGTGTAGTCGATGTGCTGGGTGCCGACGAAGAGGGAGATCTTCCCGGCCTTCGCATCGACTACATGGGCGATGACGCCGGAGCCTTCCAGTACGGGGCCGTCGGGAGCTTGTGCCCCGGTGGGGGTCGTCGCGTCCGCGCTGGGGACCCCGGTGAGAAGATTGAGACCACCGGCGGCGACGACGCCGGTGGCAGCCGCCCCGATCGATGCGTTCCGGAGAAAGTGACGGCGACTGATGCTAGGCATGCTGTGCTCCTTGTGGTGGTGGATAGATGGGCTCGATCAATGTCACTGGTGTCCTCAATAGAAGGCCAGACCGACTATCGGGCTGTTGGTACTGGCGCTCCCCGCCACACCGCAGTACGAGGAGTCGCCGAAGTTGTAGACGCTCCCGTTCGTCGTGGTGAGGGTGTAGCCGCTTCCGAAGAACGTTCCGGCGACCCCGCTGACGGGGGCATCCGCCTTCCCGGCGGCGGAACCGTAGAAAGCCGAGGCACCGAATGTGAACACTCCCCCGTCACCGGCGGCCAGCACATACCCATTGCCGTCTCGCGCCGGTGCGATACCGACAATGGAGGCGTTCAGAGGTTCGGCGCCCAGCGAACCGTAGAAGGGGGCGTCGCCGAAGCTGAACACGCCGCCGTCGGCCGCTACGAGCCAGTAACCCCGGCCGTCCTTGGTGGCGGCCATGCCGACGATCGGCTGGTTCAGCGCCCTCCCGCCTTCGGAGCCGTAGAAGGCGGCGTCGCCGAACGCGAAGACACCACCGTCCGCGCCGACGAGCCAATAGCCCTGGCCATCGGACGTCGGGACGATGCCGACGATGGGTGCATCGAGGTGGATCGCCCCGGCGGATCCCTCGAACGGCGCGTCGCCAAAGGAGAAGACACCGCCGTCGGACGCCACGAGCCAGTAACCACGTCCATCGACGCTGGGTGCGATGCCGACAATAGGCTTGTTGAGGGTCGCCCCTCCCTCGGAGCCGTAGAATTGGGCGGCCCCGTTGGTGAACACACCACCGCCGGCCGACACCTGCCAGTACCCTTCTCCGTCGACGCCGGCACAGCCGAGATGGGCTGCGGCCGACGACTTTATGGCGGGGGCTGCGGCGCCCGCCCCCGAGGAGTAGCCCGCCTGCGTCGCCAGGCCTACTGCCCCCACGGAGGCGACCACCGCGGCGGCGGCGAACTTTGCCCCCCTGCGCCTGGCCCGTCTTGCGATTCCACGCTTTGTCGCCCTCATGGGTCTCCTCGTCGGTAGCAGCAACGTGCGGTCTGCAAAGGCATTCGGCGCGTCCGGGCCGTTTGGATGACGGGAGCGTGAATTTTTTCGAATTACTACAGAACCGCAATGCAACGATGGCCGAGACCGCCTGGGGTCAAGCCCGGCCGCTACAGTCGTCGGCATGGACCGCGCAGCAAGGTGGCGGGAGATCGTGGCGCGCCCGGAGGCAGAGCTACCCCTCGACGAAGCCGCGTTGTCGATCGCCGCCATGGCGGACGTCACCGTCGACGTGCCGGCGCAGTTGGCTCGTCTCGACGACCTGGCCACACAGGTCGGGCCCGCCGACACCGGCGAGGTCTGCCGCTTCGTCTTCGAGACCCTCGGTGTGCGGGGGGATCAGAGGACCTATGACGACCCGCGGAACTCGTACCTCAACCAGGTGCTCGACCGCCGGCTCGGCATCCCTATCTCGATCTCGGTCCTCATCATGGAGATCGGACGGCGCTGCGGTGTGGCGCTCGAGGGCGTCGGGATGCCGGGGCATTTCCTCTTGCGGGACCCCGGTGAGCCCGACCTCCTCATTGATGCGTTCTCCGGAGGCCGGCGCCTCGACCACGCCGCCTGCGCCGAACTCCTCCGTTCCGTGGCCGGCGTGGAGGTCCAACTGCTCGACGGCTACCTCGCTCCGGTCGGGCCCCGGGCCATAGTGGCCCGCATGCTGGCGAACCTCGACCACAGTTTCCGGAGGCGGGACGACAAAGAAGGTCTCCTCTGGGTCACGCGCCTGCGAGCCGGCCTACCGGGACAGCCGCTGGCTGACCATATCGCCCTGGCCGACACGTTCGCCGGTCTGGGTTGCGTGGACGAGGCGGCGTCCCTCCTCGACGAGCTGAGCCGGCGCCCCGGCACCCCCGCCGACGTGGCGCGAGGGCTGCGGACCCGGGCCCGGGGACTTCTCGCCCCCTTCAACTGACCCGCCCGGCCTCAGGCTCGGTGGCCGACCGTTTCCGGTCAGGCCAGCGACGCCTCCAGGGTGATCTCGGGTACGCCGGCCAGGGCGCGGCTCACCGGGCAGCCGGCCTTCGCCGCCGCCGCATGCTCCAAAAAGGCGGCCTCGTCCATCCCCGGCACCCGGCCCACCGTGACCAGGGAGATTTTGGTGATGGTGGGGGTTCCGTCGACCGGCCGCAGGGTGACCGTGGCGTCGGTGTGCACCGACTCCGGAGGGGTGCCCGCCTGGGCGAGGATGTTGGACAGCGCCATGGAGAAGCATGCGGCGTGCGCCGCCGCGATCAACTGCTCGGGGTTCGAGCCCGGACCGTCCTCGAAACGGGACTTGAACGTGTAGCCGCCACTGATGGTGTCGCCCGCGGTAAATGTCCCGGTGCCCGTGGGTACGTCACCCTTCCACTCTGCGCTTCCCTTTGCCGGCATTTCGTCCCTCTCGTTGGTCGTGCGACTGCGTCGTTTTGGTCGTGCGACTGCGTCGTTCGCTCCCAACCCTAGGGGCTGCCGCGCGGAGCGGTACCGACGCAGGGCCCCCGGTCCCCGCCGCCGAGGCTCAGGTCGCCGATCCGGCCTTCGTCGCCTCGGGGACCTCGACCAGCCGGCCGGTCGACACGTCGTAAATGAAGCCGTAGATCGGGATGCGTCCAGGAACCAGCGGGTGGTTGCGGATCCGCACCACATCGTCGACCACGCTCTGCTCATTGTCGGTGATGGTGAGCCAATCGATGTAATCCGCCTCGGCGGATCCCGGCCCGGTGCCGACATCACGGAACCCGTCGGCCCCGAGTTCGGCGGTCTCGAGGCTGCTGTGCAGCAAGCCGCGGATCACCTCATCGGTGAAGAACTCCATGCCGCAGTTCGAATGATGGATGACGAACCATTCGGCCGTGCCGAGGAGTTTGTAGGAGATGACCAGCGACCTGATGGCGTCGTCGCTGGCGCGCCCGCCGGCATTGCGGATCACGTGGGCGTCACCCTCGCTGAGCCCGGCGTACTGCGCCGGGTCCAGCCTGGCGTCCATACAGGTGAGAATCGCAAAGCGTCGGGCGGGAGGGAGGGCCAGGTCCCCTTTCGACCCGAATGACGCCACGTACCTCTCGTTGGCCTCCACCACTTCGTCGTACACCGACACGGTGATCTCCTCCCTTTTCTTGCTCTCGTTCTTCCTCTGGCGATTCGATGCCGGCGGCTCGGGAACTACTTGCGCAGGGTGGCTTGGGAGCATTCCAAACCCCGTAGGGGGGCACAGGGTTTTCCGCACAAGTAGTTCCCGAGCCGACGGCCGCTGCACCATCCGTTTGCCCCAGCGCCACTCGAAATCTGAATACTACTATTCTTAGTGTTTTGGTCATGTATAGCGCCCACCCGGGGGGCCTGACAAGTCGGACGCGCCAGTGACAGGATCCGGCCACACAAGAAGATCCGGCCACACAAGAAGGAGGAATGATGACCGCAGTAAGGACGGACCTCTGGGGCGCACCGCTGCAAACCGGTGGCGATGCGGGCGTCCCCCTCTTCGACGAAGCGGTCGAGGGCCTTCTCTCGCTGTACGGCGAGCCGGTTGCGGCGGCCCAGGCCGCGGTGGCCGCCGACCCTGACCTGGTGCTCGGGCACATCCTGGCGGCCTATTTCGCGTTGTACCGCACGTCGCCCGATGGGGTGCGGGCGGCCGAAGAGATCCTCGGGGCACTCGACCATGCCGCGTGCACGCGCACCGAGCGCGAGATCCTCCATTTGCGTGCGGCGCGGGCGTGGGCGGCCGGTGACTGGGACGAGGCGGCCCACAGCCTCGAGCGCGCCCTGCTCCACGATTCGCAGGATCTCCTGGCCCTCAAGGTCGCCCAGGACCTGTATTTCTTTCTCGGGAAGACCCGCGATCTCCAGAGCGTGGTGACGCGGGTACTCCGGGCCTGGCCGGCGCAGAAGCGGGGATGGGGCTACGTCCAGGGCATGTACGCCTTCGGCCTGGAGGAGAACGGCGACTACGCCCAAGCAGAGCTCTTCGCCCGGGCCGCTCTGCATCACAACCCACGCGACGTCTGGGCGGGTCACGCCCTGGCCCACGTCTTCGAGATGGAGGGCAGGATCGAGGAGGGGGTGCAGTTCCTGGCCGAGTCCGTCCCGAATTGGTCGTCGAGCTTCTTCGCTGTCCACACCTGGTGGCACCAGGCGCTCTACCACCTGGAGCAGGCGGAGTACGACGCGGCGCTCGCCCTCTATGACGGTCCCATCCGCGGTCTGCGCTCGCTCGAATGGGTCGACCTCATCGATGCGGCGTCGCTCCTGTGGCGGTTGTCGCTCAACGGCGTCGATGTGGGTCAGCGCAGCGCGACGCTGGCGGCGGATTTGGAACGGGTCATCGGTGCCCCCACCTATATCTTCAACGACTGGCACGCCATCATGGCGTTCGGTCTGGCGGGTCGTGTCGACCTCGGCGAGCAACTGGTGTCGGGAAATCGCCGTCATGCCGTCGGCACCAATCGGGCGGTGGCCGCACGGGCCGGCATCGCCCTGCTCGAGGGTTTCTCCTCGTTCGCCGTAGGGCGGTTCGACCGGGCCATCGACCTGCTGACCGAGGTGCGCTCCTGGGCCCATGTCGTGGGGGGCAGCAACGCGCAACGTGACGTGGTCGACCTGACCCTGATTGCCGCCGCCACCCGGGCCGGAGAACATGGCATGGCCCGGCAGCTCGTCGCCGAGAGGGTCACCCGGAGGCCCGGCACGGCCGCGGCTGCCGGCCGGCTCCTGGCCGGGAACGCCGCGTAGCCGCCGGGACCACCTCGCCGGCGGCCGGAGGCCGCAGCAGCTATTCTTTACAAATATGATCAGTTAAGTCATATTTTGCAGAGCACGAGAGGTGGAGGTCGATGAGAAAGCAACAGAGAGAGCGGGTCGGGCGGTTGTTCGATGCCCTGGTCCGGGGGCAGTTCGACGAGTTCATGGCGGGCTGCCGCGACGATCTGGTCGTCACGGTGCGGGGATCGAGCCCGACCCCGATGATCCTGCGCCGGTCCGACATCCCCGACTGGTACGGATCGCTCCAGGCGCTCTCCCCCACGTCGCTGTCCTCCACGGTCGAGGTGGTGCGGGTCGACGGGGACAGCGCCACGGTCATGTTGCGCCACGAGTTCGCCCGCCACGGCATCGACTACCGCCTCGAGATGGTCAACCTCGTGTCATTCCGGGACGGCCTCCTGGCCGAATGGTCTTCCTACCCGCTCGATCTCCCCGAATACGCCCGGGCGTGGCGCATGCGCGACCTCTCGATGCCCGCTCCGGCATAGTCGCTAGGTCAGCCCGTCGTCGCTGAGCCAGCCCGTCGTCGTCGCTAACGTCAAGGGCTCCATGGACGCGACCACGTGACCCCGACACGACGACAGTCAGCCTGGCGCCGGACCGTTCCCCGATGACGGGTGCCGCGTCGCCCGACCCGGCGCCGGACGCATCGGTGCCTCCACCACGCGTCCCACTGGGGATCCTCGACCTCGTCCCGGTCAGCTCGGGGTCGACCGTGACGGCGGCGCTGCGCAACACCATCGACCTGGTGCGCGCCGCCGAGCGCCTCGGCTACCGGCGGTACTGGTTTGCCGAACACCATCTGAACCCCGGAGTGGCCGGGTCGGCGCCGGCCCTCCTTATCGCCATGGCGGCGGCGGCCACCGACCACATCCGCCTGGGCTCGGGTGGGGTCCAGAGCGGACACCGGACCGCGCTCTCGGTCGTCGAGGAGTTCGGACTTCTCGACGCCATGCACCCGGGACGTATCGACCTGGGCATCGGGAGGTCGGGCGGGCGCAACTTCCTGCGGGATCGCGTCGCGGCAGCTGAAACGCCCGAGGCGTCGCCAGCGCGGGAGCGGCGGGCACCCGGTCCCGTGCACACGGAGAACGGACTGCTGATCCCGGCCCCGCCGTCGCTGCGCGGGCTAGCCGATGCAGGGAGATTCCTCCTCACCGCGGACCTGCTGCAGCAGAAGAATGCGGAATCGGCCGCCTACGCCGATCTCCTATCCGACATTCTCGGACTGTTACGCGGCACCTACCGCTCGGCCGATGGCCTCGATCCCCGTCCCGTACCCGGGGCCGGGGCCGACGTCGAGCCCTGGGTGCTCGGGAGCAGCGCGGGAGAGAGCGCGGAGGTGGCCGGGCGACTCGGGATCCGTTTCGCGGCCAGCTACCACATCAGCCCCGCCACCGCCTTGGCCGCCGCCGATGCCTATCGCGCCGCATTCGTCCCCTCGGCGGCTCTCGATCGTCCCTATCTCGCAGTGTCGGCGGATGTCGTGGTCGCCCCCGACGACGAGAGCGCGCACAGGTTGGCGGCGGGCTATGCGCCGTGGGTCCGCTCCATTCGCAAGGGCGAGGGGGCGATCCCGTTCCCCGGTCCCGAAGAGGCCGGTCGACTCGCCTGGAGCGATGAGGAGCGGGCGCTCGTGGCGGACCGGGTGGCGACGCAGTTCGTCGGTTCCCCGCAGACCGTGGCCGCCCAACTCGACGTGCTCCGGGCGGCGACAGGGGCCGATGAGCTCATCGTCACCACCATCACGCACAGCCACACCGACCGCATCCGTTCGTTCACCCTGCTGGCGCAGGAATGGTTCAGCGCGGTTCACCCCCAAGACCGGCCGTCGCACACACCGGGGGCGTGAAGCCGACCGCCAGCGTGGCGGGGCTTCAGTGTGGCGGGGCCTTCACCACAACCACCTCGACCCGCTGTCGCAGGACGAATCCGAGTTTTTCGTACACCCGACGCGCGCCGGCGTTCGCTTCGGCCACGTGGAGGAACGGCTGCTCTTCCCGCGCCATGATTTCTGAGGCCACATGGTGAGTGAGCGCGGAACCGAACCCCCGACCCCGCACGTCGGGATGGGTGCACACGGCCGAGATCTCGGTGTACCCGTCGAATCCGAGGCGCTCGCCTGCCATCGCCACGAGGTCCGCGCCCTCGAAATGCCCGTAGTAGGCCCCCATCTCAATGGTGCGGGGCCGGAACGGGCCCGGTTCGGTCAGCGCGACCAGATCGAGCATCGCCGGGACGTCGCCCGAGGTGAGGCGCCGAAGCGCAACGGGCCGGGCCGGCGTCAACGCGTCCGCCTCGACGACCATCTGCACGGCGCGGCCCCGGTCCACGGCGGCCCACCCCGAGGGCAGGTCGGACGGGACGTCGCGGCGGAACAGCGCGGCGCCGCGCGCGGGACCGAGCACCGCGGCCAGATCGGCCCACGACGCGGGGTCGAACGTATCCACCGCCGCGAACACCGAAACGTCACCGTGATAGGCGCGGGCCCTTCTCCCGGCCCGCGCCAGCTCCTGGTGTCGGGACCCCAACGCCCACCAGACCGCATTGTCGAGAGGATGGGACCCCTCGGACGTTTTCCCCACTGGCTACCTCTGGTGGACGAGATGGTCGACGAACGCCATCTTCCGGATGACGGGCGCGGCCAGGACGAACGGGTAAAGGTCCCTTTGACCCATGGAACGGTTTATCTGATTGAGAGCGTAGGAAAGTTCCAACCAGATGTCGATGACCTCGCCGAAGGTGGTGCTGCCGGCGGGCCTCGTCGGGTGCGCCCCGATGTGCCGGGTCAGGCCTCGGGCGCCCATGGCACCCGGCGTCGCCAATCCGAAACTCTCGGCCGTCTGGAGCGTGTCGAGGATGTGGAGGTAATGGGCAAACGTCTCGGCCCAATCCTCGTACGGGTGCATGGTGGCGTAGCGACTGATGTAGCTGGTCCTCCACGATTCGTCCTCCTCCGTCGAGCTGTCGTAGTGGGCCTTCACCGCCTCCGCGTAGTCGGCCGAATCGTCGCCGAACAGGGCCCGGCACGCGCCCAGCGTGTCGGGATCGCGAACCAGAAGCGGCCAGTAGTAATGGCCGATCTCGTGGCGGAAATGCCCCAGCAGCGTGCGATAGGGCTCGCTGAGCTGCAGCCGCAGGCGCTCCCGGTGCTCGTCGTCGGCCTCGGCCAGGTCGAGCGTGATGAT
>Ga0181531_10002122_pt1 | contig 12408 bp, 10 predicted proteins | sample PEATcosm2014_Bin_38_FD_119743 | JGI IMG/M metagenome (GOLD analysis project Ga0181531, IMG submission 119743) | Peatland microbial communities from MTU Mesocosm Facility, Houghton, MI, USA - PEATcosm2014_Bin11_10_metaG | ecosystem: Environmental > Terrestrial > Soil > Wetlands > Peat | place... | reverse complement strand
ATCCTGGTCGGGGTCACGGTCCACCAAAGCGGCAAGAATGTGGCCACGGTGCAGACCGGGAAAGCGCAGCGCGAAGACTTGTCGACCGTAGTCAGCGCGTCGGGCGAAATCAGGCCTAAGACCTACGTCAACATCGGCGCCAACGCTTATGGCAAGATCACCCACCTGTACGTGAAGGAGGGCGATCACGTAAAGAAGGGACAATTGCTGGCGCAACTGGAGAACGTGCAGTCTACGGCTGACGTGAGCGCCAACCAGGCCTCGGTGCAGGCCGCGGAAACGGATGCGCTTGCGGCCGATGCGGCGGTGAATACGTCTGCCGCCGATCTGGTGCGGGCTGAGGCCGATTACGCGCGCAACAAGCTGGACTGGGATCGTGCGCAGAATTTGTATAAGGACGGCCTCATTTCGAAATCGGATTTCGACAGCCGGCAGAACGCCTGGGCGACGGCAGACTCCGGACTGCTGCAAGCCAAGGCGCGTCTGGCGCAGGCCAAGGCTCAGAAGGATTCCGCCGACCGGCACGTTGCGCAGGCGCGCGCGAATCTTACACGTGTCGCCGATGTGCTGCAAAAGACCACCTACGAAGCTCCTTATGACGGAGTGGTTACCAGCCTGCCAGTTCGGGAAGGCGAGTCGGTGGTCATCGGAATTCAGAACGCGATGGGCAGCACCTTGCTAACGCTGGCCGACATGTCAGTGATTACCGCCGAAGTGAAGGTGGACGAGACCGACATCGTGAACGTACACCTGGGCCAGCCCGCTGAAGTGACCATCGATGCCATCCCGAAAAAGATCTTTCACGGCACGGTTTCCGAAATTGGCGACAACGCCATTGTGCGCTCCACGGGCGTGGCCACTTCCCAGCAATCCACCGCCAGCGAAGAGGCCAAGGACTTCAAGGTGGTCGTGACCCTGACCGATCCTCCGGCGGATTTGCGGCCCGGACTCTCCACCACCGCCAAAATCACGACTGCTGCGCGCAGTAATGTGCTGACTATCCCAATCCAGGCGCTTTCGATTCGCAGCAAGGCGCAACTGGAACAGGAGAAGTCAACCCCAAGCTCGGTACATGCCGCAGCACCTGCACCTAAGGAAACCGCATCCAAGGACAAGGATAAAGACCTGAAAGAAGACGTGCAGGGCGTCTTCGTGATTCGCAACAAGAAGGCCGAGTTCGTTCCCGTGACCACCGGCATCACTGGGACCAGCGACATTGAGGTGCTTGGCGGCTTGAAGGAAGGCGACGAGGTCATCACCGGAAGTTACAAGATTTTGCGCACACTGCGTTCTGGCAGCAGCGTGAAAGTGGATAACTCAGTCCCCAAGAAAGAAGACGAGACATAACCTTCGCCGGCTTGATACGTCCAAGCTTCATACGTCCACGCTTTATGCGACCAAGTTTTACGCGTGAAAAGAAAAGCCGATGATGTAGCGGTCTCGGATTACAGTCTCGAACAAAACGGAGCTCTCGGAGTCGAATCTAATCTCGGAGAACCCAGTGGCATCGGAGCAGGAGAAAAACATGGCAACCGCAGAAGTCATCAGCATGCCCACGAACGCCGTTTCAACTCCGCCCGAGTCTTGCATGATCGCGGCTGTCGATCTGTGGAAGACCTACGACATGGGCTCGGAGCAGCAGGTGCATGCCCTGCGCGGGGTCAACCTCCGCATCGAGCGCGGCGAGTACGTTGCCATCATGGGACCCTCGGGTTCGGGCAAGTCCACGCTGATGAATCTGATCGGCTGCCTCGACACTCCGACCAAAGGCGAATACTGGCTCAACAGCCAGTTGGTGAGCGAACTCGACGACGATGAACTGGCGCGCATCCGCAACAAAGAGATCGGCTTCGTTTTCCAGACTTTCAACCTGCTGGCTCGCGCCACCGCGCTGCACAACGTCGAACTGCCGCTGATCTATGCCGGAGTGCCGACGGCGGAGCGCATCGAGCGCGCCAAGGCTTCACTGACGGCTGTCGGCATGGAATCGCGCATGACCCACAAGCCCAACGAACTTTCCGGCGGGCAGCGCCAGCGCGTCGCCGTGGCTCGCGCTCTGGTCAACCGGCCTTCGATCATCCTTGCGGACGAACCCACCGGCAACCTCGATTCCGCCACCGGAAACGAAATCATGGCGTTGTTCGACCGCCTCCACGGTGAGGGGAACACCATCGTCCTCGTCACCCACGAGCATGACATCGCCGAATACGCTCATCGCGTAGTGTTCATCAAGGACGGAGTGGTCGAGCGGGACGAGCGCAAGATTAAGTAAGGGCGGAAGAATCCTCTTGTCATCCCGAGCGCAGCGAGGGATATTGGTGTTGGCTCGCAGCAGCATTGGCGCGGCCGGCAAACACCAAGGTCCCTCGCTTCGCTCGGGATGACATTTCTTACGGGAAGCACCGCTCTTACGGGAAGCCCTGCGACTAAACCCAACTGGCGGCCGATTTTCCCGTGGTAGATAGCACGGTTTCTTCCACCGCTTTCGGCGTTGCCACAACCACTTGATCGCGCCCGCCGCGTTTCGCCTCATACAACGCAGCGTCGGCCGACGCCATCAATTCCTTGGGCGAGATTCCATGATCAGGGAACACTGCCAAGCCGACGGAGATTGTAATCATTCCCATCGATTTGCCCTGATACAGAATGGTCAGTTCCTTCACCTTCGATCGCAAGCGCTCGGCTCGCGCCCGGGATGCAGCCAAGTCCGCGGTGGGCAGGATGACAACAAATTCCTCTCCTCCGAAGCGGCATACGAAGTCCTCGGCGCGAATGCCCTTGGTCAAAGACACTCCGATTTCGCGCAGCACCGCATCCCCGGCATCGTGGCCATAGGTATCGTTAAAGCTCTTGAAATGGTCCAAATCGATCATGAGGACTCCAAGGGCCTGGGTGGCTCGCGACGCGCGCCGGACCTCACGATCCATTACTTCTTCCAGGTAGCGCCGGTTATAGAGACCGGTCAAGGCGTCTCGCACGGATTGGGTTCGCAGAGCTTCCCGCAATCTTATGTTGGCGATGGACAATCCGACCTGGCCAGCAAACGTCGTTTTGAACGAAAGCTCAGTCGCGTTCAGTTGCGGCTCCTCATCCGTAGCCTGGAGGTGGACGATTCCCAAAGTTTCCCCTTGCGCCAGGATTGGAATGCACAAGTATGTATTTTTCACACCCGCGGCGTGCTCGCAGCGAGCAGTCGAGTCTCCGGCTAAAACAAGATGGGGATGCCCGGTGCGCAGCGCCCAGCAGGAGTTGGGCTCAAAATCCATGGCCGGAAGACGGCAATCGCTCCACGAGCCAATCACATCGGTGGAGCTTCGCGCATTATTGAGCAGGGCTATTGCTCCGCGGGCGACAGGAAATATCTTGGGAGCAAAACCCAGGGACGCCGCAAACACTTCATCCAGACTCAAGCAACTCTGCAGCAGTTCGCCCATCGTGGCCAGCATGGTGGCCCGATCCGAGCGCAGCCTGAGTTCTTCCATCATGCGCTCGGTCTGCTGATCGAGTTCTTTCCGGGCGGTGTTTCTCTCCGCCATTTCCTCCTGCAGGCGGGTGTTGGTGTCGGCCAATTGCACCGTACGTTCCAGAATCTGCGCTTCCAGAATCTGCTGGTTCTGCTTCTGATCCTCAATGTCGGTACATGTGCCAAACCACTTGACGATCTCCCCGCCCGCATTTCGGATGGGATTGGCGCGCCCTAGAAACCACCGGTAACATCCATCTTTTCCGCGCAGGCGATATTCCACCTGGTAAGATTCCCCGGTGCGCAGCGCCGTTTGCCATTTTGAATAACAGTCGTCCACATCGTCGGGGTGGATGATCTGTTTCCATGCTGACCCTGCCAACTGATCAAACGTCATTCCCGTGTAGTCGAAACATCTTTGATTGAAGTAGTCGTTTTCGCCATCGGGGTTGGCGGTCCAGATAATCTCAGGCACAGCTTCCGCCATCGTCTGGAAATACAGCTCGCGCTCGTGGGCAAGGTACAGATCGGTTTTCTGCAATGCCATGAACCGATCGAAGAACGAGGAAGCAATCGCCGCTGCCAGCACCAGCAAAATTGCGGGGGTGATTGCCGCAACGCCAATCATGGATACGCCCATTGTATTGCTGAGATTTGGCGCAATTCCCGAAGAGTAGAACGTCGCAGCCCACATGCCGGTGTAGTGCATGAGAGCAATGGCGCTGCCCATGATCAACGCCCCGGCGATTTTCCGCCGGCTGGTTTTCTTTTCGTCCCGCAGCCGGAAAGCAAAGTCCAATGCCACCAGCGACGCTGCCATCGCCACCACAATGGATAACGCAACAATCCCTCGCTCATAGACAATCACCGCCGCGCAGCGCATGGCGGCCATGCCGATATAGTGCATGGCCGCGATCCCGCCCCCCATCGAAACGCTGCCCACGATTTCCTGCCCGACCGTCATACTCTTGCGGCTGACCACGAAAAGCGCCATGCCGGAAGCTGCGATTGCCGCCAACAACGAAAGCGCCACCGTGGGAAGATGATAAAAAACCGGCATCGGCAAGGTCAGGGCGAGCATGCCAACGTAATGCACCGCCCAGATTCCCAGGCCCATTGCCGCCGCTCCGGAGCAGAGCCAAATGGCTCGCGCCCGACCGTGGGCCGAGGTTACGCGTCCGGCAAGATCCAGCGCGGCATAGGAGGCAAACACCGCCAGCACGATGGAGAGTGCCACCAGCCTGTAGTCGTAGCTACCGGTTAGTATGGTCATCGTTGGTACGATCATCGAATTCATCTTCAATTTCTATTTCTATCTCTATCTCTGGCGCCCGCCTCGTCCTCAACATCACATGGAATATGCCAGACCGCAGCCCTGCTCTGGCGGCACATGCAAGCGCACTCCCTACGCTACCTATCGGCAGGATTCGAGTTTCCAGTGAGCAGGCTCTTATGCTTTCTAAAGCTGGACAAAAAGCCTCTCAGAAGAGAGGCTCTGGTGAGAAATTTAGGTCGGAATTCAGGCTACGGCATCGTGCTGACGGGCCGGGATGCAGCGCTGTCCGCCGGTCGCTGAGCGCCCGCAATGAAGAAGTTGTGATCGTACAGATTGCGATACATCAGCCCGGCAATCTCGGCCGCTTTGGGGCCAAACGTGGGCCGCCCGCCTTGCAGGAAAACCACAACCACGACCCGTCCCCGGCTGGTGTTCGCATAAGATGCAAACCAGCCGAAACGGGTTCCGGCGTGCGAGCAGGTCCCGGTCTTACCTAGAATTTCTTCTTCGTTAAAGTTCAGCCCAAGCCGGCGCGCTGTGCCGTATTGCACCGCTCCAGCCATGCCATCGGAGATTTCCGGAATCAGCGGAGCGATATCGAGCTGGCGCTTGATTCGCGGCTGGAAATTCATAATATCTTCCGGCGAGGTGGGATGCTGTAAATAGTAGAGCGTGCCGCCGTTGGCGATGGCCGAAACCATTGCGCCCAACTGCAAGGGCGTCATCGAAATGCCTTCGCCGAAAGAACACATTTTGCCGACACCGCCAAGCTTCTCCGGAATCACTTCGTCGGGATACGTTCCCAATTGTTCGCCGGGAATATCGTAGCCCGCAAGTTCGCCCAGGCCATATTGATGAGCGTAATACGCCACTTTTTCGAATCCCAGCTTGCGTCCGAGCGCCTCGAAGTAGGCGTTATTGGAGTGGGCGATGGCTTCGGTAAGATTCATGCGGCTGCGGCCGCCAAGAGAAACTTCGGTCTCTTTCGATACCAGACCTTCATTCAAAGCGGCCAGAGCCACGGAAAGTTTGATGGTCGAGCAAGGCTGCGCGCCGCTCGACAGCGCCAACTTCTGGTTCACCATGGCCAGCACGCGTCCGCTGGTCGGTTCGATCGCCACTACCGTACCGTTCATGTTGCCCAAGGCGTCAATGGCTGCCTGGCGTACGACCGGGTCTTCGCCTTCGGTGATGTCGCCGCCAGTCAGGCCCTCCGCGAACGAACTCACAAAAAATCGTTCGTGATACCGGTGCGGAGAAGCGCTGGCCGAGGCCCGAGTGAAAGTGGCGCTGTGTGCGGGCGCAGCATGAACTGCTCTGCTATGAACGGCTGAGCTTCGGACGGTGGAGCTGTGCGCAACCGTGCTGTGCGCGCTGGCCAGGTGACGCATGCGGCGCCGGGTGTGCTGGCTCTCGCTCAACTTCGTGGATTTCGTTTTGCCCGTAGTCAGAGCGTGTGTGCTGACGTGCGCCGCCCACACTGCCGGGGCCAGACACAGCCCGCCAAAGATCACTACCAGACGAAGAGAGCGCATTCCCAACTTTGACATCTCCAGTTCCGTTCCCTGATCTTCCTTAAATCCAAATCGTACTTAAACGTGATCGTAATGTTGGAATCCAGAAGTCTACAGGACTTCAATCTATCGGCATCTGTTTCGATGCACGACACCTGCCAGCGGCCAGCCCTGACGGGGAACTTCACCCAACTCCGCGATAGTACGGGAGTTAGAGCGTTTGACGCAATAACAAAGTTTTCATCTCATGAAACGTTAATTTCGATCTAACCCGTTATGGGACAAGCACTTAAACGGGAATTACTTTGGGCACACAGCCCTCAGTAACAGTTACCCCGTTACTGGAAAGATACGGCACTCTGCTGCAATGTTTTTCCGCCTTGCTCGTTCACTGACCCCACAGATCAATAATCAAGTGGCTTACACCAAACGCCAGAAACGCTCCCCCGACGACCAGAAAGAGCGCCCGGCCTTGCCACCGAGGCACTGGGCGGTTAGAAACAGACCACAGTCCCCCCTCGTAGAACTGTTTCGCAGTCAGCCCAACAACAATCATGACGATCCCGATGACAATTGACAGCCACGCCTTGCCCACAGTCGTCGGCACCTGAACTTTTCACCTCTTACATCACTTCGCCGCGTTTGCGCAGAAAGGCTGGCACATCCAAATCATCCTGCTCGAAATTCGCCACCATCGCGCTGCGCATGCTGTCGAGCGAGATCACCTCGGCTCCCGAATGATTCATCGCCACTGGAGACGACTCTGCCATCCTCGGCTCTTCCATCATGGGGTCGGAAGCCGGTTCACGAAACTCCGTGAACGCCGGCGTGGGCGACGGTCCCACGGGATCGGGAAAATCCGTATTCGAGAAACCCATGGCGTCCTCATGCCTCGCCGCGAACGAATGCACTTCCGCCGGTCGCTGCTGCGACCGGCTCACTTCGCGGAAGCCGGTGGCAATCACCGTGATCTTCACCGTGTCTTTCATCTTCTCGTCCATCACCGCGCCGAAAATAATGTTGGCGTCCTCATGCGCCGCGCTTTGGATGATGGTGCAAGCCTGCTGCACCTCGGCCAGCTTCAGTGAAGCCGATCCGGTGATGTTGATCAGAATGCCGCGCGCCCCATCGATTGCTCCAGCCTCGAGCAGCGGCGACGCTATCGCCCGCTGTGCCGCCTCCGTCGTGCGATTCGCGCCGCTCGCGGTTGCCGTGCCCATCACGGCGTAACCCATGCCGGCCATGATCGTCTTCACGTCGGCGAAGTCGCGGTTGATGATGCCGGGAATCGTGATAATGTCGGAAATTCCCTGCACGCCCTGGCGCAAAATATCGTCGGCAATGCGGAACGATTCGAAAAAGCCTGCGTCTTCCGCAACGCCGAGCAGCTTCTCGTTGGGGATGACGATGGTGGTGTCGACGGACTCCATCAGCTCTGCGATGCCTTTTTCGGCTTGCATCATGCGCCGCTTGCCTTCAAACGAAAACGGCTTGGTGACGACGGCGACGGTGAGCGCGCCCATCTCGCTCGCCAGCGACGCGATGATCGGCGCCGCGCCGGTGCCGGTGCCGCCGCCGAGGCCGGTGGTGACGAACACCATGTCGGCGCCTTCGAGCGCTTCGATGATTTTGTCGGAGTCTTCGAGCGCCGCCTTGCGCCCCACTTCCGGATTCGCGCCCGCGCCCAGCCCGTTGGTCAGCTTCACGCCCAACTGCAGCTTCACCGGCGCGCGCGACATGCGCAGCGCCTGCAAGTCGGTGTTGGCCACGATGAACTCGATGCCCTCGACTCCGGCATCGATCATGCGGTTCACCGCGTTGCCGCCGCCTCCTCCCACGCCGATGACTTTGATCTTGGCATCGTTAAGGTGATCTTCGTTAAAGCTGATGCGAATGGTCGAATCGTTTGTCATTTTCTCCGCCTGACTTGAAATTGCATTCCCTTTGCGATCTTTGCGGCCTCTCTTTGCGAACTTTGCGGTTAAGGGGTTTCCCCAAGGTCGAGAAAACCTTTAACCGCGAAGCACGCGAAGAAGAGCCGCAAAGGGCGCAAAGAAGAGCCGTGAATCCTCACCCTACTAACATCGCCCTCAATCTCGATCCCCACCGGTCGCCCTGAAATCCGCGCGCTAAGCGCGCCCTCTGCCCATAAGCCACCATCCCGAGCACTGTGGCATACTCCGGTTCGGCCAGCGTGGCCGGCATCTTCGCTAAAGGCGTAGGCCAGGATAACCGCACCGGCTTGCGCAGCACCGACTCGGCCACATCGAAAATCCCCGGCAGCCGCGACCCTCCGCCACTCAGCACGATGCCTGCCAGGCAAGCCTCGAACATGCCGCTTTGCCGCAGAGTCTCGCGCATCATTTCAAAAAGCTCGCGAGCCCGTGGCTCGAGAATCTCCGCCACCAGCCGCTGCGGCAGCAGACGCGAAGGCCGATCGCCCACCGACGGCACTTCCACTTCATTGCCTTCGGGAATCAATGTGACGATCGCATTGCCATACACCTTCTTAATCTTTTCCGCCTCCGCCAGCGGCGTGCACATACCCACCGACAAGTCGCTGGTGAAATGGTCTCCGCCTACCGGAATCACTCCTGTGTAGGCCACCGCGCCCTGCACGAAAACAATCAACTCGGTCGAGCCCGCGCCGATATCTGCGAGGCACACGCCCAACTCGCGTTCATCGGCTCGCAGTACGGAATCAGCCGCCGCCAGCGGCTCAAACACAGTGTCATCCACGTGAACGCCGGCGCGATTCACCGCCGTGATTACGTTCTGCGCCGCGCTAGTCGCGGCCGTCACCAGATGCACGCGCACCTCGAGTCGCGCCGCCATCATGCCCAGCGGATCGTGCACTCCCGCCTGATCGTCGAGAATGAATTCCTGCGGCAACAGATGCAGCACCTCGCGATCCGCAGGCAATGGAATCGCGCGAGCACGCTCCACCGCTTGCTTGATCTCGTCGCGGCCAATCTCCCGCGGACGCGTGCCCAGGCTGATGCCGCCATGGCTGTTTACGCCGCGCACGTGCGCTCCGCCGATGCCCACAATCGCATGTTCGACCGCCGCACCCGCCAAATCCTCGCAGGCTTCCACGGCCTTTTGAATCGCGGCGACCGCCTTATCCAGCTCCACGATCACACCTTTGCGTGACCCGCGCGATTCGGCCACGCCGTGCCCGCGATAGCGCAAGCCGCTGTCGGTGACCTCCACCATGAGCGCGCAGGTCTTGGCGCTGCCCACATCAATCGCCGTAAGAAAATTTCCCTGCTGATTCGCCATCTTTAATTAGTCCCTGAATAAGTTCGCAAGCTAAGCCTCTCCGCGCTTCCGTAAACACCTAACCTTTTCACTCGCCAGGCCCCTGACTAGTTTGACTCTTCGCCACACGCGGACTCGGTTTCTGACCGCCGCCGCTGCCAGGAGACTTTGCGGCGGGCTTCGGCGAGAGTGACGAAGTCTGTTTCGGGTTCGCCGTCGCGGAAGGTGCAGGCTTGGCCGCCGACGCAACCTTCAGGCCCACAGCAGATTTCCCTTTCGCAGTCGTCTTCTTGGATTTCGTTTTCGGAGCCGCTTTCTTGGGTCCACTCGCAGCCTTCGGATCCAGCTTCTTCTCCGTCAATTCGAACGCAGGTTTCGGCACAGCGCGGTCGTGCGGCAACCGAGTCACCAGCGCCGCCGGCTTCACTCCTGCCGCGGCCGCCACTTTCGCGGCGGCCGGGGTCAACGCCACCGCTGGCTTCGCCGCCCGCTGCATATCGGGATTCACAATGATCTGGTTGTCGTAGCGCAGATCCACCGACTCCAGCTTCTGGAACTGCTGCCGCCACCCCTGGGCATGCGTCACATAAATCTTGTAACGCTGCAGATAGTCCGCCGATCCCAGATGCACCAGCACATCGCCCGCCGGATCGTTCACCCGCACCTTCAAATCCTCCAGATCGGAGAGATCCACTTCGCTCAGGTCCTGCGAATAGCGCGCGCCGCTCGAATCCAGTTCCCGCACCATCTCGGTATAAGCTTTCATCCGCGGGGCCCGCGTCGAAAGCGGCTCGCCCGGGTTCATCCCCAAAATCACGGGGAACGAATACTTACGCTTCGGCGACAACTCCATCAAAGTTCCGCCGGCGTCGATCAGCGACATGCGCGGCCCCACTCGCGCGAATGCCACCGGCGTGCGTTCGTGAATTTCAACTTTCAGGCGGTTGGGGACGAAGCGCATCACGCTGGCCGATTCCACCCAGGGAATCTGCTCCAGTTGCGCCTTCTGCTGCGCCAGTGGAATGAAAAAGATGTTGCGCCCAATGTCGGCGCCCATGACTTCCATGATTTGTGACTTGGTCACGTTCTGCATTCCCGTGACTTCAATGTTGTCGCTCGATTCCACGCGGAAACGCCACGAGTGCTCACCATAGTGATACAGCCCGGCCGCACCCAACGCCGCAACGCAGCAAACAGCGGCGGCCACGGCGGCCCACAGCAAACCGTTGGCAGTTTTCTTGGGAAGTGAGCTTCGGCGGGCAGAGACGCGCTTTTGCCCGCGCAGAAACGGAGACTCCTCGTCTACATCGAGGTCAACCAGACGCGAGTCGTCGATCTCCAAGTCAGGCTCATTCCGAGCATGGAGACCCGTGCGCGCAGCTTCCGCGCCGGGTGGGTACAACTCTTCCTGCAAGATGGTGGGCCCCGATTTCCGCGCCATCAGTAGGTCAGTTGTCGCTGTGAATCGCTGAGCCTTCAAACTATAACGTCATTTTGAGATTTGAGATAGACAAAATGTTGGTTCTTTTTCACAGGCGGGAACCGGATTGGACATCAGCGGAAGAATTGAGAACCCGGCCCCGAGAAAAGAACGATGTAGAGACCGCCTCCTCGGCCGTCCGCCTGGGCAAAGCCCGGCCGAGCCCCATCCCATCGCAAATAAAAAAGCGGGCGTGGCAGTTTCGCCGCGCCCGCCCTTTCTAAGAGACAAGAACCCTAAATCGGCCCGTCACCCAACTCGACCTGCACCACCGGAGCCGGAACCCGAACGACGGGCACTCGCGGAACACTGATGCGGGGAACACTGACTCGCACGCGCGGACAAGCCACGGCAGGAATCTCGATTCGGCTGAACGCAACCGGAGCCAGGCGCACGCGGACAACCTGCGCTTCCATCTGCGCCCGCCGCACTTCCACCCGCGCCAGCGCCGCTTCTTCCCGGGCAGATATCGCCTCCATGTGGGCCATTCCGGTCTGGGTTCGAGCGATCTGGGTGCGGGCAATCTTGGTCTGGAAGCGCGCCATCGCGCTGCCTAATCTGCAGGAGGCAGTCTGGTTCCGCGCCGCAACGAAGTTCGCTCTTTCCACGAGCCGGTCAACCTGCTTCGAAGCCAGATCCGCCAAGGCACCCGACCGGTCAGCAACCCGATCCACGATGCGGTGGGCCCAAACTGCGCCGCCATCCTGGTAGAAGCCATTCAATCCCAGCGCCAGCACCCCTGCCGCCAGCCACGCCCAAGCCTGTGTAGTTTTCATCGCCATAATCTCCATCTGGCAGATTGGACGAACCACGCCCTGATCCGTTAGCAATGAAAGATACGTAGGACAGGACAGTTAAGTTCCAGGCTCGCGGGTCCTCCTCTGCTGTGGGATTCATTCCAATCGCCTTCGCGACAGCAGGGCAGCCGTGTCCCACTGCGCTTCGAGTCGGGTAATGCGGCGGTCATGGTCGCGCAACTCCACGGCCACATCCTTAAGTTCTTGCGAGGTTCGGCGCAATTCGTCTGAGAGTTTCAAGGCCGCTTGCACGGCAGCAACCGCCTCGCTGAACACGCTCATGCCCGATGCTCCGCTGAATCTGCTTTGCGGCGTGCCCGCAAGTCGCTAAGAATCGCCCGTGTTTCGTCCAGGTTACGCCGCACCACAGCTCGCGTGGCAGTCACTTCTTTGCGGAGAAGCGCGGTCAACTGCGCCAACGCTGCCTCCTCGTCGCCCACCCGCTGCTCACAGCGTGTGCGGACCAGTTCCCCCACGCTGATCCCGGCCTTGCTGGCCTCTTTGCGCAGCCAATCCCGGAAGGCGGGTGTTGTCAGAACCTGCAGCCTGGCTGTTTTCATTACCGTCACCTCGTATGTACATGAGCATACACATGCTCATATAGATTCTATCACTTT
>Ga0181531_10002121_pt1 | contig 12408 bp, 9 predicted proteins | sample PEATcosm2014_Bin_38_FD_119743 | JGI IMG/M metagenome (GOLD analysis project Ga0181531, IMG submission 119743) | Peatland microbial communities from MTU Mesocosm Facility, Houghton, MI, USA - PEATcosm2014_Bin11_10_metaG | ecosystem: Environmental > Terrestrial > Soil > Wetlands > Peat | place... | reverse complement strand
CCTCGAGCAGCTTGAGCTTCAGATCGCGGCGCGCGGGCTCCCGGCTCATCGCAATCTGGACCAGATCCGCGGCCTGATCGTACAGACCATAGGCCATGTGGAAATCCGCTTCCGCGAGCGGATCGCCCTGGTCGAGTGCCACCGGCCGCTCGCCGGTGACGGTGTCATCGATGGCGACGTGCTGGCCGGTGGCCGACGTCAGGCTGGTATCGGCGGGCGGGGAGAAGCTGGGCTGCTCATGGCCGCCGGTTTCCTCGACCCGGTAGGACATCTCCGGGCGCGCCGAAGGCAGTGTGCGCACCGGCACCGTGTCGGAGGCGCGCACGCTGTCATCGGCCGGCGTCTCGAATGACGGCTGCAGGCGTCCGAGTGAACGATCGAATTCATCCTCCTGGCGCGCGCGTACGAAGCGCAGCACCACCAGCACGATCAGCACCGCCAGCAACGCCGCGGGCACGTACCAGTACTGTTCGATGAGATCGAGCAGCGAATTTCCCGATTCAGCATTGGCGGCGGCCGGGGCAGGTGCGGGCGCCGGCTTGCTCTCCGGCGCAGCGGTCGCGGGTGGCGGCCCCGCGCTGGGTGCGGCGGCGGCCGGCGCTGTGGCCACCGGTGGCGCTGGCGTCGGGGCGGTCACGCTCGGGCCGGGCGTGGCAGACGGTGCGGCGGGCGCTGGTGTCGGTGCGGCAGCGGCAGCGGCCGCTGCGCGCGCCTGCAGCGCAGCGAGGTCGGCGTTACGCAGCTGCAGCTGGCGTTGCGAGTCTGCCAGCTGGCTCTCGAGTTCCTGCACGCGTTGATTGAGCGCGGCGGTCGCCGCGCCAGCGGCGGCACCGGGTGCGCTTGCAGCGGAGCTGGGCGCCGATGTGGCGGGTCCGGTGCTCGAGGGCGCCTTGGCCGACTGCTGCGGCGGCACCAGTCGCAACTGTCCGCTGGCCGCTTCGCCGCCGGCGGCATGCGCCGGTGTCGCGCCGGGCCCATGACTGCCGGCCCAGGCCTCATATTGACGCCTGACCTCGGAGGAGGCCTCGCCCGGACTGATCGCATCGAGATCCGCATCGCCCGGCAGATCCAGCCGGCTGCCCGACAGCAGCAGATTCATGTTCCCCTGGAAGGCGCTCGGATTAGCGCGATAGATCGCAACCAGCTCGCGCTCGCGCAGATGGCGATCGCTGCCCGGATAGGCGTGCGATGCCACGGCCGAGAGCGTGTCCCCGGGCCTGACCGTGTAGCGGCTGCCCGCGGCATGCGCGACCGTGGCGCGGTTGGCAGGCTGCGCCGCGGCACCGCCGGCACTGGCCGGGGGCGGCCCCGACATCGCCGCGGTGTTCTCTGAACCAGTCGCCGAGGTGTTGGCCGCAGCGTTGGCTGACGCGCCGGGCGCGGCGGCTGGCGCCGCGGCGGGGCGCTGTATCGTTGCACTCTGGGCACTGCTGCCCGCGCTCGGTGCGGCGACTGCGACCTTGGCTGGCCCCTCGGCGCTGAACACCGGTGGATCCAGTAGCACTGTGTATTCGCGCACCACGTGCCCGCGCGGCCAATCCACCGTCACCAGCAGCGTCGCAAACGGCTCGTTCGCGGCATTGGTGGAGCGCACATGCAGCACGTTGCGCCCATCGGCCGACTTCTCCGCCGCGAAGCTCAGTGGGCCCAGAAACGTCGGGTAATCCAGCCCACCGCGCGTAAATGCGTCGCGCTCGGCCAGCCCCGCTTTCAGGCCGGCAAGGTCATCGGCGCTGGCCCCGACCAGGTCGATTTCGGCATCGAGCGGCGCATTCAGCGAAGACTTGAGGTGTATATCCCCAAGCCCGAGCGCGAACGCGGCGACCGGAGACAGCAGCGCCAGCAGCACAGCTGGGCAGAAGTTACGCTTGAACATCTTGTCTCCCAGCGAACCTGGTTGCTGAGTAGTCCTTGTAAAACATATAGTTAATGCAAAGCCTAGGCCAGCACCTATTTGGGTTGCAATATAACTTATAAATACTCGCGAACCAAAATCTCAGCGATCTGGACACTATTGGTCGCAGCACCCTTACGGATGTTGTCCGCGACGATCCACAGGTCAAGGCCCCGCTCATACGACATATCTTCCCGAATACGGCCAACATAAACCGTGTCGTGGTTCGCTGCTTCAGTAACGGCAGTGGGATAGCCCCCGGGCTCGCGCTGATCGATAACGGTCACCCCCGGGGCCTTCTCCAGCAGCAGCCGTGCCTGCACGGCGGTGATCTTGCGCCGCGTCTCGATATGCACCGCCTCGGAATGGCCGTAGAACACCGGCACCCGCACCGCGGTGGCATTCACCCGGATCGACTCGTCCTCCATGATCTTGCGGGTTTCCCAGGCCATCTTCATCTCCTCGCGGGTGTAGCCGTTATCCTCGAAGCGGTCGATCTGTGGCACGCAATTGAATGCGATCTGCCTGGCGATCAGCCGCGGCGCGACGATCGGCTGGCCACTGAGCAGCGCCGCTGTCTGGGTGGCAAGTTCCTCGATCGCCTGGCGCCCGGCGCCGGAAACCGACTGGTAGGTGGCGACGTTGATGCGCTCGATACCGACCGCATCGTGGATCGGCTTGAGCGCCACCAGCATCTGGATGGTGGAGCAGTTCGGATTGGCGATGATGCCGCGGCTGCGATAGCGGCTGATCGCGTGCGCATTCACCTCCGGCACCACCAGCGGGATGTCGTCCTGGTAGCGGAACTGCGAGGTGTTGTCGATCACGGTGCAGCCGGCGGCGGCGGCCTTGGGCGCATATTCGGCCGAGACCTGGCTGCCGGCGGAAAACAGCCCGATATCCGCGCGTGCGAAATCAAAGCCGGCCAGTTCCTCCACCGGCAGCTGCCTGCCGTTGAACTGCACGTGCTTGCCGAGTGAGCGATTGCTCGCCAGCGCATACAGCTGGGACACCGGGAACTTGCGCTCCTCCAATACGCTGATCATGGTTTCGCCGACCAGGCCGGTCGCGCCCACCACCGCCACCCTGAATCCCTTGCTCATCGTCGACCTAGGCTCCTTGCCGCGCAATGTCCGGCGTCGCCGACACCACATCGGCATTCTGCGCGCGATGGCGCAGGTAATGATCCATCAGCACGATCGCCAGCATCGCCTCGGCAATCGGCGTGGCGCGCAGTCCTACACACGGATCGTGGCGCCCGGTGGTCACCACCTCGACCGGATTGCCGTGCACATCGATGCTGCGTCCCGGCACCTGGATACTGGCGGTTGGCTTGAAGCTCAGGTGCACCACGACCGGTTGCCCGGAGGAAATGCCACCGAGCGTGCCGCCGGCGTGATTGGATGCAAATCCGCTCGGAGTGAGTTCATCTCGATGCTCGCTGCCGCGCTGGCCGACCACCGCGACGCCGTCGCCGATCTCCACCGCCTTGACCGCATTGATGCCCATCATCGCCGCGGCAATGTCGGCGTCGAGTTTGTCGAACACCGGCTCACCCAGGCCCGGCGGCAGCCCTTCCGCGCATACCGTCACGCGCGCGCCGATCGAGTCGCCGGCGGCGCGCAGGTCCCAGATCAGCTGCTCCAGCTCTGGCAGGCGCTGCGGGTCGGGGCAGAAGAACGGGTTCTGATAGGCCGCGGCGGGTTCGCGCGCCGACAGCGTCAGCGCGCCGATCTGGCTCAGATAGCCATAGATGCGCACCGCGAGGCGCTCGGCCAGGTACTTGCGCGCGATCGCCCCGGCCGCAACCCGCATCACGGTCTCGCGCGCCGACGAGCGGCCGCCGCCGCGATGATCGCGCAGGCCGTACTTGTGCTGGTAGGTATAGTCGGCGTGGCCCGGGCGGAATCGATCCTGCAGCCGGTCGTAGTCGCGCGAGCGCGCGTCGCTGTTCTCCACCAGCAGTCCGATCGGTGCCCCGGTGGTGCGGCCTTCGAACACGCCGGACAGTATCCGCACCTCATCGGGTTCGCGCCTCTGGCTCACGAACTGCGAGCTGCCGGTGCGACGCCGATCGACGTCGCGCTGCAGGTCGGCCGCCTCGAGCGCTAGCCCGGGCGGACAGCCGTCGACAATGCAGCCGAGCGCCGGCCCGTGGCTCTCGCCAAAGCTGGTCACCGAAAACAAGCGCCCTATGGTATTGCCCGACATTCGCTAGTACGTCATTTCCGCGGCATCAGCTGCCCGCGCTCGATCACAAATACGCCGCCGCCCCCGCGCTCGAACGCCAGCCAGGTGAACGCCAGCCGTGGATAGGCGCGCCGCAGCGCCCGCTCCGAGTCGCCAACCTCGACGATCAGGATTCCGCCGGGATTCAGATGCGCTGCCGCGTCGCGCAAAATAATTCTCGCAAAGTCCAGGCCGTCCACGCCGGCTGCCAGTGCGAGCCGTGGCTCGTGCCGGTACTCCGCCGGCAGCCCTCCAAGCTGGCGCCGCGCCACGTACGGCGGATTGCTGACGATGATATCGTAGCTGGCGCCCGCAAGCCCTGCGAAATGATCCGATTGCAGCGCCCGCACCCGCTTCGACAAGCGGTGGCGCCGGATGTTGATGCGCGCCACCGCGAGCGCCGCCTCGGACACATCGGCGGCATCCACCCGGGCGCGGCCAAAGGCGCGCGCGCAGGCGATGGCGATGCAGCCCGAACCGGTGCCCAGATCCAGGATACGACGTACGCGCGCGGGCTCAATCCACGGCGAGAAGCGCCGCTCGATCAACTCGGCGATCGGCGAGCGTGGAATCAGCACCCGCTGATCGACATACATCGGCAGGCCCGCAAACCAGCAGCGCCGCGTCAGGTACACCACCGGCATGCGTTCGCGGATTCGCCGCCGCAGCAGCTGTTCCAGAGCGCGCAGCGCCAGCGCCGGCACGCGCCGCCGATACACTGACGGCGGCGCCGGCAGCGGCAAGCCCATCACGTGCCACAGCAGCGCCGCCGCATCGTCGCCTGCGCTTGCAGTGCCGTGACCATAATGCAGTCGTGCTCGCGCCAGCCGTCGCGTGCTGCGCTCGAGCACGGCGGCCACCGTCAGGCTGGCCTCCGTCGGGTCGGCTACCCCGCTGTGTGATAATCGCCGCATGACACGTCGCACCATTCTGTTGTTCGCTGCCATCGGCGCGGCCGCCTTGCTGCTCGGAGCGCTGCTGGGCCGGATGCTTGGCGCGACCAGCGTGCCGCTGCAGAGCGGTACCTGGCTGCCGCAACCGCGCGCGCTGCCGGAGTTTCACCTGCAGGACCTGACCGGAGCCGATTTCAACCTGAAGAGCCTGCGCGGCCACCCGACGCTGCTGTTCTTCGGGTTCACCAATTGTCCCGACGTCTGTCCGACCACCCTCGCCACGCTCACCCAGGTGCAGCGCAGCGCGCCGCTACCGGGTGCGCAGGTGGTATTCATCACCATCGACCCGGAGCGCGACAGCGCGGCCAGCCTGCAAGTCTACCTCGGCGCCTTCAGCAGCAGTTTCATCGGCGCCCGCGGCGACGCGGCCGCGCTGGCGCCGCTGCTGCACAGCCTTGGCGCCATTGCGATGCGCGAGAACCTGCCCGACGGCAGCTACACGATGGATCACTCGGCGACGCTGTACCTGCTCGACACCGCCGGCCGGCTGGTCGCGGTGTTCTCGCCGCCGTTCTCCGCACCCAAGCTGTCGGCCGATCTGCAGCGGGTCGCCACGGCCGCGCGCCTGTAGCCGATTGCCATGAGCGCGCTGTTCGTCCGGCTGCAGTACCTGCTGCCGCATCACCTGCTGTGCCGCATCGTCTATGCGCTAACGCGCTCGCGCCTGCCGTGGCTGAAGAACTATCTGATTGCCGCGTTCATGCGCGCCTACCGGCCGCAGATGAGCGACGCGCTGCAGCCCGAACCGCTGCGCTATGCAAGTTTCAACGACTTCTTTACGCGTGCGCTGCAGGCGGGCGCGCGCCCGATCGATCCGGATCCGCGCCGCATCCTCTCGCCCTGCGACGGTACGCTGAGCATCGCCAGCGCCGTGCAGGCGGATCGACTGCTGCAGGCCAAGGGCCATGGCTTCACGCTCCAGCGGCTGCTGGCCGACGACCAGACGTGGTCGGCGGCGCTGCGCGGCGGACTGTATGCGACGCTGTATCTGGCGCCGTTCAACTACCATCGCGTTCACATGCCGCTGGCCGGCAAGTTGCGCGCCGCCTGGCACGTGCCGGGGCGGCTGTTCTCCGTCAATCGCGCGACGGTCGCGCGCGTGCCCGGGCTGTTCGCGCGCAACGAGCGCGTCGTGTGCGCCTTCGACGGCGAGCACGGTGCGTTCGTCGTGGTGCTGGTCGGTGCGCTGTTTGTCGGCAGCATCAGCACCGTGTGGCACGGTGAGATCACGCCGTGGCGCGGCGCCGCCGAGCGCCGCGGCGATGCGCGCACCGCTGGCATCCATCGACTCGAGCCCGGCGGCGCTGCCGATCCCTGGCAGCCGCGCGGCGCTGAACTCGGCCACTTCAATATGGGCTCGACGGTGCTGCTGCTGCTGCCGCCCGGCCTGGCACGCTGGGACGACTCCTTGCTGCCTGGCGCCAGCGTCGCCGTCGGCCAGCCGCTGGGCTCGCTGCTGGCGCCGCCCGCATGAACTGGGCCCCGAGCGCCACGCTGCCGACGCTGCGGCTGCGCGCCGAGCTGCTGGCCGCGACCCGCGGCTTTTTTTCCGGGCGCGGCGTGCTCGAAGTGGACACACCGGCGCTGGTCCGCCACGCGGTCACCGACCGCCATATCCACTCGGCGCAGGTGCAACTGCCCGGGCATCGCGCACCGCTGTACCTGCATACCTCGCCGGAATACGCGATGAAGCGCCTGCTGGCGGCCGGCAGCGGGGATATTTATCAGATCGCGCACGTGTTTCGCGGCGATGAGCGCAGCGCGCTGCATAACGCCGAATTCACGCTGGTCGAGTGGTATCGCTGCGGCTATTCGATGCAGCAGCTGATGCAGGAAGTGGCGCAGCTGGCCGGATTGCTGCTCGGGCTGCCGGTCGACGCTGCGCACGACAACATCAGCTATCAGCGGGCATTCGAGCGCGAACTCGGCTGCGCGCCGCAGACCACCACCGTGGCGGCGCTGCGCACGCTGGCGGTGCGTGAGCGGCTCGACCCGCAGCTGGCGGCGCGCTGTGAGCGCGACCAGCTGCTCGACTGGCTGATGGGAAGCGCCGTCGGGCCGCGGCTGGGCGGCGAGCGGCTGTGCTTCGTGCACAGCTACCCGGCCAGCCAGGCTGCGCTGGCGCGCCTGGACCCCGATGATCCGCAGGTCGCGCGACGCTTCGAGCTCTACTATCGCGGCATCGAGCTTGCCAATGGCTTCGAGGAACTCACCGATGCCGCCGCACAGCGCGCACGCTTTGAGGCCGACCGCGAGCAGCGCCGGCACGACGGCCTGCCGCTCCCTGACATTGATCAGGCGTTGCTCGACGCGCTGGCCGCCGGGCTGCCGGCGGTCGCTGGCGTCGCCGTGGGGTTTGACCGGCTGCTGATGCTGCGCACCGGCGCCAGCGACATCAGCGCGGTGCTCAGCTTCCCGCTGGAGCGTGCCTGAGACGCCGCGCGTCGCCCGTTACAGGCCGGCTGCAGCGTGCCGCGCCCCGCCTGCCGCGTCGTGGCCTACTGCTTGGCGCGCGAGATGTAGGCTCCGGTGCGGGTGTCGATCTTGAGCATCTCGCCTTCGTTGATGAACAACGGCACCCGCACCACCGCCCCGGTCTCGAGCTTCGCGGACTTCTGCCCGCCGGTCGCAGTATCGCCGCGCAGCCCCGGATCGGTCTCGGCGACCTTGAGTTCGATGTGCGGCGGCGGTGTCACCACGATCGGCACATTGTTCCACAGCGTCACGATGCAGACCGTGCCATCCTTGAGCCACTGCGCGGCCTCGCCGACCACCGCCTTGGTGGCGGCGTGCTGCTCGAAATTCTCCGGGATCATGAAATGGAAAAAATCGCCATCGCTGTACAGATACTGCATGTCAACGTCCACGACGTCGGCCGCCTCGACGCTGTCACCGGACTTGAAGGTGCGCTCGATGGTACGCCCGGTCTTCAGGTTACGAATCCTGACGCGGTTGAATGCCTGTCCCTTGCCGGGCTTGACCATCTCGTTCTCGACGATCGCGAACGGATCGCCATCGATGAGGATGCGCAGACCCGATTTGAACTCGTTGGTGGTGTAGCTGGCCATTTCATTTCCGCCGGTTGCGGCCGCACAATGGCAACCGTCAAAAAAGGGCGCGTATGATAACGGCATCAACCTTGACCCGCCAGCCGCCAACGCCGGCACTGGCTGCGACGGCTACGCCGGCCGCTCACTGGCAGCGTGAGCTGGCGCAGGCGGTCAGCGATCCGCTCGAGCTGTGCCGGCTGCTGCAGATCGACCCGCAGCTGGCGCTCGGCGCCGACACCGCCGGCGCCGGATTCCGGTTGCGGGTGCCGCGCGGTTTCGTAGCTCGCATGCGTCGCGGCGATGCGCGCGACCCGTTGCTGCTGCAGGTGCTGCCCGGACGGCAGGAGCTGCTCGAGCAGGCTGGCTTTGGCGCCGATCCGCTGGCCGAGGCCGGCACAATGCGCGTTCCGGGACTGCTGCACAAGTACCATGGCCGCGCGCTGCTGATCACCACCGGCGCCTGCGCGGTACACTGCCGTTACTGCTTCCGGCGCGAATTTCCGTATGACAGCGCCCACGCCGACGGTGCGCGCTGGCGGGCGGCGCTGGCGCACATCGCCGCCGACCAATCGATCGAGGAGCTGATCCTGTCCGGCGGGGATCCGCTGTCGCTGAGCACCTCGCGGCTGGCACAGCTGACCGACAGCCTGCGTGCGCTACCGCACATTCGTCGCCTGCGCTTACATACGCGCACACCGGTGGTGCTGCCGGAACGGGTCGATGACGAGCTGCTCGCATGGATCGGCGCGCTGCCCTGGCCCTGCGTGATCGTCCTGCACAGCAATCACGCGAATGAAATCGACGCCACGGTGCGCGCCGCCGCCGCCCGACTGCGCGCCGCCGGCGCCACGCTGCTGAACCAGTCGGTACTGCTGGCCGGTATCAATGATTCAGCGGCGGCGTTACACGCGCTGTCGCTGGCATTGTGGTCGGCAGGAGTGCTGCCCTATTACCTGCATCTGCTCGATCGGGTGCGCGGCGCGGCGCATTTCGAGGTCGATGAAACGCGCGCCCGCGAGCTGATGGCGGCGCTGGCGACGCGTCTGCCCGGCTATCTGCTGCCACGGCTGGCGCGCGAAGTGCCGGGGGCGACTGCCAAGATGGTGCTGGCGCCGAGCGCGCCGGCTGCCTCGTGGGATGGGCTTCACAGCGAAGTCATGCGCGGATGGTAGACTCGTGCGCTTGCGGAGAATGATTCTTGAGCGACGCGACCGCGGTTCCGCTGATCGTACACAGTGCCACGCGCGATGCCGTCGAGGCGCTCAACAGCCTGCTGCGCCGGGCCGGCGTGGCGACGCACTGCACCTGGATCCCGGCGGCGCAGGATATTCCTGATGCGCTCGCGCAGATCAATCCCGAACTGCTGATCTGCTGCCTGCTCCCGGGCCAGGAGTTGGCCGCCATTGCCGGCATGCGCGATGAGGTATCAGCCACGGTGCCGCTGATCGCGGTGCGCGAACAGGTCGATGAGAAAATGATCGCCGACGACATGGCGCAGGGCGCGCGCGACACCGTGTCGCTGCAGCAGCCCGGCCGCCTGCAGGCGGTGATCAGCCGCGAACTGCGCGCCTTTCGCCTGGAGCGCACCCTGAATGCGACGCTGCGCTCGTCGCAGGACTATCGAAGCCAGCTGGAGGGGGTGCTGCAGCGCTCCAACGATGCCATCGCCCACATCCAGGAGGGCATCCTGGTGGATGCCAATGCCGCCTGGCTCGAGCTGTTCGGTTTCGCCGAGGCCGCGGGACTGGTCGGCCAGCCGGTGATGGACCTGTTCGAGGACAGTACGCAGGCGCCGCTCAAGGCTGCGCTCGCCGCCTGCCTTCAGGGTCGCTGGAGCAGTCACACACTCAAGGCCGGTGCGATCCTCGGTGACGGCTCGGTGGTACCGCTGGAGCTGGCGCTGGCACTTGGGGAGTTCGACGGCGCTCCCGGCGTGCGGCTGATCGTCGCCGCCCACAAACGCGATGACCGGCAGCTGGCGCGCGAGCTGGAGACCGCCGTGCGCAGCGACCCGGGCACCGGCCTGCTGACACGGCGCCATCTGCTGGCGGCGCTGCAGGAGCGGCTGCAGCAGCCGGCTGCCGGCGGCGTGCGTTACCTTGCCTGCGTGCGGCCGGATAATTTTGGCGCCATCGAGCGCGACCACGGCATCCTGCTCAGCGAGCAGCTGCTGATCGCGTTCGCCGGCATCGTGCGCTCGCTGCTGGGGCCGCACGACATCGCCGGCCACTTCGGCGGCACCAGCCTGATGCTGCTGCTCGAGCGCGGCAACCAGCGCGATGTCGAGGCCTGGTGCGGCAACCTGATCGATCGCATGGTCAAGCACGCGTTCCAGGCCGGCACGCGCACTCTGCATATGACCTGCACCGTTGGACTGGGCATGGTCGCACTCGCCAATCCCGACGTGAACCTGGCGGCGATGGACGCACTGGATGCCGCGCGCCGCGGCCGCGAACGTGGCGGCAATCAGATGGTCACGGTGAACCGTGCCGACAACGACACCCGGGTGCAGGCCTATGATCAGGTGTGGGTCAAGCACATCAAGGCGGCATTGATGGAGAACCGCTTCCGCCTGGTGCAGCAGCCGATCGCATCGCTGTCCGGCGGCGATCATAAGATCTTCGATGTCGCTATCCGCATGGTCGACGCCCAGGGCAAGGAGGTACTGCCCTCCGAGTTCCTGCCGGCCGCCGCGCGCAACGAGTTGATGAAAAACATCGACCGCTGGGTCATCGGAGCCTCGCTGTCGTTCGTGGCCAACCGCAAGCCCGACCTGCTGTTCGTACGACTGTCGCGCGACAGCGCGGTGGACGCGACGCTGCCGCAATGGCTGGATACGCAGCTGAAGTCGACGCTGGCAACGCCCGCTTGCCTGTGCCTGCAGATTACCGAGGAGGTCGCCCTGCGGCACCTGCCACAGGCCACGCTGCTTGCCAATGCGCTGCGAACCCGCGGATTGAAATTCGCGATCGAGCACTACGGTGCCGACGCACTGGCGGACAGCCTGATCGGAGTGGTGCCGATGGACTACGTCAAGATCGACGGTGCGCTGATGCAGGGTCTGGCGGGCAGCCCGGATCTGCAGCGGCGCGTGCGGGCGATCGCCGAGGCGGCCGCAAGGCACGGCATCCTGACCGTGGCGGAGCGCATCGAGGACGCCAATACCATGGCGGTGGTGTGGCAGCTCGGGGTGCAATACATCCAGGGCTATTTCGTGCACGCTCCTGAAGAGGTGGTACTGACCTCGTGAGCGCAGGGCGCCGCCGCATGCTGTCCGCCTGCGCGCTTGGCCTGATCGCCGGCTGCGGCAGTCCGTACTCCCAGACCGCCGCCCCGGACACCGCCGCCCCGGCGGCGCCGTCGATCACGGTCGGCAGCGCGCTGGCCGCCGTCCAGGCGCTGTCGCGCGGGCTGGACGACACGCCGCGATCGACCGATCCGCAGCTGACCACCGACGTACCCGGCCAACGCGTCGCAGACGACCTGTTCGAGGGATTGACCAGCATCGACATCGGCGGCAAGGCCTCCGCCGGAGTCGCCTCGTCGTGGGAGAGCAGCGCGGATGGGCGGCTGTGGGTATTTCATCTGCGAACCGATGCGCACTGGTCCAACGGCGCGCCGGTGACCGCGGCCGATTTTGTCTATTCCTGGCGGCGCGAGGTCGATCCGAAGACCGGTTCTCAATACGCGGAAGGGCTGGCACCGATCGAGAACGCGCTCGATATCGCCACCGGCAAGAAACCTCCCGACACGCTCGGGGTGGAGGCCACCGATGCCCACACGCTCAAGGTTCGCCTGCAGGGCCCGACGCCCTACCTGCTCGACCTGCTGGCGCAGCAGTATCTGTATCCGGTCTATCAGCCGGCGATCACGCAGTATGGCGACAACTGGGTGCGGCCGGAGCACCTGGTCTGCAACGGCGCCTTCGTGCTGCGCGAGAATGTGATCGGCAGCCGCATCACGCTCGAGAAGAACGAAAGGTACTGGGATGCTGCGAACGTACGGCTGCAGCGTGTCACCTACTATGTCCTGCCCAGCCGCAGCGACCAGGTCGCGCGCTATCTGGCCGGCAACCTGGACTGGACCGACTCGTTCGCCGCCAGCCAGCGTGGCTGGCTCAAGTCCATCATCGGCGACCAGGTGGTTAATTCACCGTACTTCGGCGCCTATTTCCTCGGCATGAATTTCCAGCTGCCGCCGTTCAAGGACAACCTGCCGCTGCGCCAGGCGCTGGTGCTGGCACTCGACCGCGAGCCGATGGTGCGCGCCATGAAGCAGGGAT
>Ga0181531_10002118_pt1 | contig 12429 bp, 4 predicted proteins | sample PEATcosm2014_Bin_38_FD_119743 | JGI IMG/M metagenome (GOLD analysis project Ga0181531, IMG submission 119743) | Peatland microbial communities from MTU Mesocosm Facility, Houghton, MI, USA - PEATcosm2014_Bin11_10_metaG | ecosystem: Environmental > Terrestrial > Soil > Wetlands > Peat | place... | reverse complement strand
CATACCGGATCTGGTTGAGAACTTCGGCGGGCGAAACCGTGACGCGGCCGTAAATGTCGACCGGATACGTAATTGTCGGACCCAGTCCCTGACCTGTCCACAGCCCCTGGGCGTTGGCTGTAAGCGCCGTACAGTTGGCAGCTCCGGAGGTGCATAGAGGGATCGGTTGAGCGGCATACATCTTTTGAAATACTGGACCGGTTGTCGCGTTTCCGGCGAAGACGCCGGGGCAGGTGTGCTGGAAGTACTGTTCGCAAATCCCCGCGGGGTCCGTTTCCATGAAGGTTTCGAACTGGCCGCTTTGCACGAAATTCAGGAAGTCAGAGGTGAAGGTATTGTCAGTCAAAGGACTAGCAGTGCGTAAGCGATGCGCTTCGGCTGTGAAGTAAAAGAACGTCTTGTCTTTGACGACCGGCCCGCCGACGGAACCTCCAAACTGGTTGCGAACGAGGCTATCCTTGATCCCTGCGTTGTTGGAGAACCAGCTATTTGCCGCGAGCGCCTGGATCCGGTTGTATTCGAAAAGCGAGCCGTGCCATGTGTTGGTACCACTCTTGAGCACGGTGTCAGTAACAAATCCGCCGGCTTTGCCGTACTCCGCTGGAGGAGTGCCGGAAATCACGCGATACTCCTCGATCGCGTCGGGCGAGATCGTCGTGTTGGCGCCCCCCGGACCACCGCCTAGGCTGCCGCCACCGCCCTGCCCCTGGTCGTTGTTATCAAAACCTTCGACCATGTAGTTGCCGCTGCCGCTGCGAGTGCCGTTCACGGCGGCGCCGCGATCGGTGCCAAGGTTCGCCTCGGCCGCTGGCTCTGCGCCGGGCAACAAGCCCATGAACTCGTTTTGACTGCGCGTCTCAAGAGGCATGTCGAGCCAAACATGGCGGTCGATGTCCTGAGACAGTGACGACTCCTCAGTTTGTACTAACTGTGCTCCCGCCTCGACAGTAACCTGTTCATTCGTTGCACCGACTTCAAGCTTGATATCGCGCGTGGTGACCACACCCACGCTAATGACGATGTTGCGAATGCTCACAGTCTTGAAGCCTTTGTCGGCAACGTCGATCGTGTACACGCCAACGATTGGGAGGGCCGGAAAACGATATGATCCAGCCGGTGTCGTCGTGCTCGTGCGCACTTCGCCTGTCGAGGCATTCGTCAATTTGACTTCTACCCCGGCGACCACAGCGCCCGTGGAATCGCTTACCAGGCCAGTCAATTCGCCGGTACCACCCTGCCCCAGCGCGGCCGCACAGCACAACAGCATCACAAACAAGTACAAACAGATATATTTAAAGGAATGTAGCGGGCGATCCATGCTGCCTCCTAGACAGTGTGAGTAAGTCGGTTGTGCCTACTGCCGGCCATCTGCAAATGGCGTTCGGCCTTCACAGTGCATCCCCGGAGCCAAAGAGCACCACATCGCATAGAGGTGGGATATGTTGCATGACATGAGGTGCGACTGTAGCGATCTCTTATAGGAAGTGCGGGACCTAACACAGAGCCACTTTTGTGCCAACAGGTGGCTGATTACGACCGTCTACCTAATTGTGTAGATGATGTGATGAGATTCAATAGACTCACGACAGTGATCCAAGTACGATCATTCGTTTGTCGTGGGGTCTATATACCCGAAAGGGCGAGTCGGGCCCGCGTGGAGACGCGAGCCCGAAGGATGCTCGAGGCCGTCTAGAAGCTCAACTTTAGACCGAACTGGATATTCCGAGCGTTCAGGGTACCTGCGGCCTGACCGAAATTGGCGCTGGTGTATTTGTTATGCGCTCCGCCGCCAATTGTCGCGAGAATAAAGTTGGTGTGATTGAAAACATTGAACGCGTTGGCATCAAACTTCAAATTGACCTTCTCCGTAATCTTAAAGATCTTGGACAAGGTCATGTCCGCGCCCCAATTGCCGGGGCCGACAAAAGTGTTGCGACCAAGATTCGAAGTGCACCCGAGACACGGAGATGAGAAAGTGATTGCGGGTGATGAGGTCACGTAGGTCGTCGTCCCCGGAAGATTTTCCGCTCCCCACCCATTAGCCCAACTGCTGTGACTCACGCCGCCGACTCGCGCGGCAGTAGAGCTGGGACGATCGTTGACGCCACCATCCAGGTTGAAGTCGCCTCCGGCATTGACGCAATTACCCGTGTTGACGTCGAGCGCAGTGCAGGCCACGGGATTGGTTGTGTTCATCGTAGCCGGTTCGACCAGATTGGGTTGCTTTGAGGTGTACGGTTGCCAATGCGCACCGCTCTGGAACGACCAGATTCCGTTGACTGACCATCCCCCGGCGATCGCTCCGGCGGCTCCCTTCAGGCTCTGGCCTGGCAACTGCCACACATAATTGATTACGAGACGATGGCGAATGTCGAAAATCGAATCGCCGCGATCGAGTCCGGGAAGCGTTTGATCCAATGTAAAGCCCTCGCCTGCCGCTGAACCATTCGCTGTGGTGGCTCCGCTATGCCACGTTGATCCGTCGTCGATGGAGTGGCTGTAAGTGTAGTCGACATTGAACAGCAATCCGCGACTCATCTGGCGTCTGAGCGATGCCTGGAGCGAGTTATAGTTCGAATTAACCGAGTTCTCCCACGTGCGCAGCTTTCCGTAGTTCTGGTTCAGGCGCCCACCAAGACCCGTCAAGGTTCTACCGAAGTTATCTATTACGGAAGAGCCGACCGGCAAGTATGAACCGGGTTGGCGATTGATATCCTCAGCACGGAACAGTTTGTGCCCGGCCGTACCGACATACTTGATATCGAGCACGGTCTTGGGAAGAATCTCGCGCTGCAACCCCAAGTGGAAGTTATAGACGTAGGGATCGCGCAATCCGGTCGGGAAGACGATTCCGGTAAGCAATGCCAAATTCGGATTGCTTGGGTCCCACCCATCGATGTTGCCCTGTGCCTGGGCCTGTCCTGGAGGTCCTTGATTCGGGTTTGTCGGTGGCCCGGTAAATGTAGGCGCGACATTCGAGAGTTGCTGACAATTGCCCGAGGGCGGAGCACCCGAACAGATACTGGGCCCGTACACGATATCAGCACCCTGCACTCCAACGCCGCCGATCACTTGGTTGAAAGAGTAATACGGCAGATTCCACCGTGAGTTCGACAGCGGATTGTATAGAGTTCCTTCATAGGCAACTCCAAAACCGCCGCGCAAAGAAGTCTTACCGTCTCCAAATACGTCCCAGGCAAACCCAACGCGTGGTCCAAAGTTGTTATGGTCGCCAGCGCCGAGAGAGTTGGACGGAGCGAAGCCGCCGGCGGTGGGTGAGCATCCGCCCGCGAGCTGCGCCAGTGAGATATTGGCGCAATCGTTCGGATTGTTGGCGTTGTAGAGTCGGTTCAGTAGGCCATCGCTGGGCCCCAGAACGAAACTATTCGCCGTGCTGGGCCCGAGGAGGAACGTCGTCGCCGCGTCGCCCTCTTCGTGGTGGCGTTGATACAGGTCGTAACGGAGACCGAGATTTAGAGTAAGCCGCTTGGACACTTTCCAGTCATCCTGGAAGTAAGCGCCGAATTCGATGTTACGAAAATGACGAACGTTACTGTCGAGTTGTGCGGACGGCGCCTGGTTGTACGAGGATACCGGGCACGGAGCCTTGCAGATTCCGGGATCCACCCCCGATGCCTGCAAATACGGAGCATCAGCGGCAAATGCGACTTGGTCGGTGAAGTAATACGATGGGCGGGCGACATTAAATTCGCTGTTCTCTATGTTGCGCCGGATGTCGACCCCGACTTTCATATTGTGATTTCCATGTCCAATCGAAACCATATCCGAGTAGGTATAGATGTTGTCTTTAAACGCCTGCGGATATCCGCTGTAAGACCCAAAAAATGCAGTGCCATCAGCGAAGCCGATGGCAGGCACTCCACCGTGATTTACTCCATCATTGGTGTTGTTGTCGGCGTAACCGGCGCGGAATTCGTTGAGAACGGTGGCACTGAAAGTGTGGACAAAACTCAACGAGCCTTGCGGAAAAAGACCGCGAAACGGATTCGCAAAACCGCGTGTACACGATGTAGTGGGGCAGAATCCAAATGAGTCGGTAGTGCGCAGATAGTTGTAGTTTACGTAGAAGCGATTATTAGTATTGGGATTGTAGTCTAGACGAATCGAACCTTCGTTCCCATTGACAAGGTTGCCGAGAGTTTCCGTTTGTGTACCAAAGGTGGCAACGCTATTCTCCTGAATCGAAGCCGTGCGGTCGAGTGTTCCGGCTTGAGTAGACGGGATATCAGCGCAACCATCGGTTCCCATATTCGTCACGTCCTGGGATGTGACACCGAAGATCGAAATTAATTTTTGATGCTGGAGTTGCGTGTAACCGCCAAAACCGGGAGTCAAACAGAGTGCTGACGAAAAGTCCGGAGTGTTCGTCGTGGCGTTAGTCGGGAAATACGCATTCGCCGTCAATCCAGTGGGAGTTCCAGGGTTGTGTGTCGGGAACTCGCTATACAACAAGGCGGCCGTCGAATTTAATCCCGAGTTCGTATCTGCCTGCTCGACTGCCGTGCGCCAGGCTGAAGATTCCTGCAGTATGGTTTGAGGCGTAGCGTTGGCTTTAAAGCGATCTCCTTGCAGCGAGAGGAAGAAGAATAACTTATCTTTGACGATGGGGCCGCCTAAGGTGATTCCGAACTGATTAAATCGCAGGGCCGGTCTGGCGACATCGCTCTGGTTGAGAAAAAATTCGTTAGCGTCGAGCGCGTCATTGCGCAGGTATTCCCAACCGCTGCCGTGCCAGTTATTCGTGCCGGATTTGGTTACGAGGTTCACGGTGCTGCCGGCGCTATTGCCGTACTGCGCCGACATGTTGAGCTGAAGCTGCTGAAATTCCTCCACTGAGTCTTGAATGGGAACGTTAATCGGACCACCGCTCAGGTCCTTGTTTGAAACCCCGTTGACCAAGAACCCGTTGAAGTCCTCGCGCAGTCCGTTGACAACTGTGTTATGGCCCGCTTCGAAGTCGACGCCCATCACGTTGACCGCACCGGTGCTGAGTTGCATCAAGTCAAATACATTGCGTCCATTCAGCGGGAGGTTATTAATTTGAGTTGAGCTGACCGTGGTCGAAAGTCGGGAGTCCTCTGTGTTGACCGCCGCGGCCTCGCCCGTGACTTCGACAATCTCCGAGGTCTTGCCGATTTGCAGCTTGAAATCGATGTGCGCGATGGTGCCGACGTTCGCGGTAACTCCATTGTTGGAGACTGTTTTGAAGCCGGAGGCTTCCACCGTCAATTTGTAGATGCCGGGCGGCACTTCTTTTACCGTGTAGTTGCCGTTGCCATTCGTGGTCGCGGAGAGGTTTAAGTCCGTGGCTGGGTTCGTCACCGTGATTTTGGCGTTTGCGATCGCCGCGCCGCTCGGGTCCGTAACCGTACCCGTAAGTTGGCCGAACTGCACTTGCGCGCTTGACACTGAAACAATGGCCAGAAATAACGCCAATAGACAGAACATGAGCCTAAGCCTGGGCAATGCCATGAACGATGCCTCCCCTGTAGGGCCGCTGGCTCGGAAATGGCCGCGAGCCCCTGTTGAATGCCGGGGTGCAGATCGCAGGCCAAAAAGTGGTTCATTTTTGCGATTGGGATGAATGCAGTGCTCTCGGGGTTGAGAAGTCCCTCGCAGCCATACGAGCGACTTTATCGAGGATGTGCTCTCGGGACGATGGTGGCGGCGACGCTACGTCAAATAGAGTATTGGGCGAGCCCGGGTTATGGAAATCCGTATAAAGACGTGGCGCAAAGACAGAACCCGGAAAAACGTCTTCTCTTACAATCCCACCACACCTAGCGATTGATTCAGGCAATCGCGGGCTCTCGGCACGACTGCGCATGCAGGGCACGGGACATTCGTCTTGCATTCGCTGGCCTTCGTAGTATTCATCGGTCGTCATCACCCGACCGTGGCGTTCATTCATGTCTCAGTGAATTAGTACTCATTAGATCCAAGAGATTGGTACCCCCACCGCTGTTATTTCACTTTCTCAGTCAGTACGGAATTGAACCTTGTCCTTTCGTGAATGACAGGGTAGAAGTTGGCTTCGAGGATTACGCTGGTGAAACGAGTGCGCGTTCTTGTGGCGAATCGTCCGCGACTGATGCGAGAGCTGATCATGGCAGTGATCTCGGACCAGCCTGATATCGAAGTAATCGGTGAGGTTCAGAACGAGGGTGAGTTGGCCGGCGCAGTCGAAGAGGCGCAGCCCGACGTCCTGATTCTCGCGCTCGAGGATGCCGATAAACGAGTGGCTCAGTGCGGTTTCTTGTTGGGCCGCTACCCGCACATGAAAATTATCGCGCTGGCTCCCGAGCAAAACCGTGGATTGTTCTATTGGGCCACGATCGATGTCCGTACCAAGCCGCTGGAAAGTTCTGAAGCTGGAATCCTCAGCGCGCTACGGGATCGACCCTCGCTGGTTGGAACTGTGCACCACTAGTTTGAACGGCGTGTAAAGCTTGTGTAAGTCGCTGACAGTACGTGACTTGATTGCAATACAAAAATGTAACTGACATGGCGGAGCTGTAGTTTGGGAGAACAATTCGTGTCTCGCAGTCTGATACCAAACCCTGATTCTCTAGACCTGGCAGCGGTGGGAACCCAGATCGGTCGAGACTGTTTAGCTATGCAGCATTGGTATGCAGTTTCGGTCCGTCCGAGACACGAGAAACAAGTTACTCGGAATCTCGAATACAAGGGGTTGCGCAGTTTCTTACCCGTTTATCGTAGTGTTCGACGTTGGAAAGATCGCAGAAAAGAGTTAGACCTGGCCCTATTCCCTGGGTATGTTTTCGTGAATCTTAGCACCCACGATCGGCGAGGTGTTTTACAGGCCCCCGGTGTACTTCAATTTGTCACCTTCCAAGGTCATCCAGCGCCGATTCCCGACGAAGACATTCGGGCACTGGAATCTAGTTTGACCTCAGGGCTCCGTCCGCAACCTCATCCTTACTTACGCCAGGGAAAAAAGGTGCGGATCAGGAGCGGACCTCTGATGGGTGCGGAAGGAATTATGGTACGGCGCAAAGAGGGTTTCCGGCTCGTGATCTCCATTGATTTGATCATGCGATCCGTGATGCTCGAAGTTGATGAAAGTGACGTCGAGCCTTTCTAGCTCCCCACTCGCACGGATTCTTTTCAAGTCACGATTTTGACTCATGAAGTGCTCTTCGTACCGACTCCTGCCTTTCCGGTTAGCCAAGCTCACTGCTTTCCTTGTAGCCGGCTATCTAGCACTGTGCTGCGTCTCTTCCTTAGCGCAGGATTCGCCGGTCTACGGCCGCACAAGGGCTCTCGACGAATCACGTTCGCAGGCTGAACAGCAAGCCGAGCAGACAGTGTCGCTTTCAGCAGAGAAATTGATTTCTCTCCTGCAGAAAGAAACCGGACTGCTGCTCGAAGTGAAAAAACTTCTGGTTCGAAAGGCATTCGAGCAGGGTCGAATCCTTGAGACAGAAGACCTGACCGACGATGCGCTGTTTCGGCTGCTCCGTGAAGACGAGACCATACGTGTGCTGGCAACCCAGGAAGTGTCGAGGCGGCTTTACATTCGAGCCTTGCCGACCCGCGATGAACGCGAGCGCCAGGCATATCTATCCCGCGGTTCGCGCAAGGCGACCGCGGACAGCAGCGCACCTCAATCTGCCGCAGACAAAGTCCGAAGCACGAGTCAGGAAGAGCGTTATTGGTCGGATCGAGAGCTCTTGAGTCCGGTGGGCCCTCAAAGTGTGCAGCCCCCCTACAGTCCGCAAGAGAATCCTCCATATTATCCCGCCAATCCGCAAAATCAGCCTGGTGTACAACCCCAACCCGAGACCGACAGTCGGCGCATGGTTGAGCAGGCTCAAATGCAGGATTCGGACGACTTCGACGGGCTGTCCTCCGATTCTGGGTCCATGGGATTGTCTGGTCCTTCAGGATCGGCAGAAGCGATGGAAAGAATCAGCCCAGAGGACCTGCCAGGCCTGATCCGCGCGCGTTCAGAGCAACCGCTCTCGTCGGGTCCAGCCAATTCGCTCGGCGATTCAATGAATCAACAATCCAATCTCCCTGACTTCAGTCGCCTGCCGGGCTATTCGATACCGACGCAACCAGGTGGAGATCCGCAGGATCGAACGGGCGCTTCTCAATACCAGATGTCGCCAAGTCAGCGCGCATCTCTGGATCGGCGTCGCGACCGCATCGCCATGCGAGCCCTGGCTCGCGACGACCATGCTCCCTTGCGCCACCGCGTGAATCCTTACGCAGACGTGCCATCACTCTACGATCTGTACTCGCAGTATGGGAGGACTTCTCCCAAGTTAGTCCGTTTCGGCGACGATGTTTTTCGTAACGGCACGGGCAATTTCGACGAATTACCAATGGATCTTCCTGCAGGGCCAGACTATGTGCTCGGCCCCGGAGACGGCGTAACGATCAACTTGTGGGGAGGGGTTTCGCAGCGTCTGCGCCGCGTGGTCGATCGCGAGGGCAGAATCGCACTTCCGGAAGCTGGCTTCGTGCAGGTCTCCGGCCGAAGTCTGGGCGATGTCCAGCGAATGGTGCAGACGAGTTTGCAGAGCCAGTTCCGAGACGTACAGGCCGATGTGTCGCTGGCCCGTTTGCGAACGGTTCGCGTGTACGTTGTCGGGGATGTCGAACGAGCAGGTGCGTACGATGTGAGTTCTCTTTCTACTCCTCTCAATGCGGTTTTCATTGCTGGCGGCCCGACATCGCGCGGATCGCTGCGCACGCTGCGCCATTACCGCGGAAACACCCTGGTGCAGGAAGTCGACGTCTACGATTTGCTGCTCCACGGCGTCCGCAATGGCGTGGAACGTTTGCAATCGGGCGATACCGTCCTCGTTCCACCTCTAGGCCCGGAGATCACCATCGAGGGAATGGTCCGACGACCCGCAATCTACGAGATGCATGGAGAGAACAACCTTGCGGAAGTCCTGGAATTGGCTGGTGGCGTGCTGACTTCGGGGACATTGCGGCACGTTGATGTCGAGCGTGTTGAGACTCACGAAAGTCGCACGATGCTCCGGCTGGATATTCCCGAAGACAACAATCAGGAAAGTATAGAGAAAGCACTCGAAGCTTTTAGAGTGCAAGACGGCGACAAGGTCAAAATCTCTCCGATTCTTCCTTACGCCGACAAGACTGTGTATCTCGAAGGCCACGTGTTTCGCCCGGGGAAATATGCTTTTCGAGATGGCATGCAGATTACGGATTTGATCAAGTCATACAACGACCTGCTTCCCGAGCCGTCGAAGCTGCATGCAGAAATTGTTCGTCTGAATCCGCCGGACTATACCCCGCAGGTCATCGCATTCAATCTCGATGCCGCCCTCAACGCGAAAGATCAGCCGGTGGCGCTGAAGCCGTTTGACACCGTGCGAATCTTCTCGCGTTTCGATTTCGAAGATCCTCCGGTGGTCACGGTGACTGGAGAAGTGCGCGATCCCGGGGACCACCTGACCAACGGGGCAACCCGAGTGCGCGATGCGGTGTATCTCGCCGGCGGCTTGACCGCCAATGCATCCACTGATTCCCTGCAGATTTTTCGTCGTACCGGAGACAACAAACTCACCGTGCTGAGCGTCAACCTGACGCGAGCGTTGGCTGGCGACGATAAAGACAATATTGCACTCGAACCCAAGGATCGCCTGATCATTCATCGCAATCTCGCCAAAGTCGACCCGCCCACGGTGACCATCGAAGGCGAAGTCGGCCGCCCAGGGAAGTATCCGCTCGGACAGGAAATGACAGCGGCGCAGTTGGTGCGAACAGCCGGCGGTTTCAGGCGTGGAGCTTATACCGTGACGGCTGATTTGACTCGTTACACGGTTGAAAACGGCCAGGCAGTGGTTGGCGAACACGAGGACGTAGCGATCGGTCGCGCACTGGAAGGCGAACCGGACACCGACATGCGTCTACGGGACGGTGACGTGCTTACCATTCGCCAGTTGGCAGGTTGGCGCGATGTGGGCGCAACCATCACGGTGACGGGCGAGGTCATGCATCCCGGCACCTACGGCATCGAAGAGGGAGAGCGGTTGAGCTCAATTCTCGAACGGGCCGGGGGCCTTCGCGGCGATGCCTATCCGTACGGTGCGATTTTCGAGCGCGTACAAGTACGGGAACTCGAAGAGCGTAACCGTGCGGAGTTGGTACGGAACGTTGAAGACCAGGGTTCGGCGCTGAAGGCGGAGCCAGAGTCAGACCCAGAGAAGAAGGCCGCAAAAGAAGCGGCTCTCATGCAGTGGCAGGCCACCATGGAGCGCCTCCAAAATACTCCGCCAGCCGGACGGATGGTCATTCACATTTCGAAGAACTCAAAGCACTGGCAAAATTCTCCGGCCGACATTCAAGTACGTGCTGGAGACTCGATCTACATCCCGAAGGTGCCAACGTCAGTGATGGTCAACGGAGCAGTCTACAACTCGACTGCGGTGGCCTACCATCCAGGCAAATCGGCCGGTTGGTACCTGAACCAGGCAGGTGGACCCAGTAATACCGCTTATAAGAAGGGCATTTTTGTAATCCGAGCTGACGGCTCAGTCGTCGGGGGCTCGGGAGGATTGTTCAGCGGTGGAGTAGAAACGGCCGAAATGAGACCGGGCGACATGGTTGTAGTACCCGAAAAGGCTTTCAGCGCAAACACGCGTTGGAAGAACATCCTCGAAGGATCGCAAGTCGCATATGCCGTCGGCATAGCGATTCAGGTTGCCCGATCCTTCTAGGACACGGCATGAAGTCGCGGCGGCTGCTATTTCTCGCGGTGATCTTTCTTTTGGTTGACAAAAGCCCCGCCCAGAGTAATGCAACCACGTGGTCAACAACGACGGGTGAACAGGCTTCACCGGACGATGCCTCAGTTCCTTCAGCTCCCTCCGCAAAAGCCCGAGAGGGACAACCAGCCTTCTTGCCCGCAGGGGAGGATCCTGAGAACCGGCCAATTAGACCCTTCATGAAGCATCTTTGGCTCGATCAAAAGCAATTCTGGACAGCACCGTTCCACTTGGACCGGCAAGATGCCAGATATCTTGTACCCTTCGCAGCGTTCACGGGGGCGCTCATCGCTGGTGATGGCTGGATATCGCGGCAGGTACCAACGTCGCAAGTCAGCAGAAGCAAGACGTTCTCCGATTACGCTACTTATTCGTTCATCGGGGTCGCCGGCGCTTCCTATGCCTGGGGACATTTCGTTCACAACGATCACTTGCGTGAGACTGGTTTTCTCGCAGGGGAAGCGGCGCTCAATAGCACCGCCGTCGCCTACCTCTTCAAGACCATCACACAGCGTCCCCGGCCCTTTGAGGGAAATGGAAATGGGACGTTCTTTCAAGGCGGTTCCTCGTTTCCTTCCGAGCACTCAGCGATCGCGTGGTCGGTTGCCAGCGTTGTGGCGCATGAATACCCGGGAACGTTTACGAAAATCGCGGCATTCGGCTTGGCTTCTGCGGTCACCGTCACCCGAGTCACTGGAAAGCAGCACTTTTCGTCCGACGTTGTGGTTGGCAGCGCCCTAGGTTGGTATTTCGCCCGCCAGGTCTACCGCGCTCACCACGATCCCGAACTCGGCGGCGCAGGGTGGGGCAATTTCAAGGACGATTCTGACGAGCATGGAGAAAAAGTTCGTAATCCCGCGAACATGGCTTCCTCTTATGTGCCGCTGGATAGCTGGGTGTATCCAGCGATGGAGCGTTTGATTGCTCTCGGCTACATACAATCGGCGGATTTGGGAATGCGACCTTGGACGCGTATGGAATGTGCGCGATTGCTGGAAGATGAAGCCGATGAGCGAATACCGGACAATGCGGGCGAGCCCCGAAAAATCTATGACGCGTTGGAAGAAGAATTCATGGACGAAAGCGCGCGCTTAGACGGTGCCGCCCCCAATCTCGGCATAAACGTCGATTCGGTCTACACGCGTATGACCGGGATCGCGGGTACGCCGCTGCGCGACGGATTTCACTTCGGACAAACCATCATCAACGATTATGGACGACCGTATGGAGAAGGGTTCAACAACATAACCGGCTTTACCAGCCACGCGGTCGCCGGTCCGTTTTCATTTTACGTGCGAGCCGAGTACCAGCATGCGCCGTCTGTTCCCGCATTACCGGACGAAGCCCGCCAGGTCATCGAAGGCGCCAATACTTTCACCGGCTTTCCTTCGGAACCACCAGCGATTCCGATCGCGAGCGTCAGTCAGGTGGACTTGCTTGAGGCCTACATTGGATTGCAATTCGAGAATTGGCAGATCACCTTTGGGAAGCAGGCGCTTTGGTGGGGGGCGGACGAAAGTGGCCCGATGCTCTTCAGCACGAATGCTGCTCCGATTACCATGCTTCGACTCAGCCGAACAAAGCCCTATACGCTGCCGAGCGTCTTTCGGCATGTGGGGCCAATTCAGGTTGAGTACATTCT
>Ga0181531_10002117_pt1 | contig 12443 bp, 11 predicted proteins | sample PEATcosm2014_Bin_38_FD_119743 | JGI IMG/M metagenome (GOLD analysis project Ga0181531, IMG submission 119743) | Peatland microbial communities from MTU Mesocosm Facility, Houghton, MI, USA - PEATcosm2014_Bin11_10_metaG | ecosystem: Environmental > Terrestrial > Soil > Wetlands > Peat | place... | reverse complement strand
GCCGCGTTGCATTGGGGGTTCTCGCATTTGAGCCGATTTGCCGGTGAATATCGCGGTCGCTTCGGAGAGACTCCGTCGACGACGCTGCGCCGCACTCGTCGCCTGTTGGACTAAGCAAGAATTCATATCTTGCCCGTCCTCCTCGCCTTGACCCTCTTCTGCCCCGGCAATAAACTCCATGCGGGGTGTTCCATGCGAAAACTGATCTGGATCTTTGCGATTGGCGTAGCCTTGACCCTTCCCGCCCTCGCGGACGACGACCACCATCATGAAGAGCTGACGCAGCAGCAACTGGGCACGGTGCATTTCCCCGTCTCTTGCTCGGCGGAAGCGCAGAAGACTTTTGCCAAGGGCGTCGCCCTTCTGCATTCCTTCTGGTACGAAGAGGCCGAGAAGACCTTTCTCGAAGCAGAAAAGCAGGATCCAAAATGCGCGATGGCACACTGGGGTGTGGCCATGAGTCTCTGGCACCAGCTCTGGGATCAGCCCGGCCCAGCGGTCATCCAGCGCGGCTCTGAAGAACTGAAGAAAGCTGAAGAAGCGAAGGCGCCGACTCCACGGGAGCGCGACTACATCGCGGCTCTCGAAGCCTTCTATTCCAACAGCGGCAAGATGGACCATGAGGCGCGGGCCCAGGCCTACTCGGCCGCCATGGAGAAAGTTTACGAGCGTTATCCCGACGACCATGAAGCCGCGGCGTTCTACGCGCTTTCGCTGATTGCCTCCGAACCCGACAACGACACTACCTTCGCCAACCGCAAGAAAGCCGGAGCGATTCTCGAGAAACTCTTTGATGCCGAGCCGAACCATCCCGGCATCGCGCACTATCTGATTCACACTTACGATAAACCGCAACTGGCGCAGCTTGGCTTGCCGGCGGCACGCCGCTATGCGGAGATTGCTCCCTTTGCGCCGCATGCCGTCCATATGCCTTCGCACATTTTCGCGCGCGTTGGCGACTGGCCCGACTCCATCAAATCAAACCTCGCCTCGATCGCTGCCACCCGCCACGCCACCGATATGCATATGGGCGGCGAAGGGCATCAGTTCCACGCGATGGATTTTCTCATCTACGCGTACCTGCAAAGCGGCCGCGAAGAAGATGCCGCAAAGGTCATCGACGAGGTCAAATCCATGGCTCCGATGGAGATGGCCGGCCGTGATATGCATTCGTTCGCGATGTCGAAATTCCCCGCCATGTATGCCCTCGAGTTGCATCACTGGTCTGACGCTGCGCATTTGGAAGTGATGGCCAATGCGTCACCCGGCGACCGCGCCTATACATACTGGGCGAAGGCGATCGGAAGCGTGCGCAGCGGCGACGTCGCCGGCGCGAAGAAAGACCTGGCCGAGATCGAGGCGATCCACAAGGATTATGTCGCGCAGCACAAAACCTATCAGTCCGAGTTTACCGACCAGCTGCAACAGGAAGCTGCAGCGTGGGTCTTACACGGCGAAGGAAAGAACGAAGAGGCGGTTGCAACCCTGCGCAAGGCCGCGGATCACGAGGATGCCGTGGGTGAAGAGCAAACGTCGATTCCGGCTCGCGAGATGCTGGCGGATGTTCTGCTCGAAATGAATCGTCCCGATCAGGCTCTTGCCGAATATCAGGCGGACTTGAAGTTCAATCCGAAGCGCTTTAACGGCCTCTACGGCGCGGCCCATGCGGCGGAAGTGGCGGGTCAACCCTCGGAGGCGGCCGAATACTATGCTGTGCTGGTGAAAACCTGCGAGGGGTCTGACTCGTCGCGCCCGGAGCTGGCGAAAGCCAAGCAGGCGGTGGTCGCCGAGAAATAGGTTAGTGGTCGATACGCTGCAGCCGGAATAGTAGAGTGCCCCAGCCGAGCTTGACGCGCATTTGCACCGGCGTGTGGCTCGGATCCTCCGAATACCACACCCATACTTTGCCCTTGCCCTGCAGCGGTCCCGACGTCGGCTCTGCCGTCATCATCACGGTTTGATAAGACCCCGCGGGCACGCGAATCTGTTCGCGTTTTTCAACCTTTGCGCGGACGATCGTCGTTTTCCCGTCACTGACAGGAAATTCGTAAATCGCTCCCATCTGCAGCGGCAGCGACTGCACATAATAGAAGCCGGTAATGACGTCGGTGGTGCAGCCGGGCAGATCGTTTGCAACCTGCTTGGTTTCGCCCGTCTTCAGGTTCCTTTCATCGAGCACGCTTTTCCTGGCCGAATAATTGAAATGAATGGAAGTCTCGCGTTTATGTGAACCCTCTTCGCTGTGCTTGAAAATCGAGAGCGAGCAGAACGTGCGCGGATCAAATTGCGATTCGAACCGGTCGTGCACCGGGAAAAGCACGTTGACGACTCCCGAAGACTCGGCTGTCGCAATCACTCGCCGGTTGTTGCCTGCTCCTTCCATTCGAACCACGCCGGTTCCGGCGTTGATCAGGTGCCACTCCGCCGAGTAGACGTAGCTCAGGCCGTCGGGAAAAGGATAGTTCGGCCGCGGCGGCGCAATCGCCACCGGGGCGGGCCCGATCGTAGCGGTTGGAGGCGACGGTTGCGCCCACAAGAGAGCCGCGGTGACCACAACGACCGCGGCCAGCCGCAAGATTCTGCCTCGAGACTGACGGTTTATGATCCGCAAGGCGCTGCCAGAACGCTTTCAGGAATTTTCAAGCCAGCCCCCACGGTGCTTGCCATGATGAATTAACGCAGACTACCACACCAGTTTGACCACCAGGATGGCGAGCACGACCACGCAACCGATGCTCGCCTCATACTCGCGGTGCTTCCAGTAGCGCTCGGCTGAATACGCGCTGCGCTGGCTTCCGTACGGCGTCAGGCGCGGCAACATGCGTGGGACGTGCCGCGCGTAGTCCTCATATTCCGTGAAGGTCAGGCGCAGGTAGCGTTCTTCTCCGGCAATCACCGGAACATAAATCACCGCGAACATGATGAGCATGATCGCGACGATCCACCAGCTGCGTGCCGCAATGGCGAAGCCTGCCGCCAGAAAAAGTGAGCCCAGGTACAGCGGATTGCGCGTGTAGGCATATGGCCCGCTGGTGGTGAGTTGTTTGTCTTTCTGCACGTGTCCCGAGGCCAATCCGCGCAACAGGAGCCCGGGAACCATGACCAGCGCGCCGGTCAAGAGCGAAGTCGTGGTTGGCCGTGCCAGCCAGATGAATACGACCGCGAAGGCAAATCCGAGCGGAACCCGTATTCGTCGAGCGACCCGCGACCAGGTGCTGACATTGGGCGGCGGGTACGAGGCTCCAGATTGTGGGGCAGTACTCATGTCAGGTTCGCAATAACTCGCGGGCGCCGGCTGCGACTTGCTCGGCGGTGATTTCGAGAAGCCCCTGTTCCGGCTCGCGATGCCGCGTGTGGTCGGTCATGCTGCTGGCGCTTCGCAGCACGACCGCCCGCGTGCCAAAGGGGCCATTCCGCGCAGGATTGGTCGGGCCAAAAATTGCCACCACCGGAATCTTTAGAGCGGCAGCCAGATGCAGCGGGCCCGTATCTCCGCCAATCAGCAATCGAGCCCGCCGCGTGAGGGCGATCAGCTCCGACACTGAACAGGAAATCTTTCGCGCCGCGCCGTTACTCTCCCTCTCGACGGCCGTCGCCAGCTCCTCTTCTCCCGGACCATAGTTTACGAGGGAACACACGCCATCTTTTGCCAGCTCCCGCGCCACCTGTGCATAGCGCTCGGTTGGCCACATCTTCGCGCCCCACCCCGCCCCGGGATTGAGAATCACAAAGCCGTCTAACCCCGCTGTCGCCTCGGCGATCTTGCGTTCAGCATCCGGGTCGATGGGAAACTCCACCGCGGCCTCAGGAATTGGCGTCGGGATCAGCGCCTCTGCCAGCGCGATCGCTTGTTCCACCACATGCGTGCCGCTGGTGATCATTTTACGGGTGTAAAACATGCTGGCCGCGTTTTCGCGCGGTTGCACATCGCCATAGACGGCAGCGGCGCCCGACCAGCGCGCCAACAACGCCGAACGCACCGCTCCCTGAAAATCGATGACGGCGTCATACCGAATTCCGCGCAATTCACTCAGCCCCGTGGCCATCTGCTGCCAGGTGTTGAAAGAAAACAGCGCCCGCCGCCATTCCCCCGTGTTGACGGCATGTACGCGATCGACCAGCGGCCGCTGCGGCGAGCGTGGTCCCGATCGCGGATAGCGGAGCGTGCAGAGCAGTTCAGTCCAGCGTTCTTCAATCAGCCATCCCAGAGTCGCGTTCGGGAAAAACTGTCGAAGGGCCGCCGCCGCCGGCAGGGTATGAATAATGTCGCCCATCGCGCTCAGCCGCACAATGAGCAGGCTTTGAATGCGCGGATCGCCGGGAGTAGAAGGCACGGAAACGGAGGCGGCGATCATTCCGCTGGCAGCCTGCCTTCCCGCCGCCCGCGGCACCTTCCGCCATCCTTCAAGTGGTACGCGCCCCCAGCCGCGAGCGGATCAGTTCGGTCACCGAATGATCCTTAGGATCGCCCACAATTACGACTCGGCCCCCATGGGCTTCAACTTCTGTGCGCTCCGGTACGCTTTCGGTCGTGTAGTCCGTGCCCTTGGCGTGAAAATCCGGGCGAATTTCACCGATGATTGCGCGGACATCATTTTCGGGAAACACCACGACTGCGTCCACATCGGCGAGTGCCGCGAGAATTTCGGCGCGCTCCGCGGCCGGCATCAGCGGCCGTCCTTCTCCCTTGAGTGCACGCACCGAAGCATCCGAATTCACGGCAACAATCAGTTTGCCGCCGAGTTCGCGCGCAGCGCGGAGGTAGCGTACATGGCCCACATGGAGCAAGTCGAAGCATCCGTTCGCCAGCGTGATGCGATCGCCCGCCCGCCGCCAGTCGGCAACGCGCTGCTGCAGCTCGCTTCGCGAAACAATCTTCGAATGGTTTGCCGGGCTCATGAAGTTTCGAATCGGTGATTGTCGCTATCCAATTCTCATTGATCGATTGCTGACGGATCCATGGCAGCGACGGTCTTGGCTAATGTTCACGCGTGCCTGGGAGAGTCTTGTCCAGCGCATCCAGCAGTTCCTGTTGGCTGACCGTCGCGGTCCCCCGTTTCATCACCACGATCCCGCCCGCATAATTTGCCAGATTCGCCGCTTCCTCGGCGGTTGCGCCTGCTGCCAGCGATGCCGTGAAGGTCGCGATGACAGTGTCTCCGGCTCCCGTGACGTCAGCGACTTCATCGCTGCCGAAAATCGGGATATCGAGCGGTTTGTGCCGGCGCGGGAACACCACCATGCCATCCTTGCCGCGTGTAATCAGCAGCGACTCCAGATCCATTTCCCCGGCAATCTGGTCGCCGGCCGCCACCAGCCGCTCCCAGTTGTTCCCGATGCGAATGCCGAGCATGGCTTCGACTTCCGACTCGTTTGGCGTCGCGGCGGTGATGCCCTTGAATTCCAGCATGCGATGGCGCGAGTCGAGAGTGACCGGCACTTTCTCCATCCCGCGTCGCTCTCGTATCACATTGAGCAGGGTCGGCGTCGCAGCGCCGTAACCGTAATCGGAAACCAGCAGCGCGTCTGAGGCGCGCGCATACTCGCGGGTCGCAAGCACAAGTTCCCGGCGCAGATGGGCATTCGGTCCCTCGACGGGCTCGCGGTCCAGCCGGACGACCTGTTGTCCGGCAGTATGCGCGAATCCGGCGAGAATGCGCGTCTTGGTCACCGTCGCGTAATTCTTCTCTTTGAAAACTCCGCTGACCGGGATGCGCTTATGGCGAAACGAACGCAACAGCAACCTTCCCGGTTCGTCGTCGCCGACCACCCCGACCGGCAGCACGTTGACTCCCAGGTCCGCGAGGTTATAGATCGCGTTCGCGCCGCCCCCTGGAACGACCTTTCGGTCGCGATGCTTCAAAATCAGCACCGGAGCTTCGCGCGAAACACGGGAAATTTCGCCGAAAACAAATTCATCGGCGACCAAGTCGGCCAGAACAGTGATGGTGAGCTTCGGAAACGATTCGACAATCTTCCGAAGCCGGTCGTTTTCTTTAATATGTTTTGTCATCAATCGAAGTGGTCAACGTGGACCAACCAAGGATTTTCTCACGAGCGGGGACTTCGATTCTCCCCGGTGGCGAAATTGATCTTTGCCAAAATGGCATTCACGGCCTCGGCGGCATGACTGAGGGAAATGTCTAAGCGTGCGACTCCGATCGGTTCGAGCGCTGTCAGGTACGCACCGAGATTGATCGCATCTTTTTCCGTGGTCAGAAACCCGCTGGCGCCAAGGTCCCGTCGGCTTTCGAGCAGACGTTCGATATCTGGACGCGTGTAAGCATGATGATCGCGAAACGCAATTTCTTCCGCCGGAGTAGTTCCAGCGGCGCGCACTTGCGCGAAGAATTGCGCCGGCCTGGCGATGCCGCAGAACACAATCGGCTGACCGGATGTCGCCGGGATGGTAAGGGAGCGGGTCATCTGCCACACCGGCTTCCCACGCGACACGAATTCCTGGATCACTGCGTTCTGCGCTAGCCGGCCGGGCATTGCACCGTCCCCTGGGAGTACGATCGCATCCGCCCGGAACAAAGCTGACAGTGGCTCGCGTAATCGTCCGGCAGGCAGAAGTCGGTCATCGATATCGCTTTCCGCGACCAGGACGACGTCGAAGTCGCGGCGCAGAGAGCGATGCTGAAATCCGTCGTCGAGAATGTGGAGTTGAGGCTGGAATTTCCTCTCGGCCAGTTGCCCCGCCGCGTAGCGGCTCTCACCAACGACCACCGGAACTCCCAGTCGTCGGGCGATCAACAGCGGCTCATCGCCAAAATCAGAAGCAGCGCCGCCAGGTTCCACCACCAACGCGCCCCGCGTGCGGCGCCGGTATCCGCGTGAGAGCACGTCGAACCGAATGCCGCGTTCTTTCAGCAGCTCGCCGAGAGCAATCACGAACGGGGTTTTGCCCGAGCCGCCGACCGAGAGGTTCCCAATACTGATCACGGGTGGTTCGAGCCGCCGCGAGGTGAGCGTCCCGCGGTCGAACAATGCATTCCGCAGCGCCGTCACGCGGCCGTAGATCGTGGTCAGTGGATTCATGATGGATCCTGCTCAGCCCTCGACTGCCTCATCAACTCGACCAGTCTGGCAACGGTTCGGTCGGTGGCGCCACGTTGCGATTCGAGCGCGGCCAGCGCGTTTCGTCCCAGACTTTCTCGCTCGCTGGCTTTTTCGATCAGATCCAGAAAGACCAGTGGCAATTCCGCCAGCCCTACGATCCGCACCGCGTCGCGGCTGGCAAAAAAATTGACCACGTCGCGGAAATTCTCGTAATGATTCCCCGTCACGATCGGAACGCCGTAAAGCGCCGGCTCCAGAATGTTGTGGCCGCCCTGCGGCACAAGACTGCCCCCCACAAACGCGATCGTGGCCAGCGCGTAGAGCGATGACAACTCCCCGATGCTGTCGACCAGAAACACCCCGCCGGCCAAGGGCTCACCGCTCCAAAGCGAACGCCGCCATATGCGGAAACCGAGACTCTCAACCAGATCCGCGACTTCCGTAAAGCGCTCGGGCCGGCGTGGAGCGAGAATCATCACCGCCTTCGGATGGCTGACAAGAATATTGCGAAATGCCGAAAGCAGCGAACCTTCTTCTCCCTCCAGCGTGCTGCCGCACACCAGAACGGGATCCGCTCCCGAATGCTCGAAATTGTGACGAAGACTCGCGACCAATGGGCTCGAGCGCGGCGGAATCACGTCAAATTTCAGGTTGCCCGTTACAGCAACTTTACTGGCAGCAGCGCCGATTTCGATCAGTCGCCGCCGGTCTTCGTCGGTTTGCGCCAGAAAAACATCGACGGCACCGAGCGTGTTCCGCAGCAATCCCGGCAGCCAGAACCGGAATCGCTTGTAGCCGGGCAGCGAACGATCGGAGATCCGGCAGTTGATGACCGCGAGACGCGCCCCACTGCCTTTGGCGAGCCGGAAGAAATTCGGCCAGAATTCAGTTTCCGCGACCACCACCAGTTCGGGATGCAACGCTTCGAGATAGGGCCGAATGGCAAAAGCAAAATCGAGCGGGAAGTAGAACACATTTTCGGCGCCAAAACGTTGCGCCGCGAGTTTCTGGCCGGTATTGGTCGTGGTCGAAAGCAGCACGCGATGCGCGGGGAAGGCCTGCCGCAGCGCTGCCACGACGGAACTCGAAGCGACGACCTCTCCCACCGAAACGGCGTGCACCCAGATCGTCGGCTTTCGTTCGCCTGTCAGCGCTACGGGAACGGAACCAAACCTCTGGCGCAAACCGGCGCGATACTTTCCGTGCCGCAACATCTGCAGCAGCCAGTAAGGCAGCGTCAGCACCAGAAAAAATGCGAGCAGCGCACTGTAGAACGCATACATGTAAAGAAAGCCCATTCTAAATGGCCAATCAAAATCCCTGTTCCGCAGAACGCAGACGGCATCCCCGCCTCCGCTGGCATCCAACCAATTGGCGCACCCTATAATTCACTTATGCATCCAGCAGTCTTGACGGAATCGTCGCGCCCACGACGTACGCGCGCCCGGCGAGGCGCGGCCATCGGCGTCGTTACTGTTTTCGTTCTGTCGTTCTGCGCCCTCGCCGGCAAAGAATTCGTCATGCCCACCGCGCAACCCGCTCGTGCCTATCCTGCGCACGACGACCATCCGCTCGAAAAAGTTGGGATCGCCGTCGACCCCTATGACATGGAGGACAAAGCGTCGATTTTTTCCGTCAACTACCGGAATTTCGGATTCATGCCGGTCTTTTTTGTCGTCACCAACGATGGCGACCAGCCGGTTTCGCTGGTTGCCATGAAAGCGCAGCTGAATACAAAAGATCGCAGCAAGCTGTATCCCGCGACGACCGAAGACCTGCTGCGACGCCTCTCCCATCCTTCGCGCAACGACCGGCCAAATCCTCTGCCCATCCCCCTGCCTAAGAAGGAAATCAAGGGCGGCGTGAGCGCCAAGGCTTTTGACGAAATCGACCGGGCGCAATTTGCCGCAAAAGCTGTCGAACCGCATTCAACGGCACGCGGCTTTCTCTTCTTCGACGTTTCCGGCATTTCCCACCCGCTGGCGGGCGCCAGTTTCTACCTCATGGGCGTGCGCGATGCGACCGACAATGAGCTCATGTATTTCGAAATTCCGATGGAGAAATACTTGAGCGCTCCGCAAACCGGCAAGCCTTAGGAACATCGAAGGCGCCGGATATAATCCTCTGTCATGGCAACGACCCCAGCGCTCTCTGAGGATCTGCTCGCGAAATACGAGCCCGTGATCGGCCTCGAAGTTCATGTGCAGTTGCTGACTGCCTCGAAAATCTTCTGTTCCTGCTCGACGCGCTTCGGCGATCCTCCCAATACCAACGTCTGCCCGGTTTGCCTGGGGCTGCCGGGCGCTCTGCCGGTGCTCAATCGCAAAGCCGTCGAATTTGCCACGCTCGCGGCAATGGCTCTGGAATGCACCGTCAACGAAGTCTCGATCTTTGCCCGCAAAAACTATTTTTATCCCGACTTGCCCAAGGGTTATCAGATTTCCCAGTACGATAAGCCGCTCGCCGAGCATGGATTCATCGAAATCGACGCAGATGGCAATAAAAAGAAGATCGGAATCACACGCCTTCATCTCGAGGAAGATGCCGGCAAGAGCCTGCACGAAGGATTTGCCGACGCCGCCCACAAGACCGCGGTCGACTTGAATCGCACCGGCGTTCCACTTGCTGAAATCGTAAGTGAACCCGATATGCGATCGCCTGAGGAAGCCTACCAGTATCTGACACGCCTCAAGGAGATCATCCTCTACACCGGCGTCAGCGACTGCAACATGGAGGAAGGTTCGCTGCGCTGCGACGCCAACATCAGCGTGCGTCCGCGGGGACAGAAAGAATTCGGCACGAAGACTGAAGTCAAGAATGTCAATTCGTTCCGGTTCATCAAGCAGGCCCTCGAGTACGAAATCGAACGCCACATCGGCGTCATCGAGTCAGGCGGCCGCATCGTCCAGGAGACGCGCCTGTACAACGCGAATGAAGGCAAAACCTACGGCATGCGTTCGAAGGAGCAAGCCCACGATTACAGGTATTTCCCCGAACCAGATCTGCTTCCGCTGGTGGTAGACGAGCAATGGCAACAGGCAATTCGATCTAACCTGCCCGAGCTTCCGGAAGCACGCCGCGACCGCATGATCAAGGAATATGGCATTACCGCCGGCGACGCCCACACTCTGACCCTGACGCGCGCATTGGCCGATCAATTCGAGTCGGCTGCGCGCACCGCGAAAAATCCAAAACGCGTTGCCAACCTCGTGCAGAGCGAATTACTCGGGCGACTCAAAACCCAGGGCATCGACCTGGAGCAATCGCCGATCTCCATGGCTGGGGTGACAGCTTCGGCAGATTTGGTTGAGTCCGGCACGATCTCGGGCAAGATGCTGAAAGACCTCTACGACCTGTGCTTCGAGCGCAAGCAGGACTTTCCTGCAGCCTACGAAGCCGAGGGACGCCCGGAACAATCGCGCGATACATCGTCGCTGGAAAAGCTGGCGGACGAGTTGATCGCTGCGAACCCTAAACAGGTCGAGCAATATCGCGCCGGCAAGAAAACCGTGATTGGATTTTTCGTCGGCCAGATTATGAAGGCTTCCAAGGGTCAGGCAAACCCTCAGCTCGTGAATGAAGTCTTGACGAAGAAGCTCGAGGGTTGACGCCCGAGGCTCGGCCGTCGAAAACGGTCTGATGCTGGAAGTCCCTGAGGAACTCTCTTACTTCGCCGCACCCAAATTCTTGAGAATTTCTTCGGCGTAATAATTCGTGACCTTGGCATCGTCGCGGAGAGTCTCGTAATAGGCCGCCTTCAGCAATTGTTCGCGCCGATCACGCAGTTGCTGGCGGATCGCCTGCTGCACTCGCGGATCATTGAGGTCGCGTTGCCCCGCTGGTTCCTTGGCAATCAGCTTGACGATCATGTAGGCGTAGGGCTGATGATTCGTGGGGTTGACCATCGGAATCACCGGCGTATATTGCCCCGGCTTGAGTTTCATTACCGCGTCGCGGGTCGCCGGATCGGCTGTTTTCAGCGCGGACTCGGGCGCCATTCCCAGGTCACCGCCGTTGTTGCTGGTCTCCGGATCCTCGGAATAATTCATTGCCAGGGTGGCGAAGTCATCGCCGCTATCAAGACGATTCGCGATCATCTGGATTTTCTTGCGCGCCTCGGCATCATTCTGGGCCTTGCTGTTCTGCAGATTGTGGACTTGGCCGTTCGTCAATCCTGAAACCATGATTTTCGCAAGATGGTACTGAGCCTCGATCAGATTAAATTCCGCTTTGTGATCGTTGTAATAAGTGGAAACATCCTGATCGGTGATATTGATGCGCGAAGTAATTTCCTTGTTCAGTACCTTGTCGCGGGTTAGTGAACGCCGCAAGTCGCGTTTGAAATCGTCGAGCGAGATTTTCTTGTCCTGGAGCCGCTTGTTAAATTCCTCCGCCGTATAGGGCGACTTGATTTCATTTAACTTGCGGTCGACTTCTTCGTCCGTCGCCAAAAGCCCAAGCTTCTCCGCTCGCTGCATCAGAATTTCCGTCTCAATCAGTTCGTTGAGGATGCTGAGGCGCAGACTGACCGCCTGTTCCCCGGTCGGCTGTTGATCGGAGCCCGCCGTCTGGTTGGCGTAATACTTGTCGACTTCGCTGCGATAAATCTTGCGGCCATTAATCGATGCCATCACGTCGCCACCGCTGCTGTTTCGGCTGCATGCCGAGAGGGCCAGCAGCAGGCATGCACCGAGCGTAGTCCGGCATGCTCGCATCCACCAGTTCCGAGTTTTCAAGTGATCCTCCGCCCGAACCCCGGGCTTATTGACGACAATGACCCCAAACATATCAGTCTAAATTCAACCTTCAAACATACGGTTGGACGGTAATGAACGCCGATGCCCGATCAGTTGGCCGAACCCGGCGAGGACTTTTTTTCTTCTTGAGCGGGCTTGTGTTCGGGAGGCGAAACGCCGGCATCCCGCAGTGCCTGGTCGAGCGCCAGCCGCACATCTTCGGCCGGAACGGCTCCATCGAGCTTTTGCCCATTGATAAACATTGTTGGAGTTGCATCGACTCCTACAGATTCGCCTTCCGCCATCGACGCCCGCACGGCCTTTTCATCCTGAGCCTTCACGCAAGCCTGCAGCTTTGATACGTCCAGATTGTGTTTTTGCGCCTGCAGAGTAGCGAGCTTGTCGAGTTCCGCATTTTGCCCGTCGTGGCCCTTCTCGGCGCTGATGGAGTGCTGATTGGCATGCAGATAGTCGGCGTAATCCCAATACGCGTCGCTGTTTTGGGCGCTCAGGCAGTTGGCATTGACCGCCGCATGCACCGCCCACGGATGGATCTCCTCGAGGGGATAATCTTTGTAAATGAACAGGACGCGATCGCCATATTCTTTGAACAGTCCCGGAAAGAGCGTCGCGTGCATTCGCGAG
>Ga0181531_10002116_pt1 | contig 12445 bp, 13 predicted proteins | sample PEATcosm2014_Bin_38_FD_119743 | JGI IMG/M metagenome (GOLD analysis project Ga0181531, IMG submission 119743) | Peatland microbial communities from MTU Mesocosm Facility, Houghton, MI, USA - PEATcosm2014_Bin11_10_metaG | ecosystem: Environmental > Terrestrial > Soil > Wetlands > Peat | place... | reverse complement strand
TTGCACCACGCTTGGCTGGGCGGCCTGCTGGAGCACGTCGTGAGCCTGCTTACCCTCGCCGACCGCGTCGCCCCCCACTACCCCATCCTTGACCGCGATCTGCTGCTCACCGGCGTCATTCTCCACGACATTGGCAAGGTTCGCGAGCTTGCTTGGGATATCGGCTTCGAATACACCGTCGAGGGCAGCCTGCTGGGCCATATCCAGATCGGCACAGCTCTCGCCGAGCGCACCATGGACAGCCTGCCCAACTTTCCCTCCAAGCTCAAGCTTCTCGTCCTGCACATGATTCTCAGCCATCACGGGAAACTGGAGTTCGGCTCGCCCAAGCTGCCCATGATCCCCGAAGCCCTGGTGCTCAACTTCCTCGACGACCTAGACGCCAAGATGCAAGCCATGGCCGGGGAATTCGAAAAGTCGATCCGCGAAGGCAAAGGTCCCGACGAGCTGACAGGCAAAGTCTGGGCGCTCGATCAGAGGCAGTTACTCAACACGCGGCGGTGGCTGGGAGAAGGAAAGGAATAGGAAACACTATGGTCGCGAGCAGCCTCGATTTTTGGAGAGTTGAGAACCGGAATCTGCGAAGAGCGCTGTTCCGTCAGTTCAGGAACCAATCCCATTGCTCCTGGGTCAGAGGCACCACTGAAAGCCGCCCAATCACCACCAGCGGTGACCCCTTGAACAACGGTTCAGCCTTGACGGCGGCCAGCGTCTTCGGATGCTTGAGCCGCTTGCCCACCTTCACCCGCACAACCGGCGCCTTGGGATCGCTGGGGTTCACGCTCTCCACAGTGCCGGTACCGACAGCGGTCCGCTCCTCGCCGGTGTGATAGAAGACCCACTTCGTACCCGCCTTCATCTCGCGGAGAAACTTCACGGCGGTGGTATTGGTCACGCCATCCCAGACGGTTTCCTTGTCACGCAGGAAGTCGTCGAAAGAGTAAACATCGGGCTCGGACTTGAAGAGGAAGTAGGCCATGCGCTCCATCGTAACTCAGGGGATCAGGGAGCAGGGAGCAAGGAATAGGGAACGGGTCTGCACTCAATCCCAGTGTGCTACCCTCACGCCAGGATGTGCGACACGACGGACAATTTGCTGGCGCGCGGCTACCAGGTGCGGAGAGAACATCGCCTATCGGATGCCAAGTCTCTTTTTGGGGAGGCAATCGATCGATCCCGGATTGCCAATGACGAGGTTTTGCTTGCGCGCTCTCTCATAGGTCTGGGCCAGATCGAGCGGGACCTGCATGATTTGGACGCCGCCCTCAAGCATTATGAGGATGCGGTCCGGATTTACCGTACCCTCGACGATCCGCTTGGCTTGGCTCACACCATCCGGCATCTCGGCGACATCCTACGCAATCGAGGGGAACTGGGACCGGCGGCGCCCTGCTATGAAGAAGCTCTGAGAATCTATCGAAAGCGCGAGAACACGCCACCTCTCGACATGGCCAATGCCATCCGGGGCTATGCGCTTCTCAAAGGTGAAGCCGGCGACACGCAAGCTGCAGTTCTGCTCTGGCGCGAAGCTGGCGCGCTTTACGCGCAGGTCGGCGTGGAAGCCGGAGTCGCCGAGAGCGACGCCCAGATCGCTCGCATGACCGGCGCCTAAGCGACGCTTTCTCTCGAACCTCGTACGTGCCTGATCTCCGATCCTGGTCCTTTACACCAGACCTCCGGCTCTCCCGTTACAATGAAATCAATATGATCCGTTTTTCAACCGCCGGTGAGTCGCACGGTGAAGCCCTCATCGCCCTGGTCTCTGGACTGCCGGCCGGCATCCCTATCGATCTCGATTTCGTAAACCGTGAGCTGTGGCGCCGCCAGCAGGGCTATGGCCGCGGCGGGCGCATGAAAATCGAGACCGACAAGGCTCATGTCCTCTCTGGAGTGCGGCACGGCAAAACCATAGGCTCGCCGATTGCCATTGAGATCGTCAATCGCGACTGGAAGAACTGGGAAGAAAAACTTCCAGTCGAAGCCGGCGACCCAGCCAAGCACCAGGCGGTCTCTTCGCCGCGTCCCGGCCACGCCGACCTGGCCGGAGCCCTCAAGTACAACTTTCCCGACGCCCGCTACGTGCTGGAGCGCGCCTCGGCCCGCGAATCCGCTGCCCGCGTGGCCGCGGGCGCTTTCGCCAAGCTGATGCTTCGCACTCTGGGCATCGAGATCGCCAGCCACGTGATCCGGGTGGGCCGGGTCGACCTCAGCCGGGTCGCCACCTGGGAGGAGATTGCAGCCGTCGCCTCCCGCGACGAAATCGTCCTTAGCTGCGTCGATGCCGCCACCGAAGCCCGCATGAAGGAAGAGGTCGAGGAGGTCTCCCGCACCGGCGACACCGTAGGCGGCGTCTTTGAGGTGGTAGTCCACGGCGCCCCTGCCGGCCTGGGAACCTACGCAAACTGGGACGAGCGCCTGGACGGCCTGCTGGCCTGGTCTGTGATGAGCTTGCAGGCTGTTAAGGCCGTCGAAATCGGCCGCGGCGTCACCGCCGCCGAGTCTTTCGGGTCGGCAGTTCACGACCCCATCCACTACTCCGCCGAATCCGCTGCCCGCCACACCCGCTTCACGCGTCCGCAGAACAATGCAGGCGGCATCGAAGGCGGCGTCTCCAACGGCGAAGATATCGTGGTGCGCGGCTACCTCAAGCCGATCTCGACCCTTCGCCGACCGCTCGAATCGGTCCGCTTTGACACCCGTGAGGCAACCAGCGCAAGCTACGAACGCAGCGATATTTGCGTTGTGCCCGCTGCGGGCGTGGCTGCCGAGGCCATGGTCGCCCTCACCGTAGCCGGGCTGGCCCAGCAGAAGTTCGGCGGCGACTCGGCCCTCGAAATGCAACGGAATTTTCACGGATACATCGAACAGATACGGAGCTTTTAACCGGCAAACATGATTCTGAAGATTGTTAAGTATCCCGAGCCCGTGCTGTCGCAGCCGGGCGAACCGGTCACCGAGTTCAACGCCGAACTGCGCCGCCTGGTGGCAGATATGTTTGAGACCACCTACGCCTCCCAGGGCATCGGCCTGGCCGCGCCGCAGGTAGGTGTTTCCAAGCGCCTGGCGGTCATCGACCTGAGCCTGGGCAAGGAGCCAGACGACAAGCTCGTGATCATCAATCCCGAGATTATCTTCAGCGAGGGCAAGGTCTACGAAGAGGAAGGCTGTCTGAGCTTCCCCGACATCCGCGAGAAGGTGGTGCGCGCGGCCAAGGTGCGCATTCGCGCCCAGGACGAGCACGGCAAGTGGTTCGAGAAAGATGGCGAAGAACTGCTCTCGCGCTGCCTCCAGCACGAGATCGACCACGTGGACGGCATGTTGTTTATCTTCCGCATGAGCGCCCTCAAGCGCGATCTGAATCTGCGCAAGATCCGCAAGATGCAGCGCGCGGGCGAGTGGTAGGGCAGTGAAACTGGTCTTTTGCGGGACTCCACTGTTTGCCGTGCCCACCCTGGAGGCTTTGCTGGCGGCGGGCCACGAAATTGCTCTGGTGGTCTCGCAGCCCGACCGGCCCGTGGGCCGCAGCCAACAGCTCACCGCTCCCCCCGTGAAGCAGACCGCGCTGGCCGCCGGCCTGGCCGTTACCCAGCCTGAGAAGATCCGCGGCAATCCCGAGTTCCGCGCCCAGCTTGAAGCCATCGCACCGGACGCCATTGTCGTGGTGGCCTACGGCCGCATCATTCCCCCCTGGATGCTCGCTTTGCCCCGCCTCGGCTGCATCAACCTCCACGCGTCCCTGCTCCCCAAATACCGCGGTGCGGCGCCCATCCAGTGGGCGGTGGCTATGGGCGACGCCTTCACTGGCAATACCACCATGCTTTTGGAGGAAGGCCTTGACACTGGCCCCATCCTCCTTCAGCGGACCCTCGCCATCGCACCCGACCAGACCGCGGCGGACCTTTTTCCCCTGCTCGCCCACGCCGGTGCGCCGCTGATCGTTGAGACCCTGGCCGGACTTGCCGGCGGGACGATTCACCCCCTGCCACAGAACCATTCTTTTGCTACATTCGCTCCGCTGCTCGACCGCGAAGACGGTCGTATGGATTTTGCCGCGCGCACAGCCACCGAGCTCAAGAACCGCTGGCGCGGCTTTCAGCCCTGGCCGGGAGCCTTCACCGTGCTGGACGGGAAAAAACTTATTGTCCACCGCATGGAAGTTTCCTCAGAGCCTATCTCTGCTCAATCCGCGCCCGCAACCCCTGGGCAGATATGCGTCGAAAGCTATCGTCTGTTCGTGCGCTGCGCAGAAGATACCTGGCTGGAACTCCTCGAAATTCAGCTCGAAGGCAAGAATCGTCTCACCGCAGCCGAGTTTCTGCGTGGATCCCCGCTTGCGGCCGGCACGCGGCTAGGTTGATGCCGGTGCCCGTGATCTCTCCCGCTCGCAAAGCAGCGTTCGCCGTCCTGATGGCCGTCGAGCGCGGTCACTCCCATTCGGACGACCTGTTGCGCAGCAAAACGATCGACTCCTTGTCCGGAGCTGACCGCAATCTTGCCACCGCCCTGGTTCTCGGCGTGCTCCGCTGGCAGATTCGCCTCGACCACCAGTTGCAAATTCTGCTCAAGCGCCCCAACGCGAGGCTCGACCCCGAAATTCGGATCGCACTAAGGCTCGGCGCATTCCAACTTCTGCATCTGGACCGCATCCCCGCCCGTGCAGCCATCGACGAGAGCGTTGAATTGGCAAAGCAGGCCGGTCATCTCTTCGCCTCCCGCATGGTCAATGCGGTGCTGCGCAAACTGGAAGTTACGCTCTTTCGCTTTTCGGAGGAGTCTCCAGCGGAACTGGCGCTGGCCCAGGCTCACCCAGCTTGGATGGTCGAGCGCTGGGCGGGCTTCTATGGCATCCAGGCCGCGCGTGCGATTTGTGGGCACGGCCAAACCCAGCCAGTGCCGACGGTGCGGCTTTCCTCGCCGGCCGTTGAGGAAGAGCTTACCCAGGCCGGCATCCATCTGGAGCCCGGCGAGTTGCTCTCCTCTGCCCGTACTGTGATTTCCGGGGATGTCACAGCCACGCCAGCTTTCCTCGAGGGCCGGGTGCGCCTGCAGGACGAAGGCTCCCAACTGGTGGCCGAAATCGCCGGGCGGGGCAGCGTGATCCTCGATTGTTGCGCTGCCCCCGGCGGCAAAACCCTGATCCTCGCCGAGCGCAACCCTCAGGCTCGCATCGTCGCCTGCGAATCCAGCCCACAGCGGTTCGACCAATTGCGCCTGCGCATGGCCGGGCACGCCGGCAGCGTCGAGTGCCGCCTCGACGACGCAACCGCGCTCACCGAGGAGTGCGCTTTCGATCTTGCCCTTGCCGACGTCCCATGCAGCGGCACCGGCACGCTCGGCCGCAACCCCGAAATTCGCCACCGACTGCGCCTCGAGGACCTTGCCCGCCATGCGGAACGCCAGCGCGCAATCCTCCAAGCCCCTTTGCGCGCCGTCCGCCCAGGCGGCCGCGTTGTCTACTCCACCTGCTCGCTGGAACCGGAAGAAAATGAGCAGGTCGTCGCCGCCGTGCTGGCAGAAACTCCGAGCGCTCGCCTGATCCCGCTCGAATCCCGAATCGGAGCCTTGCTCGGCGAAGGCATCTTAACCCCCTCCGGCGCGGAGCGTTTTCAACGCTGCCTCACTCCCGAGGGCGCCCTCCGTCTGCTCCCCGGCACTTTCCACACCGACGGTTTTTTCATCTGCGTTCTTCAACGCGAGCCGCGATAAGACAGCGTCAAGGCAGATGCCGGGCAAAGGCATGTCCTACTCGGCCCCCAGCTTGAGTGCCGCGTAATCCCGTCCCAGCAAGCCACACAGTGCCTCGACGACCAACTCGTGATCGGCACGCTGCGGCAGCCCGGAGACAGTCACGCTGCCTACCACTCCTGCGCCTCTCACAGTCAGCGGAAACGACCCGCCATGCGTGGCAAAGTCCGCAAGCGGCAGGCCCTGTTGTTCGCCAAGCGTCTCGTTCTTCGCTTTCAGCTTCAACCCTACCGCGTAGGAGCTGCAATGAAACCGCGCCACCACATTGCTCTTGCGCCGCACCCACTCCGCATTGTCGGGAGTTGTGCCCTCCAGCGCCGCATAAAAGAGCGGCTGACCGAAGCGCCGCACGTCGATCACCACCGCCAACCCACGCTCCTCGGCCATGGTCCGCAGGCGGACGCCGAGTTCCCAGGCCAGCTGCGCATCCAGGCGCGGGAAAACCAGCTCCCGCTCCTGCACTGCCACCCGTTCCATGTCTTCAATCAGTCCCAACGATCCGCACCTCTCGAATGCCCTTCAATTGGTCCAAGCACCCGCATTTCCACCCTGATCCCTGACCCCTGATTTAGTACTTCGCCACCGTCAGCTTCACCAGCGTGTTCTGATCCACGCGCGATCCGGCCAAAGGCTGCTGCGCTCTTACGGTGCCCGGCTCTACCGGGGGCTTGGGCGCAAAGCCTGCGCTGCCGACCGCCGCTATGGGAAAATCCACAAAGACGGGCGGAGCCGATTTGATCCCAACCTTAGTCAACTGCGCCTGCGCGCTCACCACAGGAAGACCCGTCAGGTCTGGCATCACAAAGCCGTCGGGCGCGTCATCGCCTGGTGCGGCCACCAGCAGGTTGATACTGGGGCGTTCAATGCCCTGGGCATGTCCGGGTGGGTCCTGGGCGAGAACCGTTCCTTCCGTCGCCCTGCCGTAGGGCAGCCGCGCTGTCGCGCCAACCTCCAGACCCACGCGCCGCAATGTAAGCGCGGCCACCCGCTCCTCTTTGCCGACCGTATCCGGCACTTCCACCATCTGCGGTCCCAGGCTCTCGGAAACGCGCACACGCCACTCGCGGCGCACCACCGTTCCCGCCGCGGGCGACTGCGTCAGAATGTGCCCTGTGGCCACGTCTCCGGAGTAGTAGCGGTTGTCGACATCCAGATTCAGCCCCAGCCCGGAGGTCTGGCTGCGTGCATCGGCCACGGTCATTCCCTTCAGTGCGGGTACCTGGACCTCCGCGCCGTGAATGGCAAAGTGCATGGTGGTGATCGCGGCCAACAGCGCCGCCGCAAGCAGCAGCATCAGCAGCGAGGCCACCTGGAAGAAACTCACGATCGGACGGATCGTCATGGCTCAGGCTCACCGTCCTGAAAAACGATTTCGTAGTCGATCACCGCCGCTTTCTCCAACATCTTCGACACTGAGCAGTACTTGTTTTTCGAAAGCGCCACCGCGTCCTCCACGGCTTTGCGGCTCAAATGCCCGCTCACCGCGTAGGTCAGCTTGATCTTCGTAAACACCTTCGGCGCCGTCTCGGCCCGTTCTGCCGTGGCCGTCACCCGCAGCCCGGTCAGCGGTTGCCGCTTTTTCTCGAGGATCGAAACCACATCCACGCTGGTGCATCCGCACAGCGCCATCAGCACCACCTCCATAGGGCTGGGTCCCTGTGCATGGTCAGGGTCCGCGTCGAAGAAGATCGAATTGCCGTTCTCCGCAATCCCCTCGAAGATCTCGCCGCCCATCCATTCGCTATGCGCAATCATTCTCTGTCCTCCTTCGGCGCCGCTGCGCTCTATCGCAGATTATCCGTCACCGGTTCAGGGTGAATCGTTACCCGCTGCACCTCAGGACATTCCAATTTGAACCTGTCTTCAAGAGCGGTAATGACCATGTGAACCCGCCGCATGGTCAGGTCGTCTGGCAGAGTGCAATGGCAGGAGAGATAGATGTGGTCGCCTGCACGCCCCACGAGGATCTGGTGCACATCCACAATCTCCGGAAACATCTTTGCCACGGCTTTCAGGGCGTACTCGATCTTGCGGTCCTCCTCGACCACCTCCTCGGGCTGTTCGATGGTGGCCGGTTCGCTTTCGATATGCGTCAGTATGGCATCGATTTCCGGCGCCTCACGCAGAATCTCCGCCTCCATGGCGGTGACAAATCCGTGCGCCTTGAGCAGCGGCATCTTTTCGTCCAGTTCCAAGTGCTGCTCCACGCGTAGCCGCCCATGGTGCGACTGGACGCTCAGTTCATGGACGCTTACGTTGTTGCGCGCGGCCACGGCTCGTACCCGGTCGAAGACGCTTTCTGTTCTGGCATGGCGGGGTACAGTGTGGATGACCACGTCCGCCTGCGGCAACGAGCGGTGCACGGCATCGGTGGCCGCGCGAACCAGTTCCCCAGTGTGCTCAAAGGTGAATCGCCGCGGCATCGCCAGCGTCAGGTCGGCAAAATAACCCGCTCCAGCCCGCCGCACCCGTGCCTGCTCCACGGCCAGCACGCCTTCCACTTGCTCCACCTCCCGCACCAGCCGGCGCCGGGTCTCCGCCGGAATCTCATCCATCAGCACGGCCACGGTTTCGCGGCCCAGGTGCAAGGTCAGCCGCAGAATCATCAGCGAAACCACCACCGCCGCGAAGGGGTCCGCGTAGCGCAGCCAGCCGATCCCAAGCCGCGTTCCCACCCAACTGGCCCCCAGGCCACCCAGCACTGCCAGCGTCGACCAGATGTCCGAGGCAAAGTGGAAGGCGTCGGTTGCCAGCGCTGGCGAACCTGTTCGCCGCGCCACCGCCCGAAGTTGCCGCGACCGCCAGAAATCCACGCCGATCGAGGTCAACAGCACCAGCGCCGGCCACATCGGGTTGCGCAGTTCCACCGTGTGGAGGAAGATCCGCGCCATCGCTTCCCAGATGATCCAGCCGCAGGAGACGGCCATCAGGATCGCTTCGCCGAATGCCGAGAGGTTCTCAATCTTGCCGTGACCGTAGGTGTGGTCTTCATCGGCCGGCTTGTCGCTCACCTGAACGGAGAAGAAGGTGAGCATCGCCCCCACCAGGTCCAGGCCCGAGTGGGCCGCGTCCGAAAGCACTCCCAACGACCCCGACAGCAGCCCCGCCGCCAGCTTCAGCAGCGTCATCGCCCCCGCGGCCAGCATCGAGTGCAGCGCCACGCGCCGCTTCTCAGCGGAAAACCCGGGCACGCCCAGGACCGATAGGTTGGATACAGTTGCAGTCATCGCGTTCTTAGGCTACAGCGGCGCGCTTGGCCGTGTACAACCCGGCAATGCCAAACGTGTACGGCTGCCACGCGCACTCCGCATAGCCTGTCGCGCGCATCAGTTCCAGCATTTCCCTGGGCGGCGGAAAGTTGCCCACCGACGCCGGCAGATAGGAATACGGCCCGTCCTTACCTCCGCCCGCTGGGCCGCACACCAGCCGTCCAATCGCCGGCAGCACCCGCCGGAAATACACCGCATACGCCTTGCCCACCAGCCCGCCCGGTTCGCTGAAGTCCAGAATTCCCAGCTGTCCGCCCGGCTTCAGCACCCGGCGGAACTCCCTGAGGCCAGCCTCGTAGTTAGCCAGATTCCTGAACCCAAATGCCGTCACGATGAGATCCAGCGACTCCGACCGGAGCGGCAAATGCAGCGCATCGGCTTCCAGCGCCACCGCGCCCAGCCCACAGAACTTGCTCGCCCCCCGGCTCAGCATTCCGCGCGCAAAATCCGCCGCCAAAATGGGCCGCGCGCCCCGGGGCCGATGCTTCAAGAGCGCCATCGTCATGTCGCCCGTTCCGCAGCAAATGTCCAGAACCGCCGCATCGGGGTCGGCCAGGACCCCCAGGAACCGTCGCGCTGCCCGCCTCCACCACAACCGGTCCACGTTGGCCGAAAGCACGTGGTTCAGCAGGTCGTATCGCGGCGCAATCGCGTCGAACATCTGCCGCACAACTCGCGCCGCTCCCGCCTCATCCTCCGCACCTGCGGGTTTGGCTCCGGTTGTCGTCATCTAGGCGTGCTTCTCCCCAGCCCGCGCCAGCATATAGCCCACCGCGGCCTCTAACTCCGCCGTCGTAACGTCCTCCACCACACCCGCATCGCCAATTCCCAGTGGCAGCACAAACCGCCTGACCCCGCCCACGTTCTTCTTGTCCCCGCCCGAAGCCGCCACCACCTTGTTGACGCGCAGCTTCAGCGACGGCAGGGGCCCATAGAGGTGAATCAGGCTCTCCAACCGCTCGAACTGGCGGCTTGTGATCGTTCCCCTTTGCCGGGCGAGAAAAAGCGCGGCCACCATGCCCCATCCCACCGCCTCGCCGTGCAGCAGTACCTTGTAACCGGTCGACTGCTCCAAGGCGTGGCCCACCGTGTGCCCCAGGTTCAAAATCATGCGCAGCCCATTCTCGCGCTCGTCCTTGTTCACCACCCCGGCCTTCATCCGAATCGACGCCGCAATCACTTTTTCAAGAGCGTTCCGATCACGCCCCAGCACTTCGTCCACGTGCTCTTCCATGAAACGCACCAGGGTCAGGTCGCGGATAATCCCCGCCTTCACGCTCTCCATCAGCCCGGCCTTGAACTCGCGGTCCGAAAGCGTCCCCAGCACCCCAATATCCGCGAACACTGCCAGCGGATGATGAAAGCTTCCCACGAGGTTCTTCCCCTCGGGCAGGTTCACGCCAGTCTTGCCGCCCACCGACGAATCAACCTGCGCCAGAAAAGTAGTCGGCGTCTGTACATAAGGAATCCCCCGCATGTAGATCGCGGACAGAAACCCGCCTACGTCGCCCACGATGCCGCCGCCAAAGGCAATCAGCAGCGATCCGCGATCCCCGCCCGCCTGGGCCATCTGCCGCAGGAGCTTCTCGACGCTCGCCAGTGTTTTGTGGCTCTCGCCGGGGGCAAGAAACATGGTTACCGGCGGCTCGGCAAAGGAGTCCAGAAATGTTTCGCCCCACAGGGCCCAGATGGGCGCCGAGGTCAGCACAAAAACCCGCCGCGGCAACCTGCCCACAATGCGCTCGATGCGCGGAGCCAGCGTCTCGATGAGGCCGCTCCCCGCAATCACGTCGTACTTTGCCGATGGTGTCTCTACTCGTATGGTCTGCACGCTCTTCCATCCTAAAGCCTCTGGAGCGAATGGCCGGGGTGGACCGGGAGTCTAAATTCATCCCTTTTTCACAACGAAACCCCTATATTGTCCAACTGTATAGGCGCATGGACGGGTCAGGATTCCTGCCTTCGAGCTACCCCCACTCCGAGTCTCGGTCTCGCCTTGCCAGTCAACAGAGGCCTGTGGTCTATCCAGGGCTGGACCCCAAAGATCGCACGATCCACATCAACCCAAGGAAGGTAAACGGAATGAAATTGGCATCGAGAGTACTCGTCATGGCGCCAGCGGCGCTGGCAACCTGCATGGTTCTGCTCGCTTCGGGTTGCGACCTAAGCGAAGAAGGAAAGCCGCAAGATATCAAGGTTGTGAACACGCAGCTCCGATCGATGTCCGCTTCAGGAAGTACCTTCATCCAGCCGCTCATTGACCGCTGGGGCAAGGACTACGAGAAGTCGCACCAGGTTCAGCTCACCTACCGCGCCATCGGGAGCGGCGGCGGAATCGACAATCTTCGCCGTGGCTACGGGGCCTTCGCGGCCAGCGACGCGCCGCTCAGCGACAATCAACTACAGGGTCTTCCTTCCATCGTGCAGATTCCCGTTACCGCGGGGCCCGTTTGCGTCATCTACAACCTGCCGGGTCTGAAGGCGCCGCTCAAGCTGAGCGGTAAGACCCTGGCGGGCATCTATTCCAGTGACATCATCAGCTGGCAGGACCCCGCCATCACCAGCGAGAACCCCGGCGCCAGCCTTCCTCATGCGGCCATCGTCGTTGTCCATCGTTCCGACGGAAGCGGGACAACCAACATCTTTACCAACTACCTGAGCAAGGCGAGCCCGACCTGGATGGCCAAATATGGAGAGGGCCTCACAGTCAAGTGGCCGGCGGGGATCGGCGCAAGCGGGAGCAGCGCCGTTCTCAAGACGGTCATGGACACCCCCGGAACCATCGGTTATGTCGAACTCACGTTTGCCAGAACCTCCGGAACCTCGGTCGCCTCGATTCAGAATCGAGCGGGGGAATTCATTGCGCCCAGCCCGGCGAGCGCTTCCTTGACGGTGAATGCTTCCATCGACATCCTCGCCAAGGATCTTCGCACCCCCATCGTCGATCCGCCGGCTACGGCCAAGGGCGCGTATCCCATCACGGGCATGACTTTCATCCTGATCCCCAAAGACAACAAGAGCACCGATGGAGAGCAGGAAGTGCTGAAGGACTTCCTCGCCTACACACTGTCGGCCGGGCAGGACGCGGCGGAAGAACTGTCTTATACGAAGCTGCCGGCCCCCGTCCAACAACAAGGCCAGGCCCTGCTGGCGCAGTTGACTGAGAACGGTCAGCCGCTCAAGTAGACCGCGAAAGACACTCCGGAGCCGCGGTGCGCGGCTTTCTCGAGCCGCCGATTGCCTTTTTTGCGCAGGATTTTTGCTCATTTTTTGCTGCAAGCTATTGATTGTAAGGCACTTAAAAACTCGTTTTTGCGACTTTATTTCGCTGTAACTTGTTGATTTTGTTTAGGTTAATTCCACTTTTTTCGGCGGTTTTCAGGGAGGGGGGGTGGGTACCTCGCCGTCTTTCGCAGAAAGCCAACGCCGGT
>Ga0181531_10002115_pt1 | contig 12450 bp, 13 predicted proteins | sample PEATcosm2014_Bin_38_FD_119743 | JGI IMG/M metagenome (GOLD analysis project Ga0181531, IMG submission 119743) | Peatland microbial communities from MTU Mesocosm Facility, Houghton, MI, USA - PEATcosm2014_Bin11_10_metaG | ecosystem: Environmental > Terrestrial > Soil > Wetlands > Peat | place... | reverse complement strand
TTCGCTCCTGGTCTCGGTGGCAGGCGGCATTGTGGTAACCCGGGCGGCGTCCAGTAACTCGCTGGGCACCGATATCGGCAAGCAGGTCTTCAAAACTTCGCGTCCTCTGTGGATCGTCGGCGGGGTTCTGCTGGCTCTGGCCGCGATCCCGGCGATGCCGAAGATTCCTTTCGTCGCTCTCGGCGGCCTTGCGATGTTTGCGGCGTGGAAGATGAAGCCGAACGCGGCGGCGGAAGCGGCCACGGCAAAGGCGGCAGCGGCGAAGGCGGCGCCAGGAACACCGTTGGTCGACCCGATGGACGCGGCCATGAAGCTGGACGACCTGATGCTCGAGGTTGGGGTTGGCCTGGTCCCTCTGGTCGACGCCAAGCAGGGCGGCCAGTTGCTGGCCAGGGTGAAATCGCTGCGCAAGAATCTTGCTCAGCAGCTGGGATTCCTGGTTCCATCGATTCATATCACCGACAACCTTTCGCTGAAGGAACGGGAGTATGTCGTCTACCTTCGCGGTGTGGAGATTGCTCGCTGGGAATTGCGGCGGGACAAGCTGCTGGCGGTAAATTCCAACCCCAAGCCCGGCGATTTGCAGGGTCAGGAGACCCGCGAGCCGGCGTTCAACTCACCCGCAAAGTGGATCGCCCCGGAGTTACAGGCGCAGGCTATTGCGGCCGGATACGCCGTCGTCGATCACACTTCGGTTTTGTCAGCGCATCTTGCGGAACTGATCAAGCAGAACGCCCACGATCTGTTGACGCGGCAGGAAACCAAGCGCCTGATCGACCGGCTCTCGGATTCCCATCCAAAGCTGATCGAAGAGCTGATGCCCAAGCTGATGAGTCTCGGTGAAATCCAGAAAGTGCTACAGCAGCTGTTACGAGAACAGGTCTCAATTCGCGACCTGGGGACAATTCTCGAAACCATGGTGGAGACGGCGGCAACCAACAAGAATCCGGTCATCCTGGTTGAAGCCGTGCGGCACTCCCTCGGACGCGCGTTGATTCGTCCTCTGCTCGACGAGAACGGACAGCTGAAGGTGGTCACCCTGGACAGCTCCATCGAAGAGGAGTGCGCGCGCACCGGATCCCAGAATCCGCAGGCATCCTCCGGAGCGATCCAGATTTCTGTGGCGCGCAGAGTGCTGGACGGCCTCCGCGCGATGCTGGGCGATCAGGTAGCGCAGGCTCCGCCCGTGTTGCTGTGTTCATCTCCAGGCCGGTTCTACCTGCGGCGCCATCTGGAGCCGTTCATTCCCAGGATTGTGGTTGTTTCTCCATCGGAGATTCCGCCAATGACGCAGGTGATGTCGCTGGGGTCGGTGCGATGACCCAGCCTGAGATTTTCATGTTGGACGAGGTGAAACCATGACAGCAGCTGAAATGGCGTACACCATGAGCGCATCCTGCTCGGACTCGGGGGACGACCTGGTCCTGCAGGAGTTGCCTCAGGTTTATTACATTGCCGCGCGCATCCGCGAGCGCCTTCCGCAGCATGTCGAGATGGAGGATCTGGTGAGTGCCGGAGTTGTTGGGCTGCTCGAGGCCAACCGCAGCTTCGACCGCAACAAAAACGCGCAGTTCAGGACGTTCGCTAAATTCCGGATACGCGGCGCCATCCTCGATAGTCTGCGCGAGATCGACTGGGGATCGCGTTCGCTGCGCCGCAGGGGCCGCGAAATTGCCGAGGCCACAGCACGCCTGCAGGCGAAGCTGGGCCGTCATCCGGCGGAAGCGGAAGTCGCAGACGAAATGCAGCTGGACATTGACCATCTGCGCCGCATCATCGCGCAGCTCGATGTGCTGCATGTGGCCGGACAGCATGTTGCCACCTCCAACGATCAGTCCGAGACGATGGATGTGATCGAATCGGCGCCCAATCTCGACGATCCCGATCCTTTTGAGCTGTGTCTGCAGGGCGAGATGAAGGCACATCTGGCCGAGGCCATCTCCAAACTCAGCGAGAGGGAGCAGCTGATCCTCTCGCTCTACTATCGCGAGGAGCTCACCATGAAGGAAATTGCCAGGGTGGTGGGCGTCGCGCTCTCGCGTGTGTCGCAAATCAGACAGGCAGCGATGATCAAGCTGCGGGAGTCTCTGGCCCACGTGCAGCAGCCATCTCAGCCCTGGAACCCGGCTACGGAGGTACTTGATCGTGCCTGATCAGGATCAGGAAAAAGAAATAGTTGAGCCGGCGGAGCCGAAACGCGCGGAAAAGCAACGCACCGTGGTGAATTGCAATTTCAGGTCTGCAGGACGCCTGTCGAATGAGAACGCCAGATCGCTCACGGCGGCGCACGAGACCTTTGCGCGCCACCTGTCGAGCGCGCTCGATGCATTTCTGGCAACCGGCCTCGAGGTGAAACTAACGGGGCTGGAGCAGCTCCCCGTCAAGGACCACATTGCAGCCATTCCGCCCCTCAGTTACATGGTCCCGTTCTCTTTGCTCAACACGCCGGGCACCATGGTCCTGGAATGTGACATCGATCTGGTGTTTGCCACGATCGAAATTCTGCTGGGAGGGACCGGAGGACAGTCAGGCAGCAATCGCGAACTTTCCGAGATTGAAGAGGAGATCATGCACGACGTGACTCTTCTGATCGCGCGTCAGGCTGAAAATGCATGGCATATGCCGGACCAGTCTCTGGCCGTGGGAAAGCGGATCAAGTCCTCGATCCTGCATCAATATTGCCCTGCCAATGAGAAAGTGACTCTTGTAAAGTTTGCCGTCGAGCTGGCGGGCGTCACCGGATCGTTCCAGTTCGTCTTCCCCACCACATTTCTCAATTTGCTGATCCAGCAGATCAAGGTGGAGGAGCCTGAGAAACAGGGTGGCCTGCGATTTTTCCCCAGAGCCAGCATTCGTGAGCGAATTCTCGATTGCGACATTGACCTGGCGGCGGAATTGGTCGGCTTGCGCGTCTCCGTACGGGATCTGATCTCGCTGGAGCCGGGCAGCGTTCTGAAGCTCCGCGCGCCAGTGCGCACGCCGGGAATGTTGACCGCGGGCGGCCTGGGATTCTTCGAAGCAATGCCAGTACGCAATGGATCGCAAAAGGCGGCCCAGTTGGGCCGCCGAACAACGCCGCCCAATTTGGAAAGGGGATAGAAATGGTTGATAAGCCAGGCAATAAAAAAGCCGCAAAGGACTTCGCAGCCGCATTCGCCACTGCAGCGGGTGAGGCGTTGACCAGGTCCATTGGAACTCCGTGGCCGATGGAAGTGATGGACGGCGCCGAGCCGCCGACCCAGTCGGCAAATCCGATTCATTTCCGTCTGACGGTGGAAGGGCGGCTGAATGGCGACTGCTTTATCGAGTTCTACGAACCTCAGGTTTTGGTGCTGGCTAAGAAATTCCAGAACAAGCCATCCGGAATCGAAGAATGCGTTGAAGCGCTGCAGCAGGTGCTGTCGTCTGCAGCGGCGCTTTTGCGAACGAGTCTGGCTGATGAGTATGGCGAACTCGGCTTTAAGGTGGAGCGCGTCTCCGGGCTGGCGTTCGGCGGAATGTTCGCCGTTCCGCTGGCCGCGCCTTCCGATGCCTCCGGTGCGCCCGTGTTGCTTTACTTCGATGGGCAAATGCTCGCGGCATTGGGGGGCATTGCACCCAAAGATCAGGCCGCTGGCCGGACGAACTTTGACCCTGTGAATCTGAAGCTCGTGATGGACGTGGAGCTGAACGTCTCGCTGCGCTTCGGCCAACGCCAGCTTCCCCTGCGCGAAATCCTCGAGCTGACCAGCGGATCGGTAGTCGAACTGGATCGCATGGTCGACGAACCGGTCGAGCTCCTTCTGGACGGGAAGCTCATCGCTCGCGGGGAGGCCGTCATTGTCGATGGCAATTACGGCCTGCGAGTTACGGAAATCCCACAGCCGATGGCGTCTCATCTGGTTCACTGAGGCGGCGAGGACCATAACGATGAATGTCTCACTGAAGTCGTTGCTGCCACCGATTGATTTTGGCTGGAACCACGTCCGCGCCCGGTGCGGCGTCTCCACATGCCACAATAAGTTACTGACCAGGACCGTGCCTCAAAGCCGCATTGGCATCCATATGGGCCAGCAATGGTATTGCAGCCCGGACTGTTTTGCTGCCGCGATCGAGATTCCGCTGGCAGTACTTTCGAGGGAACGCCTCATGGATACGGCGCGCAATCCTCGGCTGTCTCTCGGATTGGTGATGCTGTCCAGGGGCTATTTAACCGAAGACCAGCTGCGATTCGCAGCATCGGAAAGCCGCGCCGGCGAGCCGTTGGAAGACGCTCTTGTCCGGCTGGGCCTGGCCAGCGACAGAGAACTGGCTGCGGCGCGCGCCGCCCAATGGGGATTTCCGGTCCTGGGCCACGATGGAAGCGGCCTGATGGTGCAGGTCGATCTTCCGAAAACGTTTCTCCAGGGCTTTGCCGCCGCCCCGGTGCATTATTCACCGGCGGCGAAGAGGCTTCTCCTGGGCTTCGTGCATCAGGTGGATCACAGCTTCCTGCACGCAATCGAACAGATCGTCGGATGCCGTCCGGAGCCCTGTTTCATGACGCCGGCGGAATTCGAGGCGCAGATGCAGAAGGTGACTGCGGTTCCGGATTACCAGGAAGTGGTGGTCGACGAGCCACGCACTCCCGCGCAGATGTCCAGGACACTTGGCGGCCTCGCCCTGGAGGTGGGTGCAAAGCAGGCAAGCATCGTCCGGTGCAAATCCTGGGTGTGGGCGCGTCTGACGAGTAAGCGGCGGACGATGGACGTCCTGTTCGCAATGAAAAACGCCACTGAGGTAATGGAGAGTCGCGAATTGGTCTCATAAGCCTCCGGTTCTGGAAGCTTCAGCCTGACACTGTCGGCGCCTGACCTGGAAATTCGGCAAGAATTGCCGATATATGTGCCGGGTGACGGATCGTGCTGACTACCGGCGTTATTGAAATTCGGACGGAGCGCAGTGGCTGCGCCGAGCGATTCACATTGCAACCCGAACTGGTCGACGATCTTCCGGACGTTCCGGTATTACCGGGAACTCTGCTGTTGATGGAACTCAAGGCCCACGAAATTTCCGTCGATCTCCACGAGATGTCCCAGCTGGTGCTGAGCGACCCCGGCGCGACCCTCCAGATTCTGCGTTTGGCGGCTCATGAATACGGCAATGGCGGCGAACACCCGTCGCGCATTGAAGATTGCATATCGAGTCTGGGATTGCAGGCTTGTCTCAAGGCAGCCGCGCGCCAGACCGTCACCGGGCACCCGCGTCATCGGGCTGTTCTGGAGATCTGGGCACACTCTTTGGAGGTAGCCAAATTCTCGAGCGCTCTGGATGAAGCGTCCTCTGGAACTTCAGGGCCGGAAGCGGCGTACCTGGTGGGCTTGCTTCATGCGCTGCCGTTGATGCCAGCCGTTCTCGGCTGGAACTGCCGGGAACGCGGATTGAAGGATGAGGCAGCCGAGGGTCTTAGTCTGGCCGAGCGTTGGCGCCTTCCTCGCTGTGTCCAGGATTTCTTCCGCGAAGCCAGCCTCCCAGGACAAGGCACGCAATGGACGGGCATCGTGGAACGGGCGCATCAGATGGCGCGGCGATCGTCGGTCCAGTGTCCTCTCTATGACAGGCTAACCCCGCGGTTGCATAAGCGGGCGTAGAAATAGGTTTCAATCGCGGGCATAAATCTCTCCTCTCAGATTGCGTTCCAATGAGGGTGGTGACTGAGGGCATGGGGTTCTCATGGACGAGGGCCGCCCGCTCTCATCGATCCCTCATCAAGCCAGCCTTTTAGCAGGGTTTTCGTAGCCGGTCCGGGCAAACCTTGCCCATCAGGATGGCACGCATCGTGCATGATCCTCTGCGAAGAGGTCCCATGGATAGTGGATACTACGCCGCGTGTACCGCCCTGGTGTCGCGGACCCAGGAACTGGACACGATCGCTAACAATCTGGCCAACGCCAGCACCGTTGGGTATCGCGGCGAGGAAAACGTGTTCAGCTCGGTCCTGGCCAATGCCGGTGATCGGACTGGCTCCGCGCTCGAGCAGGCGATGAACAACTACGGAATCCTGAGCGGCACCGCCCTCGACGGGAGCCAGGGAGCGCTGCAGAAGACCGGCAACGATCTCGATATGGCGATTGAAGGGAAGGGCTACTTTGTGGTCCAGACCGCAAACGGCCCGGCATACACGCGGAACGGCAGCTTCCAGGTCTCGGCGAAAGCCCAGCTGGTCACCAGCTCCGGAGACACGGTGATGGGCGACAAAGGTCCAATCGCCATGCCGCCCGGGCAGGTGGCCATCAGCGCCGACGGAACGATCTCGTCAAACGGCGCCGTGGTGGGCAAGATCAAGGTTGTCGGCTTTCCACCCAACACACAGCTAACCAGCATGGGCGCCAGTTACTACACCGCCCCAGCGAATATAGCGGCGACGGCGACCGATGCCAGCGTACGGCAGGGCATGCTCGAAAGCTCCAATGTCAACCCCGTCGCGGGCATGGTGGAACTGGTGACCGCGCAGCGTTCCGCGGAGATGATGCAGCGGGCGCTTTCGATGTTCAACTCTGAAATCGACAAAACAGCGACGCAGGATCTGCCGAAGGTTTAAGGAGACCAACGATGTTTCACGCCCTATCTACTGCCGCAACCGGAATGACAGCGCAGCAGCTCAACCTGGACAACATCGCGAACAATCTGGCGAACTCGAGCACAGCGGGATTTCAATCGCGGCGTGTGCAGTTCTCCGATCTTCTCTATCAAAACGACATCATGCCCGGCGCGGCCGCCACGCAGCAGACCACCGTTGCCTCCGGCCTGCAGATCGGTCTGGGCACGCGGCCTGGCAACACGGAAATCGTGCAGACCCAGGGCGACCTGACCAGCACCGGCAATCCGCTGGACCTGGCGATTCAGGGAAGCGGCTTCTTCCAGATCCTGCTGCCGAATGGGCAGACCGGCTACACGCGCGCCGGATCGTTTCAGACCGATGCCCAGGGAAACCTGGTGACCGCGAACGGCGACGCTCTGCAGCCCGCAATCAATATTCCGACCGCGGCGATCAACATTACAGTCGGCAGCGACGGCACCGTCAGCGTTTCGCTTCCTGGGCAGACGAAGTCGCAGCAGGTGGGCGTTGTTCAGCTGGCGATGTTCGCGAACCCAGGCGGTCTGAACAGCGTTGGCAACAATATCTATCTGCCCACGACCGCCTCTGGCGACGCGGTCGTCGGCGCAGCCGGTGGCTCGGAAGGCCTGGGCACGATTCAACAGGGAATGCTCGAGCAGTCGAACGTGAACGTCGTGGACGAATTCGTCAACATGATCCTGGCGCAGCGTTCGTACGAGTCGAATTCCCGCGTGATTAAAGCAGCTGATGAAATGCTCCAGCAGTTGAACCAGTTGGCCCAGTAGTGGTAATCCGATGACGCGATTTCGCCTGATCTTTTCGTGGCTGGTCTCCGGCGCCGCTGTGGCTCTGCCGGTGATGGGCGCTGTCCATCATGCCGTTACGACCGCGGAAGTTGTGGCGGCGATCAACGGCATCGGGATGGAGATCGCTCCGGATCAGGTGACGCTGTTAACCGCGGTCGTGGCCAATACTGAAAGCCCGCGGCTCACCGTGAAGTCGATAGAGCGATGGGACGACCATCGCGTCATGGTGCGGATGGAGTGCGCCGATCGCGAGGAGTGCCTGCCGTTTTTCGTGGGTCTTCGCCTGAGTCGGGACGAAACTTCGCGCGCGGTTGCCGCTCTGCCGGATCGCTCTGCGGGACTGCAGTCGCGGGCCAATGTTCCTGTGGTGAAAGCAGGATCGCCAGCGACGCTGTTGCTGGACGGCGACCACGTGCATATCCGGCTCTCTGTCATTTGCCTGCAGAACGGCATCACCGGGCAGACCATCAGGGCTACCAGCAAAGATCATACGGTCGTTTACACGGCTGAAGTCGTCGATGGCGGAGTGCTGAAGGGACGCCTGTGAAGATGAGACTGCTAAAACATATCGCCCTCCAGGTCTTCTGCGCGGCACTGCTGCTGAGCGCCACGGCCTTGCCGGTGGCGGCCAAGCGCACCAGCAAGAAGAACAGTCCGGCGCAACTGCGTTCGCAATACCTTGCGCGACTGAAAGAGCAGGACCAGCAGGAGTCGCCGCACACCGTCGGCAGCTTGTGGTCGCCGGGAGCGGATCTCGACGATCTCTCCACCGATTACAAAGCGCGGAGGCTGAATGACACGCTGGTCATTCTGGTCGCGGTGCAGACGACTGCGGCGCAAAACGCCGATGTGAACAGTTCGCGGGCCTTTCAAACCAGCTCGGCCATTACGGGACTGGCCGGCGATATCAATACCAAAGGCGTCAACCCCCTGTTCAACGCCAATTCGAACACGACTCTCAAGGGATCCGGAGCTACGGATTCGAGTACTACTTTTCAGACCAGTCTAACCGGCCAGGTCATTGCCGTTTTACCCAGTGGCAATCTGGTGGTGGAGGCGCAGCGCAAGATCTTCATGAATAACCAGCATGAAGATGTAACGATTCGCGGTGTTGTCCGGCCCAGAGACATCGGGTCGAACAACACCGTCTCCTCCGCTGCGCTCAGCAATCTTGAAATTGAGATGAAGGGCAAGGGGATCATCGCCGACAGCACCCGGCCGATGAACCCCATCACCAAAGCAATCCTCTGGCTGGTTGGATTCTGATGACCAGACTGCCCATGGCGAAGTTGCCCGTCCTCACCGCCTGTGCTTTGGCGCTGGGCGCCGTATTTTCCGCGCCGCCGGTGAAGGCCGCTGCGGATGCACCGAACCGCGAGGTGCTGATCCGCGACATCACCAGCGTCCAGGGCGTGCGCGACAACATGCTCGTGGGTTACGGCCTCGTGGTCGGACTGAACCGCACCGGAGACAGCCAGCAAACCTACTTCACTGTGCAGACGCTGGCCAATGCGATGCAGAGGATGGGAGTTCTGATCTCGCCAGGAACCGTCGAAGTGAAGAATGTGGCTGCAGTTTTCGTCACCGCCATGCTGCCGCCATTTGCGCGGCCAGGCGCCCGGCTTGACGTCACGGTTTCCTCGGTTGGCGATGCTAAAAGCCTCGAGGGCGGCGTCCTGCTGATGAGCGCGCTCCACGGTCCCGACGGACAGGTCTATGCGGAGGCCCAGGGACCACTTCAGATGGGCGGATATACCGTCGGCAGCGGGACGAACGGAAAGCAAGTGAACTCAACGACTGTCGGCATGATCACCAGCGGTGGCATTGTGGAGCGCGACACGGCTGTCGATCTGCACACCTTCCAGACGGTCTCCCTGCTGCTGCGGAATCCCGACTTCACGACCGCCAAATCGATCGCCGATGCGGTGAACCAGGAATTTCATAAAAACGTCGCTTCGGCGCTCGACAGCACTCGCGTGGACATCAACGTCGCCGGTGCGGGCGCAGCTTCGGTGCCCTCGTTGATTTCCCAGGTGCAGAACCTGTCGCTCACCGTCCACACGCCTGCGAGGATTGTCATCAACGAACGGACCGGCACCATCGTTCTTGGCGGCGATGTAAAGCTGACGCCTGTCTCGGTTATCCATGGCAATCTTTCGATTCAGGTCGTCACTACCTATAACGTCGCCAGCGTTGCCACGGGCCGGCTCGGACCTGGGGGTGATCGCGGCGGCGACCATGGTTCAGATGGGCGCAGTTCAGATGGACGCGACGCAGAGGCCGGCCGTGGTGGACCTGACGGAGGGGGAGACCGCGGCCTCCGTTTGGAACCGGTCCTTGTCCCGCAGACCAGCCTGGATGTGAATGACGGCCCGGCGCAGACGATGCGGCTCGATCAGGGCGCAAACGTCGAAGAACTGGTCAACGGGCTGCACGCGATCGGCACCTCGGCGCGCGATGTGGTTGCCATCCTGCAGGCGATTCAGGCCGAAGGCGGGTTGCAGGCCGAAGTGGAGGTCCAGTAAATGGGAAGCAGCGCTATCGGCATTGGGTCACTGTCGTCACAGGCCAGCCTTCAGCAGGCTCGCGAAGACCAGATGCTCCAGCAAATGAAAGGGCAGAACGGCGCAAATGACGACGCGAAAATCGAAAAGGGATCGAAGCAATTCGAAGCCATGCTGCTCGGCACCTGGCTGCAGCAGGCGGAGCAGTCGTTTGCAACCATCCCCGGCGCCGAAGACGACGACGATGCGGCCGGTCGGGATCAGATGATGAGCCTCGGAGTGCAGTCCCTGGCGGAGTCGATGGCGGCCTCGGGAGGCATCGGCATCGCGAAGATGATCGCAAAGGCAATGGAAGCAACGGCCCACAAGGCGGAGGCGGCAGCACCGAGTGAGGCGCAGCCGGCACCGTTGCCGTCGCCGGCACCCTCAACCTCACCCTCAACCCAGGCAAAGGGAAAAATCGACGAAAGACCCTGAGTTTTCCATTAAACTCCGGCCAGAGAAGTGCCGATAGTAACGCCGATCCAGTAGGGGGGATCATTTATGAGAATCGATCTAACGAATTCGGCCGCGAGCCAGATCCTGAATGAAACTCCCGCGCAGCAGGTCAGCGGGCAGGGCGCAGCGGTTTCGCAGCCCACGGGCAGCGAGGATCGCACCACCCTCACGTCCGGTCAGGCTTCGGTGAGCGCGCTCGTCAGCTCGGCCATGACTACGCCCGAGATCCGGGAAGACAAGGTTGCCAGTCTGCAGCGGGCCATCGCCAGCGGACAGTATGAACTCGATCCCGCGAAGATTGCCGCGTCGATGGTCGATGAGCACGCCTGATCCCCCGGAGCGGGGAAGGCGATGCACGGAAAGTACCAGCCATGAGCGATGCTGTCGCGTCAACCCGGAACACCGAAGCTGGAGAGCATCTTCAGCTGTTGCGTTCGCTCGCCGGCGAGCTCGAGCGAGCCATGGCGGCCATCGCCGGGAATAATCTCGATGAGCTCGAGGACAGCGTCGCCAACCAGCAGACGCTCAGTCTTCGCCTCAGCGAACTGGCGGATCGGCTCAACGCTCCTCCGCCTCCCAGCCGCGGGCCCGTCGCTGCATATTCCATCGACGAAACCTTCAAGACCCAGCTTCGCGCCGCCAACGCCGAACTGCAGAATCTGAACCGGCGCTATGCCAGCCTGTTAAAGCATTCGAGCCGTTCCGTCGCCATGATGGCATCGCTGTTCCGTTCGTTCCGCGGACAATTTCAGGAGGCTTCTGGCGCCAGGTTGAAACATCAGACCTGGTCCTGCCAGGTGTAAACGCCATGGGAGGATTGACCACATCGCTGTTGGTTGGCCTGCAGGCCCTGGAAGCAAGCCAGGCGGCCCTCGATGCCACCAGCAACAACATCGCCAACGCCAATACTCCGGGCTATACCCGCGAAGTGGTGCAGCTGAGCGAAAACGCCGAGAATGAGTCGGCCGGCACTGTCACCGGCGGTGGCGTCACGCTGGACGGCATTCAAAGCGTCCGCGACGAGTTGCTTAATCTGCAGATTCAGCAGCAGACTTCGCTCCAGAGCAGCGCGGATACGCAATCCTCCAGCCTGCAGCCGATCCAGCAATACTTCGCCAGTTCGGGCAACGATATCGCCACCACGCTTAGTTCGTTTTCGAGCAGCCTGGCGCAGCTGTCGGCTAGCCCATCGAGCTCCGCCGCGCAGCAAAGCGTTCTCTCAGCCGGGCAAAACCTGGCCCAGTCCTTCAACACCACGGCCAACGGCCTCACCAGCGCGCAAACCAGCGCCGACCAGCAGGTGACCCAGACCGTGGCGCAGATTAACTCGCTGACCCAGCAAATCGCCCAGCTCAACTCCCAACTCTCCTCCACGAGTGCCACCAGCGAAAACGGCGGCGCCATCGAGGATCAACGCGATCAGCTCGTGCAGCAACTCTCGACGCTCACCGGTATCGACGTTTCGCAGAGCAGCAGCGGGGAAGTCATCACCACAGGCAACGGATCGCCGCTCGTCATCGGCAGCCAGAGCTTCAGTCTGCAGACCACGACCGGGACCGACGGCTTCCAGCAGGTGCTCGATTCCAATGGCAACAACATCACCTCGTCGATCCAGGGAGGCCAGCTCGGCGGGGCCATTCAGGTTCGCGATCAGGTGATTCCCGGCTTCCTGAACTCGCTCAATACTCTAGCCAGCCAGTTTGCGACCGCCTTCAATGCCGCGCAGGCCAAGGGCTACGACTCAAACGGCAAGGCCGGCCAGAACTTCTTCACCGTACCGCCGGGAACCGCAGGTGCGGCCGCGGGCATCGGCGTGGCCCTCACCAGCCCATCGCAGATCGCCATCAGTTCCGATGGCTCCGCGGGCAGCAATGGCAACGTCGCGAACCTTTCCGCTGCGCTGACCAATGCGCTGCCTTCCGGGCAAACGCCCGCGAACGCGTACGCCAATATTGTCTTTCAGGTGGGTAATGCCGCCTCCAACGCCAGTGCGGAATCCACTGCAGTCGGCCAAAACATCCTGCAGCTCACCAACCAGCAAAGTGCGGTTTCCGGCGTCAGCATA
>Ga0181531_10002113_pt1 | contig 12451 bp, 11 predicted proteins | sample PEATcosm2014_Bin_38_FD_119743 | JGI IMG/M metagenome (GOLD analysis project Ga0181531, IMG submission 119743) | Peatland microbial communities from MTU Mesocosm Facility, Houghton, MI, USA - PEATcosm2014_Bin11_10_metaG | ecosystem: Environmental > Terrestrial > Soil > Wetlands > Peat | place... | reverse complement strand
GTCACTCGGATTCCCGACCTCGTGATCACGGAATCGGCCTGTCTTTGTGCACGCTGGAGTCACTGCGCCGAGTTTTGGAGCGCGCTCGCGCAGGCGGCGGCGAGCGGCGATGCGCAGCGCCTCAAGTGGGTGCAGCTATCCGGCATTCAAGTCGCGGCCGCGGCGCAATTGCCATTGCGGCGGGAGCCTCGCGCGGTTTAGGCTAAGCGGCTCTTATGCACGCCCTAGTCCTCCGCCAACTCACCAAGACATACAAGAACGGCATCCAAGCGCTAAAAGGCATCGATCTTAACGTCGAGCAAGGCGATTTTTTTGCGCTGCTCGGGCCGAACGGCGCCGGCAAGACCACGATCATCGGCATCGTGACCTCCTTGGTCAACAAGACCAGCGGCCACGTCGAGGTGTTCGGCCACGATATCGACCGCGATCTCGAAGCCGCGAAATCCTGCATCGGAATCGTGCCGCAGGAAATCAACTTCAATCAATTCGAAACCGCGTTTACGATCGTCGTGAATCAGGCGGGCTTCTACGGCATCGAACGATCGCTCGCCAAGAAGCGCGCGGAAACCTATTTGAAGCAGCTCCAGCTGTGGGACCGGCGCAACTCGATCGCACGCGCTCTCTCGGGCGGCATGAAGCGGCGGCTCATGATCGCACGCGCGCTCATGCACGAACCTCAGCTGCTGATATTGGACGAGCCGACCGCGGGAGTGGACATCGAGGTGCGCCGCTCGATGTGGGAATTCCTGCGCAACATCAACGAGCAAGGAACGACGATCATCTTGACGACGCATTATCTCGAAGAGGCGGAGAATCTGTGTCGCAACATCGCAATCATCGACCGCGGCAATATCGTCGAACGCGACAACATGGCCAACGTGCTGCGAAAACTGCAGACCGAGGTCTTCGTGTTCAATTTGCGCACCCCGCGCGACTCGCCGCCGCTGCTTCCCGGCTTCAAGACCACGCTGACCGACCCCGTGACCGTGGAGGTCGAGGTGTCCATCGGACAGAGCCTCAACGACATCTTTGCGCAGTTGAGCGCCCAGGGCATCGAGGTCGCGAGCATGCGTAACAAGGTCAATCGCCTCGAAGAGCTGTTCATCCGACTGGTCGACAACAGCGACAAGCCGAGTCCCGCGGCCGCCGGTGTTGCGGCGGTGAACCCGTGAGAAGGTCATCGTGACCGTGGCCGTGAAGATCAGCCGCGCGCGCACCGAGTGGATCGGATTCGAAACGATCGTGATCCGGGAATTCGGGCGCATCGTGCGCATTTGGGGCCAGACCATCTTGCCGCCGGCGGTCACTGCGACGCTCTACTTCATCATCTTCGGCAGCTTGATCGGCCGACGTGTCGGCCAGATCGGCGGCTACGACTACATGCAGTTCATCGCGCCCGGCCTGATCATGATGAACGTGATCACGAACTCCTACGGCAACGTGGTGTCCTCGTTCTTCGGCGCGAAATTCGGCAAGCATGTCGAAGAGCTGCTGGTCTCGCCGCTGCCGAACTGGCTCATCGTTTGCGGCTATGTCGTCGGTGGAATATTGCGCGGTGTGCTGGTTGGCGCAGTCGTGACCGTCGTCGCGCTGTTCTTCACGCGGCTCAGCCTCGCCCATGTGTTCGCGACGCTCGCCGCGGTGCTGCTGACCAGCATCGTGTTTTCGCTGGGCGGTTTCATCAACGCGATGTTCGCCAAGAATTTCGACCAGATTTCGTGGTTCCCGACCTTCATCCTGACGCCGTTGACCTATCTCGGCGGCGTATTCTATTCCATCAAGATGCTGCCCGATTGGGCGCAAGTGGTTTCTCATCTGAATCCGATTCTGTACATGGTCAACGCATTCCGGTACGGTTTTTTGGACGCGTCCGACGTCGACCTGCGCTTGAGCTTCGGGATCATGATATCGGCCGCCGTCCTGATGTTCGCAATCGCGGTGACGCTCATGAATCGTGGCACGGGCATACGCGAGTAGGCAGCTGCAACGACGGAATGGAGAGGGGGTAAGCATGTCGATCTGCGTGCGGCGCCGGTGGGCTGCCTTGAGCTTGGGATTGTTCGCGAGCGCGATAGGCGCCGCTGCGGGAACGTCTGGCGCCGATTCGGCGCCCGGCGCCGCCACGATGCTGGGATTCTCTGCCGCGGGTGCGAGCGCGGAGGCGCAGCTCGAGCAGCGTTTCGATGCGGACCTGTCCGCGGAAGAAGAGCGCGCCTGGTTGCAGCGGTTGAGCGCCGCGCCGAATCAAGTGGGCAGCGCGCACAATAAGGACAACGCGGAATTCATTCTTGCGAAGTTCCGCGAATGGGGTTGGGACGCGTCGCTGGAAACTTTTTCGGTGCTCTATCCGACGCCGCGCGAGCTGCGGCTCGAACTGACCGCTCCGACACGTTTCGTCGCCAAGCTGCGCGAGCCGCCGGTCGAGGGCGATGCGAGTTCGAGCCAGACCCGCGATGAGCTGCCGCCGTACAACATCTACGGCGCCGACGGCGACGTCAGCGGCGAACTCGTTTATGTGAATCAAGGCATGCCGGATGATTACGCCGAACTCGAACGGCGCGGCATCAGCGTCAAGGGTCGCATCGTCATCGTGCGATACGGCGGCGGCTGGCGCGGACTGAAGCCGAAACTCGCGTACCAGCATGGCGCGATCGGCTGCCTGATCTACTCGGACCCCTTGGACGACGGTTACGGGCGCGGCGATGTCTATCCGAACGGCGGCTTTCGGCCAGCGGATGCGGTGCAGCGCGGTTCGGTGCTGGATATCCTTCAATACACCGGCGACCCGTTGACGCCCGGGATCGGCTCGACGCAGGACGCGAAGCGTCTCGCGATCGCGGACGCGAAGACGATCTTGAAGATTCCGGTCTTGCCGATTTCTTATGCCGACGCCGAGCCCCTGCTCGCGGCGCTCGGTGGTCAGGTTGTGCCCGCCGCGTGGCGTGGCGCGCTGCCGTTTGCCTACCACATCGGTCCGGGCGCGGCCCGCGTGCATCTCAAAATTGCATCCGACTGGGGGCAGAAGCCGCTGTATGACGTGATCGCGAAATTGCCGGGCGCCGTGGAGCCGGATCGCTGGATCATTCGCGGCAATCATCACGATGCCTGGGTATTCGGCGCCAGCGATCCGCTGTCGGGCACGGTGGCATTGATGTCGGAAGCCAAGGCTATCGGCCGGCTCGTTCAATCGGGCTGGCGACCGCGCCGTACGCTGATCTACGCCAGCTGGGACGGCGAAGAGCCCGGCTTGATCGGCTCGACCGAATGGGCCGAAGCGCATGCCGCCGAACTGCAGGCGAAAGCGGCGCTTTACGTCAATTCCGACAACAACGCGCGCGGTACCTTGCGCGTCGGCGGCACGCATGCGCTCCAACATTTCATCAGCGAAGTTGCGCGCGACGTCAAGGATCCAGAGACCGATGCGAGCGTGCTCAGCCGCGCCGTTGCTGCGCGCCGCGTGCATGCTTACGAGGCCGGACACGACGGCGATCCGAGCGCCGCAGCTGTCGGCGCGGGCGCGCCAGGCGATCTGCATTTGGGTGCATTAGGCTCGGGTTCCGACTACACACCATTCCTTCAGCACCTCGGCATCAGCTCGGTGGACTTCGCGTTCGGCGGCGAATCGGATTACGGCGTTTATCACTCGGCCTACGATTCCTTCGATCACTTCCGCCGCTTTGTCGATCCGCAATTCGCCTACGAAGTGGTGCTCGCCAAAATTGCAGGCCGCACGATGTTGCGCGCCGCACAGGCCGATCTGCTGCCGACGCGCGCCGCCGACTTTGCGCGCTCGATAGGACAGTTCGACGAGGAACTGCACCAAACGGCGGATCGCATGCGCACCAAGACGCGCGATCTCGACGCGCTGCTCGATGCCGGTGTCTTCGCGTTGGCGGCCGATGTGCGCGAGGCGCGCGCGGCACCGCAGCGCAGCTCCGATGTCCCGTATCTCGATTTCGCGCCGCTCGACAATGCGGTCGAGCGCTTGAAGGCGAGCAGCGAAGCATTCGATCTCGCCTATGCGCGTGCATGCATCGCGCAGGACGCGGCAGCGCCGGCGCGACGCGAGCGGATCAACGCGATGCTGACGATACTCGAGGAAACCTTGACCGATGCGCGCGGTCTACCGACCAGACCTTGGTATAAGCATATGATTTATGCGCCCGGACAGCACACCGGTTATGAAGCGAAGACGCTGCCGGCAGTGCGCGAGGCGATCGAGGACCGGCGCTGGGCGGAGGCGAATGAGTATCTCGCGGTGGTATCGGACAGCATCAATGCCTACCGGGCCCAGCTCGAGCGGGTGATCGCAAGCCTTTGAGGAGTCGTGTATCGTGCCGGACAACAGAACGATTTAATGAAGGAGTCGATGAAATGACCGAAGAGAAGCAGCAGAAATTCACCGCGAAAGTACGCCGCGGCCTCGTGTGGGTGCATGGAGTTGCCAGCACCGAGCTCGCAAGAAAGAAGGCGGCGGCAACCGGCGTCAGGATCGAGGGCTTTACGGCCGCGGAACTCGCCGATGTGGAATCCGCGCTGACCTGGATCGAGCAGAACAAGGAAGCTGCGTCCAAAGAATCGACCTGAAGTCCGTCTCAGGATGCGAAGCATAGGCGTCGGTGAGTACGCCCGCGCGAGCGCGCGGCGTTAAAATATGGCGATGGCACGCAAGCGCGCGTTGATCGTCGACGATTCCAAATCGGCCCGTGTCATCTTGAGCCGCATGCTCGAGAAATACGACATCGAGGTCGATCTGGCGGAGTCGGCTGAGCAGTCGATCGAGTATCTGAAGGGCAATCGTCCGGACGCGATCTTCATGGATCATCTCATGCCCGGCATGGACGGCCTTCAGGCCGTGCAGGTGATCAAGAGCAATCCGCAGACCGCGATGATTCCAATCATGATGTACACCTCTCAAGAGGGAGAGCTGTATGTCGGTCAGGCGCGCGCGCTCGGGGCCATGGGCGTCTTACCGAAGCAAGTGCGCCCGGTCGACGTATCGAAAGTGCTCTACGAACTGCACTTGCTGCCCGATCGCCGCGATACCGATGAGCCGGCACTCGCACCGGTCGAACTCGTCGCCAATAGCGCCGTTGTTCAGGCGGTCCCTCCGATGGGTGGGTCGCCGGCGATCGCGGTCGCGCCAATGGGCGCGGCGCCGGTCGGGCCGACCCCGGGAAACACCGACTGGGCCCGTCGTGTCGAGACGGTCGTCAAGGACCAGGGCGCGGACCTGCGCCGCTTCATCGTTGCGAGTCTCGACAGCTTTGCATCCCGCATCGTCATCGATGTGCGCGACTCGCCCGTCAAGCCGGTCGCGGAGCCGCTGCCGCCAGTCCCGGAGCCGGCGCGCACGGCACCGCGCTCCTGGGCTGCCCCAGTCTCTGCAGCGCTCGCCGGCATCGCCGCGGTGGCGTTCGCGGTCCTATGGTTTCAAGCGCGCGAGCAGTTGGCGCAATCGCAGGCGCAACTCGCGGGACTCGCAGCGGCGAACGCGGAGCTTGCCCGCTCCCGCGATGATCTGAACGAAACGGTCAAGGACCTCACGAGCGCACTCGCGGCGCTGCCCGCGTTGGGCGCTGCGGCGCCAGGCGCAGCCGCGCCTGCGCCGCAAGCATGGTCGCGCACGGAGCCCGTACCCTATGGCGAGGCGCCGCTCGATCGAGGCCGCGTCGATGTGCTGCGGGAAGTATTGGGCAAGCTCGAGGCGCAAGGTTTTCACGGCATCGTGAGGGTCACGAGCTACGCGGGTGCCTATTGTTTGTCCGGCAACCTGGCCGAGGGCTTCGTGCTCGCGAATGCATCACTGCCGATGAGCAAATGCGATCTGGTCGGCAACCCCGTGGAGGAAGCGGCGGCCGGCTTGCAGCGCCAGTCCTTGGCATTCGCCAATTTGGTTGCGAGCATCCGTCAGCGCAGCGGCGGCGCAATTTCGGTCGTCGCCGAGAACGCTGCCAATGGACGCGCGTCGGTACCGTATCCGACCAGGAGCGAAGCGACGAGTGCCGGCGATTGGAACAAGATCGCCGCCGCGAACAACCGCGTCGAGTACCTCGCGCAGGCCGGAGCCGCCTCTCCTTAAACCCGCACGCCTTAGAACGCGACCCGCAAGAACAGCTCGGGACCCTTGGACTCGAGCACGAACGCGCCCTGGTCGGCCTGCTGGCGCGAGACCAAGTTGACGCGTGTGTCGCTGTAGCCGAGCGCCAATGCCACATTGGGATGAATACGGTAGAACACGTCGGCGTCGTACACGCTCAAGGTACCCGAGAGGTGGTCGACCGATATCTTCATGTATTTGGCGTTCGCATCGAAATAAAAGTGCCTGAACGGGGCCCAGGTCAATGCGATTGCCGGCGTCGGAAACGGGCCGGCCAGCGACTGTGAGTCGTAGACGTGGCGCGTCGCGGACTGCACGCGAACACTCGAGTTGAGCTCGGTGTCGTTGATCGCAATGATCCCGGTCAGCTCGAATTTCTCGAAATGCAGGAACGAGTGTCCGAAACCCACGCCGAACACCCGCAGGTTCAAGTCCGTTTGCACCGGATCACCTGCAAGCAGCACGACATCGCCGTATGCGGCAGGCCCGGAGGCGAGCACTTTGGTGTCGCTGCGATCGAGCGAGAAGTAATCGAAGAACAGCCGCGTCGTGCCGCCGGTGCGCACCGCGGCTTCGAATTTCGGTTCGACATCGGAGCTGTCGAGGCCGAGATCGCTCTCGCCGTTGAACGTCGTGCCGGCGGTGCCGGCGCTGTTGTCCACTCGCATCGATGTCGCCGACGACAGGTGGACGACGCCGAGCGAGAGCGCGACCCGCTCGTCGGTCGGGCTGAAATAGTCGCCGTCGGCGAGCGCCGCCGACGCGATGAGCGTCAAACTTACGCCCACGAGTATCTTGCTGTTGTTGATCACGTGCTACTCCTCAAAATCAAATCCTTGGTCGCGGCGACCCTCTGCGGTTTTGGCAATGAGGGACCGATACGGTTGAGCACATGGGCTGCCGCGGCGCGCCATCCGGTCAACTTGCCGCCGAAGATGCCGAGCACGCGCGGCTTTCGATTACGATCGGTCGTGAAGATGGTTTCGCGCGAGCGGCCGAAGGCCGCCTCGCTCGCAGCCGGCAATACGCGCAGGCCCGCAAACCGCTCGATGATCGAATCGCGCGTGAGGTAGCGAAGCGCCGGAAAGTAGCGGCGCGCCACGTCGAGCAGATATTCCTCCTCGGCCGGCAGCGGGTGCACGCGGTCCGGATCGCCCTGGTACGGCGTTTCGGTCGTGCCGATCATGGTTGCGCCGTGCCATGGCATCAGGAAGACCGCGCGGCCGTCCGCGGGACTTTCGACGTAATAAATGCCGGCAGTGACTGCGAAAGGCACGACGATGTGCGTACCCTGGACCAGATCGATCGCCGGAATCGATATCGCGGGATGCACGGCGCGACTGACCGCGGCGGCCCATGGACCCGCCGCATTCACGAGCACACGTGCGCGGCGCTCGGTGCGTGCGCCAGCTTCCTCGTAGACGACCGTAACGCCGTCCTCGTCGAGTTTTGCCTCGATGAAATTCGCGGGCATCGCGACTTCGCCGCCGAGAGCGCGCGCCGATTGCACGACCGCGCGCGTCAAGCTCGCATCGTCGGTCTGCGCGTCGTGATAGCGAATCACCGCATCGAGGTTCAGTGTGTCGAGCCCGTCGAGCGATGCCCACTGCGCCTTGGGCACGGCGCCGAAGCGCGTGCTTGCATCGAAGCCGCCGAGCAGCGCATAGAGAAACAGGCCGACCTTCAATTCCCAAGGCCGCCGCCGAGTGTCTTTGTAGACGGGAATGAAGAACGGCTTGAGTTCGACGAGGCTCGGCGCGATGCGCAGATGTATCGCGCGTTCCCGCAGGCTCTCGCGCACCAGCGAGAACTGGCCGGACTCCAGATAGCGCAGGCCGCCATGAATCAATTTGCTCGAGCGGCTCGAGGTGCCGCTCGCGATCGCATGCTGTTCGATCAGCAGCGCGCGATGGCCGGCCGCGACGGCCGCCTGCAGCACGCCGGCCCCATGGATGCCGCCGCCAACCACGATGACGTCGAAGTCTCTCATTGGGTCTTAGGATGCGGGAACCGGAACCGGACCGCTACCTGTCGCGTTTTTCTTCGAATTGCACGACCGGGTCCCCGGACGTGACATCGATATCGCCATCGACGATCGCACCCTGGGCGATTGCCACGGTGCGCGCGCTGACGCGGCCGCGGATCACCGCCGTGCGGCCGATCTCGAGCTTGTCCTCGACTTCGAGGCTGCCGACGATCTGGCCGGCGACGATCGCGCGCTGCGCGCGGATGTTGCCGAGCCAGGTCGCGCCGACTGCGAGGCTCAAATCGCCGAGCAGCTCACCGTCGCCCTGCACCGCGCCCGATATCACGAACGGGCCGAATCCCCGCATATTGCCGATGAATACGGAACCCGCGCCGATCACGGTCGGGGTCGACGCCGAGCGGTCCAAAAAGCGCCGCTTGCCGGCCGCCGCGGTTGCGGCAGGCGGATTTTTGATTTCTTCAGTCATCGCGCTTTTTTTACCTTATTCGGGGCCGGGCATGATGTGACGAGCTTGGCGGCGCCGACAGACAGCGCAAACCGAAGTAGAATAAGCAATCAAACGACACCTCGTGGGACTCAACATGGATATCAAGATAACGGTCGCGGCGCTCGCCCTGGCCTTGAGCTTAGGCGTTGCCGGCTGTAGCCGCGAACAGAGCGATTGGGAAAAGGCGCGCGCGTCGAACAATACCGATTCCTACGAGCTGTTCGTCAAGAAATATCCCAGCGGTTCGTTTACAGCCCAGGCGCAGGCCCGTCTCAAGGAACTCTACGAGGAGCGTGACTGGCAAAAAGCCCGCGATGCCGACACGCCCGATGCCTATCAGGCGTTCCTGAAGCAATATCCGGAAGGCAAATGGACCGAGGAAGCGCGGATCCGGGTCGAGAACTTCTCACTCGCGCAGGCGCCATCCACGGCACCGGCGACCGAAGCCGCACCGGGCGCAACCGCCCCCGGCGGCGCGGCCCCGGCCAGCGCTGCGACGGCTCCGAAGACGAAGCCCACGGTGCCGGCGCCCCACGCTGGGGCAGCACCGGCGGCCAGGACCTCTGCTAAGCCCGCGCCCAAGACCACGGCTAAGGCCGGCGTCGCGAGCGGCGGTTACACGATTCAGTTGGGCGCCTACAAGACCGGTACCGCGGCCGCCAACCATCACTGGACGCTGCTCGAAAAGAAGTTTCCTTCGGCACTCAAGGGCTTGACGCCGACCGTCAAACCGAGCAGCCCCGGCGCGCCTGCGCTTTATCGTCTGCAAGTCACAGGTCTTTCGCATGCGGCCGCGCTCTCGATCTGCAAGACGCTCAAGGCCCAAGCCGCCGCCTGCGTGATCCTGCCCAAAGCACGCCATCACTGACAAAAATTGTCAGTTCGAGGGCCGCCCGCTGGTTGGTACGCAATTGAATTGATTGAACATTGCGCCGTGGCACGCAGTTTGCTTCGTCTTGGATCATGCAATCCAAGATCATCACGATGTGGGTGCCGCGCGGCAGCAGTCAGGCGGCCATGTTGGTGCGACGCGGCGACGGTCGGCTCGCGATCCAGGGCATCGATGCACGCGTCGCCCGCGCCGCGCGCTTGGCCGGGGACTTCTTGCGCGAGCACCCGGCGTTAGGGCGGAATCGCCAATTGGCTCAGGATGAACGCGTATTCGGTCGCGATCTCTCGATAGCGCTGGAATCGGCCTGACTTCCCGCCATGGCCGGCTTCCATATCGGTATGCAGTAACAGCCGGTTCCGGTCGGTTTTCAGAGCGCGCAGTTTCGCGACCCACTTCGCGGGCTCGTAGTACTGAACTTGGCTATCCCAAAGCCCCGTCGTGACCAGCATCGCGGGATAGGCTTGAGCGCGCACGTTGTCGTACGGAGAGTAGGACAGCATGGTCCGATAGCAGGCCGCATCGAGCGGATCGCCCCACTCGTCGTACTCGTTGGTCGTCAGCGGGATGCTGTCGTCCAGCATCGTCGTGAGCACATCGACGAACGGCACCTGCGCAACGATGCCGCGATATTCCAGCGGCGCGAGATTTGCAACCGCGCCCACGAGCAGGCCGCCGGCACTGCCGCCCATCGCGAATACCGCGTCCTCGGCCGCATAACGCCCGCGCAGCAGGTGGCGCGTGACATCGATGAAGTCGGTGAAGCTGTGCATCTTTTGACCGAGCCGCCCGGCGTCATACCACGCCCGCCCCAATTCCTGGCCGCCGCGCACATGCGCGATCGCGTAAACGAAGCCGCGGTCGAGCAACGAAAGACGCGACGAGGAAAAACTCGGATTCATCGACAACCCGTAGGCGCCATAGCCGTATTGCAGCAGCGGCGCGCTGCCGTCGAGCGGGGTATCGCGGCGATACACCAAGGACACCGGAATGCGCGCGCCGTCGCGCGCCGGGGCGAACAGGAACTCGGTGCGGTAGTTTGCGGGATCGAAATCGCCGAGAACCGGATCGCGCTTCATGAGCACCTGATCGCGCGTGCGCACGCTGTAGTCGTAAACCGTCGTCGGCGTCGTCAACGAGGAATAGGTGTAGCGGACAATATCGGTCGTGAGCTGCGGGTTGACCGAAATCGACATCGAATAGGCGGGCTCGCCGCTCGCGATGTAGAACGGCGCGGCGCGCGGGGCGTCGGGCCCTTCGAGCGGCTCGATGCGGATCTTGCGCAAACCCTCGGTGCGCACCGACAGTGCGATGAACGCCTCGAACACGTCGAAATCTTCGAGGAACGTTGCCTCGTCGTGAGGGACGAGTTCCCCCCAGGTGTCGCGATCGGAATTCGCGCCGATCGGCGCTTGCATCAGGCGAAAATTCTTGGCGCGCCAATTGCTGCGCACGATGAAGCGATCCTGGAGGTGCTCGATCTGATACTCATGGTCGCGCTCGTGCGCCAAAAAGACCTTGAATTCTAGCGCCGGGTCATCGGCGTCTGCGTACCGCCATTCCGAGGCCACGGTGCTCTCCATCTGGATGAAAATGTAGCGCTCGGACTTCGATTTCGACACGTTGGTATAAAAGCTCAGGTCGGTCTGGCCAAAGACCAGCCTATCCGCGGCCGGGTCAGTGCCGAGCCGGTGCTTCTTGACGCTGATCCCAAGCAATGTTTCCGGATCCTTCTCTACATAGAAGAGTTGGCAGTTGTCGTTGGCCCAGGCGAGATCCGCCTCGACGCGCTCAATCGCAACCGGGTCGATCAGGCCGGTCGACAAGTCCTTGAAGCGTAGCCGGTATTCGCGGCGGCCGACGATGTCTTCGCAGAACGCCAACATGCGGGAGTTCGGCGAGACCGCGAGGGAGCCGATTTGGTAATAATCGTGACCGGCGCTCAACTGGTTGGCGTCGAGCAGGATTTCCTCCGGCGATTCGCCGCCACCGCCGAGATCCGCGCGGCGTGCGAAGATCGGATGCTCCTTGCCGACCTCGAAGCGCGTGTAGTACCAAAATCCGTTCTTTCGATACGGCACCGAGGCATCATCTTGCTTGAGCCGCGCGACAATTTCGTCGAACAACGTGTTCTCGAGCGGCTTCGCGGTGCTGAACTCGGCCTCGAAATAGGCGTTCTCGGCCTGAAGGTAGGCGAGCACCTCTGGGTCGCGCCGTTCGTCGTCGCGCAGCCAGTAATAAGGATCGATGCGCTCGCCGTGCGGCGATTGCAGCAGATGGGGTCGTATATCGGCGATCGGAGGTTTCGGCGCAGGATCGGTCACGGCCTTAAGAGTATAGGGGCAAGCCTCGTGCGTCCGAATTGCGATTGACGGTCATCGCGGGCTAGGTATTATGACCAGCATGTAGTGGCACGCGCAGCTGCGTTTACCCCGCCCGGCGCTGAGCTTCGCGGCGCGCGCCAAGAACCGATTTAAGTACTTGTTTCAAAACATCTTTATGGCTTCGGCTGTAAGGCTCGGGGCATCATGGGCACGACATTCGCGAATGATCAGGCAGGCGAGGGCGCGGCGGCGGATCCGCGAGCGCTGGATTGGGGTTTATATCGCCGCGGCTATGAGAAGGATTCCTGCGGCTTTGGATTGATCGCGAACCTCGACGACAAGCCGAGTCACTGGCTCGTGCAAACCGCGATGAGCTCGCTCAATCGTCTGACGCACCGCGGTGCCGTCGCGGCCGACGGCAAGACCGGTGACGGCTGCGGTCTGCTGATCAAGATGCCCGTGGGGTTCTTGCGCGCCGCCGCCGCGAAGGCGGGTTTCGCGTTGACGCCCCAATTCGGCGCCGGCCTCGTCTTCTTGCACCGCGATCCCGAGAAGGCGGGGGCCGCACGGCGCGCGCTAACCCAGCAGCTCGAGCGCGAAAAACTCAGCGTCGCGGGCTTTCGCATCGTTCCGACCGACCCGGAGGCTTGCGGCGAGCAAGCCC
>Ga0181531_10002110_pt1 | contig 12457 bp, 11 predicted proteins | sample PEATcosm2014_Bin_38_FD_119743 | JGI IMG/M metagenome (GOLD analysis project Ga0181531, IMG submission 119743) | Peatland microbial communities from MTU Mesocosm Facility, Houghton, MI, USA - PEATcosm2014_Bin11_10_metaG | ecosystem: Environmental > Terrestrial > Soil > Wetlands > Peat | place... | reverse complement strand
TCTAGCCTGCCAGGTTCTTGCCTGCCAGTTTCCAGTCTGCCAGGTTCTTGCGTTGGAGCCCGCACGAGCGTTCCTCAATGGCCGAATCTATTGTCGACCCATTTCTCTCGGCCTAGAAATGGCTTGTGGAGTTCCGATGCACAAGCCATGTGGTTGGGCGGTTGCGGAACTCGCCCCCGGCTGGTGACGCGAAGCGGAAACTCGGTCGTCCTTGTTTCGACATATTAGCGCGATACTTCGGCGGCTACTGTGAACTCTGAGTTGATGTTCGTAAATTATTGAGGTTGTGTGTATTTCTGTGGAGTATGGGGGTCGGTGAGGTGTTGCCGCGGTCGCTCAGGGCCGGCATCGGCGCCTCGCGACGGGGATGTCGGAGACAGGTGTGCATCGCTGGGGCAGCGTAACGAAGTGGGGGCTTGCGGTCGTGGCGATCACGGTGGCTGGCATGATGCTGTCCGCTTGCTCGCCCGGCGCCGAGTATCCGTCGCTTTTTCCGGCGATCCACGACACGCCGCCGCCGCGGGCCGAGGCGCCACTCGATTCGCTCGAAATCCAACGGGCGACCGAAGATCTTATCAGCGCGCGCGACCATCTGACCGCCGAGGCCCAAACTCAGGCCAAGGCAAATGCCTCAACCAATGCACCGCCGAACTCCCCGGCAAAGTCATCGACGAGCATGGCGGCCAGCGCCGCGAACCCGCCGGCCAAAAGGCCGGCCGCGGCGCAAGCGCAGGCCGCCGCCACGGACGGCTCCCAACCCGCCGCGCCCGAAACCAAGCCGTGATAAGACTGCAATCTTAGTGTAATCTCTTGTTTCGTGTAATATTTTGCCGATACGACGCGCCGGTGCTCGCATGGAAGACTTTTATCGCATTCGTCGGTTGCCGCCTTATGTGTTCGAGCAGGTCAACCGCGCCAAGGCGGGGGCTCGAAACGGCGGCGCCGACATCATCGATCTCGGGATGGGCAATCCCGATTTGCCGGCGCCCGCGCACGTGGTCGAGAAGCTTAAAGAGGTCGTCGGCAAGTCGCGCACCGACCGTTACTCGGCTTCCAAAGGCATCCCCGGATTGCGCCGGGCGCAAGCGGCGTATTATGCGCGCCGCTTCGGCGTGAAGCTCAATCCCGAAACGCAGATCGTCACGACACTCGGCTCGAAGGAAGGATTTGCCAACGTCGCCCAGGCGATCACGGCGCCGGGCGATATTATCATCGTTCCGAATCCGACCTACCCGATCCACGTCTTCGGCTTCCTGATGGCTGGCGGCGCCATTCGCTCGGTGCCGGTCGAGGCGAACGACGCCTTCTTCGGCGCGCTTGAACGCGCGGTGCTGCATTCGATTCCAAAGCCGATCGCGGTTGTGGTGTGCTACCCGTCCAACCCGACCGCCTGTATCGCGAGCCTCGACTTCTACCGCGACCTCATTGCCTTTGCGAAGAAGCACGCGCTGCTGGTGCTGTCCGATCTGGCTTATGCCGAAGTCTATTTCGACGACAATCCGCCGCCGTCGGTGTTGCAGGTTCCAGGCGCCATGGACGTCGCCGTGGAGTTTACGTCGATGTCCAAAACCTATTCGATGCCCGGCTGGCGCATCGGCTTTGCCGTCGGCAACGAACGCGTCATCTCGGCGTTGAGCCGGGTCAAATCCTATCTCGACTACGGCGCGTTTACGCCGATTCAGGTGGCGGCGACGGCGGCGCTCAATGGACCCGACGATTGTATTCACGAAATGCGCGCGATCTACCGGCGCCGCCGCGATACGCTGGTCGACTCTTTCGGCCGCGCCGGCTGGCATGTGCCGGCGCCGTTGGCCTCGATGTTCGCGTGGGCGCCGATCCCGGAACCGTTCGGGCCTATCGGTAGTCTCGAATTCTCAACGCTCTTGGTCGAGAAGGCGGGCGTCGCGGTCTCGCCGGGAGCTGGCTTCGGCGAGCACGGTGAAGGTCACGTGCGTATTGCGCTGGTCGAGAACGAGCAGCGCATCCGTCAAGCGGCCCGTAATATCCGCCGTTTTCTTGAAACCGCGCCCGAAATGCTGCACAACGTCGTTCCGCTTGCGACGCGGCGCTAGTCGCGCGCTACACCCCAGTCTTGGGCGACGTTTTATGGCCGAGCCGCTGAAAGTCGGTCTTGCCGGACTGGGAACCGTCGGCACCGCCGTAGTCCAGCTTTTGGACCAGGGACGCGAAAAACTTTTGGCGCGCTGCGGCCGTGCCATCCAGATCGTTGCGATCAGTGCGCGATCCAGCGGCAAAAAACGCGATTTCGATCAAAGCCGGTTTCGCTGGGTCGGCGACCCTGTGGCGCTGGCGCGGGATCCGTCGATCGATGCCGTTGTCGAGGTCATCGGCGGCGCGGGCGACCCCGCCAAGCGCACCATCGAAACCGCGCTTGCCGCCGGTAAAGCGGTCGTCACCGCCAACAAGGCGCTGCTCGCCCGGCACGGCCAAAAGCTTGCTATTTTGGCCGAACGCCACCGCGTCGCGCTGAATTTCGAAGCCTCGGTCGCGGGCGGCATTCCCATCGTCAAGACGTTGCGCGAGGGGCTTAACGGCGCTTCATTCTCGCGCATCTATGGCATCCTCAACGGCACCTGCAATTACATCCTGTCGCGGATGGAGCAGGATGGGCTCGCCTTCGCCGACGGCCTGCGCGACGCGCAACGTCTGGGTTATGCCGAGGCCGATCCGACATTCGACATCGAAGGTCACGACACCGCGCAAAAGCTTTCCATCCTAGCAAGCCTCGCATTCGGCACCAAAGTCGATCCGCATGCGATTTACGTCGAGGGTATTTCGTCGATCACCCTGGCCGATCTCGACGCCGCGCGCGAGCTTGGCTATCGGGTCAAACTGTTGGGCGTGGCGGTCAAGACCGCTCAGGGCATCGAGCAGCGTGTGCATCCGACCATGGTGCCGCGGGATTCCGCTTTGGCTCAGGTGATGGGTGTGACCAACGCGGTCACCGTCGACGCCGAAGGTTTGGCGCCGATCACGCTGGTCGGTCCCGGCGCCGGCGGCGCGGCGACGGCTTGCGCCGTGGTCGCCGATCTTGCCGATATCGCGCGCGGCGTCCGCACGTCGCCGTTCGGACGCCCGGCGGCGCTGATGACCGTCATCCGCAAAGCGCCGATGCAGCACCACGAAGGCGGCTACTACATTCGGCTTCTGGCGCGCGATCGGCCGGGAACCGCGGCGACCATCGCGCGGCGTTTGGCGCAACAGAAAATCTCGCTCGAATCGATCGTGCAGCGCCATGCCGCCGGATCGCGCGGCGCGGCGCAACCCGGCCGCTCCGGCGAGGCGGTGCCCGTCATCATGATTACTTACGCCACCAGCGAGGATGCGGTGCGCAAGGCGCTGGCCGCGGTTCGCCGCGATCGGGTCATATCGGGCCGGCCGCAAGTGATCAGAATCGAAAAGAATTAGACCGGTGCGGCGCCATGCGCCTAAGGTCTCGCACACTCAAGGGAGTTCTGCCCCATGTCGTCGAAGTCCGGTCAATCGCTCCAGGCCATCGAGCGGATTCTGTCACTCGAAATCGCGCGCGTGACCGAGCGGGCCGCGGTCGCGGCGGCGCGGCTGCGCGGGCGCGGGGCGGAAAAGAAATCCGACCAGGCCGCCGTTGACGCCATGCGGCGCGAACTTGGCAGTCTGACCATCGACGGCACCGTTGTTATCGGCGAAGGCGAGATGGACGAGGCGCCGATGCTGTTCATCGGCGAAAAGGTCGGCACCAAATTCGGGCCGAAAGTCGACATTGCGGTCGATCCGCTTGAAGGCACGACGCTGTGCGCCAAGAACATGCCCGGCGCCATTGCCACATTGGCCATGGCTGAGCACGGCACGCTGTTGCATGCGCCCGATATTTACATGGACAAGATCGCGGTCGGTCCGGGCTACCCGAAAGGCGTGATCGATCTCGACGCGCCCGCCGGCGACAACATCCTCAAGCTGGCCAAGGCCAAGGGCGTGAAACCCGACGCCATCACCGCGATGATTCTCGATCGCCCGCGTCACGCCGATATGATCGCGCAGGTGCGCAAGGTCGGCGGCGCGGTCAGCCTGATCAGCGACGGCGACGTCGCCGGCGTGATCCACACCGCCGATGCGGAGAAGACCGGCATCGACATCTATCTCGGCATCGGCGGCGCGCCGGAGGGTGTATTGGCGGCAGCGGCGTTGCGCTGCATCGGCGGCCAGATGCAAACCCGGCTGGTGCTCGATACCGACGAGAAGCGCGAGCGGGCCAAGAAGATGGGCATCAAGGACGCGCGTAAAATCTACCAGATCGCGGATATGGTGAGCGGCGATTGCCTGTTCGCGGCGACCGGCGTCACCGATGGCCTCATGCTGCGCGGCGTACGATTCGGCAAGGACATGGTCGAAACCGAGACCGTGGTGATGCGTTCGGCGAGCGGCACCATCCGCTGGATCAGGGCCGAACACCGCAAGCTTGATAAATTTAGTTAGCTGACGTCCGTACGCGGGTCGCGCGGCCTTATTTATCCGGCTTATATTGCGGACTCGCGCTGGATGGCGCTCCCGCAATGACATCGTGATGACCGATAATCGCCTTTTCCTCGGCGTCGAAAACTCGGCGACCGGCCGCGCCTGGCGCGATCGGCTCGACGCGCGCGGCAACGCGCGCGCGCTAGCGATCGCGCAACGGCACGATTTGCCAGAACTGTTGGCGCGCATCCTCGCCGGCCGCAATGTCGAGGCCGACGCGGTCGACGCATTCCTCGATCCGACCATCAAGCACGCGATGCCCGATCCGGACGTTCTCACCGCCATGAAGGCGGCGGCCGAGCGTCTCGCCGACGCCGTCACGCGCCAGGAGCCAGTCGCCATTTTCGGCGATTACGACGTCGATGGCGCGACGTCGGCGGCGGTGCTGACGCGCTATTTGCGCCACTGCGGTCTCGACCCGATCGTCCACATTCCCGACCGGCTGTTCGAAGGCTATGGCCCGAATGTCGAGGCCGTGCGCGCTCTCGCTGAGCGCGGCGCGACGCTCTTGGTCTGCGTCGATTGCGGCACCACCAGCATCGAGCCGCTGGTGGAAGCCAACAGGCTCGGCATGGAGGTGGTCGTGATCGATCATCACCAGGCCGACGAGGTGTTGCCGCCCGCGGTGGCCATCGTCAATCCGAACCGGCGCGACGATCTGTCGGGGCTCGGCTATCTCGCCGCCGTCGGCCTCGTCTTTATGACCGTGGTGGCGCTTAACCGGGTGCTGCGCGGACGTGGTTTTTGGACCCCGCAGCGATCCGAGCCGGATTTGCTGGCGTTGCTCGACGATGTCGCGCTCGGCACCGTCGCCGACGTGGTGCCGCTGATCGGGCTCAATCGCGCCTTCGTCGCCAAGGGCTTGATCGCGCTTCGCCGGCGCGAGCGCGTCGGCCACACCGCCCTGATGGACATCGCGCGACTGTCCGGTCCGCCGCAGGCCTGGCATCTTGGCTTTCTCCTCGGGCCGCGCATCAACGCTGGTGGGCGTATCGGCCGCGCCGATTTAGGCGTGCGGCTGCTGCTCGAAAGCGATCCGATAGAGGCCGCCAAAATTGCCGCCGAACTCGACCGGCTCAACAGCGAGCGCCAGACCATCGAGCAAGACACGCTGGCGCAGGCCGACGCCGAGGCCATGGCGGCGCTCGGCATCGAGGAAAAGGGCGCCGTGGTGGTCACCGCCGCGGAGGGCTGGCATCCCGGCGTCGTCGGCCTTGTCGCGGCGCGGCTGAAGGAAAAATACGGCCGCCCGGCGTTTGCGATCGCGCTCGAGCCCGGCGGTATCGGCACCGGCTCGGGCCGCTCTATCGTCGGCGTCGATATCGGCCGCGCGGTGCGGCGCGCGGTGGCCGAGGGTCTTCTGGTCAAAGGCGGCGGCCACGCCATGGCGGCCGGCGTGACCTTGCGCAAGGGCGCGCTGGCGCCGCTGCGTGCATTTTTGGAGACGTCGCTTGGGGCCGATGTCGAGACGGCGCGGCGCGCCAGCGGCTTGACGATCGACGGCGCCGTCAGCGCGGCGGCGGCCAACGCCGATCTCGTCGCCATGATCGGCCGCGCCGGGCCGTTCGGTTCGGGCAATCCCGAACCGGTGATTGCCTTGCCCGCGCACACGTTGACCTATGCCGAAGAGGTCGGCCAAGCGCATGTGCGGTTGCGGCTCAAATCGAACGACGGCGCCTCGGTCAACGCCATCGCCTTCCGCGCCGCCGGCCAAAAGCTCGGCATGGCGCTGCGCAACAGCCGCGGCCGGCAAGTGCATGCCGCGGGCTCCTTCGCGCTCGACCGCTGGCAGGGCGAGGAGCGCGTGCAGTTCAGGCTCACCGACATCGCGCCGGCCGAGCCGTTCGCGGGGCGATAGAGAGTCAGAAATCGTCGGGGCTAAGACCCGTGCGTTTTTCGCCGGGCAATTGTTCGACATTTTCCAGCCGATCGGCGATAACGCGCAAGACAAGGGCCTGGGCCTTGGCGCTAGCGTCAGCTTTGCTCTTCCCGTAGGCCAAGACGCCTGGGAGCGCGGTCACTTCCGCGATCCACCGTCCGTCTTCTTCTTGCTCGCTTTCAATTCTCAGCATGACGCATCCGGCATAAAAATCTCGTTATTCATAGCAGCATTGCGGACTAGCGGCGAGGCCGCCGACATTGCACCTTGGCATAACCCGTCGGAGACGGCTATTGGGGTGGCAAATATGCACATAGGGACGTGAAATGGCCAAGCTTAATCTCTCCGTCGCTATCGGCGACTACGACCGCACCCGCGCGCTGATCGACGGCTCGGTTCCGATCGACGGCGTCGATCCGGTTTATATGACGCTCGTTCCGGAAGAGATTTTCTTCCGCGCCTTCCGCGCCGCCGAATTCGACATTTGCGAATTGTCGCTGTCGAGCTACACCGTCAAGACCGCGCAGAATAATTGCCCCTATATCGCCGTGCCGGCCTTCGTCTCGCGCGCCTTCCGCCATACCTCGGTTTATGTACGCACCGACCGCATCAAAAAGCCCGAAGACCTCAAGGGCAAGAAAGTCGGCGTGCCGGAATATCAGCTCACCGCCAATGTCTGGGCGCGCGCCATGCTCGAAGACGATTATGGCGTGAAGCGCTCGGACATCCATTGGGTCCGCGGCGGCATCGAGGAGGCGGGCCGGCCGGAAAAAATCAGCGTCAAACTGCCGCCCGGCGTGCGGCTCGACAATGCGCCCGAGGGCACGACGATTTCAGAACTGCTCGAAAGAGGTGAGATCGACGGTTTTATTGCGCCGCGGCCGCCGACGCTGGTCGAAAAAGGCCATCCGCATATCGGCTGGCTGTTTGCCGATCCTGTGGCGGTGGCGAAGGATTATTTCAAGCGCACCGGCTTTTTTCCGATCATGCACGTCGTCGGTATGCGACGCGAATTGGCCGAGCGCCATCCCTGGCTGCCGGGCGCGGTGTTCAAGGCGTTCGAACAGTCCAAGGAAGCCGGCATGAAAAAGTTATCGGACACGTCGGCGACCAAGGTCATGCTGCCTTTTGTCGAGGAACGATTGAAAGAAGCCCGCGATCTTATGGGCCAGGACTTCTGGTCCTACGGCGTCGGCGCCAACCGCAAAATGCTCGATTATTTTCTCGGCCAGCATCACGCCGAGGGACTGTCGCCCCGCCGCGTCGCGGTCGATGAATTGTTTCATCCGGCGACGTACGAGACGTTCAAGCTTTGACCTTCTCCGCCTCCGCGTAGTGCGGGGAAGAATAAACGCCTTTCCTCCTCATCGATCACCGCTTACGGTAAACGAAAGTCCCTAAGCCTTCGCCGGCCGCAGCCGCACGTGAATGTTTTTCTCCTGCGTATAAGCGAGCAATTCCTCAAAACACTCCTCGCGGCCGATGCCGGATTGCTTGAAGCCGCCGAACGGCGCGCCGAGGAAATGTTTTGACACTTCGTTGATCCAGACGAAGCCGGCCTGCACCGCGGCCGCGGTGCGGTGCGCGGTAGAAAGGTCGTTGGTCCAGATCGAGGCGGTCAGGCCGTATTCGACGGCGTTCACCGCGCCGAGCATCTTTGCTTCGTCGCTCCATTTGAAGACGGAGAGAACGGGGCCGAAAATCTCCTCGCGCGCGATGCGCATGGTCGGTTGTACGTCGGCGAACACCGTCGGCTCGATGAAAAAGCCCTTGGCGAGGGCAGCGTCGGATGGCCTGCCGCCGCCGTAAACGAGCCGCGCGCCTTCCTGCTTGGCGGATTCGATGAAACCGAGGATGCGTTCGTGTTGCACCTTGGAGATGATCGAGCCCATCGTGGTTGCCGGATCGGTGGCCACGCCCGGTTTGTAATAGGTGATTTTTGTCTTCACTTTCGCAAGTACGGCTTCGTAAATCCTCTCGTGGATGAAGGCGCGGCTGGTCGAGCCGCAGGACTGCCCGCACCAGGTGAAATTCATGCCGCCGATGACGCCGTCGGCGACCTCGTCGGGATCGGCGTCGGGGTAGGCGATCAGCGCATTCTTGCCGCCGAGCTCCAGCATCACCGCCTTGAGCGTGTCGGACGCGGCTTTCATCACCGCGCGGCCGGTCGGCACCGAGCCGATCAGCGCGATCATGGCGACGTCCTTGTGCGAGGCAAGCGCCGAGCCCGCTTCGCGGCCGCCGGGCACGAGATTGAACACGCCGGGCGGCAGAATATCGCCGATCAGTTCGGCGAGACGCAGCGATGACAGCGGCGCTTGCTCCGGCGGTTTCATCACTACGGTGTTGCCGGCGGCGAGCGGCGCGCCCGATTTGCCGGCGCAGAACATGAACGGGTGGTTGAACGGAATGATGCGGCCGACCACGCCGCGCGGCTCGCGCACCGAAAAATTCACCACGCCCGGTCCCATCGGGATCGACGCGCCTTTCATCTCGGTGACGAGCCCGGCGTAGAACTCGATCTGCGCTGCTGCGATGGTCGCGTCCTTGACCATTTCGGTATAGGGGTTGCCGCAATCGGCGGCATCGATCAAAGCGAGTTCCTCGGCGTGCTCGCGCAGCACATTGGCGATGCGCTTGAGAAGCCGCGCGCGTTCGAGCGGCGGCGTGTCGCGCCATGCCGGGAAGGCTGACTTCGCCGCGCTCACGGCGGCGTCGATATCGGCCGAGCCGCAATCGGCGACTGGCCCCAGCGATTCGCCGGTGCCGGGATTGATCGCATCGGTGTGGCGGCCGGAAACGGTCTTGTGCCATTGCCCGCCATAGAACGCGTCGCGATGCTCCGGCAGATGAAGCTTATGGACTTTGAGCGATTTGAGCGGGACGGCGGTGTTCATATTATTTTATTCTCCCTGCGGAAAGTTTTGCGGTTTACTTTCGTTCGATCGCGTCGAGACCACCGAACCGCGCCACCAGCGCGTTGACGCCGATGGCGAGCGCGAACAGCACGATAAGGATAGCGTACATACGCGGCATGTCGAACGCCGCATAGGCTTGCATCACCATGGCGCCGATGCCGCGATTGGACAATTTCGTTTCGGCCAATAGCGTGCCGATCAGCGCGACACCGAGCCCAAGGCGCAGCCCGTTGATGACCGCGGGCCGCATAGCAGGCAGATAGATTTTTGTCGCCATCTGCCAGGGATTGGCGCGAAAACTCGTCCCCACCCGGATCAGCACCTGGTCGATCTGGCGCATGCCGGCGGCGACGTTGAGCGCGATCGGAAAGAAACACGAGACGGCGCCCATCGCGATCTTGGAGCCGGCGCCGACTCCGAACCACATGATCATGACCGGAAAGAAAATGATCTTCGGCGTCGGGCCGAGATAATAGAGATAAGGCTCGAAAGCTGCCGCGATGAACTTATTACCGCCGATCACAAGACCGGCGACGAGGCCGGATAACCCGCCGATCGCGAGCCCGATGGCGATTTCGTCGATCGTGACCCAGAGGTTCCAATACAGATCGCCGCCCGAAAGGAGCTTGGCGAGCGCGCCCGCGATCGTCGGCAGCGACGGTACGACGCCGCGATAAAACCACCCCGAGGCGGACAAAAACTGCCAGATCAACAGCACCGCAAGCACGATGACGACGCGCAACAGCATGACCGGCATCATCCAGGGCCGCGGCGCGACGGCGCGCGTCAGCCGGCCGATCTCAGCCATCGCTCGGCCCTTTCCGTGGTGACAAAGAAGACCACGCTGACGAAGATCACGAAGCAGATCGCCGCATACATGGCGGGAAGGTCGTAACGTTCGGCGAGTTCGTTAATGAGCTGGCCCAAACCGCCGAAATTGATCAAGAACTCGACCCCCACCACGTTGATGAGCGCGAAAATCAAACCCAGCCGGATGCCGACGAAGATCGTCGGCAGTGCCGACGGCAACAGGATTTTGTAAAACTGCTGCGCCGGCGTGAGATTAAAACTGCGGCCGACATTGATGAGGACACGCCTTGTCGCCGACAGACCCTCGATGGTTTTGAGAATGACCGGCGGCAGGCCGGATAGAAAGGCGAGCATGATGATGGTGAGCGCGCTGCGTCCGAACAGCACCAAAAACAGCGGGTAAGCCAGCACTAGAGGCGCCGAAGCCATCGCCGCGACCCAGGTCTCGCAGGCGAGCCGCAATAGCCGCAAGCGATGGAACAGGGCGCCGATGGCGACGCCGAACACCGTGAGCAAAATTCCGGACGCCAGGCACTCCCAAGCCGTCAGCAGGAAACGGTGCAAAATGTCTTCCTCGACGATCACGCGGGCGAAACTCGCAATGACTTCGGACGGCAGCGGCACGATGAATCGGTTGATGGCGCCGAGGCGAATGAGACCCTCGACAACGGCAAGTGCGAGCACCAAAGAACCGAAACCGACGAAGGGCGGCAGCCAGCGCCGCGCCGTGAGGGCAACCGCGCTCATGGCCTGCACTCGCCGGCATGCAGCACGCGCGACTCGTCGTCGATCATGCCGCGGCTGGCCTCTTCGCGCAGATCGCTCCAGATCTGGGCGACGTAGCGGCCGAACAATTCGCTCGACACGATCTCGGAAGTGCGTGGGCGCGGCAGCATGATGTCGACGATACGCTTCACCCGGCCGGGGCGGTAGGTCATCACCAATATCCGGTCGGCAAGCTGCACCGCCTCGGTGATGTTGTGGGTAATCAAGAGCATCGTCTGATTCAACTGCTGCTGAATCTGCAAAACCTTGTCGCCGAGCAGGAGGCGAGTTTGTTCGTCGAGCGCCGCGAACGGTTCGTCCATGAGAAAAATCTTCGGCTCCGAAGCAAGCGTCCGCGCCATCGACACCCGCTGGCGCATGCCCCCGGACAGTTCAGCGGGATATCGGTTCTCAAAACCATCGAGCCCGACCATGGACACAAAATGCCGCGCGCGCTCGATGCGTTCGCGCTTGTCCATGCCGGCAAGCTCAAGCGGAAAGGCGACATTGTCGACGACGTTGCGCCACGGGAATGTCGATTCCTCCTGGAACACCATGCCGATCGAGGCGTGTGGGCCGGAGATTTTTTGGCCGGCGACGGAAATCCGGCCGTCATAGCCGGTGAGCAGGCCGCCAATGATATTGAACAAGGTCGATTTTCCGCAGCCCGACGGGCCGATCACCGCCAGAAACTCGCCCGGCGCCACGGTGAACGACACATCGTCGAGCGCGCTTACGCCGCCTTCGGCGGTGTGAAAGCGCATCGCGACGCGGTCGACGACTAGGATGGCCGCGTCCGCCTGCGGCAGCGGCACGACGCGATTGCTCGTCGAGGGAACGGCCATCGGACGTTCTTTTGTCAGTTACCGGCCCGCGTCATCGCGGCGGTCATGCCGGCGGTATAGCCAGGTTCGACCCGCACATCGACGACGGCGACCTGGCCGGCATCGACCGCGGCGATGGCCGCTTTCAGCGCGGCGGCGAGATCGGCCGAATTGGCGATCGGGCCGAAGCCCACGGCACCTTGGGCGCGGCCCATGGCGGCGAGATCGACGTCGGGATCGGACATGCGTTGGCCGATCCATTTGTTCTCGACCGGCCGGTTGCGCGCGCGCGCCATCCGTTCCTGATGCAGTTCGTCATTATAGAACGAGCGATTATTGGCGAGGACGAACAGGAGCGGAATCTTGTAATGCACCGCGGTCCAGACCGCGGTGACGCCCATGAGAAAATCGCCGTCGCCGCAAACCGCGATCGGCAATCGCCCGGAACCTTTTAGCGCCAGCGCCGCGCCGACGGATATGCCGGGTCCGCCACCAACGCCGCCGCCGCCGTCCGAGCCGAGATAATCGAGCGGGTGGCGGAACGCGATCCAGCTGTCGTCCCACGAAATCGGCAAATGGGTGTAGGTGACCGGGCGGTCGCCGAGCACCTGGCGCAGGCTTCGCGCGATATGCTCATTGGTGAAGCCAGGCGGTTCGGTGTCGGCGATCTTGCGCGGGCTCGGCACGGCGTGGGGCCTTAAGCTCTTGCCGATTTCCTTGACCAATTCCGGCACCACGAGATCGGGATC
>Ga0181531_10002109_pt1 | contig 12462 bp, 6 predicted proteins | sample PEATcosm2014_Bin_38_FD_119743 | JGI IMG/M metagenome (GOLD analysis project Ga0181531, IMG submission 119743) | Peatland microbial communities from MTU Mesocosm Facility, Houghton, MI, USA - PEATcosm2014_Bin11_10_metaG | ecosystem: Environmental > Terrestrial > Soil > Wetlands > Peat | place... | reverse complement strand
TCACCCTCGCCTCGCGCAGGATCAAACACAAGCTGAGCGCGACGTTTCTCACAGTCGCCGGGATTGTCCAGCCAAAGAGCTCCATCACCACGCAGCGTAATGACAATGTGTCGTGCGGCGGCGAGGTCACTGAGCGCAGGGTGGTTGTCGATTTGGCGAAGCACGTCCTCAACCGTCTGCTCCCAGCTCAAACCCTGCGCAAGGACGATGTTCTCCTTCCGAAGGTCGCGCGCGGCCACCAGGACAATCAGCTTCTTTTTCCATTTGGCTTTCAGGGCTTGCCACAGATCCCCTCCCGCGAGCGGACTCGCCATCTTGAGCAGAATCCACTCGACATCCTCAGCCGCTTCCGGGCCGGACCTTATCAGCTTAGGCCAGCAGGAGTGCGCTGCGTCGCTGGCCGTCGCATGCCTGAAGCCGAGCGCGCCATCGTCAACAACCAATATACGTGGACGCAGGCCTTGCAGTTCCTCGATCGGATGCGCGGGATAGATTCCAGTGGCCTTCGGCCCAGAGTCTTCGAATCCAAGGTCGCGGCGCAGGCGCCATCGCAGGTTCTTGTCGTTCTTAAGCCGCTTCGGCGGATCGTCCGGCTCCCAGATCGCGTAATTGCGAAATCCCTTGGGCCATCCCTCCAACTCTTCAACCGCGCGCTCCTTGAGCCCGAAAACAAGATCCCCTGCTCGGAACCTCGGCGGAGCGCTCTGGTTTGGAAGAGGCTTGAGGTTTCCAATCGCCTCCAGGATGCCGTAGGTGAGCATCGATCCGCCCGGCGCCTTCTGCATTAGGGTCCCAGGATTGACCGAAGACGGTTCCATTCTCCGGCCAACATGCAGGTTGCAATCCAGAACCACATCGCCCGTAACCAGGATCATGACGTCCTCCGCTGTTCCTTTTAAGGCGCTTTGAATAAAGAACTTGAATTTGCCAGAAGTCTACTACACTCAAGGCAGTCAGGAAGAAACTCGAGGTAAATTCAGAGGCGTCGAGTTGTTATCCACTCGCCTCGCACTTGCCGGGCAGGAGGTGCGGCGGCTATGCGGCAAGGCTTCTCATGGAAGAGAGACACGAGCGTGCGCGGATCAGTCCCGGATCAATGGTACTTTTGCAAAATGTATTTCCCGCAATTCTTCCGGATAGGGTGCGAGTGGCTCCCTCCAATAGACGGGGCGCAAGAAATAGGGATCCGGGCGCACGTCTCGTTCCCGCAATGCACACCGCCATTCGTCAGCCACATATGCGGATTGCGCGGCCCGCTCCGACCAGAAAAGCTGAAAGACGCTTGCTCTTCGAATGAACCCTTTGAGTTCCTCCTTCCAGCGCTGACCCGTTCGTAACCGGCGCACATCGCGAAGATACTCATCACCGAACGATTCAGCATAGGCCTCCAACCGTTCTACGACCTGTTCGTCATCGTGGGAGTAGGACGGAAAGACGAGCCGGTAAGGCCGTGCGTTTGCCTCTGCCATAGCTTCCTGGAAGATATCCGGGACATCATCCGATTCGACAATGATCGCAACCGAAACATCTGCCAGGATCACACCCTCAAGCCAGAAATGCAGCCAGCCGCGGCAAAGCTGGCCAACGGACGAATCATCCGGCTTGAATCGAAACTCTGCGAACTGCTGATCTTCCCAAAGAGGTAGAGTTGCCTTGGCGGTATCAAACAAAAGTCCAGGGACATCCGGAGTTATGTCTACTACACTTTGGCGCGGCAAGTGCGTCTTGGAAATCGCACTTGCAACTTTCACCTTGCTGTGGTGCGGGAGATCAAGCCTTCGCGCTGCCTCTCGGACCACGTCGGTTGCGACCTTCTCAAGGTGAATACAGGCAACAATCTTGTTAACCATCTTTTTATCAATGCGTTCTGGATAGAATGCGCTGCACCGGAATGATTCAGAAAATGAGTCAAATAGCCCCGATGGACCAACGTCGAGGTCTTTGGTGTACCCCAATCCGAAGCGTCCTACGACGTTGTCCTGAGATGATGGGATTCTGCGATCTTCTGTCGAGTGCGGACTTCTCGAGCGCAAACGTCTGGCAATGGCCTCCGAACGAAGCAGCAAAGCGTTTGCCTCGGCCAACTGTCCTGTGTAATACAACACACGCGCAAGTTGGGCGAGGATTACCGCAGTTTCAAGATGGTCCGTTCCTAGCCGTTCCTCGGCCATCGCCAAATCGCGGCGCAATGTCGGCTCATCAGCCATCGTCGTGGTTTCGAGAAGTTGCAGAACATTGTCAAGGTCTACAGAAATGTGTGGATGCTCGGACCCAAAATCCTTCCCGGCGCGCCCCGACGTTCCGCAGTCCATCGACCGCGCTTCACCTGGCGGCTTTGCGCTGGTCTCCGGGTGTGTGTGTGCCGCCGATTCAGTCACACCTTTTGCTGACGCCTTCTCTGAGACCACCCTCATTCTTGCAGCCTCTTCGCGTGCTGCCTTTCCCCGAGCGGCCATCGCAGTTGCGATTCGTTCAACGGTTTCCAGCTCACGCTTTGCCCGCTCTTCCGCCGCTTTTCTCGCACCCTCTTCGAATGAAAGCCTTTTTGCTGCGGCTTTCGATGCCTCAGTCCAATCTGCTTCGATCCGCTCCGCTTCCTTACGTTCCGCCGGGGCTTTCTCCGACGCAGCCGTTTCGGACTCAATCCGCTTCGCTTCGACGTTTTGGGCTTCGCTCTGATTGGCCTCATTCCTTTCCGCTTCGGCTTCCCAAACCTTCATCGATGCATCTGTAGATTCGCTAACGATTCGCTGAACTTCCGGTTCGAAGCTAACGTTGCGACACTCGTCAATCTGTCCTTCTAGGAGGCCGGTTGTCTCAGCAAGACGGATATCGTCCTCGACCCTGTCGTCTAGAAATATTTCGGCGGCGTTTTTGTGGCCGTTAAGAGCGGCTTGGTGCAAACTTGACCCTGATAGGGAGGCACCAGGCAGGCCTATTTCAACCCTTTCGTCTTCAAATACCCGAACGCCGGTTGGAAGAGGCGGAAGACCAGTGCCCTGATCGCCGTCAGCTATCGCCTGCGAAGAAGTCTTCACCGAACTCGACACCCACTTGAAGTAAAGTTTCATTTCATCAGGGACCAAGTGTTTTAACTGGACTACCATGCCGTTATCGCCACCGGTCAGTTTTTTCAACAACTCCGGGTCGGCTTCCTCACCAGCGGCGCAGGCTATGATTGTGCCGAGCCGCTTGCTCCTAATCGAGGCCGCCGCCGGTTCCCATATGTCCGTCGGAACTCCGTCTGTCATGAGGAAGATCAACGGCTTCCAATCACCCTTCTGTTCCTTTGTGGGCTTGCGCACTTCTACTTCGATGCATTCCTCCAGGAGATGCAGGGCTGCGCCCAAGGACGTGGGGCCACCGGCGATCAGGCTGGGTTCTTGGAACAAGGGAAGCTCAGTCAGCGGGCAGGTCTGGACCGCGCTCTCGGAGAACGTAATCACGGACAGATGTACAGTCTCCATCGCCTGCGGGTCGCTCAGCAGATCCGTGAGAAGCGCCTTCACACCCATCCTTACCGATTCGATGGGCTCTCCGGCCATCGATCCCGAGCAATCGAGCAGCAGATACACAGGTAAACGGCGACTCGGCTCTTTCATCTTTCTTCTCCCGCCCGATGGTATAAACCATGGTAAACGAACGATGAACCCCGTACTGTACTCACCCCGCCTTGATCTCCACATAACGCATCAGCATGAGCCAGTCCTGGGTTTCGCGCAGCATTACTTCCTCGTCCAGGTCTTCAAGGGCGCGGCGGAACTCCCCGGGCGTCTTGGCTTGGGCCATGCGGCGCCAGAGACGCTTGAGCTGTTCCATCATGTTGCGGCTGCGCTTTTGAAGCCGCAGGTGTTCTCGGTGGGCCTCCATGCCCGCCAGCGAGGCCGCGATGGCAGGAAAAAGCAGCGTCACAAACGCCAGCCCCACGTGCAGTGCATGATGCAGCATGTGCATCGGCTCTTCTGCGCCCGCGCCGGGATGCCAGGCTAGAAGCGCAAGGTGCAGCACCGCCGCAGCCACCGTCACTGGCAGCACGAACACCGTCACGCGGGCCAGGTGCTTGCGCAGCCGGCCCTCTTTCTGCGCCTTGCCCTTGTGGTAGTTGATCTGCGCGGCGATCCACGCCTTGCGAATGTACCGGTTCATGCCGGGTGCGTGCGCCTCATCCGGCGGAGTGAGCACCGGCAGCCGCGACCAGATCTCCTCGAAGGTGCGCACGGTCCAGTCGTCGCAGGCCTGGGAGTGGCCCATGTAGGCCGGCACCTCCACCGGCCGCGGCTCCACGCCGGCGAGCGCCATGAAGATTCCGGCGCGCAGCCGCTCGGCCAGAAAGCGGTGCTCGATCCATCGGCGATGCCACTCCTTGCGATGGTTCATCATCTGCGCAGCGATCATCGTGACGAGCAACAGCAGTTCCACGCTGAAGCCCACCGCGGCCAACCCCGGAAGCAGCACGCTCGCGGCCGCGCAGCCTACCGCCGCCGCCGAAAGCGTGTAGACGCTGCGTCCGGCAAAGTAATAAAGCCTCTGCGTTCGCCCCGCCTCATACGAGGCCCGCGCGTACCAGGGGAACAGTTGCCGCTCCACTATTTGCCTCGCCTCGGCGGAGAGTTCGAGTGGGCGTTTCTTCGGCCCTTCGAGATCGGTGAAGAGCTCCTTCCGCAGTTTGGCGGTCTCGCGCTCGCAGGCATCCTCGGGGATCGGCCTCCGGTTGAACGCATCCATATAGATGGCCTGCCTGGCGTCGGGCAGCAGGGCCCTCACGGGGTTCAGCACCGTAGCGCTGCCGTTCCACACGCGGATCACCGGTACGCGCTCCATGATCGCGTACTCCACGATTTCAGCCGTTCCGCCCTTTCCGCGCGCGGGTTCGCTGTCCCAGACGGCGATGAGCACGTCCGAGTGATCCACGACGTACCGACCGACGGCCTTATAGGCGTCCTTGCGCAGTTCGACCTGGTCTCGCGGGTCGTTGCGCTCATCGCGAATGTTGCGAGTGCGAAGCTGCGTCGGCCGCCGGCTCAGCTTGAGGAGCGAGAGGAACTCTTGCTTCGACTCTTCGGTTGCGAAGTCTTCGAGGTAATCCTCGACCGTAATCGGCAGCACGACGTCAAGCCGCGCGCCAGGAATGGAGAGCACCGCCCGCGCCACCACGCGGTCCGCGCCCTCGGCCAGTGGCGTCAAGATGCTGAAGGCGATCGGCGTCTTCCCACCGGCGAGGACTTCGTTGAGAACCTTGCGTGCCTCTTCAGGGAAGAGCCGTGGAATATCAGCATCGAGCGCAGCGCGGACGGCAGCCTCAACCACGGCGGGATCGTCCAGCCAGCGGTGTCCGGTCACGCCTATGCGGATGCTGTACGGGATGGGGGTGAGTGCTCTCATGGCGTTCGTTCCAATTGTTTCATCATTTGATGATCTGGATTCAGTTGGATTACTTCAGCACGTTGTGGCGGCGATGAAGCAGGCTTCGAACCCCGGTGCCGACGCCAGCCGTAGCGCTCGCCGAGCAGCACGATGAAGTTGGGCTTGATGCCGGTCTGCTGGCAGCGCTCAATCTCGCGCAGGCAGATCTCCATGGTCTGCTGATCCAGCGCCGCCTCATCGCGCACGCCCCAGCGGAGGTCGATGCCGGAAGCGCGCGTTGTTCTCCTCGCACAGCTTGCGCAGCCTGGGGAAGACTTCGCTCTGTAGCGCGTCGCGTTCGGCCTTCAAGTCCTCAAAGGTGGAACTGACAAATACTCGGAATGTGCGTGTTGCGGTGGGTATCGGGTGAGTTCCAATCCCCTCTGTATAATCCCGCGCATACCTCGCGCATTCATGTTTGTTGGGGAAGTTCGAGCGCAAGAAGATGGACGCGACCCGCCCGGTCGCCGGCGACAAAGCGTCGGTCATCCGCACAGACGCAGCACTCCACGCGGGCATCGCAAACGAAGGTGGCGACAATCGCGCCAGTCCCGATATCCCGGAAATTGAGCGTATTGTCGAAAGGGCGGAGATGGCGCGGTGACCCTCCGCGTACACTGCGACGGGGTCACGATTGAGGAGCGGCCTTCCAGAATGCGGATCAGGGGACCGCCGGGCGGCTGCAGCGCCGCACGAAGCGGATGGAAACTCGGCGCGGTGTCGACAAGGTGTCACTGAGCCCGCGAGACCCACCGCATTATCAGCCCACTGTAGTCACGATAAGCAGATGCCAACAAACAAATAAAAGCAGCAAGAACGGCAAGCACCATGATAAAAGTACACACCGTGTACGCCCGACTCGTCCACACCTCCGGGCGCGTCGGGTAGAGTAAATGGCAGCAGCGCCAGTGAAATATTGCTTCTGGCACTATGACATTAGAGATCGAATACAGTGCAGGTATCATTAGTATAATAGTTGCGGTATTAGCTGATATCGGGTGCAGCAGCATGATCGGCAGGCCGCACCCCACACCGATAAGCACCGCAAGAAATAGAACACCTACGAGCAACGATGATCTCGAATGGCGAATGTACGAGAAACCGATCGTGAAAGCAACAATGTCCACACACATTCCTCTGGTCGGAATGAACTTCCCTGCTAGCAATACTGTTACTAGTTCGAAAAGTAGCAGGGAAGACCCAAGCGCCAATAGCACTGATGTGGCAATCTTCTGCATCGCTGATGATATCGGCATGATGCGAACATTCTCCGCCCGTTGCATTGACTCATCGACTGTGTGAATCGGGACTCGTCTGCTGCGACCCTCAACATACTTTGCGATTTGATTTAAAAGTCTGCGGTCGCGCAGCGCGATAAGAATGGCCGCAGATTCCGTAATAAAAGACCTTTTCACCAATCGGCGAAGGACCCGACTCAGTACGGCGGTCGGAAAAGCAAGAACGTCATCTGTTAAGTCGTGGTGCTTCAAGAGTATATTGGCGGCCAAGACGTCTGGCATGCGGCGATCGTCCGTCAACGGCCATTCGAGCCAGTCAAAGCCCAAAAGACCGACTCGCTTCGTGCAGCCGCGTTTCGATTGAAATTCCTCCCTCGGAGGGGAAACAGTAATTGCGAAAAGAAGGAAAAGGAGGGGCATCAGTAGTGCAAATACTGATGCAACCAGAGCAACAGCGATACCCGGTAAAATTAAGATGACTATTGACGAAAGAAAAAGTGACTGAAAAACGGCATCGAGCGGATGAATCGGCGAACTAAGGTGACGAATCTGCCGCCGCAAGATAAGAGGAAGCTTATAAGTCAGAGCCACAATATCCACTGCATCTTGTAGGCGAGGGCCCCATCCTCTCCTTTTGTCCGGCGCGTCATTGATTTCATTTAGAAGCATCGTGGCAAGAGTCTGTCGAGGAATCGGTCTCAATAATGTTGCTAGTGTGTCACCGGGCAAAAGCGGGCACACAACTCGTAACACTTCGATCAATGTCCGCAGATCGTCTGTAGCGACAGCTAGCTGCACAGAGAGACGCAAACAATACCCAAGCACATCCCTGTCGCAACTAAGGTCGCGTGCTATGTCTAGGAGTAGCACATGTTGTGTGGTCGGCGGCAAGGACTCAATCGCTCGACATAACATCGCGAGCGTTGTCGATGAATCGCTGAGTGATAAATACCACCGGGTTCGCTTTCGCGCCTGTTCGGGAGAACCGGCTCGCTTCAGCTCAGCCGATACGACAGCAGCAAAACCCTCTTGGCCCGGCGCATAGAGAGAACCGCCGTCTAAGGCATCTGACAGCATATCCTGGAGGCGGAGCACTCTAGCCAACCTGCGTCGCCTCTGACTTTCAGTGCACTGCGAAAGATTGCGGAGGCCCAGCTGAGTTAGACGAGCTAGGGTTGCCCAATTCCTCAAAAGGTAGGCGGAATTTGCACTTGCGATGAGCGGCATTAGCAAGAAGGGCACTGAAGCTAGACCCAACCAGCAAAATCCAAGCCAGTCAAAGTGAGTCCAGCGGGGCCACCATGTGGCAAGAGCGCACAAGAAAAGACCTCCAGCCATCCACAACGCCACTCCTGTGGCTTCAAATGGCGTAGAGGCTAGGAATGCAGCAAAGAAAATGCTTGTTGGGACACGGTCTTGCTCGCGTATCGGCAGCTCTCTTGAATGTTTATCGGTGCGAAAGGTTATGTACTTACCTCCAATGTTGAACCTCTTGTAGGTGCTCGGGGGATTGACGGGTCTGTCTTGCTGCGCAACATCCATAGTTCGGTCCGAAAGCAGCGCGCCAATGATTGCCGATTGCATATTCGTGCCCTGTTTAACATTGAGGAGCTGCTGAGATGCGCTCAAGAGTGCTTCTCGGGCAGGATGGTTATCTGTGCTTTCTAGGAGGACAGATGTCGCCAACGACAGAATGCCTTTGCGTGTAGGATCTATCTCGGCATCGATAAGGTCGAGGGCATCTTGGATTCTGGAGGCCCTGATTTGGTTGGGGAGGGAATGGTAAGCGCCGGCCCTTTTGATCAGTGCATAAATGTCACAGCATTTCTTGGCTACGCCGAGAAGGAGCGATTGAGGAATTTCCTTCTTGTCTGCTATTGAATGCGCGAGGCCCCTCGCATCAAGAAAGGCCGATGTATCGTCCAGTGTGGCGGCTTTTCTGTTTAGGAAGGGACCGTCGATAAGCGCCTCTAGCTCTCTCTGCCTGCCACCTTCAAGGACGTGCCACGAGATGTTTTGATAAAAATAACCATCGTTTGGTCCGTCTTCCCATCCAGCAGGACACCTCGTCTTGTAGGAATCGAGAAGCCGCTGATGTAGGGCGGCCATGTTGCCGAATTGCTTCTCCGCCATGCCCGTAGCGAAGTTGTGCAGCAGGTCGTGCAGGGTCATCCGCACGGTAGGCTGTTCGTCGTCTCCCGCCGCGGGAGTCAACTGCACCAGCGACCGCTCGGCGAGTTCGGCCAGGAGGATCTGGCTCTCCAACGGCTCCAAACCGCCGGTGTGATTCCAAAGCGTGTCTACAGCGGCTTGAGGAGCGCCCCGGTCGAGCGGAAAGACCGCCAGTTCAACGAACCGCATTTGCTCTTCTGCAGGAAGCACTTCCAAACTGGCTTCCATGGCTACCCAGAGGTTCCTGTGTGCCTCTGCCTCCGGGTGCCTCGTTGAAATCTTCCTGAGTGCATGCCTGCGCAGAGCTTCCAACACAGCCTGGGGCGTGACCCGCTTCTGCACCATGCCTCCGCACAGCGCCAGCGCCAGCGGCAACCTGCCACATTGGGCTACAATCTGGCGCACCTCTTCGTGCGTAATCCCAATTGGAGGCTCCTCCGGCTTGGGTCGTGCCGCAGCGCTGAAGATCCCCTCCGCCTCGGCTTCGGTGGGCAGCTCTACACGATAATGTGTCTCCTTCGACGCCAGCTCCGTCACCAGTCCGGCGTCGCGCGTGGTCAGCAGGATGCGCCCCATCGCGCCGATGACGTTGAAGGCCTCGGCGTCTTCGCGCTGCCACACGTCGTCCAGCACCAGTAGAGCCTTGCGGCCGGTCAGCAGATTGCGCAGGCATTCCTTGCCGCTGCGCTCGTCGGGGAAGAGCGCCTCGTCACCCAGTTCGCGGGCCAGCCAGCGCTGCTGCTCGGCCAGTTGCGGCTTCTGGCCAAGAGTGATCCAGAAGATGCCGTCGGGAAAGGCGCGCCGCACCTCGGGCCGGTGGGCCAGTGCGCTGGCCAGCACGGTCTTGCCGATCCCGCCCATTCCCTGCAACCCAACCCGCGCCGCCGCGCCGCTGACAACCACCGGCTTTTGCAAGTCGACCAGCAGCAAGTCGCGCAGAGCCTTGATGCGGTCCGGCTGCGCCAGGAAACTGGCCGGCAGTTCGGGAACCGCCACCAGCTTGCCCACCGGCGGAATCGCCTCGGAGAGCTGTCGGATCAGGTTGGCGAGGTGCGCGTCATAGTCCGCGTCGTCTCGGAAGTCCTCTGCATGAAGCAGCTTGAGGTCCTCGGGGATTAGCTCGTAGCCGTCGATGCCCGGACTTATATGTGTTGCCCCGTCGGAGTTGCGGTCGTTCAGGCGCACAATCGGGTTCACGCACTTGCCTGCCTCGAAGTAAGCAAAGCGCCACTCCTGCGTGACGTAGTCGGAGGTGAGTACGCCGGGGCCGACCACCAGCAGCAGCCGGTCGCGCGCTGCGATCGCATCGCGAATCTCCTGATGAAATGTGAGCTGCCGCGAGGGCATGGAGACACGGTCATACCACACATCGAATCCGGCACTGGTCAGATCGCCATAGAGGCGGCGAACAAACGCCTCGTCGTCACTGCGTGCGTAGGAGAGAAAGATCGAGGTCATCGCGCATCCTTTCTGCGGACCAGACCATTTGCAATCTCGCGACAAATATATCTGCTAGTCAGACGTTAACTTCAGAGGACGCCCCATCGTAGCATCGGCGGCGCGCCTAAGGGATCTGCCAGATTCCCCGTATCCTCATGCGCCTCCTTCAATGTAGGTTCAGATCCTTTTTTATGACCGCATTGAACTGCACCTCCAGCCGACGCTGTCCAGACCTACAACCCTTCGGCCTGGTGCCTCTTATCTCTAGAATTCAATGATCGGGTCTGAATTCAGATGCACAAAACAAAGGGGATCGGAGCAAGTGCAGGGAGCTTTCCCTTTTGTCTGGAGCATCTGTTTAGGAGGAATTCGGCGAAGTTCGGCGAAGAGCGGTTGTTCTCGAGAAGACGCCCCTAGTAACAAGTTGATAATAAACCACTTGACTCTATGGCCAGACCTCGAAACTTCAACCCTTCGGTTAAGAGTGGAATCGTGAGGCTTGGAAAGCCAATGATTTCAAAGGAGTATAGAGGAGCAAAAAGGACGATTTGGAGCCTTTTTGGCAGGCAATTCGGCGAAGAATTCGGCGAAGTTTTGCTCCTGAATCGAAAATCCCGTCAGAATGGCCCTTGGCCTGGCTGACCCAGCCGCTTCTGAAAACCTGGTCGTGGACAGAACAGTTGCAAATTCGATGTTGCACCTCGGGTTGGAAAAGATCTTTTGTATCATTCGGTTGAAGCAGGCGCTGACGCCTTTCTGATTTCGGATTCGGCGAAAAGTTCGGCGAAAACAGGAGATTTAATTAATCATTCGGCCAAACTCGACCTGAGCATTCGGTCGGACCATCTTTGGAGGAATTTGCCGCAAGCCGTGCTCACCCCTTGCTCAATTCAATTCGGAGCAGCGAAACGAACTCTGGGACCGTCTTGCCGTGAATGGTCAGCAGCCTTTCTAAGCCGCCATGCCGAGCGGCCTGTTCCTTGATCTTCTCGATCACCACCTCCGGCTGCAGATGGTATTGGTGAATCAGAAACTCATCCGGACTCCGTGCTTCAACATTCCAGTGCGCGAGTGCATCGGCCGGAAAATCCTTCAAGTTAAAAGTAACGATTGTCTGCGCCCCGCAGCGCACCGCGGCGGCGAGCACGTGTCGATCCTTCGGGTGGTTGCTCATGGCCGGAATCAGCGCCTCATAGCCCTCAACCCAGGCGTCGGCGAAGTGATTCTCCAGCTCCTTAGTGAGGTGCGCCGTCTGTGCCGACGTCAGATGAAGCCTGATTTCAAGTGTGCGCCGGGTCTCCTGCATGATGTCTTGCGACCAGCGTGGCAGGTAGAGATGCGGAGGCTCCGCAAGACGCAGGAGCGTATCGCGAAGTGCAGCGTTCACCAAAACACAAGCATCGAGCACAACTTGATAGCCGGAGATCATTCTTCAGGGAGCAAAACCTTATCGTACAGCCCGGCACGCTCGTCTTCCTGGGCGATGCGGTTGAGAGCTTCGTGGCGTTCATTGTCCCGGTACTGTTTATAGGCAAGAAGATCCTTCAGGTAGACGCGCCGATGCGTACCCGTCAGGTGGAACGGCAACTTGCCTGACTCGAGAATCTTCACGAAGAATGGCCGGGAGACGCCAAGCATGCCGGCGGCTTGTTGGGTGGTCAGGTCCTTCATGACCGGCACAATCGAGATAGCCTTGCCGTCCTGCATCCCTTCGAGGATGCGCAGTAAAAGGTCAAAGATCGTTTCCGGCAGTTCGATGGCGGGTTCTCCGCCCCTGCCAATGAGGCGCGCCTTCCCCTCCCGTCGAAGCAGGTCACGAAGGGCATGCACTTGCTCTTCCTGGGAAACTGGAAGAGAAACGGGATCGAGTGTAGACGTGGCCATAGGCTGCCTCCAAGGGCATTATACGAAATATACGAAATAACTGCAATAATCGCACTTAGCCAGCGTTGCCATTTTTGAGCGCATATGCCAAAAGTTGCAACCAACGCAGCCTCTTGCGTACGAAACGGAGTTTGGGCAGTTCATTAACTATTTCCGTTCAATGGAAGCGAGCGGCACGCTTCTTGCATCAGCGACGGTCGATGTGTCAACGCCGGTTGAAATTTCCCCATTTCGCCGGTCGAAAATTCCTCCACCTCGCTGGGATGAAGGTTTACATTTGCGGCCGGTTGGCGTGAAGATGAAACCGGCCGGTGAAGCGGAAGCG